>Ga0213828_1002882_pt1 | contig 11965 bp, 13 predicted proteins | sample MC6MC0897MG_FD_180664 | JGI IMG/M metagenome (GOLD analysis project Ga0213828, IMG submission 180664) | Enriched soil aggregate microbial communities from Iowa State University, Ames, United States - MC6-MC0897-MG | ecosystem: Environmental > Terrestrial > Soil > Unclassified | place: USA: Iowa...
TTACGCTTACAGAAGTAAAAGAAAATAAACTTTTTATCAATACTACAATTCTCGAACAGTTAAGCATTAAGATGGATTTTCGTCACGAAATAGAAATTCTTGGCATGCAGACAAAGGTGACTCATAGTGTAATCCTATCTGGACCGAATGCTGAAATGATTGGGAATCAAATTGGCCCTATGATTACACAAGGCATTCCGAATAGTATGTCCAATTTAAACCAACTTGCTAGAGGTGATATCTCATGAAGCAAAGATTTTGGATAGGGGTTGTATCCGAAGAACATGTTAAAATAGGTGAAAAAGATGGGTTTGCACAGCTTTGTCATGGAAAATATGTACCTTTAAAGAGAATGAATGCAGGAGATTGGTTAATATACTATTCGCCAAAAACCAAATATCCAGACGGGAACCCTCTTCAAGCTTTTACTGCTATTGGAATGGTTAAGTCAGGAAATGTTTATCTTCATTCAGTAGAATACTCTTAAATCTACAGGTGGTGAGATGAATGTAGTTTTGTTTCCTTTTCAGTGGGTGTCAAAACACCTACTGAAATAGCGGAACTCAGTCTAAGAACGCCACGTCCTGTGGCAACGACTGAGTGACCAACATCGTGTTGGCCCAAAGCCTCCGGCGGATGTCACGGATTTTCAAAGGAATGAATTGTGCGGGCACAATTCAAAATCCGGACGCAATTACGCCAAGGCGAAATTGATCAAGTGGCAATGGCTCCTCAATTTACTCCCTATAGGTTGGACATATTGTATCAGCCTTGCCACAATGTAAGTTTTGTACATATCAAATCAAAGCTAACATTCGTATCTGAAAATGCAAATATAGGTTTATTATTTCGTAGAGGACATTTTGAAGTAACTAAACAAGATTTTATAACAATTGCAAATGCAATGGGGGTGGATTTTAGTGGAATGGAAATCAAAGTTTAATGATCCAAAAGAAAGCTCGGGTTTTTTATTATGGCAAGTTACACAAGCCTGGCAAAGGATGATTACAAAGGAACTGAGTAGGATAGATCTGACGCATGTCCAGTTTGTGCTATTAACTGCGTGTGACTATCTACATGTAAATGGTGAGACGGTTACTCAAAAAAGACTCGCAGATTTTACAAAATTAAATAGTATGATGGTTTCAGATGTTGTCAGAACACTTGAGGCTAAAGGATTTATTTGTAGAAACAAAAACCCATTAGATAAGCGCGAGATACTACTTTCTCCAACTGAGAAGGGGTCAAATAAAATTAAAATAGCGTTACCAATTGTTGAAAATACGGATGCCCAATTTTTTAAACCTATTCAGGATAAACAACCTAACTTTAACAAGGAACTACTCTCACTGTTAAAAGCCGAGGTGGACGAATGAGCGTTAGTGAAAAAGTATTTATGTAAAAGCTAATTTGTGTGAGAAATCAATTTTTTAGAAACGTTGATTTCTCACATTTTTTAATTTAACAAAAATATACATATTTCAACCTCTTTTTATGATACGCTCATATTAAAATACAATGAATGGTGGAGGAGAATATAAATGAAAATGAGGGATCAATATACTTGTCCATTAGAATTAACCCACGATATAACACGAGGAAAATGGAAGCCTATAATTTTATGGCAACTTGCCAAAGGACCTGCATCTCTTTCACAGCTTGTTAAAGATATTCAAGGAATTACTCAAAAAATGTTATTAGAGCATCTAAACGATTTAATGGAATTCAACATTGTCGAAAAAACCTCTTTTGAAGGCTATCCATTAAAAGTAGAGTATCGTTTAAGCGAGAGAGGCAAAAAACTATACGAAGCAGTAGAAATTATGCAAAATGTGGGCATTCAATTAATGCAGGAGCATGGAATGGAGGATTTTTTAAAAATGAAGGAATTCATTGAATAAAAAAGATACTTACGAAAAAGTGGGTACTATTCGATAGTTTCAAAGCTCCGTATACTATTTCTAGACCATTGAATTAGAAAGGAGTATATACTTAAATGAACAATTTACAGGATTCAGTTAACAGGCTGCTAGAACAGCAAAATACGGCATTCGTAGGCTCCATCGATCATGAGGGGTTTCCTCAAGTGAAGGCCATGCTTGCGCCACGCGAAAGAGAGGGCTTTCATACTTTTTATTTTACAACAAATACGTCCTCTATGCGGGTAGCCCAATTCCGAAATGAACAAAGGGCAAGCGTTTACTTTTGCGATCAAAAGCGTTTTGAAGGGGTAATGTTCAAGGGAACTATGGAAGTGTTAGAGGATCCGGCATCTAAGGAGTTAATCTGGCAAGGTGGCGATACACTTTATTATCCACTTGGTGTAACGGATCCTGATTACTGTGTATTAAAATTTACCTGCTTGTCTGGAAGATACTATAACAATTTTTCTTCCAAAACCTTTGAAGTGTAATAGAGTTGAAAATTCCTCGTTCTACGGTATGCTAGAAGCTATGAAGTCTACACAAGCGTGTAGGCTTTTTTTAATGCTTGTTCCTATTGAATGTGAAGGGTTTGAGTGCGTTATGGTGATAGAAAAAAACTTTTTTTGTTTTTTTAAAATAAAATGAACTTTTTATGATCCCTGTTTGTATAGTGAGTGAAATACAAAAAGGGAGGTTATATTTTGGAACTAATTGTTAAGGATATTGTGAAAAAATTTAATGGTGTAAATGTACTGGACGGTGTATCAACTACATTTAAATGGGGCAATTGCTATTTATTGATAGGCCAAAATGGTGCCGGAAAATCTACATTATCAAAGTGTATAGCAGGTGATCTAAAATCAGATGAGGGTTCTATGCAAATCCAGGGTTCGTCGGTTAATGTACATGAGCAGGTAGCGCTGCAATATCAATTTTTTTCAAGCTATCAGCATCTTAAAATTCGCGAAGTGATTGCTCTTTTTGCTACATTGACGAACAACAGGATTGATTTGGGTGAGCTATATGAAATATTAGGGTTACCAACATATGATCATATTTTGATGAAAAATGCATCAGGCGGTCAGCGAAAAGCAGTATCTATCTACCTTTCTTTCTTATTAAATAAACCCATTATCATATTAGATGAGCCATTTGCTGATTTAGATTTAACAAAGAAAAAGCAATTGATGTTTTACCTACAGCAGGAAATTAGGCAGCGTAATAAATTGCTCATTATTATTAGTCATGAGGTGGCAGGATTAGAGCCATTATTTGATTATATTGTCATCCTAAAAGAGGGTAAAATTATTGAAAATGCTACACAAGATGAGCTCTATCATAAATATACTGACGCAAGATTACCAGGAATTGAAGGTCTTTATTACGAAGCGACAGGTCAGATTTTAGGAGGAAAAGCAGGATGATCAAGCAAATTGCACGTATGTATATGTTGGAAAGTATTCGTAACCCAGGAATGGCTATTGGAAATTTGTTACCGGGATTTATGTTTATGACCATATCATTTTTTGCTAAAAGCGTGATGACGGAAGAATCATTTGAATTTTTGATTAAAGGTCAGTTTTTACCAATTTCGATAATTATGCTAATCTTCTTTTTTTCTTTTTCTAGTGCTACAATCTATTTAGCTGATATGAAAGCCAATAAAACCCTTCAATGGGTGCAGCGTACAGGCATTAAGCCACACACTTACTATATAGGGATGGGAATTGGTGTCTTTACATTATTAAACCTATTTTTAGTGTTACTATTCACTGGTTATTCATTTATAATTGATATTTCTTTATCATCATTTCTGCTAGTTATTTTAATGAGTAATTTTGTATTACTGGCAATGTATCCATTAAGCTTTATATTGGCAGGTTTATTTAAAAATGAAAAAGTGGCAACAAGTATGCTTGTACCAATTATGATGTTATTTATGTTTTCCATACAAATGACATCGATGTTTTTAACATTAGCGGGGAAAAACCCTCAAGATTATTTTATTTTCCTAATTTGGAATCCGATGCTATATTTATATGATAGCTTGCAAGTATCATTAAATTTAATGGGTGAAACATGGCTTCCACAATATCAGTATTGTATAATTTTAGCAGTACTAAGCTTGGTGTTAGCAGCAATCGCTAAGAAAATATATACCAGTAAATAGGTGATTTTATGGGAATTGGATTTATTGTATCTTTAATTGCAAATGGAGTTTTGACTATTATTATTTTGGGAATTACAATCCCAATGGATAAAAAATATATTGTACGCGAAAATAGAAAAATTAATTATAAAAAAACAACCATTTATTTACGTTGGAATGTATTTGATACTTTAACGCTCGTTTTAGCCATTTATACAATACTTTGTGTGCAGGCAGTTTTCTTTCTTTTGGCCTCCTCTCAAACAATCGAAAATCCATATTTGCAGTTTTTTGCAAATCAATCGTCAACATGGGTCATTGTAATAGTTGGATACTTAGTTTCACGTCTTTCTATAACTTTAAAGTCCATTAAGGCTCATTGGGGGGATGAGCTAGATGATGAGCAATGAGGAGTGGATGGAGGTCTATAAAAATGGCGATATTGAGGGCTTTGAAGAGCTCTATAGTCGTTTGTATGAACCTCTGTACTGCTTTTTATTTCGCTATACTCGTGAGGAGCAGCTAAGCATTGATATTGTACAAGATACCTTTGAGCGTTTACAATATATAAAGCAGGATTTTGATCAGCAAAAGGGAACAGTGAAGGCATTTTTATTTCAAATTGCTTATCGTTTAATGATCAATAAATTAAATCGACGCAAAAAGTGGCGCACACTATTTCCATTTTTAGTACCTACAGAAAACCGTCGTCTATCAGCTGATGAAAAATTAACGGTTCAAGAAGCTATACTTCAATTACCCGAAAAGCAACGAGCTGTTATTTTGCTTGTATATTATCATGATTTGCCCCAGGAGGAAATTGCACAAATCTTGTCCATCCCACTTGGTACCGTTAAATCGAGATTACATAATGCGATAAAGACTTTAAAGGAAGAGCTAAAGGAGGATTTCGATGCTTAAAAATGAGTTTCACAAGGAGCAATGGCTAAAGGACAGCTTAGATCAAGATAAAGTGGAGATTCCCAAGCAGCTAATCACATATAAGAAAAGTCGCTGGCAACGTTTTATCCAGTATTTAGCCTCTCCTACGAAAGATCCATTAGAGCCTATTTATTCATCCTCAGTCGGCTACACTTCTTTGAAACTATTGCCTATCGTCACGGCTGTATTTATTACAATTCTTCAAATTATGCTTCAATAATAGGAATAACTCTTAAATATTTCACTGCCACAGTCATTAGATTGTGGTATTTTTAATGAATAGAGTACTTTTTATTGTAAAAGGTGGAGGTGAATACTTTGAGGGTTTTTAGAAACATTCCACAGCCAAACAAGATAAGAGGTCAGCTTCATAGGGCACTTATACTCATTACTTTTATCATTGGACTTTGTATATTTATTCCAACACTTTTCATTGAGTTCCGACAAACTATTCAGCACCAAAATGAAGAGATGGTAAATTATTTAAATGCTCAAACATACTTTTTTAAAAGCTGGTTAAAAGAACGTTCCAGTGATATACATACTATTGCTAATTTAGACTTTGTAAAAGGTTACCATTATGAAAAGGCACAAGCTTTTTTTCAAGATTTCAAAGATAAAACAGATTTTACTGACTTGATCTTCGTCAATAAAGATGGCATTGTGCAATTTGATACCGTTACAGAACTTACAACAAATGGGACGGGTGTAAATGTACAAAATCGAGAGTATTTTCAGATTGCCAAAAAAACACAACAACCCTACATCACAGATATTTTTATCAGTAAGATTACCAATCAGCCAATTGTTGCATTTGCCTCACCTATTTTAAATGAGCAGCAAGAGTTTAATGGCGTAGTTTTTGGAACCGTGAATGTCCAGATAATCAACCAGTACCTACATGAATCAAGAGTCGGCTTTCTTGGACATGCCTATATTATGAATCAGAATGGCATGATGCTGACTGAGTTAAATGTGAGAAACAATGATAGCTCATCTGAACAATTTATAGTGGATGAGCATATTCTTGATTTCGCTGTCAATAATACGGCAAATGACCTTCATGTTTATAAAGATATGAACGGTAAATGGGTGTTTGCGAAAAGTAAGCCAATCAATCAGGGAAAATGGTTTATTATTTCAGAAATTGGTTTATTCGATGCATTAAAACCACTCATTATTCGATTTCTTCTTATAGCCATTTGTATTGTCATAGGGTCATTCTTTACTATTAGAGTTATGCTTCAGCTTTCAAAAAAAATTGAAGAACCCATTCAACAGCTTTTGACAGGTGTTGGAAAGATACAGCAAGGAAATTATGATTATCAAATAAATGAACACCAGTTAGCACCCTATGCACAGGAATTTCAGGAGCTTTGTTCATCCTTTAATGATATGAGCACCAAGGTCAGACAGGATACAATTTTATTGAAGGAATTATCGATAACCTGTCAGCTGACAAAGCTCTATAACCGCCGTTATTTAATTGAGCAGGGAGAGCTTGTTTTTGAGAAATGTTTAGAAGATGCAAATGCATGTTCATGTATAGCCATTGATATTGATTTTTTCAAAAAGGTTAATGATACTTATGGACATTTAATTGGTGATGAGGTGTTAAAGCATGTGGCCAACATCATTTCTAATTCTGTACGACGAGTGGATTTAATCACAAGGTATGGGGGAGAGGAGTTTGTTATTTTATCTCCAGATACAACAATAGAAAGTGCCATAAAAATAGCAGAAAGAGTTCGTGAAAATGTAGAAGCGAATCCATACACAAATGACCATTTAAAAATCAATGTAACAGTGAGTATTGGCATAGCAGAATATGGTCAGACAAGCGATGTTTCAACATTTTATGAGCTGCTTGATAAGGCTGATCAAGCTCTTTATATTGCCAAGGAAAGTGGAAGAAATCAACTAAGAGTGTATGATAGCACTAAAGTAGGTACAAACATTTAATTAGCTAAGTAGAATCTAATAGGCACTGTTATATATAGCGGTTTGAGTGGGGGTTAGATATAAACTAGCCCCACTTTTAGCACCATTACCAATAGCACAGTCAATCGAACATATTGTTATTTAGATCTTGTTTTATTTCCTTATGCTAAGTTTAATGATTTCTCCAATATAGCAATATGTTTGGTAATCTCTTCTTGAGAAATATCATGAATTTTTATATAACGATTGTGTATATGTTTTGTACAGTCAATCGTACAGCCACCTAAGTGTTTTGCCTCATTCTCTACTGAACTTAATATCTGTTTATTACATTCAGGATTAGCACAATTAATGTAACGTTCACATGGAGTGCCGTCAAAATGATCCTTACCGACAATAGTTGGGCTTACATGATTAATTGGAACAACAAGACGTTCGTCAAATACATAGCATTGCCCATTCCAAAGCTGACCTTTTGCGATTGGATCTTTACTATAGGATACAATTCCACCGTGTAGTTGACCTACATCTTCATACCCTTCTCTTATAAGCCAGCCAGAAAATTTTTCGCAACGTATGCCACCTGTACAGTACGTTAAAATACGTTTACCTTCTAATAATTCATTATTGTCTTTGATCCATTTAGGTAATTCACGAAACGATTGAATCTCTGGACGAATTGCGCCTTCAAAGTGACCTACATCAAAATTCATAAGTGTTTCGAGCATCAATAACAATTGTGTCAGGTTGCTGCATTTGTTCATAAAAATCAGCAGGTGTAACGTATCGACCTGTCATTTCGAGTGGGTTAATATCATTTTCTAAATGTAAATTAACCAGCTCAGATTTTGGACGCACATGATTTTTTTGAATGCATGACCTTCTGCCTCATCAATTTTAAACACAATGCCCTTAAATAACGGATCATTTTTCATCATTTCTATATAAGCGTTTGTTTCTTCAATTGATCCAGAAAGTGTACCATGATCTAATATTTAAACACATCAATAATCTTCAGCTAAAATCAGTCAATAGCCTGATCCCTATTTTTCACATGGCAAAATGACATCAAAAACATCTTTGTACTAAAAATGTACAAGATGCTGCATGCATATTCGTGCCTAAAACAAACGCATTACGAATAGTTTTTTACTTTGAACGTATTAGTAGTAATTTTGAGACTATACGTAATGGTTGTCTAGGATTTCTCCTTATACTTTTTTAATTAAAAGTATAAATGAAATATACAGCTTATATTCGTTTCCTGTCTTCAGACATAGGTCTGAATTATTTCAAGCGGAATTCTGCCGGGATCACTTGGATAGAATATAAGTACTCAAAGAAGATAGAACAGAATAGTTAGGAAATTATTTGTGCAATTTCTTGCGCTTATTTTTTTCTGAAGGGAAAAAAGTAGACAATGTTTAGGCTGGGAATAGAGTTGAACAAGCTAATTCTGCAGTTTTAAATGTGTTTTTTTATCTTATCTAATATAAACAGTTTCCTTAGTTTTCCCTCTTAAAGGGCTAATGTTTGTTCCAAAACCCGCCATTTTATGGACAGTCTACTATTTGAAAATTTTCTTTTATGATATAATTTCTATATAGAAATTATATCAAGGAGGAAAATATGTCTAAATTAGAAGAAGTTCTAATTCAGATCCAATGTGAATTGGTTGCTGAAAGAAACGTTGTTAATCCTCAAGAAATTAGTTGGTTACAATATGATATTTTAAATTTGTTACGAAACAAAAATAATGCTACACCATCTGAATTAAGTAAATATTTAGGGATAAGTCCCTCAAAGTTTTCAAAAGCAATAAAAGAATTAAAAAGTAAAAACTATATAATCCAGGAAATAAACAAATTAGATGGGCGTGGTTTATTTACGAATATTACACAAGAAGGGTTAACGTTTCTTCAATCAGTAGACAAAGGTCATAAATTTCTGTATGAAGTAACTAAAAAAATTCTTTCTGAAAAAGAGCAAGAGGATTTTGTTAACCTGGCAAGCAAATTAATCAAAGCTTTGAGTAAAGAAAGGATGGAAAGAAATGACTGATGACATTTTGATTGAAGGAGCAAAAAATAATAATTTAAAAAACGTTAGTGTATCTATTCCAAAAGGTAAGATCACCGTGGTAGTAGGATTATCTGGTTCAGGGAAATCGTCCTTAGTCTTTGATACACTTGCTGCTGAGTCACAGCGTTTGTTAAATGAAACTTATTCAAGTTATATCCAACAAATTCTCCCACACTATGAAGCACCAAATGTCGAACTAATCAAAAACTTACCTGTATCTATTGTCATCAATCAAAAAAAAATAGGAGGAAATGTACGATCGACAGTGGGAACTGTTACAGACATCTTTTCTGGATTGCGCTTACTATTTTCTAGAATAGGAGAACCTTTTATTGGATATTCAATGGTCTATTCTTTTAACAATGCACAAGGCATGTGTAAAAGATGTGAAGGAATAGGAGAAATAAATGAGTATGATATTGATGCTTTAATTGACTTTGATAAATCCTTAAATGAAGGAGCTATTCGATTTCCCACTTTTCAACCGGGGGGCTGGAGGCTCACTCGTTATACTGAATCTGGTTATTTTGATAATGATAAGAAAATCAAGGCTTATTCCAATGATGAATTAAATAGGTTGTTAAATGATGAAGGAAGTAAGCCTGAAAATGCTTCTTCACAGTTTCCTAAGACTGGAACATATATAGGTGTTATTAATCGAATAAAAAAAACAATTTTAGAAAAAGAATCAAAGCAATATCAATCAGATTTGGAAAAAATAATTCATACTGTTATGTGTCCAGACTGTAAGGGGACAAGAGTAAATAAAATAGTACGTTCTTCAAAGATAAAAGGAAAATCAATTGCAGATTGTGTTCAAATGCCTATTGAGGAATTAATGGATTTTTTGAAAGGAATTCGAAACCCTAACGTTGAAATCGTCTTATCAGATCTATTAAATAGACTAGAAAGTATGATTTCTGTCGGATTAGGGTATTTGAATATTGGGAGAAAAACATCCACGCTGTCCGGAGGTGAATCACAAAGAATAAAAATGACCAAGCACCTCAACAGTGCTTTATCTGATGTTTTATACATTTTTGATGAGCCAAGTGTGGGACTTCATTCAGAGGATCTTATTGGTATTGGTGAAATATTCAAAAGGATTAGAGATAAAGGAAATACTGTAGTGTTGGTTGATCATGACCCAGATATTATTGAAATGGCTGACCATATTATCGAAATAGGACCATTTGCTGGTGATAAGGGAGGAACTATTGTATTTGAAGGCAATTACGAGAATCTTCTAAAGTCAAATACATTAACAGCAAAAGCATTAAATTATCCACATACTATTAACGAAGCAAAACAACAATTTCAGGAATATTATAGTCTCGAAGATGTCAGTGCATTTAATGTTAAGCATCAGTCAGTAAAAATCCCTAAAAACGCGTTGACTGTTGTAAGTGGGGTGGCTGGCTCTGGAAAGAGTACATTGATACGGAATCTGTTTGTTAAACAGTATCCAGAATCAGTGATATTTGATCAATCTTCTATTCAGGGTAGTAATCGATCAAATCTGCTAACTTACCTTGGGGTTTTCGAAAAAATTCGACAGAAATATTCTGAGATTTCAGGGAAAAATACTTCGTTATTTAGTTTTAATGGGAAAGGTGCGTGCCCCGAATGTAAAGGAAAGGGATTTATTAAGTATGATCTTGCATATATGGGGGACGTTACACAAGTATGTGAAAAATGTCATGGGAAAAGATATAACGATGTAGCTCTATCGGTTGACTGGAAAGGAAAAAATATCTTTGAGTTATTGCAATTAACCGTAGTAGAGGGGCTAGAATTCATAGATATACCAAATGTTCAAGTAACTCTAAATTCATTGATTGATGCAAATTTAGGTTATATCAAATTAGGACAGAGTTTAGATACATTGTCAGGTGGAGAGACTCAAAGATTAAAAATAGCAACAAAACTAGTAGATGTTCATTTAGAAAATGCGGAAATATTTATTTTAGATGAACCAAGTACCGGACTTCATGAGACTGATATTAAACATTTACTCTCAATGTTTAACAAATTACAAAAAATAGGAAAAACGTTAATCGTTTTAGAACATAATTTAACAATCATTAGTCAAGCTGATTGGATAATTGATATGGGGCTAAAAGGAGGAGATTTAGGTGGAAAAGTCTTATTTGAAGGTTTTCCTATTGATTTGATAAAGCAAAAGAATTCGTTTACAGGCAAACACTTAAGAAAATATTTAGAGAAATAGATTTCCCCATATAATAAAATTCTCTCAATAAGTGGTTTTTTGAGAGGATTATTTTGCAATTCCTATTTAAAGGATTCATACCTAATCATCATCGCCTAGCAGAAAAAGAACAAGTTAATGTTGTTGACATTCAAGAGGAGGCTTTTATTATGCCTAAGTTAGGGTGTACGGTTAGTATAAAGAAATTTTTAAACGAACAGGGAATCTCCCCTAATATACAGTTTAATGCGGAAGAATAATCAAATTGCTATGGTACGTGAAGGATTAGGTTTTACAATCATACCTGAACTAACTTAACCTTATGAATTGCAAGGGATAATAGTAAAACCTCTACTACCAAACCTTTCCGTGAAATAAGCATAATTACTAGGAAACAGTACCCTCCTGCTGTAAGAGAGTTTATAAAAACAACATCTAAAACTATCAATAATAAGTGAATATTCCTCGTAAAAGCTGGATTAAGTTCTATCTTTTACGAGGTTTTTATGCATTCCTATAATCTTTAGAGACTATTTTTTAGTAAACACATTTGTTTCCAACTATCTAAATAATCGGATTATTGTTGCAACACTAAAAAAATCATGTTAGTATTAGTAAAACGTTTTAGTAAAACGTTTTACTTGTGAAGGGGATGAAAATATTGAGAAATAAACGAATTGCAACGATTGGGGATGCAATGGTCGTTTTTAATCCATC
>Ga0213828_1002886_pt1 | contig 11946 bp, 7 predicted proteins | sample MC6MC0897MG_FD_180664 | JGI IMG/M metagenome (GOLD analysis project Ga0213828, IMG submission 180664) | Enriched soil aggregate microbial communities from Iowa State University, Ames, United States - MC6-MC0897-MG | ecosystem: Environmental > Terrestrial > Soil > Unclassified | place: USA: Iowa...
GCCCACCGGACCGAAGAACATCTGCAGCACGCCATAAGCCACGGCAAACGCCGTGACCGCGCGCGCGGCCTGCCCGGTGGTGGTGCCGAATTCCGCCGCCAGTTGCGGCAGCATGGGATCACAGATACGGAAAGCGCTGGCGCTGACGAAGGCGGCCAGCGCCAGCAACGCGATCGCGCGTGCTTCGGAGGACAGGGCGGGCATGGATAACCGGCGGCGGGGCGAAAGTCGAAGCCCGCACCTTACCGCAGCGCGGCCGGCTTGGCGAAACCGCCGGGCGAAGTGTCCGCCCGGCGCAACGCTCAGTAGGCGAGGCGATAGCCCGCCGGCATGCGGCGCGCCGTGAGCAGCATGCCGCCGCTCTTGAGTTCACGCAGCGACAGCTTGGATTGCTCGACCTTTTCGACGCGGTAGCGGTTCAGATAGATCGGATCGGTGGGGTCCACCGGCTCGCCCGCCGACTTGGTGGTGCGCATCGTGTAGACGCCGTTCTCCACGCTCCAGCAGCCCGTCTCGCGCAGCGCGGGACGCGTCTTGCGGCCGATCTTGAGCAGGGATTCGTAGGACATCGTGCCGTCGGCTGACAGCACGATCAGCGCTTGCATGTCGCCAGCCACGTCGCGCGGACGCGAATTCGACAACCAGGTGCCGACCATCGGGTCACCAGCCTTGGCGGGCGTGCAAGCCACCGGCTTGGGCGGATCCGCAGGCTGGGCCTCGGTGATGGCGGCGGGCTTCCTGGCGGCGCAACCGGCCAGGATCACGAGGGCGCAGGCAACGCCTGCCGTACGCAAAAACACACTGCTCATGACTTCCTCAAGACGTCCGCCGACGCGCCGCGCCGATCACACCGGCACGTCCCAGGCGCAGCGGACTTCACGCACTCTAAATAGGCGCCAGGGAAGAATCAACGAGGATCCGCGCCGTGTGCAAATGCGCAACAGTGCGGCCGCGAGCGCGCCCGGAATCCGCGCGGAAACCGCAAAAATGCGTTGGTTTCAAGCGACAGAGCCTCTCTATATATAGAGTGCCCCGAAACGGCTAGAGCGGCAGCCGCTGTTCGTGCTTGATCTCGCGCAGCGCCACGATGGTGCGCGTCTGGCGGATGCCCGGCATGTTGAAGAGGAACCGGTGCAGGAAGCGGTCATAGGCTTCGGGGCTTTCCACCAGGATCTTCAACAGGAAGTCCGAATCCCCGGTGACCGCATAGCACTCCAGGATTTCCGGCGCATCGCGCACCGACCGCTCGAAGTGTTCAACGGTGTTGGCCGAGTGCCGCTCCAGGCTGATCTGCGCAAACATGCAGCCCAGCCCCACCTTGCTGCGGTCGACCTGGGCGCTGTAGCCCTGGATCACCCCGCTCGCCTCCATCGCCTTCACCCGCCGCCACACCGGCGCGGCGGACAGCCCCACCTTCTCGGAAAGCTGCTGCGCCGAGGCCCGGCCGTCTTCCTGCAGGGCCTTGAGGATGCCGATATCGGTCTTGTCCATTCGTTTGTCTCCTGATTTTTTTGGAATACGAAATGTTCATTGCGAATTATAGGGATAGCACGATCCAAAAACGCAATAAACCTGATCCCTCGCGAACCTATCATGGTGCCAAATACGAGGAGCATTGACTATGGACGGTACCCCCGCCGCCGCACCCGAGCTGGACCTTGAGTATCAGCTCGCCGACAACCTGACGCGCGAGTCCGGCCGCATCTTCCTGACCGGCACGCAGGCCCTGGTGCGCATGATGCTCACGCAGCGCCGGGTGGACCGCGAGCGCGGTCTGAACACGGCCGGTTTCGTGTCGGGGTACCGCGGATCGCCGCTGGGCGGCGTGGACATGGCCATGTGGAAGGCGCAGAAGGCGCTGGACGCCAACCAGATCACCTTCCTGCCGGGCATCAACGAAGACATGGCCGCCACCGCGGTGATGGGGACGCAGCAGGCCGGCGTGCGCGACGACCGCAATGTCGATGGCGTGTTTGCCATGTGGTACGGCAAGGGCCCGGGCGTGGATCGCGCCGGCGACGCGCTGCATCATGGCAATGCCGCGGGCGCCTCGCGCAACGGCGGCGTGCTGGTGGTGGTGGGCGACGACCACACCGCTGTGTCCTCCTCGATCCCGCACGCCAGCGAGGCCTCGCTGATCGGCTGGCAGATGCCCATCGTGCATCCGACGTCCATCGACGAATACGAGACCTTCGCGCTGTGGGGCTGGGCGCTGTCGCGTTATGCCGGCACCTGGGTCGCCTTCAAGGCGGTGTCCGAGACCATCGAAAGCGGCCACTCGTTCACTCCTGCCCCGATCCAGACTTACGACATGCCCGCGGATCCGGACATGCCGTCCGGATCGCTTGAATATTCGGCCCGCGACTTTCTGTCCCTGGCGGTCGAGACGCGCATGAACCAGCGCATGAAGGCGGTGGCTGCCTTCGCGCGCCGCCACAGCCTGGACAAGCTGACCTGTCCGGCGCCCAAGGCAACGGTGGGCATCGTCACCGTGGGCAAGGCGCACCTGGACACCATGGAAGCGCTGGCGCGACTGGGCGTGGATACGGTCACGGCGAACGCGCCCGTACGCATCTACAAGCCGGGTCTCACCTGGCCGATGGACGAGGGCCGTCTGCTCGAATTTGCACGCGGCCTGTCGCACATCCTGGTCGTCGAAGAAAAAGGCGCCGTGGTCGAACTCCAGATCAAGGACATGCTGTTCAACCTGCCCGAGCGCCCCACGGTCGTCGGCAAGAAGGGTCTGGACGGCGAGCCGATGGTGACGTCGGCCGGCCAATTGCGCCCGTCGCTGCTGGCCGCGCCGCTGGCCGGCTGGCTGTCGCGCGCCGCAGGACTTCCGGTGAACCGCGACCTGTCGGCATTCGAATGCCAGGCCCCGCTGTCCAACGACGCGGACGGGATGCGCCGCCGCCCTTACTTTTGCTCGGGCTGTCCGCACAGCACGTCGACCAAGGTGCCCGAGGGCAGCCAGGCGCTGTCCGGCGTGGGCTGCCATTACATGGCTGCATGGATGGACCGCGACACGGGTGGCCTGACGCAGATGGGCGGCGAAGGCGTCGACTGGATCGGCCTGTCCCGCTACACGAAGATGCCGCACATCTTCCAGAACATGGGTGAAGGCACGTACTACCACTCGGGTTACCTGGCCATCCGCCAGGCCGTCGCGGCGCGCGCCAACATCACCTACAAGATCCTGTTCAACGATGCCGTGGCGATGACGGGCGGGCAGCCGGTCGATGGCCCCATCTCGGTCCCGCAGATCTGCCAGCAGTTGCGCGGCGAGAACGTGGCGCGCATCGTGGTCACCACGGACGAGCCCGAGAAGTACCAGGGCGTGGACCTGGGCCCCGGCATCAAGGTCCACCACCGCCGCGAGCTGGACGCGCTGCAGCGCGAGCTGCGCGAAATTCCCGGCGTGACCGTGCTGATCCATGACCAGACCTGCGCCGCCGAAAAGCGCCGCCGCCGCAAGAAGAACCAGTTCCCGGATCCGGCGCGCCGCATGCTGATCAACAGCGCGGTGTGCGAAGGCTGCGGCGACTGCGGCGTGAAGTCGAACTGCCTGTCGGTCGTTCCGCTGGAAACGCCTTATGGCCGCAAGCGTGCGATCGATCAATCCAGCTGCAACAAGGACTATTCCTGCGCGGAGGGCTTCTGCCCCAGCTTCGTGTCCGTGATGGGCGGCAAGCCCAGAAAGAGCGCGGCGCCGAAGGCCGACCAGGAACGCCTGCAAGGCCTGATCGCCGGCTTGCCGCTGCCCGACATCCACGCGCTGGAGCATCCCTATCGCCTGCTGGTCGCCGGCATGGGCGGCACGGGCGTCATCACCATCGGCGCCATCGTGTCGATGGCCGCGCATCTGGAAGGCCTGTCCGCAGCAGTGCTGGACCTGACCGGGCTGGCGCAGAAAGGCGGCACCGTCGTCAGCCACATCCGTCTTGCACCCGCCGGCGCAACCGCCGGCCCCGTGCGCCTGGACTGGCAGCAGGCCGACGCGGCCATCCTGTGCGATCCGGTCGCCGCCGTCGCGCCCGATTCGCTGGGCGCCCTGCGCCGCGGCCACACCAAGGTCACGGTGAACACCTACGTGGCGCCGGTCTCCGACTTCACGCGCAATCCCGATGCCGCGATGCGCCCGGAAGCGCTGCTCGCCAAGATCCGCCACGCGGCCGGCGACACGCACACCGCGGCGATCGACGCGCACGAAGCGGCCCTCGCGCTCTTCGGCGACAGCATCCTGTCGAACATGTTCATGCTGGGCTATGCCTGGCAACGCGGCGGCGTGCCGCTGTCGCAGGCCGCCATCTACCGCGCGATCGAACTGAACGGCGTGGCGGTCGCGGCCAATCGCGCCGCCTTCGACAACGGCCGGCTCGCGGCGCATCAACCTGACGCGCTGCAAGGCGCCTTGCGTCCCCGGGCCCAGGTCGTGCAGCTTCACGTCCCCGAAACGTTCGACCGCGCCGTGGCGCGCCGTGTCGAAGACCTGACGGCTTATCAGGACGCCGCGTATGCCCGCACCTACCAGCAGGTCGTCGACGCCGTCGCGGCACGCGAGCGGGAGCTGGCGCCGGATGCCAAGTCGCCGCGCCTGGCGATGGCGGTGGCGCGCGGCCTGTACAAGCTCATGGCCTACAAGGACGAATACGAAGTAGCGCGCCTCTATACCGGCGACGCGTTCAAGGCGCAGCTGGAGGGTCAGTTCGAAGGCGAGTACAGCCTGCGCTTTCACATGGCCCCGCCGATCTTCGCGCGCAAGGATCCGCGCACCGGGGTGCCGCGCAAGATGACGCTGGGTCCGCGCACGATGTCGGCACTGAAATTGCTGACGCGTCTGAAGGGCCTGCGCGGCACGTGGTTCGATCCGTTCGGCCACACGGCCGAGCGCAAGATGGAACGGGCGCTGGTCCAGGAGTACCGCCAGACCATAGACCAGCTCGTTGCAGGGTTGACCTCGGACAACCTCGCGCAAGCGGCTACAATCGCCGCCCTGGCAGAAAACATTCGCGGTTTTGGCCACGTGAAGGCCGCGAATGTCGACAAGTATCGGACCGAATCGGCCCGACTCATGCAGAGCTATACAGCACCGGCTTCGCACGCCATCGCCTTGCGGAAAACCGCATAAACAGCCGGTCTGAGTGGTCACTGACCTGGGCGCGCCTTACGGGGCGCGCCTAGTGCATTTGGTTACAATCTTTTGTGGGATTCGTCTTATCTTCTTCTTGTCCCTGTAAACCTCGATCACTAGAATTAGTGGCCAACGAGGGGTGCTACACTACATCTTGTGGTCGCCCAAGCGCGGATTCCCGCCGGCCACGCCTTACGGACTAGCCTGTCCGGACGTTGCGACCCCCATTACAAGATCCAATTTTGACCCGACATGACGCCGTCATGCCGTTATCTACGCGCTTTTACGCACAGGAGCTTCCATGCAGACTACGATCGCCTCTGTGACCCGGCCTTCGGCCGTGCCGCCCTCCCAAACCGACTCCCCCGCCGACGCCAATAGCGGCAAATGGGCCAGTTACAACATCATCCGCCGCAATGGCTCGGTGGTTGGCTTTGAGCCCAGCAAGATTGCCATCGCCATGACCAAGGCCTTCCTGGCCGTCAATGGCGGCCAAGGCGCCGCATCCGCCCGTGTGCGCGAACTCGTCGAAACGCTGACCGGCCAAGCCGTCAACGCGCTGGTTCGCAACCGCCCCAACGGCGGCACCTTCCATATTGAAGACATCCAGGACCAGGTCGAACTGGCGCTGATGCGCTCTGGCGAGCATGACGTCGCGCGCGCCTATGTCCTGTACCGCGAAAAGCGCACGCAGGAACGCGCCGCCGCCGCTGCCGCCGAAGGCCAGCAGAAGGCCGCCGCCGCGCCGCAGGAACACGTGCTGAACGTCACCGACGGCGGCGTGCGCCGTCCGCTGGACGTCGCCGAACTGCGCGCGACCATCGTCGCCGCCGGCGAAGGCCTGTCTGAATTCATCGACGCCGAAGCCATCCTGAAGGAAACGGTCAAGAACCTGTACGACGGCATCCCCGTCGACGAAGTCTTCAAGTCCGCCATCCTGTCCGCGCGCGCGCTGGTCGAAAAGGATCCGGCCTACAGCCAGGTCACCGCCCGTCTGCTGCTGCACACGATCCGCAAGGAAGTGCTGGGCGAGGAAGTCTCGCAAGACGGCATGGGCGCGCGTTACGCGGAATACTTCCCCACGTTCATTGCCCGCGGTATCGAAGGCGGCCTGCTGTCGCCCGAACTGGCCAACTATGACCTGACCAAGCTGGGCAAGGCACTGAATGCCAAGCGCGACCTGCAGTTCGGCTACCTCGGCCTGCAGACCCTGTACGACCGCTACTTCCTGCACATCCGCGGCACCCGCATCGAACTGCCGCAGGTCTTCTTCATGCGCGTGGCCATGGGCCTGGCGCTGCGCGAGACCGACCGCGAAACGCGCGCCATCGAGTTCTACGAGATCCTGTCCTCGTTCGACTTCATGAGCTCCACGCCCACGCTGTTCAACTCGGGCACGCTGCACTCGCAGCTGTCGTCGTGCTACCTGACCACCGTCTCGGACGACCTGGAAGGCATCTACGACGCCATCAAGGAAAACGCGCTGCTGGCCAAGTACGCCGGCGGCCTGGGCAACGACTGGACCCCGGTCCGCGCGCTGCGCAGCCACATCAAGGGCACCAACGGCGAAAGCCAGGGCGTCGTGCCGTTCCTGAAGGTCGTCAACGACACGGCCGTCGCCGTGAACCAGGGTGGCAAGCGCAAGGGTGCGGTCTGCACGTACCTGGAGTCGTGGCACCTGGACATCGAAGAATTCCTGGAACTGCGCAAGAACACCGGCGACGAACGCCGCCGCACGCACGACATGAACACGGCGAACTGGATTCCCGACCTGTTCATGAAGCGCGTCATGGAAGGCGGTGAGTGGACGCTGTTCTCGCCGTCCGACTGCCCCGACCTGCACGACAAGTATGGCCGCGCGTTCGAAGAAGCCTACGTGGGCTACGAAGCCCGCGTCGCCAGCGGCGAACTGAAGCTGTTCAAGAAGATGCCGGCGCTGACGCTGTGGCGCAAGATGCTGTCGATGCTGTTCGAAACCGGCCACCCGTGGATCACGTTCAAGGATCCGTGCAACATCCGTTCGCCGCAGCAGCACGTGGGCGTCGTCCACAGCTCGAACCTGTGCACCGAGATCACGCTGAACACCAACGAATCCGAAATCGCGGTTTGCAATCTGGGTTCCGTGAACCTGGTCGCACACATGAAGCCGGCTGCCGGCGGCGGTTTCGAACTGGACCACGACAAGATCAAGCGCACGGTCAGCATCGCCATGCGCATGCTCGACAACGTGATCGACATCAACTACTACGCCGTCGACAAGGCCCGCAATTCCAACGCGCGCCATCGTCCGGTGGGCATGGGCATCATGGGCTTCCAGGATTGCCTGCAGATGATGCGCGTGCCGTACGCATCGCAAGCCGCTGTTGAATTCGCGGACCGTTCGATGGAAGCGGTGTGCTATCACGCGTACTTCGCGTCGAGCCTGCTCGCTGAAGAACGCGGCCGCTATCAATCGTATGAAGGCTCGCTGTGGTCGCGTGGCATCTTGCCGCAAGACACGTTGAAGATGCTGCGTGATGAACGTGGTGGTCACGTTGAGGTTGATGAATCGAGCACGCTCGATTGGGATACGTTGCGCACGCGCATCAAAGAACACGGCATGCGCAACTCCAATTGCATCGCAATCGCCCCAACCGCCACTATTTCCAATATCATTGGCGTATCTGCGTGCATCGAACCCACTTTCCAGAACTTGTACGTCAAATCGAATCTCTCCGGCGAGTTCACGGTCGTTAACGATTACCTCGTGCGTGACCTGAAGAAACTCGGTCTCTGGGACGAAGTCATGGTCGCCGACCTCAAGTACTTCGACGGCAGCCTGTCCCGCATCGATCGCGTACCTTCCGAACTCCGCGAACTCTACGCCACTGCGTTCGAAGTCGAACCGAGCTGGCTGGTTGAATGCGCGTCGCGCCGTCAGAAGTGGATCGATCAAGCTCAGTCGCTGAACATCTACATGTCGGGCGCATCCGGCAAGAAGCTGGATGACACCTACAAGCTGGCATGGCTGCGTGGTCTGAAGACGACGTACTACCTGCGTACCCTGGGCGCCACCAGCGCCGAGAAGTCCACGGGCCGCGGCGGCGAATTGAATGCCGTCACTGCTGGTGGCCAATCCACGGCTGCGGCTGTGGGCGCCGCACCTGTTTTGCCGGAACCCGAAGTTCTCGGGGCGGTTTGCACCATGAGGCCGGGCGACGCCGGCTTCGAAGAGTGCGAAGCCTGCCAATAACCGCCTCCGGAGAATTGAAATGATTAATTGGGAAGACGACACCATCGCAACGCAACCTGCATCCCCCGCTCCCGCGGGCGGCGGGCAGGCTGCGCCCGCCGTGCGGGCAGCGACTGGTGTATTTGGCGACACCGCCATGCCGACGCCTGCCGCGCCTGAACACGCGGCGGGTCTGAGCACGAGCGGCGCCGCAACCTCGCAACGTGTGAAGGTTGCCGACAAGCGCATCATCAACGGCGAAACCGACGTCAATCAACTTGTGCCGTTCAAGTACAAGTGGGCGTGGGAAAAGTATTTGGCCACGTGCGCCAATCACTGGATGCCGCAAGAGATCAACATGTCGCGCGACATCGCCCTCTGGAAGAACCCGAACGGGCTCACCGAGGACGAGCGCCGCATCGTCAAGCGCAACCTGGGTTTCTTCGTCACGGCCGACTCGCTGGCCGCGAACAACATCGTGTTGGGCACGTACCGCCACATCACGGCGCCTGAATGCCGCCAGTTCCTGCTGCGCCAGGCGTTCGAAGAAGCCATCCACACGCACGCTTATCAATACATCGTCGAAAGCCTGGACCTGGACGAAGCCGAGATCTTCAACGCTTACAACGAAGTTCCGTCCATCCGCGCCAAAGACGAGTTCCTGATCCCGTTCATCGACGCGATCGCGGACCCCCACTTCAAGACGGGCACGCCCGAAGCCGATCAGACGCTGTTGAAGTCGCTGATCGTTTTCGCATGCTTGATGGAAGGCTTGTTCTTCTACGTGGGCTTCACGCAGATCCTGGCGCTGGGCCGCCAGAACAAGATGACCGGCGCGGCCGAGCAGTACATGTACATCCTTCGCGATGAATCCATGCACTGCAACTTCGGCATCGACCTGATCAACACCGTCAAACTGGAAAATCCGCATCTGTGGACGCCGGAATTCCGCGAAGAAATTCGAGAACTCTTCCGCAAAGCGGTCGAACTCGAATACGCTTACGCCGAAGACACGATGCCGCGCGGCGTGTTGGGCTTGAACGCACCTATGTTCAAATCCTACCTGCGCTTCATCGCCAACCGTCGTTGCCAGCAAATCGGTATCGAACCGCTGTACCCGCAGGAAGAAAATCCCTTCCCGTGGATGGCGGAAATGATCGATCTGAAAAAGGAACGCAACTTTTTTGAAACTCGCGTGATCGAATACCAAACCGGTGGCACGCTGAGCTGGGAGTAAAGCAGTACGTCATCAGGCCCGGCGCGGGCACGCTTCAGATTCAAGAAGCGTTGCGTTCGCGACAGGCTTGATGACGCGCTTCCCGGTCAGGGTGTTTTCGAACACGTAGAACAAGCGGTCGGCGGCCTGTGATCAGGCTGCGACCGGCGCCATTTGAAATGGCTCGCGCCAAAGGAGCGGGGGCCATATCAAATGGCTGTGCCGAATTCATTAGCGCAAACCGTAGTAGCTGTTGCTCGCACAGAACAGCGGCATGCGCCGATGAATAGCCCGGGCACGGTTCGCCTTGTTGGCGAGTCGGGGCACGGGTTTAAGTTCTGGGACCCCTGAACCTAAGGAGCATGACCATGGCAACAGCCAAGAAAGCCGTAAAGAAAGCAGCGGTGAAGAAGCCCGCCGCCGCCAAGAAGGCAGTCGCGAAGAAGGCCGCACCGGCCAAGAAAGCCGCTGTCAAGAAGGTAGCTGTGAAGAAAGTCGCCGCCGCCAAAAAGCCGGCAGTGAAGAAGGTTGCCGCGAAGAAGCCGGCAGCCGCCAAGAAGGTTGTCGCTAAGAAAGCGGTAGCCAAGAAGGCCGTCGCCAAGAAAGCGGTAGCCAAGAAGGTTGTCGCCAAGAAGGCGGTTGCCAAGAAAGCAGTAGCCAAGAAGGTTGTCGCCAAGAAGGCGGTTGCCAAGAAGGCCGTTGCTAAGAAGGCCGTTGCTAAGAAGGCCGTTGCCAAGAAAGCCGTAGCCAAGAAGGCCGTCGCCAAGAAAGCAGTAGCCAAGAAGGCTGTTGCTAAGAAGGCCGTCGCCAAGAAGGCTGTTGCCAAAAAGGCAGTTGCCAAGAAGGCCCCCGCTGCCAAGAAAGCCGTAGCCAAGAAGGCGCCTGCCGCCAAAAAGGCTCCTGCTGCCAAGAAGGCTGTAGCCAAGAAGGCTCCGGCTGCGAAGAAGGCTCCTGCTGCCGCCAAGCCGGCCGCTGCTGCCAAGCCCGCCGCCGCCAAGAAGCCCGCTGCGAAGAAAGCCGCTCCGAAGAAGCCCGCCACGCCGCCGTCCACGGCTGCTGCCCCGGGCGCGAAGACCGCGCTGAATCCCGCCGCGTCGTGGCCGTTCCCGACGGGTGGCCGTCCGTAATCAGGACGGTTCGAAGCACTAGCTTCACTAGAGCCGCCCGGCTAGCCGGGCGGCTTTTTTGCGCTCGTCCATTCGAACGATGCGCATGCCAAATGCGGCGGCAATAAACTTGCGCCACCATGCGACAATTGATTCCTTATTTTTTCGGTGATCGCGTCCATGCTCGGTGATATCTTTCGCTTCCTTCTCGAAATCGTGTTCACGCTGTTCGGCGCGGCATTGATTGCCCGCGCCTGGATGCACGCGATCCGCCTGCCGCCCTTCAACCCGCTGGCACGCGCCGTCTACCAAGCCACCAACTGGCTGGTGGGGCCGCTGCGCAAGGTCATTCCGGCCGGCAACAAGATCGATTGGACGAGCCTCGTCGCCGCGTGGCTGGCCGCGTTGGTCTACATCGTGTTGATCTGGCTCGTTGCCTTGGGCGCGCTGATCCCTGCTCAGTTGCTGCCCGCCGCAATGGGCTCGGCACTGATCATGGCGATCAAGTGGGCGTTGAACCTGGTGGTGTGGCTGACGCTGATTCAAGCCGTGCTGTCGTGGGTCAACCCGATGGCGCCCATGATGCCGCTGCTGCAAGCGCTGACCGCGCCCATGCTGGACCCCATCCGCCGCCTGCTGCCGCGCACCACCATCGACTTCTCGCCGCTGGTGCTGCTGATTCTGGCGCAAGTGCTGCTGATGGTGCTGGCCAACGTCAGCCAGCGCATGATCGGTCTGTAAACGTGCGGGGCATCGCGCCCCGCACGCGTGGAACTACGCCGGAATGCCGGCGTAGATCTCGACCAGCTTCTTGCGGTCGATCTTATGGTTGTTCGACATGGGCAGCGCCGGGCAGGCGACCAATTCGGACGGCACCATATAGGGCGGCAGGCGTTGCGCCAACCGCTCCTTCCAACCGGCCAACGCCTCGGGCGCCAGAAAGCGCGCCGCGGCCTCCTCGGCCACACCTGCCACGAAACCAATCAAGCGCACCGCCGTGCCATCGGGCCGGCGCAGCACCGCGCACGCGCCGCCTTCCACGCCAGGCAGACCGTGCAGCGCTTCGTCGATTTCGGCAAGCTCGATGCGATAGCCATTCAGCTTGATCTGGTCGTCCATGCGGCCGCGGCAGAACAACAAGCCGCCCTCTTCCATTAACCCGAGATCGCCCGTGCGGAATGCGCGGCGGCCGTCGTCGTAGGTGTAGAGCTTGGCTTCGTTCAGGTCGGGCCGATTCAGATAGCCCCGCATGACGTGGTCGCCCACGATGCAGATCTCGCCT
>Ga0213828_1002901_pt1 | contig 11905 bp, 10 predicted proteins | sample MC6MC0897MG_FD_180664 | JGI IMG/M metagenome (GOLD analysis project Ga0213828, IMG submission 180664) | Enriched soil aggregate microbial communities from Iowa State University, Ames, United States - MC6-MC0897-MG | ecosystem: Environmental > Terrestrial > Soil > Unclassified | place: USA: Iowa...
CATTCATTCCATCCTCAATTTTATTTTCAGAGGCAATGAGCAGTTCACGAGTGGAATCTAGATGTGCTACTAAATCCTGTTCTTCTACAGGATTCGTTTCACCTGTCTCCTCTGTTTTAAGAAAATCATTCATTCCATCCTCAATTTTAATTTCAGAAGCAATGAGCAGTTCTCGAGTGAAATCTAGATGTGTTGCTAGTTCCTGTTCTTCTACAGGATTCGTTTCACCTACCTCTTCTGTTTTAAGGAGATCATTCATTCCATCCTCAATTTTATTTTCAGAAGCAATGAGCAGTTCTCGAGTGGAATCTAGATGTGCTGCTAAATCCTGTTCTTCTACAGGATTCGTTTCAGCTACCTCTTCTGTTTTAAGGAGATCATTCATTCCATCCTCAATTTTATTTTCAGAAGCAATGAGCAGTTCACGAGTGGAATCTAGATGTGCTGCTAAATCCTGTTCTTCTACAGGATTCGTTCCTTCTGCCTCCTCTTTTTCAAGGAGATTATTCACTTCATCCTCAATTTTATTTTCAGAAGCAATGAGCAGTTCACGAGTGGAATCTAGATGTGCTGCAAGATTCGCTCCCTCTACAAGGCTGCTTTTATCTTCTTTTTCTATATCAAGGAGGTCATTTACAAAATCGGAATCAGGAGAATTTAACATTTCACATGTAGAATTAAGTTCAGATGTATATTCTTGTCTTTTGGGAGGCTTAATTTGACTCTTACAAATGATGAAAACTTTTTGCTTAGAAGAAATTCCCTTCATCTCACTATAGTTAATCCATGGAGTTTTCATTAATTCACTCCTCGTAATAAAGTTTTAAGAAATAAAGTGCAACAGTTAATTCTTAAAATATTCCTACGCTTTTTTTCAACTAAGACATCTTCTTGATCGATTTTTCGTTTAGACTTTTGAGTTCTTCTAGGAAACATGATCAAAATTCGTTTTCTTCAAGAAAAACTCACATAATAACCCATTTTTATTGCTTTTACTAATGCCTAAAAACAAGCACTTTTCTATTTTTACCCGGAGATATGTAGATGTGTTTAGCTCATAAAGATGTCCATATTACGAATGTCAGCAAGTACAATTTAAACAACAAAATTATAAGCTACTTTTATTTTGAACTAAGTGTTGCACTTATCATTAAAACCATTTTATGCTTTACTTTTACTTTTGTCACAGAGCATTCCAAATCTTAGTAACAATTGAGAGGCACTGACATAGTAAAAAATTGTGCATTACTCCAAAATTCAGTCATCGAAAGAAAAGAAATTATTAGTAAGATTTTCAATATAAGAATATTATAATAAGGCAACGTGTAAGTGAATTCTAATCGTTATCTATAACAAAAAAGGCAGTTGAAAGTTCGATTCAACCGAGCTTTCAACTACCAAGTTAAATATTGAATTTTTTTCAGGGCCCCTTGAAATGCCCTTTTTTATCTCCGTTGCTCCTCTATAAAACTAAAGATTTAACAAGGATTAGAAGGAGGTTCAATAGCTGGTGGAGTCAATCCTGAAAGATTAGGAGTTATTACAGAACCACCAGCATCAAGGCGGACTTGTTGAACTTGCACTACTTTCACAGTAAGATCTAGTACAATTTTTTCACGCAATGTGCAGAAAGTACCTTCAGGTCTTGCCATATTTGGTGAAAAATCAAGTTCAAAGAAGTTTGCAGCTACTAACTCGCCAAATGGTTGTTCATTGTATTTAACGAGATTTTGGAAGAATGCCTTATCCAATCGAGCATCCATTTGAGTTTTTTCATTTAGGAAGTTTACTTCGGCAAACTCGGAAATTCCTAAGATTGGAGTAGGGCCCCCAGGAGTTTCTGGGAAAGTAAGGTCTGCAAAACCGGAAAACGGAACATCGGCAATTCTATCTCGAAGTGCCCCATTACATTCTGCTGCAGCATACTCTATATTTTTGCGAATATGCCCTGCTACAAATAATTTAGCCCTTGTTACTCTAAAAAAGTCACTGTTATCAATACGTGCAAATCTAACCGGTACTAGTTTAATCTGATTTAGGAATACATTTTTTTTCACTCTTTTGATTTCAGTTGCTGCAGGAGTAAGCGTAATATCCGACTCCACAACTATTTGAAGTGTTGGTTCTGCAAGTACAACTGGTACTTTAATAATTGGACGCACAACTGGTGTAGCGACTACTCGAGTAACTTCACTAGTTAATGGTATTTGTTCAGTTGATCTTACTGGGCAAGGTAGGATTTGATCATTTGATTGATTATTTGATTGATTATTCAAAAAAAATCTCCTCATTTCATTTTGTATTTTTTGAGAGCTCTCCATACCAGAATATGCAGCAATTAAATCTATGAATAGACGTGTATACTAGTTTTTTAAAAAGGGATTTTTGAGCTGAGAGATAAAAATGAACACAAAATGCCAGGTACTCACCGTTGTCGGCACCTGGTCTAATTGTTACTATCAATTATAATAATTTTTTACTTGTGTTTTAAAGCTTTCCAATACTTGGTCCTTGCCTGAACGCTGGGCCTTACCTTTTCCCATTTTATACTTTTATTTATCGTAAGTGTAAAATACCGAATCCCAAACCTATACACAAAGCTAATATTGAAATTGTAATTGGTATTTTACCTATTTCAATTAAACGAATATTAGATAATTCAGGAAAAGAAATGGTATATAAGCCTGTAGCAATTAATGAAGATTTGAATCTATTCAACATTCACTAATTACACTTGTTATTCATTTATCCTATTCCAACTAGTTTTTTGTATTACAATGAAAAAGAGCCGATTCAAGTTTTTTTTTGAATCGGCTCTTTTTATTAGGATTACTAATATCAGCAGTATTATGGTGATTTCTATCTCTTCAAAGCTTGTCACGACTGCATTAATACTCAATTATACTGACGTTTACTCTTGCACAGCTAAGTGTGTGAAGAGCCTCATTTGACAAGTTTAAAAGCTATCTCATTCAAATTCATAAGATATTGCAGACAGTGCATAAAGCGGCGCTGTTTCTGCTCGTAATATTCTGGGTCCTAAAGACATCGTTTGGGCACCAGCTTGAAGCAGAGCATCCGCTTCTTTTCTTGCTATGCCACCTTCTGGACCGAAGATAATAAGAATTGATTTCGACTTCTTCTCATGTACGTTTTTTAGCTTCTCCGCAAACCTTGTACGTAGTTCTGCTTTTGCATCCTCTTCATCTGCTATAAAAACTGCATCAAAATTGCCCATTTGTTCTACTAGCTGTTTAAAAGAGATTGGTTCATAAATTTCAGGGATCTGTGTACGATGTGATTGTTCAGCTGCTTCTTTTGCAATTTTTTGCAAACGTTCTTGCTTTTTTACGCCCTTCTTTTTATCCCATTTAACGATAGAACGCTCAGCTTCAAATGGCAGTAGGGCAAACATTCCAAGCTCTGTTGCCTTTTGTGTAATAAGCTCTAGTTTATCGCCCTTGGGCAAACCACATGCCACGGTTACATGAACAGGTAACTCAGGAGAAGGAATCGTCTGTCCTATAGATTGGACAAGTACCTCTTCTTCTTCAAAGGCAGTAATTGTACAAATATGGGCGATATTTTGTGCAACTACCACGATTTTGTCGCCCTCTTTCATACGCATTACTCGTTCAATATGTCGTGCGTCTTCTCCGCTAATACGCGCTTCCTCTATGGTCGTCTCAATAAAATAACGCTGCATGTTAAACACTCCTTTATAACAAGAAGAGAAAACGCCAAATCACAAGCACTCGGCTCACGATTTGGCGCTTCCTCAGTCAATTTATTGTGGACGACGGGCAATGATAGCTACCCAATCTTCCATTAGTAATACTTCTTCGATCACAAAGCCTGAAGCTTCTAGTGTTGCTTTTACATCATCACGTTTTGCGCCGATGATGCCTGAAGTGACATATAATCCGCCCGGTTTAACAATTGAAAATGCATCGTCAGTAAAGGACATAATAATTTCAGCCAAAATATTGGCTACAACGACATCTGCAGGTTCCTTTACTGTATCCAGTAAGTTCCCATGGAATACAGATACTTTATCATCAACTTTGTTTAACACAATATTTTCTTGCGCTGAACGTACAGCTACTTCATCTAAATCAAGCGCGTGTACGTTTTTAGCTCCTAATAAGGCTGCACCAATTGATAGAACACCTGACCCTGTTCCGATATCGATAACCGTATCTCCCTCTTTTACAACCTTCTCAAGCCCTTGTAAGCACATAACAGTTGTTGGGTGTGTTCCCGTACCAAAGGCCATACCAGGATCTAATTCAATTATTAATTCATCTGTTGATACTGGTGCATATTCTTCCCATGTTGGTACGATTGTAAAGCGTTCAGAAATTTTTACAGGATGATAGTATTGCTTCCACGCTGTTGCCCAGTCTTCTTCGTTTACTTCCACAATCGATACAACATTTTCACCAATATCGATATTGAAGTTCGTTAGATTTGTTATAGCCGCTTTAATTTCTTCGACTGTTTCGTTTAAAAAACTAGATTCTGATAAGTAGGCCTTAACAATAACACCATCTTTCGGAAAATCCGCTTCATTTAGTGCATAAATCTCACCATATTGATCTTCACGTGGCTTAGCAAATTCAGCAGAATCCTCTATAACAACACCACTTGCCCCAGCTTCATGCAAAATATTTGAAATTGCTTCTACCGCTTCATTTTTTGTATGAATGGATAATTCTGACCACTTCACGTAGCTCTTCAGCTCCTCTAATTATTCACCTTGGAATTTTTTCTTAAATTTATCGAAAAGTGAGCTTCCTTGTTCTTCAGGAATATCGCCACTAATTTCCGCAAATTCACGTAGTATTTGTTTTTGTCTTTCTGTTAACTTTTCTGGCGTTACAACTTTTACTGTTACAAATTGATTCCCTGTGCCATAGCCATGTACATTTTTGACACCTTTGTCTTTTAGACGGAATTGCGCACCTGACTGTGTCCCCGCTGGAATTCGTAATTTTACTTTCCCGTGAACAGTCGGAACTTCAATTTCATCACCAAGAGCTGCTTGAGGGAATGTCAGTCTCAGTTCGTAATAAATATCATCGCCATCACGTTCAAACTCTTGGTGTCCTTGAACGCGGAACATAATATATAAATCTCCTGCTGGCCCTCCATTTATACCTGGTTCACCTTGACCAGACACACGAATTTGCTGACCATCATCAACACCCGCTGGGATTGTTACTTTGATTTTCTTACGTTGTTGAACTTTTCCTTCGCCACGACAAGATGAACATTTTTCTTTAATGATTTTACCTGTACCTTGACATGTCGAACAAGCACGACGATTCATCATACGGCCGAATGGTGTATCCACTGCCTGATTCACTTGACCAGCACCTTTACATGTTGAACATGTTTCAGGGTTAGTTCCTGGTTTTGCACCAGAACCGTGGCAAGTATCACATACTTCATCTTTAGGAATTTCGATTTCTGTTTCTTTCCCGAAAATCGCTTCCTCAAATTTAATATTCATACGATATTGTAAGTCATCACCTTTGCGTGGTGCATTCGGGTCTTGTCGGCGACCGCCACCACCAAAGAACGAACTGAAAATATCCTCGAAGCCGCCAAAGCCGCCTCCTCCGAAGCCACCACCAAAGCCTGCATTTGGATCTTCGTGACCAAATTGATCATAGCGCGCCTTTTTTTGATCGTCACTTAATACTTCATAAGCTTCAGCGATTTCTTTGAATTTTTCATCTGCACCTGGCTCTTTATTAAGGTCAGGATGGTATTGTTTTGATAATTTACGGTAGGCTTTTTTAATTTCATCTTTAGAAGCCGATTTCGTTAAACCAAGCACCTCGTAGTAATCGCGTTTATCCATGATTCACACTCCGCTCTTTTTGCATAAAATCTATTGTATCATGCAGTTAAAAAAACTGCCTCTATTTTTATTGTTAAATATTCATTAAAAATGTTGCATATATGTTTTTTCACTTTTCTCGCAGTTAACATATGCAACTTAACGAATCAATTATGCCTTGGCATAATTGCGTCCGGAATCGGCTTTGTGCTTGCACAAAGAACTCCTTTCCGATTTCTGTGACATCCGCCGGAGGCTTTAACTTCTGTCAGCGGATGTTTGGATACCCGCTGAAAAGAAACTTAAACCCGTATTCATCTTCCCACCTATAGAGGTGGGAAACGTCTGTACCTGTCGCTTCGCTTTCGCTACCAACACACTTGCTGAAAGAAGTTAAATGTTTGTAGGTTATACCTAATAATATAGAGAAAAGCCAAAGCCGCAAGCGGTCTTTGGCTTCTTCACTTAACTGTGTTACTTACTATTATTTATCGTCTTTTACTTCTTCAAAGTCAGCGTCAACGATATCGTCTTTTTTACCAGCGCCAGCATCTGCACCTGCATCGCCACCTTGAGCTGCTTGAGCAGCTGCTGCAGCTTGTTCATATACTTTCATTACTAATGGCTGTAATACGCCTTCTAGTTTTTCTTTAGCAGATTTAATGCCTTCTAATTCGCCAGCTTCTAATGCTTTTTTCAGTTCATCACGAGCATCTTCAACAGATTTTTTCTCGTCTTCTGAAATTTGTTCGCCTAAGTCAGCAATTGTTTTGTCAACTTGGAACACTAATTGGTCTGCTTCGTTGCGAAGATCAGCTTCTTCTTTACGTTTAGAATCTGCATCAGCATTTGCTTCAGCATCTTTTACCATACGTTCAATTTCTTCCTCTGATAAACCAGAATCAGACTGAATAACGATTGTTTGTTCTTTGTTAGTACCAAGGTCTTTCGCTTTAACAGATACGATACCATTTTTATCAATATCGAAAGTTACTTCGATTTGTGGTACACCACGTGGTGCTGGTGGAATATCCGATAATTGGAAGCGACCTAATGTTTTGTTGTCTGCTGCCATTGAACGTTCACCTTGCAGTACGTGAATATCTACTGCTGGTTGGTTGTCAGCTGCAGTTGAGAATACTTGTGATTTAGATGTTGGGATCGTAGTGTTACGGTCAATTAATTTTGTGAATACGCCACCCATAGTTTCGATACCTAATGAAAGTGGAGTTACGTCAAGTAAAACTACGTCTTTTACATCACCAGTTAATACGCCGCCTTGAACAGCAGCACCCATTGCTACAACTTCGTCAGGGTTTACACCGCGGTGTGGCTCTTTATTAGTTTCTTTACGTACAGCTTCTTGTACAGCTGGAATACGAGTAGAACCACCAACTAAGATTACTTGGTCAAGTTCAGATGTTGATAGACCTGCATCAGATAATGCTTGACGTACTGGACCTACTGTACGGTTTACTAATGGTAATGTAATTTCGTCAAATTTTGCACGAGTTAAAGAAATTTCTAAGTGTAATGGACCCGCTTCACCAGCAGTGATGAATGGTAAAGAAATTTGAGTAGATGTTACACCAGATAAATCTTTTTTCGCTTTTTCAGCTGCATCTTTTAGACGTTGCATAGCCATTTTATCTTTTGAAAGGTCAATGCCATTTTCTTTTTTGAATTCTGCTACAAGATACTCGATGATAGCATCGTCGAAATCGTCCCCACCTAGTTTGTTATCACCAGCTGTTGCTAATACTTCAAATACTCCGTCACCTAATTCAAGAATAGATACGTCAAATGTACCACCACCAAGGTCAAATACTAATACTTTTTGATCTTGATCTTGTTTGTCTAAACCATAAGCAAGTGCAGCAGCTGTTGGTTCGTTGATAATACGCTCTACTTCTAGACCAGCGATTTTACCAGCGTCTTTTGTAGCTTGACGTTGAGCGTCATTGAAGTAAGCAGGTACTGTAATAACCGCTTTTGTTACTTTTTCACCTAAGTAATCTTCCGCATAACCTTTTAAGTATTGTAGAATCATTGCAGATACTTCTTGTGGAGTATATTCATTTTCTTCCACTTTAACTTTTTCAGATGTACCCATTTTAGATTTAATAGAAATAATTGTGTTAGGGTTTGTTACTGATTGACGTTTTGCTACTTCACCAACTTGACGTTCACCATTTTTAAATGCAACAACAGATGGTGTTGTACGGTTTCCTTCTGGGTTTGGAATTACTTTCGGTTCCCCACCTTCAAGTACAGAAACGCAAGAGTTTGTTGTTCCTAAGTCAATACCAATAATTTTGCTCATTAAAATTTCCTCCTATTAATTAAACGCAAAGGATGCGTTTTCTACTAAATGTAATTGACTAAATAGTGCTATGACTATTCGTTTACAGATACCATTGTTGGGCGTAATACACGATCCTTTAACATATAGCCTTTTTGAAGCTCGCGTAAGACAACACCCGTTTCTTTTTCACTATCTTGCTCCTGCATGACAGCTTGGTGAACATTTGGATCAAATTGCTCACCTTCTGCTTTAATAATTTGCAAGCCTTCCTTCTCAGTTGCTTCTAGTAGAGAGCGGTACACCATTTCGATACCTTTTACGATAGAAGCAGTTTCTTCTGAAGTCGCTTCAACTTGTAAGGCACGCTCAAAATTATCGATGACCGGCAATAAATCTGAGAGTAAGCTCTGAGCACGGTACTTTTCAGCAGCCTCACGCTCAAGTTGACTGCGACGACGTATATTATCGAAGTCAGCACGTAAGCGTAGATGACGATTTTCCTCATCGTCTAGCTTTGCTTGTAACTCAGCTAGCTTCGCTTCGTACTGTTCTTCGATTGTTAATTCAGTTTCTTGTCCTACTTCTACTTCATTTTCAGCATGTACATTCTTTTCTTCTTGTACAAGGTCTTTGTTTTCAGTTGTTTCCGTCACTTGAATCCTCCTCATTATCAATCACTACGGTTCTTCGTAAAGGCTAGTGTTAAATCCATGCGCATTACGTCTAGTAAAGCAACAACACGTTTATAATCCATACGTGTAGGACCAATAATTGCTATAGCTCCCTGCTGGTCTTCACCAATAGAATAAGTGGTCGTAATGACACTACAGTTTTCCATTTCTAACTGTTTATTTTCCGAGCCAATACGAATTTGAATGCCCGATTCATTGGGATGGAAGAGCGACTGCACTTGGCTAGTCGTTTCCATTAAGTCCAAAATCATTCGGACTTTATTTAAATCGTGGAATTCCGGTTGGTTGAACATATTTGTTTTACCACCATAGTAAATTTTACTTTCCGAATTATGCATCGTCGCTGTAACGAGAGCGTGAACAAAATCATCCGCTGATCGAACATGCTGCTGTAATACTGCTAGCACTTCAGCTTCGAGTTTTATATGAATATCCTCTAATGACACACCGACTAGGCGGTCATTTAAGATATTAACCATTTTCTCTAATTCAGAAGCGGTAAAATTAGGCGGTAAATTAAACATCCGATTTTCAACATGTCCGTTATTCGTTACGATAATCGCTACTGCTGTATCGCTAGAGAGTGGCACAATTGAAAATCGTTTAACACGATGTCGTTGAACATCAGGTCCTAAAAGAATCGATGTATACGATGTCAGCTCTGATAAAATATTGGCAGACTTTCGGATAATATGCTCCACTTCTACTAAACGATCGTTGAAAATTGATTGGATTTGCTGAATGTCCCTTGAATTAATGCCCTGCGGGTTCAACAAATGATCTACATAAAATCTATAACCCTTTTCCGAAGGCACTCGACCAGAGGAAGTGTGCGTTTTTTCTAAGAAGCCTAATTCCTCTAAATCCGCCATTTCATTTCGAATCGTGGCTGGACTAAATGTAATCTCTTGCTTTTTGGAGATTTGGCGAGAACCTACCGGCTGTGCAAACATAATAAAGTCGTCTACAATGGCTTGCAATATTTGTAATTGCCGATTTGTTAGCATGATTATCACCTCTGTTAGCACTCAATCAAGAGGAGTGCTAATACTATTAATAAGTTATCAAATCCCACATTTTATGTCAACGATATCGCTCAATCTTCTAGTAAAAATTGTTGAAATACTTCATTACCTACAAAACGACCTTTTCGCGTAAGACGAATTCCTTTTGGATCATCTTCCAAAAGACCTTCTGAAACTAGTTTTTCAATTACATGTCGGTAACGCACATGCATCGATTCCTTAAATTTTTCTTCATATATAGTGTGTGTAATTCCTTCTATTTTACGCAAACCTAAAAACATTTGCTCTTCTCGTTTCTCATTCTCAGTTACAACATGTTCATACATAATTGGTAGTTCCCCTGCATTCACTGTCTCCATATACTTTTTCAACGGTCCATGGTTTGAATAACGCACACCAGCTAGATATCCATGGGCACCAGCACCAAAGCCTGCATACTCATCGTTTTCCCAGTAGATTTTGTTATGTTTAGAACTGAAACCAGCTTGTGCAAAATTGCTAATTTCGTATTGTTGAAGTCCATGTGCCTCCATCTGGTTCATCAGCACATCATACATATCCGCTTCAAGATCTTCAGTCGGTAAATGTAGCTTCCCTTTTGTGTATTGATTATAAAAAATCGTTTTTGGCTCCACGATTAGTGAATACGCTGAAAAATGTGGTAAATCAAGTGCAAATGCTTTTTCTAAGGTATCCTTCCATTGAGCCATCGTCTGCCCCGGCAAACCATACATTAAATCTAGACTAATATTTCTGAAACCAACCTTTTTAGCCAAAGCAATTGTTTCATAGACGTGCTTGTTGCTATGTGTACGACCAATTTTCTTTAACAACTCTTGATCAAAAGATTGCACACCCATACTTAAGCGATTTACACCACCATCAAACAATGCCCGCATTTTTGCCTCTGACAGCTCGTCCGGATTGGCCTCTGATGTAAATTCTGTCACACTGCTCATCGGAATATACGTACGAATAAGCTCAAGAAGTTTCACTAATTGTTGAGGCGATAAGGCTGTTGGTGTACCGCCTCCAAGAAATATCGTTTCGATTTGTTTAAAGCTCTCGGGATATTTTTTTGTAGCAAGCTCCATCTCCTTGCCCAGCGCTTCTATATATTCATCCACAGGTTGATTTTTAAAATAAAATTTATTGAAATCGCAATAGTTACAAATTTGATGACAAAAAGGAATATGAATGTAAACACCTCGTGCCATAGCTATCCCTTCTTTCTCGTTAAGTCTTTTTCCATTTCCTCATTATAAACAAACACTCAAGAGAACGCTATGAATCAAACCATTTAGAATGACGAATCAATTATGCCTCGGCATAATTGCGTCCGGAATCGGCTTTGTGCTTAGACCTACACGATGTCGGTCATTTCGGTAATGCCACAGGACGTGGCGTTTTTACCGATGCAGGTCAGTTAGCCGTTATCGCATGGATGCGATGATATTAGGCTAACATCCTTTGTGAACTCCTTTCCGATTCCGTGACATCCGCCGGAGGCTTAACTACTATCAACGGGTGTTTGGATACCAGCTGATAGGAGTTAAGTTTAACTCGTTACTAAAGAGTAAATATGAACTTGATATTTAAATCAGCATAACTATAACCGTCGAGGAAATTACACTAAATAACGTAACATAGATTCAAATGCACAAGTTTAACGAAGCGATAGCCCAATTACGCCAAGGTCACTGAATTTTTCGGCTATGTATTCCTTTGAAATTATTAATTTTTTTCAAATGAATAAGCGTATTCGATTGTTAAGGTCGAATACGCTTGTATGTTCGTTGGCAATAAGTTACTACTATCAAAGTGCTTTGATTGTGTAATAAAAATCTAATGTTTGAGACTGATTCATAATTTCAATAGCAAGCACTCGTGCACTAGTATCTCGACATTGAGCCTTTACGGAAGTAAGCTATTCGATGCAACTATAATTACATTGAGCTTAGTTAAAAATAACGCCTACTACAACACCTATTAGCACAAGTAAATAAGGTGGAATTCTCCAGCGTATTAAAAGCAA
>Ga0213828_1002905_pt1 | contig 11892 bp, 9 predicted proteins | sample MC6MC0897MG_FD_180664 | JGI IMG/M metagenome (GOLD analysis project Ga0213828, IMG submission 180664) | Enriched soil aggregate microbial communities from Iowa State University, Ames, United States - MC6-MC0897-MG | ecosystem: Environmental > Terrestrial > Soil > Unclassified | place: USA: Iowa...
TAAACCAGGCGGCCGCGATTGGTGGTGGAGGCGGTCACCGGATCGGTAGCAATAAAGAACGCGCCGAGCATGGTGGCACCGGAGAACAGGTGAATCAGCGGTGAGTTAAGCGACTCCGGCGAGAACATCCAGCCCAGCGTGGCGCAGAACGCCAGCGAGACGAGGAAACTGACCGGAATGTGCCAGCGGATAGCATTCTTTGCCAGCAGCAGTGCGCCGCCCAGCAGATAACCGAGGTTAACCCACTGCCAGCCAACACCGGCTAACACGCCGCTGTAGATCGGCTCCGCAAGCAGCTGTTCGGCGCTGTGCCCAGCACGCAGGCCGGTTTTAAAGGTATCGAGCGGTGTCGCCTGGCTGACGCCATCAACGCCGAGCTGCAGCTGCTGCATGGTTTCACCGGCCAGCGTGTGGTGGGTGAAGATCATACTGAGCGAATCCAGCAGGCCGGGTTTGATCGCCTGCAGGCTATCGGGCGGCAGCCAGCTGGTCATCTGCACCGGGAAGGAGATCAGCAGCACCACGTAACCGACCATTGCCGGGTTAAACGGGTTTTGCCCCAAACCGCCGTACAGCTGTTTGGCGATGACGATGGCGAAAATGGTACCTAACACCACCAACCACCACGGCGCGAGCGGCGGCAGGCTGATGCCCAGCAGCAACGCGGTGAGCAGGGCAGAGTTATCGGATAAAGTCGGCAACACCGGCGTTTTACGCAGGCGCAGAATCGCCCCTTCGGTGGCCCACGCGGTGGCGGTGGCCAGCAAAACCTGAATTAAGAAACCGACGCCAAAGAAATACCATTGTGCGACCATGCCCGGCAGCGCGGCAAACACCACCAGCAGCATGATATTGCCGGTGCTGCGGCGGTTGTGGGTATAGGGAGAACTTGCAATACGAAAAGCCATTTAATCCTCAGTCGTCGAAGGCTGCTGCTGCGCTTTACGCGCTTTGGCACGGGCGACCGCAGCGGCAATCGCCGCTTTGCGTGGGTCGGCGGAGTCAGGAGAGGCAGCAGCCTCCACTTCAGGAGATGTGGCTTCAGCCTGCTGCGCGGCAGCCGCGGCTTTCTTCGCTTTGGCGCGCGCAATCGCCGCTTCAACGGCGGCTTTGCGCGGGTCAACTTCAGCAGCAGGTGCATCAGCTGACGGCTCGGCGGGTGCCGGTGCAGCGGGTTGTGCGGAAGCGGCGGCTTTTTTGGCTTTGGCGCGCGCAATCGCCGCTTCAACGGCGGCCTTGCGCGGATCGACTTCAGCAGCAGGCGCGACGGCTGGCGGCTCAGCGGGTGCGGGTTCTGCCGCAGCGGCAGCTTTTTTCGCCTTCGCACGCGCAATCGCGGCTTCAACCGCCGCTTTACGCGGATCGACTTCTGCCGCAGGCGCATCAGCTGGCGGCTCGGCAAGCGCGACGTCAGCCGCCGGTGCGCCCGCTTTCTTCGCTTTCGCACGGGCAATTGCCGCTTCCACCGCCGCTTTACGCGGATCGCCGGACTGACGACTCAGCGCCTGCGTTTCAGCTTGCTTCTCGGCCTGCTGCGCTAAGGCTTGTGCATGACGCGCTTCGCGTTCCGCAGCATCCTGCTCCGGCGTTTTTTCCTGACGCGCTTTCACGCGTGCCACGGCGGCGTCGAGTTCACCCTGATCGCTACGCGCCACGCGCTGTTTAGCCTGTTCATGACGCGCTTCACGCGCCTGTTTTTCGCGTTCGAGACGTGCCAGACGCGCTTCAAAACGCGCTTTCGCTTCGGCGGTACGTTTCGCTTCGAGATCGATGGCGCGCAGTTCGGCTTTTTCCTGGCGGTAATATTGCACCAGCGGAATGTTACTCGGGCAGACGTAAGCGCAGGCGCCGCACTCAATGCAGTCATCAATATTGTGCGCGCGTGCTTTTTCGTGATCGCCGCCCTGGCTGTACCAGAACAGCTGCTGCGGCAACAGTTTCGCCGGGCAGGCATCGGCGCAGGCGCTGCAGCGGATACAGGATTGCTCTTGCTGATCGTTGCCCATTTCGCTGGCCGACGGCGCCAGAATACAGTTGGAGATTTTCACCAGCGGCACGTTCAGCGACGGCAGGGTAAAGCCCATTAGCGGGCCGCCCATGATCACCATCTGGCGCGATCCCGGCGTAAAACCGGCATGCTGCAGCAGGTGGCTGATCGGCGTACCGAGCCGTCCCCAGACGTTGCGCGGTCGCGCCAGCGCTGCGCCGGTCAGCGTCACCACGCGTTCGGTGATCGGTTCGCCGTCTACGATGGCGCGTTTTACCGCCCACGCGGTGCCGACGTTTTGCATCAGCACACCGATATCGGTAGAACGTCCGCCGTGTGGCACTTCGAGGCCGGTGAGAATCTGCGTCAGCTGTTTCGCGCCACCAGACGGATACTTGGTCGGAATCACGCGAATCTGCAATTCACGATCGCCGCCCAATGCCTGTTTCAGCGCGGCAATGGCTTCCGGTTTGTTATCTTCTATGCCGATCAGCACGCGTTCCGCCTGCAACACCCACGCCAGAATGCGGCAGCCTTCCAGCACTTCGGCGGCACAATCCTGCATTAAACGGTCATCGGCAGTAATGTACGGCTCGCACTCGGCAGCGTTGATGATCAGGGTTTTCACGCCGCGCAGGCCGCCGCGCAGTTTGGTGGCGGTCGGGAAGCCCGCGCCGCCTAATCCGGCGATGCCCGCATTGTGAATGCGTTTTACCGCCTCTTCACGCGACAGAGCGCGGTAATCGGGCTGCGGATCGAGCGTGGTCCAGCGATCTTCGCCGTCGGCACGCAGGAAAATGCACAGCTCGGAGAGGCCAGAAGGATGCGCCGTCATGTGTGGCGCAATCTCTTCGATGGTGCCGGACGTTGGCGCGTGCACCGGCAGCATGCGTCCGCCGCCAAAGGTCAGCGGCTGGCCGCGCAGCACTTTGTCGCCGGGCGCCACGCAAATCTCGCCTTCATGGCCGATATGCTGTTTTAACGGAATGATAAAGCGCTCAGGCAGGGGTAACTGGCTCAGCGGCGTACCGTTAGACTGTGTTTTCATCTCAGGCGGATGGATGCCACCCTGAAAATCCCACAACTTCTCTTTGCGGAACAGGTTTAACAAATTAAGCATGGGTTTCTACCGGGATTACCCGTACAGGAATGGTGTCGAGATTCCACTTCCAGTTGGCCGTGGTGGTGGCAACCGGGCGCATCTCAATGCAGTCGGTCGGGCAAGGCGCAACGCAGAGATCGCAGCCGGTGCAGACATCGCTCAGCACGGTGTGCATGGCGCGCGTGGCACCCACGATGGCGTCCACCGGGCAAGCCTGAATACATTTGGTGCAGCCGATGCAATTCTCTTCATCGATCCAGGCCACAGTACGTATCGGCTCCAGCACGTCTGCGCCGCCGTCGAGCGGTTGCGGTTCAACGTTGAGCAGCGCGGCCAGCTTGAGCATGGTCTGCTCGCCGCCGGGCGCGCACTTATTGATCGCTTCACCGTTGTTACCCACCGCATCGGCATACGGGCGGCAGCCGGGATAGCCGCACTGACCACACTGGCTCTGCGGCAAAATCTCATCGATCTGCTCAACAATCGGATCTTCTTCCACCTCGAAGCGACGTGAGGCGTAACCCAGCAGGGCACCAAACACCAGGCCCAATGCAGCCAGCGCGATAATCGCAATCCAAATCGCGGTCATTAGAATTTCACCAGCCCGGTAAAGCCCATAAAGGCCAGCGCCATCAGACCAGCGGTGATCAGCGCAATCGAGTTACCTTTAAACGGCGCGGGAACATTCGCCAGTACCAGACGCTCGCGCATGCCAGCGAACAGCACCATCACCAGCGAGAAGCCGAGTGACGCACTGAAGCCATACAGCGCCGCCTGCAGGAAGGTGTGGTTGAGGTTAACGCTCAGTAATGGCACGCCCAGCACCGCACAGTTGGTGGTGATCAGCGGCAGGAAGATACCCAGCAGGCGATAGAGCGACGGACTGGTTTTACGCACCACCATTTCGGTGAACTGCACCACAACAGCAATCACCAGGATATAGGCGAGGGTGCGCAGATAGACCAGATCAAGCGGCACCAGAATCAGGTGATTCACCAGCCAGGCGCAGATCGCCGCCAGCGTGATCACGAAAGTGGTGGCAAGTCCCATGCCAATGGCCGTTTCCAGTTTTTTTGACACGCCCATAAATGGGCAAAGGCCGAGGAATTTGACCAACACAAAGTTGTTCACCAGCACTGTGCCAACAAAGAGAAGTAAGTAATCGGTCATTTTTTAACCTGGGAAGCCGAAAGGCGTCTATTATCCGGAATTGAGAGGTGCATCTCAACCTTCAACGGGTTTGTGTGAGCATTGAGAGCACTCAGAATTAAATTGCTGACGAAACTCACGTCATTATGGCTGGATAAACGTCTGTTTTACGCGCTGAGAGCGTTTGAAATAGGGCACAAACACCGCAGCCGCCAGCAGCGACAGCAGTAAAGTCTGAATCGCTTTGCCATCGGCCACCGGCGTGAAGGCAAAGGTTTTTAACGCCAGCAAGATGGTCATCAGCAGCCACAGAATGTAATGGCGCGGTAAGCGACGCGAACGTTTACAGAAAATCCAGCACACCCAAATGCTATACGCCCATACCACCGCAGCAGTCAGCAGCGAGATCGACCATTGCGTCAGCAAAGTGCCGCCGTGTGAGAACAGCGTCGTGCGTAATTCGGGTTTAAAGAGCGGGCTCAGATACATTGCCACCACCAGCGCACTGGTCAGCATGGTCATGATCAGCCACGCCAGCGGCAGCAGTAGCCAGCCAGCAATACGTGGCGGGTTCACCAGTTGGGTCATCGACAAGATCCTGTTTGCAGAGAAGAGGGCGATGCAGAGCGTATCATGTCCAAACGGGGCACGCCCGACCTGGACAACGCAAGAGCGCAGATAGAGAGGGGATAAATCAATTAGATCACGTAACGCCAGACGGTTTTCGGCACACGGCCCATATCGAACAGACGTCCGCCAGAGACCAGTTCAGCACGTCGATGGTCGGCGGCGCGATACATATTGATGATCTCTTTATCATCAGTCAGCGAATAATTCAGATGGTCGTAGAGTTTTTCCAGACTATCGAGATTATTCACTTTGCGGAATTTCAGCAGGTAATCTAATGCAGTCATGATTGCCATTTAAATATAAAGTACTTGGAAGTGCCCAAGTATAGGGAGCACGCGGCGAGAGTCCATACGCGACTCATAAAAAAATACAAAATTCAGACAACATGCGCTAATTCGCTCATGAAACGACACTTTTTTGCCTTTTACGCGTTTTAAACGCGCATATAAAGTACGATTTAAGGCAAATTCAGGCCGGTATTTAGCGGGCTTGTGAGAAAATCTCACGCTATTAACGCATGATTGGAAAGCCGTTATTTCTCCGTCTCTATAATAGGTATTTGCGATCGTGCTGCGAATGAATCCGCTGTTTATTCCGCTCTGGTCAGCAAATTAATGCACACGCCGTGAAACCGGCACTCACATTCTGTGCGAGCAGTCACAAAACCAATAATTGATTGTCGCCGCAGACAATAACCATTCTTTACGCGCCCTCTGTAATCGTTTCCAGAAGTGAGAAGCATAACCGATTCTGTTTATTACATTTATTTAACGCCCTCCGCAATAATTGGCAGGCATTTTGTCCATAATGCCACGATCTATAAAGCATTGCCTGTTCACGTAACTCCTTTAATTCACTCTGATTTGTGAAGTATGTCGCGCTTGTTTACGCGCTTTTCAGCCAGGCTTAATTCGCGTTTTGTACCCCTACAACACACTCCCTTCAGAGGAATGAAATTATGTGGAAACGTTTACTCTTGACCGCCATGGTGAGCTCGGCACTGAGTACGTCGGTGTTGGCTGCTGATATGACGGTGGGCTTCTCACAGGTTGGGTCGGAATCTGGCTGGCGTTCAGCAGAAACCAATGTGGCAAAAAGTGAAGCGCAAAAGCGCGGTATCACGCTGAAAATCGCCGATGGCCAGCAGAAACAAGAGAACCAAATCAAAGCGGTGCGCTCGTTCATCGCGCAGGGCGTTGATGCCATTTTCATTGCGCCGGTGGTGCAAACGGGATGGGAACCGGTGCTGGAAGAAGCCAAAGACGCCAAAATCCCGGTGTTCTTACTCGATCGCGCCATCGTGGTGAAAGACAAATCGCTGTACATGGCGGTGGTCACTGCGGACAACGTGCTGGAAGGCAAGTTGATTGGCGACTGGCTGGTGAAAACGGTCGCGGACAAAAAATGTAACGTCGTCGAGCTGCAAGGCACCGTCGGCGCCAGCGTGGCGATTGACCGTAAGAAAGGCTTCGCCGAAGCCATCGCCGGCCACGACAATATCAAAGTGATTCGCTCGCAGTCCGGTGACTTTACCCGCAGTAAAGGTAAAGAGGTGATGGAGAGCTTTATCAAGGCGGAAAACAACGGCAAGAACATCTGCATGGTTTACGCGCATAACGATGATATGGCGATCGGTGCGATTCAGGCGATTAAAGAAGCTGGCCTCAAGCCAGGCAAAGATATCCTGACCGGTTCGATTGATGGCGTGCCCGATATCTACAAAGCGATGCTGGCCGGTGAAGCCAATGCCAACGTGGAGCTGACGCCTAATATGGCCGGTCCAGCATTCGACGCGCTGGAGAAATTTAAGAAGGACGGCACGATGCCGCCGAAAATCATCAAAACAGAATCGAAACTGTATCTGCCGGACTCCGCACAGGCGCAGCTCGATACCAAAAAAGGCATGGGTTACTGATCCCCGCAACCGCCCTTCGGGGCGGTTTTTGATGACGTAAGGCGAGGTAGAACCTGATGAGCACCTCCGATGAAACCGCACTGCTGACCATTAGCGGCGTCAGCAAAGGCTTTCCCGGCGTGAAGGCGCTGGATAATGTCTCGTTCAGCATCCGCAAGGGCGAGATCATGGCGTTGCTGGGCGAAAACGGCGCGGGCAAATCCACGCTGATTAAAGTCCTGACAGGCGTGTATACCCGCGATGCCGGCACGGTAACCCTGAACGGCAAGGCGATTACGCCGCACAACACCGCTGATGCACAGGAGATGGGCATTGGCACGGTTTATCAGGAAGTGAATCTGCTGCCGAATATGTCGGTGGCGGATAATTTGTATATTGGCCGCGAGCCGCGTCGCTTCGGCATGATTGATCGCAAGCGCATGGTGCGCGACGCCGATGCGCTGATGCGCAATTACGGCTTTGTACTCGACGTAACGCGTCCGCTGGGGCATTACTCGGTGGCGATGCAGCAGATCATTGCGATTTGCCGCGCGGTCGATCTCTCCGCGCAGGTGCTGATCCTTGATGAACCGACCGCCAGCCTCGATGCCAATGAAGTCGAAATGCTGTTTACCCTGATGGCGCAGCTAAAAGCCAAAGGGATGAGCCTGATTTTTGTTACCCATTTTCTCGACCAGGTTTACCGCATTACCGATCGCATCACCGTGCTGCGTAACGGCCAGTTTATTGCCACGCGCGATACCGCCACACTGCCGCAGATTGATCTGATCAAGCTGATGCTGGGACGCGAGCTGCTGGAAACCGCTTTGCAGCGTCAGGGCAGCACGCTGCGCAGCAATCAGCCGGTGGTGTCGTTTGAAAATTACGGCAAGAAGGGCACCATTGAACCGTTCAACCTGCAGGTGCGTCCGGGTGAAGTGGTGGGATTAGCCGGACTGCTCGGTTCAGGCCGTACCGAAACCGCCGAAGTGCTGTTTGGCATTCGCCGAGCCGATCGCGGCACCGCGACCATCAAGGGCAAAGTGCAGAACATCCGCACGCCCGCCAAGGCTTCGCGCCTCGGTATGGGTTTCTGTCCGGAAGATCGTAAAACCGACGGCATCATTGGTGGCGCGTCGGTGCGCGAAAATATCATTCTGGCGCTGCAGGCGCAGCGCGGCTGGCTGCGACCGATCAAGCGTCGTGAGCAGCAGGAGATCGCCGAACGCTTTATCAAGAGCCTCGGCATTCGCACGCCGCATGCCGATCAGCCGGTTGAGCTGTTGTCCGGCGGCAATCAGCAGAAGGTGCTGCTGTCGCGCTGGCTGGTGACCAAACCGCAATTTCTGATCCTCGACGAGCCAACGCGCGGCATTGATGTGGGCGCGCATGCCGAAATCATTCGCTTAATTGAAACCCTGTGCGCCGACGGATTGGCGCTACTGGTTATCTCCTCTGAACTCGAAGAACTGGTGGGCTATGCCGATCGCGTGTTGATCATGCGCGATTTGAAGCAGGTGGCCGAAATCCCGCTGGAGCAGCTGTCGGTGGCCGCGATCGTCAACGCCATCGCCGATGGAGGAGCACAACATGCTTGAATCCCCTATGACACATGACAAACCCGAACGGCGTAAGCCGAAGCTGCCGCCTGGCATGCCGCAGATTGTGGCGCTGATTCTGGTGCTGCTGGTGGATAGCCTGGTGGCGAATAACTTTTTTGCCATTCACATTCAGGATGGCCGTTTGTTCGGCAGCCCGATTGATATCCTCAATCGCGCCGCGCCGGTGGCGCTGCTGGCGATTGGCATGACGCTGGTGATTGCCACCGGCGGCATCGATCTGTCGGTGGGCGCGGTGATGGCGATTGCCGGCGCAACGGCGGCAACCTTGACGGTGGCGGGGCACAGTTTGCCGTTCATCATTCTGGCGACGCTCGGTACCGGCCTGGCCTGCGGTTTATGGAATGGCATTTTGGTGGCGCTACTAAAAATTCAGCCGTTTGTCGCCACTTTGATTTTGATGGTGGCGGGACGCGGCGTGGCGCAGCTGATTACACAGGGCCAAATCGTTACCTTCAACAGCGATAGCCTGGCGTGGTTTGGTAGCGGTTCGCTGTGGCTGCTGCCGGTGCCGGTATGGATTACGCTGCTGGTGGCGCTCGTGGTGTGGGTGCTGACGCGCAAAACCGCGCTCGGACTGTTTATCGAAGCGGTCGGTATTAACCTGCGTGCGGCGCGCAATGCCGGTGTGAATGGCTGGCTGGTGGTGATGTCGACCTATGTGATTAGCGGCATGTGCGCGGCGGTGGCGGGCATGATCGTCGCTGCGGATATTCGCGGTGCCGATGCTAATAATGCCGGTTTGTGGCTGGAGCTGGATGCCATTCTGGCGGTGGTGATTGGCGGTGCTTCGCTGATGGGCGGGCGCTTCAATCTGGTGCTCTCACTGATTGGCGCGTTGATTATTCAGTCGATGAATACCGGTATTTTGCTGTCCGGCTTCCAGCCTGAACTCAATCAGGTGGTGAAAGCGGTGGTGGTGATGTGCGTATTGCTGCTGCAGTCGCCACGCTTTATTGCCATGTTGAAACGGAGACGCCCGAAATGATGAAACGTCATCTGCCCTTGATGATCACGCTGCTGGTGTTTGTGGCGGGTTATCTGTTTTGCCTGAGCCAATTTCCCGGCTTCGCTTCAACGCGCGTGATCTGCAATATCCTCACCGATAACGCTTTCCTCGGCATTATCGCCGTGGGGATGACGTTCGTGATTTTGTCCGGCGGGATTGATCTGTCGGTGGGCGCGGTGATTGCCTTCAGCGGCGTGTTCCTCGCGCGGGTGATTGGTGATTATCATCTCGATCCGCTTCTGGCGTTTGCGCTGGTGCTGGCGATGGGCGCGCTGTTTGGCGCGATGATGGGCTGGCTGATCGATGCGCTGAAAATCCCGGCATTTATCATTACGCTGGCGGGGATGTTTTTCCTGCGCGGCTGCAGCTATCTGGTGTCGGAGAATTCGATTCCTATCGATCATCCGCTCTATACCACGCTGTCGAGTCTGGCGTGGAAGATCCCCGGCGGCGGACGCCTGAGTTTGCTGGCGCTGATTATGCTGGTGGTGGTACTCGGCGGGATTATTCTGGCGCACCGTACGCGCTTTGGTAATCAGGTGTATGCGATTGGCGGCAGCCTGACTTCGGCGCAGTTGATGGGCGTGTCAACGCGCGCAACTACCATCAGGATTTATATGTTGTCGACCACGCTGGCGACATTAGCGGGCATTGTGTTCTCCATTTATACCTCGGCGGGCTATGCGCTAGCGGGATTGGGTGTGGAACTGGACGCGATTGCCTCGGTGGTGATTGGCGGCACCTTGTTGTCTGGCGGCGTGGGCACGGTGTTGGGCACGCTGTTCGGCGTGTTGATTCAGGGATTGATTCAGACCTGGATTAACTTCGACGGCACCTTGAGTTCATGGTGGACCAAGATCGCCATCGGCATTCTGCTGTTTGCGTTTATCGCGCTGCAACGCCTGCTCACCGTGATGTGGGATCGCCAGCAGAACGCACCTGTTAAGCGTTTGACCTCTTAACTTCTTCACCCGCCTTTCCCTCACCCCAACCCTCTCCCGCGCGCGGGAGAAGGAGCCGCCGGTGCAGCGATAAGCAGCACTCTTACCTGAAGCAAAAGCAGGCGTTGAGTTCGGAGTGACAGCGTTTATAAAACGGTTCCTTCTCCCGATTGCGGGAGAAGGTTAGGATGAGGGGAATATCGCAGAGAACGAAATCAACGTGCCAGGCGGTAATACGCCTCATTCCAGCGCAGCGCATCTTTAAATGCCGGTAAGCGCGTCTCCTCATCAATCACCAGCACTTCAATGCCATTCAGCTCGCCGTACAGATACATATCATCCAGATCCAGCGCCTGGCTGAACACCGTGTGGTGCGCGCCGCCGGCCAGAATCCAGGCTTCTGATGCGGTGGCCAGCGACGGCTGGGCACGCCACAGCGCACGGGCCACCGGCAATTTTGGCAGCGGTTTGGGCTGTTCGATCGCATCCACCACATTCACCAGCAAACGGAAACGATCGCCCAGATCGATGACGCTGGCATTCACCGCGCGTCCGGCCGGCGTGGAGAAGATCATGCGCGCCGGATCGGCTTTGTCGCCAATGCCGAGGAACTGCACATCAATCAGCGGCTTCTCCTCTTTGGCGATGGACGGGCACACTTCCAGCATGTGCGAGCCCAGCACCAAATCATTGCCCGGTGAGAAGTGATAGGTGTAATCCTCCATAAAGGAAGTACCGCCCGCGCGTGTGCCTGCCTGGATCTTGAGAATGTGCAGCAGCGCGGCGGTTTTCCAGTCGCCTTCACCGGCAAATCCATAGCCCTGGCCCATCAAGCGCTGCACCGCCAAACCGGGCAGTTGCGTCATGCCGTGCAAAGTCTGGAAGTTGGTGGTAAAGGCTTTGCAGCCCTCGGCTTCGAGGAAACGTTTCAGACCCAGCTCAATGCGTGCCGCATCCAGTACGTTTTGACGTTTGTCGCCATTGACGGCGGCGGCATCGGTGAAGCGATATTGGCTTTCGTATTCATCGATCAGCGCGTTGACGTCGCCATCGCTGACGCTATTCACCACCTCGACCAAATCGCCCACGCCCCAGCCATTCACGGAGTAACCAAACTGAATCTGCGCCGCGACTTTATCGCCTTCGGTCACCGCCACTTCGCGCATGTTGTCGCCGAAGCGCGCCACTTTCAGCTGCTGGCTGGCCTGTTTTGCCAGCGCGGCATTGATCCAGCGTCCGATGCGCTGCTGGCTGGCTTTATCCTGCCAGTGACCGGTAACCACGCTGTGTTGCAAACCCATGCGCGCGCCGATAAAGCCGAACTCGCGGCCGCCGTGCGCGGTTTGGTTAAGGTTCATAAAGTCCATATCCATGCTGTCCCACGGAATCTCCGCGTTGAACTGGGTATGGAATTGCAGCAGCGGCTTATTCAGAATGCTCAGGCCACCAATCCACATCTTGGCCGGCGAGAAGGTGTGCAGCCAGGTAATGATGCCGACACACTGATTATCGTGGTTAGCGTCGCGGCACAATGCCAGCGCTTCGTCTGGTGATTTAACCA
>Ga0213828_1002906_pt1 | contig 11891 bp, 12 predicted proteins | sample MC6MC0897MG_FD_180664 | JGI IMG/M metagenome (GOLD analysis project Ga0213828, IMG submission 180664) | Enriched soil aggregate microbial communities from Iowa State University, Ames, United States - MC6-MC0897-MG | ecosystem: Environmental > Terrestrial > Soil > Unclassified | place: USA: Iowa...
ATCCTCCATGCAGTGTCATAGCTTCGCTTGTTATACGAGATCTAAGTCCCAACCAGCCTCAATCATGTTTCTGCAAGTAGGGGGCGAACGGTTTAGTTGACGGGGTCAAGCCCCACGAGCAGTTACGTTCTACCCTGGCTACTGCTATAATAAAACCAAATAAAAAATGATCAACCAGAAATATCTGGCTGACCTTATAATACGAACGGGGCAGGTTAGTTTAACAAGGAATCTCAATTGCGTATATGGAATATATTAGTAATGGTAAATTTTAAGCTTTAAATATTCGATATAGGAAAGGGGATAACATCTTTTGAAGAAAATATTGTTAATTTACCTTCTAAGTATATTTTTATTAATAGGTTGTTCAGATATAGTTTTTAATTCCCAAGAAATACCACCTGGAAGCCAAAGTAATTATAATATGAAATTAAGTATGGATACCAATGGACTTTTTAGTGCAGAAATATCAATAGATATTCTCAATGTTTCTAATGAAAAATGGGACGAGCTAAAACTTTATTTTATTCCTAATATGTTTACGTCCGAAAATTCTCCTCAATTAAATACCCCTTCTGAAATTGGAATTGAGTCAGTTAAAATTGACAATCAAGATGCATTATACTCACTTGAGAAAGATATAATAAACATCCCTTTAAGAACAATGGTTTCTCCAAATGAAAGTGTTAAATTTCAAATGAAATATCACTTCACCTTACCAATCGACGGGTTTAGATTCGAAAAAATCAATAGTAATTATCATCTCGCTCAATGGTATCCAATGGTTCCTACCTATCAAAAAGGATGGAATAAGCAAGATTATTCTTTTAAAGGAGAGTCATATCACACAGCTTTTAGTAATTTTAATTTAACATTTGATATTCCTAAAGAATACACTCTTGTTACAACCAGTGATGAAGATAAATTTCCAAGTGTAAACAATAAAACATTTCGAATTGAAAATGTAAAAGAAATATTTGTTGCTATATTAAAAGACCCACAAGTTATCCAAAAAAAATCTGATAACGTAAATATAAGAGTATTTGGAAAAGGCAAATCAGAGGAGTTTTTAGATGAAGTGGCAGAGACTGCTGTTGAATCTTTCAAATACTTTCAAAGTATTATTGGGCCGTATCCACACAAACAGTTAGATATTATTTTAGATGGGCCAGGAATGGAGTATCCAGGGGTGGTAACAGCAGGCTCCATCTATGGGCGTTCTGTCACAAACGAAGCAATAAAAAATATTGTAATTCATGAAATTGCTCATCAATGGTTTTACGGAATAGTAAGTAATGACCCATACACCGATGCGTGGTTAGATGAGGGAATTGCTGAGATTGCAACTTATTTATTTAAATATCCAAATGAGAAAGAATTAAGATATATAGACTTTTCAGATAAAATGGAACCGTTGCCTTCCAATTTACCATTACACGAGTATTTAAAAAGTATACAAAGTAATTATATCTATGGTCAATCCTACACAAACTTAGCTAAGATTTTCAATCAACATGGTGGAAAACAAACAGCAGAGGATTTTTTAAGTAGATATTTTACTCTTTATAAGTATAAAGAAGTAGATACAGATGAATTCGTAAGGTTTATGAAATTCTATTTAGAATTAGAAGATGATTCCTTATTTGAAGGTTGGTTAGAACTGGGGATGACTAAAAATGAATAATTAATTCTTCAACTCCCATGAAAATAAAATCTCTGGCACTAAAAAAATCAATGCTAAAACAAACGCGACCTTTATATTCAAAAAAAATGGTAGCGCCTAAAATAAAGATCTGGTTTAGTTTGTATTAGGAAGCATCCGTTTCAGTGATGGTCACATCGTAACCCAAACTTTCAAGTCTCCGAACAGAATATCGAATAATAGATTGTTCTTTTTGTTTATCAAAGTAGTCTTCGCCCAAGTCTATATACATTTCTTTCCGTGTTAAAAGGTAATAAGCAATGCGTAAGATGGCATGAGCTACGGATATTCCTGCACGTTTTTTTCCCTTTCGGGCTGCAGTCCGTCTATATAATGCACCTAGATAGGTTCTAGATCCCCTGACAGAATGAGCTGCTTCAATTAGAGCCGATTTCAAATATTTATTGCCTTTCTTCATAGCGGAGGATTTCCTTTTTCCTGCACTTTCGTTGTGTCCAGGCACTAGTCCTGCCCAAGAACAAAGATGTGCTGCACTTGGAAATTGCTTTTCTACATTAGTTCCAATTTCAGCTAGGATTTGTTCCGCCATTCGAGTGGCAATTCCAGGAATGGAGTCTAATCTTTCGATATCTTTTTGGTGTGTGGAAAGCCGGCAAGTTACTTCCTGATTTAACAATTCAATTTGTGCAGTCAGAAAATCAATATGAGTAAGAATGGTTTTAATCATTAGTCGTTGATGTGGTTGGATATAGCCACGAAGTGCGAGTTCAAGCTCTGCTTTTTTCTTTTTCATTGAACGTCTAGCGAAACCAGCTAACTTTTCTGGATCATTTTCACCTTCGGCAATGGCACGAAGCATATCAAGAGAGGAAACCCCCATCACATCTGATACAACAGAACCAAGTTTAATATTCGCACCTTCGAGTACCTTTTGAATGCGGTTATGTTGTCTCGCTCGTTCTTCAATCATACTTCGACGATACCGAACTAATTCTCGTAATTCACGTTGGGTGCGATCTGGAATGAAGCTAGCTTTAAGTAATCCGTGACGAAGTAACTTAGCGATCCATTCCGCATCTTTAACATCAGTTTTACGACCAGGAACCGATTTGATATGTTGAGCATTTACAACTAAAAATTCGATATTCTCAGCCTCGAGTAGGTTTACAATAGGCTTCCAAAATACACCTGTACTTTCCATAGCTACGTGCGTACAACCGTGTTCTTTAATCCAATCAATTAACTGCAATAGAAAAACAGTTTTAGTAGAAAAGGTTTGAATCACTTTACCTTCTGGTGTCATAATACATGCGGTAATCGAATCCTTATGAATATCCATGCCACATGCACGTTCAATGATGACTTCCATTAGAAACATCCTTTCTACGGCCAATCAAATTAGAGGCTGGTGCAGCAACCTGAGTAGGATGAATCTCCCATGAGTGCTTCCCGTGAGGGAGCGACAGTCAGTGATACACCGTGGTCGTTGGAGTCAGACTAACGGAAGGGCTCAAGGCACCATAGTTTATCGACCTTCCTCTCCCAGCCGTAGTATTCAATACCCGTTCTGAGTACATTTTCATCTTCTGTGGTGTAGCGCTGGTTTTTGCGCTACATGGATGGCTAACGGGGTGCTTTAATTAAATAATCCATAAAAGACCACTCCGTGATGGGTGGCAATAATAATATGCTATTAATGTCCCACCGCAATGTCCTACCGTTGAAATGCTTAAATCCATTGCAAGAGTAAGTCTGAACCTATAAATTTCGAATCTTAATCATTAATTCTTTTAATCTTTTAAAACATGCTCTTAATAATTAATATATATAATCAAGCAGCTGCAGATATGTGGTTGCTTTTTATTATGGTCAAAAGAAAAACAGCTCTCGTAGTGAGTAGCTGTTTTTTGCTTTGTTTAAATTTTTTCACCGTTTTCTAAAGTGAAATACAAGTCAAATTTCACATCTAACGCAGCAGCTATTTTTTCTAAATCTGCTACAGACAAGCTGTTATTCTGTAGTTTTTTAGATAGATTAGGTTGAGAAGTTCCTATTTTCTTCGCTAATTGCGTTATGTTCATATTTTTTTCAAGTAATAACCTCTTAACCTTCATTGTAGTGTCCAAGTTTTTCCTCCTTTCAACTCATAGTGTACTTACATTATAACACTAAAAAGAATAAAAAATAATTAAAAGTTATATAAAATAATTGACAGTTATTCTTTTTGGTTTTATATTATAACTATAAGTTATGGGAAACCATAAAAGGTTAGTCGGTTAATGGACAAGGAATAGCCGACATGCTGTAGGAAAGGCGGAACTGGAATGAAAAAATATTCAATTGAAGAAGCATTAAAAGCTTTAGGTTATACATGGATACAAATTGAGGAGATGAGCGACATTGAAGCTTATGGATTGGTTATAGAAAATAACTATCGAGAGTGTAAATGCTGTGGATTGTACGTCCATACAGACTACTTTAATGGTGAGCAAGACCTATGTGATGGTTGCATTTAAAAACTGAACAGGGAGCATCACAGCTGGTGCTCTTGATTGGGTTTTTAAATAACAGAAAGGTGGGTGAAAAAATGAAAACCATCCAGCAACGCCAAAAGTATATTCAAATGAAGAATCAGCAGCACAACAGTATTACGAATGTGTATAAATATCAACACAGGCTCAAATGGCTTATGCGCTATCATTCGCTTTTAACAGAGCTGGAAGTAACAGAAATTAAGCAATGCGTAAAGCGCGGTACACAATAATATTTTGGATGATTAAGAAAGCGAGGTGAAAACGATGGCATTTGAATATTTAGCAGCATACACAACATTTGAATCAGTAGCAGACATGGATCAGCATGTGGAAGAACATATCCAGCAACATTACTATGAATTAACAGAATCAGAACGTGCCATCGTTTATAAGCTTGCTTCACACTCTCTTAATTATCCTGGAGTGTGTCACCTGAAAGCTTCCACAATTGCTGAGATTTTAGAGATCAGTACGAAGACTGTTTATCGTGCTATTTCAAAATTAGAATCACTAGGCATTATCAAGAAACAGTTAACTACTAAAGAAAAGGGAGGTCGTAGTGCAAACATCTATATTATTTTACCTGTCCAATCTGAATCGTGTGAAAGCCAATATGAGCCTTTTGAGGTTGTTCCATTACAAGAAGTCTACAACCAGGTTCATGCTGATAGGGAAGCATGCAAAGAATTTATGAATGAGTACCAGGTGATGCTGTACGATTTCATGCATTCGTTACCTCTTCCGGATAACTTTAAGGATGATCTGCATAAAGTGGTACTAGCATCTAATGTAAGCAGCATTCAAGAATTCATAAAGGCAAAGAACATCATTTTTAAGATGGTCAATGATATCAAAGATGGTGTGTTGACAGTCACCAAAACAATACGAGCCATATTCATAGGGACTCATAAGAAGGCAATACAACGTAGAGATAGACATACACCAAAGATAGTTCAAAAGCATGTAAATGAGCCTCCAGTGCCTTTCTATAATTGGTTAAAGGAAAGGGATATACCAACAGAAATATTTTAATATGAAGGAAGTGAGGACACATGAAAGTGACAGCTAAAGAATGGTGTGTCATGTCAGACCACAATAAACAATTACTTTTACATGCAGTAGCAAACAAATAATGATTGAAAGAAGGGAATCGGAATGGAACAACAAACATTAAGAACAGTCGTACGTGAGAATAATTGTACTGCAGGTAGTATATCTGTACAAATGATTGATTTACGAGTTGTACAACAGGCGGTAGCTAATTTGATGAATAGAATTGATGAAATCACAGATAAAGGCTGGCATGAGGATCGTGGAATGGCTCATCTGTCTATTTTAGAAATTCAAGATTCATTACGTTTAATTGATATGGCATTTCATCCGTTGTTTAAAGAAATGTCAGAAGAAGTTAATACCCTTAACAGTTATGCAGAAGAATTGTATCAGACGGTGGTTAAAAGTGAATCAGAACAATCAGGTAAGGTAACTAATAAACTTGATATCAACAGTAAGGAAGGTTGGAACGCTTTTGACATGGAAGGCAACATAAAAACATTCACTAAAGAATTTGGAAGAGAACCAGAAAGCTTTGAGGAAGTGTTAACGTATATAACTGAAACGGTAGCGAAAGTTGTGGGAAAAGGCGAGGAAAACAAAAAAGCCACTGCTGGAACAGTGACTCAAGAAAATATCACAAATTGACTATAGCAAAAACAGCGAGCAGCTTCAACCATTTTTGTGGCTGCTTCTTATTTTTAAAATCTTACAAACAGGAGTGATGAAACATGCAATACTCACCAGAAACACAATCAATAGATGAAATGAATAAACATAGAATTTATATAAAAGCCTACATTCGTTCATTAAAAGCATGTCCGACAGAGGAAGGGACTGATCAATCAAAGTACATTCCAAAGATTGTGTATTATGGGGTGAAGGCAGTTGGCACATACCCAAAATTAATTACTGCAGATGAAGCTAAAACTTGCTTTGAGTTTATATCAGGCTTGAAGGGGGTTATGAGTCTCTTAACGCTGCATGAGTTTATGAATCTATTCCCAATTCAGAAAGTGTTTGACGGTGCTAAATATGAAATGAAGGACTACTATTCGACACTGGAAGCTATCAGCGAATTAGGGCTAGAGCCACATGAAAAGATAGGTGAAAACATCCTGAAGCTAATGATGGAATATATGAATCGTGACATTATGGATTTTGCTGTACAAAGCATGGTAGCCATGAGTGCTATGAGGCGTTTTGACGGTCATTTAGACTTGATGGAGGAGTTTATGGCTACACAGGGCATGGACACCGAGAACACGTTCAGAAACAGCAAAGGCGATGTTATGTATGTAAGGCATGGCAAGACTGTAAAGTTAAAGCTCAATAAGAAACAGCATTTGCATATTGTTAAATATATAATGAGGGCATCCACAATTTATAGTGTGGGTGCTTTTGTGCTTTTGTTATGCTGCCAAATAAAAAGATTGAAGCAAATTAGCCTCAATCTACTCACACATTCCTGTACACACGCTCGCCGTTTTTATTAGCCCCAATCTAGCCCCACTTAGCCCCAAAACCATACTTTTATATGCTGTATCATGCAAATTACTCTATCTGTTAAAAAGACACTTAAACCTTGATACATAAGGTTTTATAGCTTGTTTCATGTATCACTTTGCACCCCGAAAATAATAGAAATAGTATAGCATAATTTTTTTACAGGAATGATAATATTGGATTAGTAAAACGTGATAAAGTGGGAGGTACATCAGGTTTTTGCAATATCATTTACAGTATAGCGAACGTTCTCAAGAAAGCACACAGTCGGACCGGAGATTAATCCCTCGTTGTGCAGAAGAGCTCAACATATTAAAATTTGAATGTTTAAGAAGTACTAGTTTTTATAGGTTATTTTTGATCAAGCTTTATTTATAAGCTGAAGTGGGATATTTTATACTAAAGTAGTATGGAGTAAGCTGTTTAATAAGATGGTAAATATTGATTTCATTAACAATTAAATTTCAGAAAGGGGTCACTTTTTATGTCTAAAATGGTTAATATGCTTTCTATATTATGGCTCCTCAAAACAAGGAAACAATTGACTGCTAAGGAGCTAGCAGAGGAATTAGAAATCAGTATTCGTACGGTGTATCGCTATATTGATGCATTGTGCGCAAGTGGAGTACCAATCATTGCAGATGCAGGACATAATGGTGGGTACAGTTTATTGAATGAGTTTACAAAGGTACCTTTATTTTTTAACCTAGATGAGCAGAAGGCGCTTGTTCATGCTGCAAAATTTGCAATAGATGCAGGGTATCCCTTTAGTGAAACGTTAGATGAAGCCATTTCTAAGTTAAAAATGTATACAAACGAGGAACAATTAAATCATATCAATCGCCATTTAAGGGGATTTGAAGTCATCCATCCTACTATTGAATCGTCTTTAAAATCAATTCTTCAAGAATTAGAAATTGCTGTTGCAGAAAGTTATCGATTAGTTATTGTTTATCACAAAGAAAGGGGAATTGAACCACAATCACGCCACATTGATCCTTATGGTCTTGTTTATTGGAAAGGGAAGTGGTATACGGTTGCTTACTGCCATCTACGTGAAGAAATTCGAAGTTTTCGAATCGACCGTATTCAATCATTATCCAGAACAGATAAAAAATTTGACCGGCCTTTGGAATTTTCAGCACGTTCTTTCTTTTTAAAAGGCCTTTTACCTGATTCAGACCAACACGAAAAACTTATTCCAGTCCGTATCAAAGGCAATGCACATGCACTTGATGATTTATGCCAGCATTGGTTATTTAATCATGCTTTGATAGAACGGAAAAACGACCAAGCTCTGTTTAAGGTTGATAAAGAGTCTATTCATAGCTTTGTACCTCACTACCTTCTCTCCTATGGTAAATCTATTACCATATTAGAGCCAACTTTATTACAAGAAAAATTGGCAACGATCAGCTTTGAATTATTCAATCATTATCAAAATACTTCACTTCACTGACCGTACTTGTCAGTGAAGTTTTATTATCATGTACATGTTCAGAATTAATTTTTTAGGAGGCATATAAATTTATGAAGGATTTGAAATATCAATTTTATATTGCAGGTACGCCAGAGGAAGTTTGGAAGGCACTTATCTCTCCTGAGGGTACAAAACAAATTTATTATGGGTCCATCATTAAATCTACGTTTCAAGTGGGTGATCTCTTGGAGTATGTTGGTCCTGGAGTAGATGGGGATGAGACGGTGCATGTCTACGGAAAAGTATTAGAATATGAACCAAATCAGTTACTCCGATTTACTCATTATCCTGGAAAGTCTTATGTAAAAGATAATGATACATTTGAATCAAGAATTTCTTATATTTTAGAACCAAGTGGCTCATGCACGAAATTGACACTTATTCATGACCAATGGAAAGAAGGCGATTCCACTTATAAGAACAGTGACAAGGCTTGGTGGATGATTTTAAGTAATACAAAGACTTTGGTAGAAACAGGAGGCACTCTAGACTTTGGTGAAGGTTCATAGTTGTCACAAATAAGTTAACAGAAAGGGAGTAGTAGAGCATACCCCTTCATTAATTTCCTTGGTGCACAATTTTAGAAAATTAGGTATGTAAAACTATAACTTAAAGCTACTAGAGAATAATCCACTTTGATTTTCAAAATGGATTATTCTTAAATCTTGTACTTTGCTTTGCAACCTAAGCATTTATTTATGAAGGATATACTGGATCCGTAACACATATTGATGTTTTAAAGTAAACTTCACACTTAAAATTTTACATATTAGGCTCTTTCTCAGAAAGCTCTTGAAGAAGCATTTTAATATTTTTAATTAAAGATGCTGGGGCTTTTTTTATTGATCCTGTATCAAATGGTGGCTGGGGATCATATTCCAAAATTAATTGAACCCCTTTACTAAGATCCTCTCCAAATTCCCAGGCAACTAATTGAAGAGCCATATCAATACCTGAAGAGATTCCTGCTGCAGTTACTATTTTGCCCTGACGAACAACTCTTTCTTCTGTTGGAATTGCACCAAGCGATTGAAGGATGTCAAAAGAGCCCCAATGACTAGTTGCCTCAACATCATTTAGTAACCCAGCTGCACCTAAAATCAGAGAACCATTACATACAGATGTTGTCCATTTAGAAGTCTCGTGCATTTTACGAATCCAGTTTAATGTTTCTTCGTCATTCATTGGATTTTTGTAGTTAGGTGGGCTACAGCCAGGAACGACAAGAATATCAGTAGATGTAATTTCCGAAAAACTATAATCTGCATGTAAATAACCCATTTTAGAGTCAAGCTTTATAATTCCTTTTTCTTTAGCAACAAATTTCACATTACATTGCTGTGTACCCGCAAATACCTCATAAGGTCCAATGGCATCTAATGCTGTAATTCCATCGTATAGCATAATTGTAACTTCCATCATTTATCTCTCCTCAAAGATTAATTCAGACCGGACCGTCCGGTCTGAATTAATCTTATATGTTCTTACTAATATTATCAATCTTATAATTGTTACATTTCCGTGAAGAATAAAAAAGAACCAAAAGGAATTGAGTTTTAGACCTCTTGATTCTTAATTGAGTAGGTTTGTAGGAGTATTTTTATATGTCGGATACTATGAAGCATATGTTCATTATTTAAAGATAAACGACTTGCCATTATAGCACCCTCTAAAGTAGAAAATAAAAAAGAGGCTAAAGAATATGAATCTATATCTTGGCAAAATTCCTGTGAGCTAATTCCTTCCTCAATAATAGATTGTATAAAAAGTAATGTTTGGTTATGGGCTTTTGCAGCCAACTCATGAAGTTCTTGGAAGCCATCATCACTTTCAATAGCCGTATTAAGAAGGGGGCATCCACCATCTACCGGGGGATTATAAACAGCGTCTTGATATATTTCAAACATAGCTATTAATTTATCTGTCGCCGAAGCTTTAAATTGCGTTGCTTTAAAATAATGCTCCCATATAATTTCCATAGAATGATTAAAAGAAGCAATAGCAATTTCATTTTTGTTTTCAAAACGTCTATATATGGCTCCCTTTGGTAATCCAGTCGCATTCATAATATCTTGTATAGAGGTCAGATTGTAGCCTTGTTTATTAAACAATTTAAGTGAGGTTTGGATAATCAAATCGCGAGTTATGTCTTCCTTCATTATTCATTGTCCCTCCGTTACACATTAATAATAAAACAGTATATCATAATGTAATCGGAGAAACTGATACTTCATAAGAACCGTACACAGGTTGTAGCCTCATTTTTTTCGCTTAGAGGTTCATAAAATGGAGTTCTTTTAGGCTTGTCTACTTAACCCATCAGACTGTTAGAAGGGAAGGAACTTATATTAAAGGTAACAAAAACAAGACAAAGCATAAAAAGAGTTCCTCTTTTTTTAAAGAGGCACCAAACATAAATGAAACTACTCACGGGCTAACCCAATAAAATAACAGAGAAATAAAAATACGGATTTACATGAATACTATTGAAACTAAAGTAAAAAATAGGGAGGAATGGCGTGATAAAACGGTTATTTAGGGATAAGAAATATAGTAGTAAAACAATTTTTACGAATATTACAAGTGATCGTATCTAAGCTTACATGATTGTAATGAAATTGAAAGCCAATACGATAGAGTGTAATACATTATTTTGCGAGAATGTGTATAGAAGCAAGAACAAGAAGCGGAGGAATACACAATGAATGAAAAATTAGAAGGCGTATATGAGGAATTTAATCGTTACATATACCATTTATGTTTAAAACTTACTCGCAATAATGTAGAAGCTGAAGATTTAATGCAAGAAGTTTGGGTAAAGGTTGTTCGCTATGAGGATAGCGTGGCCGAGGTGGAACATATTAAAGCTTGGCTGACAACAATCACGATGAATACATTTAGAGATCGCTACCGCAAAAAAGTACGACGTAGTAAATACATGATGAACCAACCTGAAACATTAGACGTTCCGATTTTAGATTTGGTTCCCAACAATGATATTTCAACTGAAGAAAAAATTGAAAAAGATATCGTTACAAAATTAGTACAGGATAAAATGGAGCAATTAGATGCAATCTATCGAAAAACATTATGGTATTTCTACATAGACCAATATTCACTTGCTGAAATCTCTACGATTATGAAAGTTTCCATTGGAACTGTAAAATCTCGTTTATTCCGTGCTAAAGCTCGTTTAAAAGAAATGCTAATGTCTGATGTATCAATTGTAGAAGCTGTGCTGCCAGCATAATAGTATGAATTGGCCGCAAAGCGCAATTACTTAGACGGAAGTATTCGAACGGCTAAATTAAAAAGGGATGCATTGCAAAAATGATTTTGCGATGCATCCTTTTTATATTTTATAAATTTGATAAAGGTCATTCCTGTCGATTTGGATCAAACTCAAGTAAGCATTTAGCAAAAATATCACGTAGCGTTTGAACCTCCTCAGCTGAGAGCATACCGAACATATTGTTGATAATTTCACTTACTTGTTGGCGGGATTCCTTTAAAATATTTTCGCCTTCCGTAGTAATCACTAATTGTGAGGCTCGTCTATCTGTAGCGTGCTGTGTTTTTTCAATAAAGCCAGCATTAATTAGCTTACTTGTTAAAACAGTGACACCACCTGTCGTCACTTTTAAGCGATCAGCAA
>Ga0213828_1002911_pt1 | contig 11872 bp, 11 predicted proteins | sample MC6MC0897MG_FD_180664 | JGI IMG/M metagenome (GOLD analysis project Ga0213828, IMG submission 180664) | Enriched soil aggregate microbial communities from Iowa State University, Ames, United States - MC6-MC0897-MG | ecosystem: Environmental > Terrestrial > Soil > Unclassified | place: USA: Iowa...
GCTAATAATATCAACATCTATACGTTGTCCAGAGCATAACGGTTCTTTAATAGCTAATTGAAAATAAACTGTGTCTGTTCCATGAGATTCACATCCTGTATATTTTGCAATTTTAAAATCTTCTGCCATAGGAACTTTAACCCATTTACAATGCCAAACCCAAACCCACTTATATAATACTACAGATACTATATATTCTTTATTCCTGCAAAGATTATTAACTTTAATAGAAAACTTAACTATTCTACCTTTAGTTGTAGCATCGATTACAGCTACTTGTCCAAAATCTTGTGGACATTTACAAGGTATGAGAGTTGATCCTATTCCACCTTTTGGATGTACTTCTAAATCTTTGCCCTTCTCTGGCATTGAATTCATATATTCTGGTATTAGATTAGAATTTTTATCTATCATATATCTTAATGCTCTTTTTACTGTACTCATACACTACACCTCATACACTAATATATTTTGTTTTAATTTCAGTACTTCCTTTATTAATATATATCTAATATCATCTGTACCTAAATAATGATTTTTTATCATTAAATTTATTCTGTCACTACAGTATATGTATTTAAAATTTCATTGTTACTCTATCTTAATATAAATAACATTTCTAATCATATAAAATAAAAAACTGTCTCAAAATAAATATCTAAACCTTAAGTTAAAGCTTAGATATTTATTTTGAGACAGTCTATTTCTTATATGCACTACATCTTTTCTATTTGGTCTTTTTATTACCAACTTAATATACTATTTATTGGTACCATTAGTAGCAGAATATACACCTCTATTTAAAGCATCATGTATAGCTGATGTTACCCTTCCTACTTCAACTTTTTGATCCATATCCTTGACTATAGAAGAAGGATTATATAAATCATTAAGGCTTTGTCTTATATCTTTATCCTTTAAATAGTTTATCAAAGCTTCATACTGATTTTTTATATTTTTAAAATTACCATCTTCTAAATAATTATTATCATCATTAGATAATGCTATAAACTTAATATCTTTAATTAGATTGTTAGCTAAAGTAAATTCAACTGTTAATTCATCCTCATCTATATATGCACCACGATATATACCATTAGAATAATTATTGTTGGTTAAATCCATACCAAAGAGTGTATTATTATTACTATTCTTGTCACTTACACCTAGTACTCCACTTTCCTTTGGTCCATTATTAGTTGTTCCACTTTCAGTTATATTTTGAGCAACCTCACTGCCAGTATTTTTATTATTTCCTGCCGTGTCATTATTAGTACATCCTATAAGTCCTGTGGTTAATGCTATTGTTGCAATTAAAAGCGCTATTCTTTTCATAATAAACCTCCTGTGCTTATTTTTATGATTATAGTATAAGCATACACACAGTTATTATTCTTATATTATTTTTCCTATTACACCTTTTCTTGTTACAATTTAAAAATAATATTACACTTACTAATCTTATTACTTGAAAAATTATCATATATAATCTTTAGAAATGCTTCATTTTATATTATTGAAATAAAATATGGCAAGTTGTGTTCTATCTCTAAGATTTAACTTTTCTAAAATACCACTTATATAGTTTCTTATTGTACCCTCACTTAAAAATAATTTTGCTGATATTTCCTTATTAGAAAGACCTTGAGAAACTAAAGTAATTATTTCAATATCTCTATCAATTAAATCGTACTTTGATATATCTTTTTTATTTTCATTATTATGTAGCATAGTAGGAATTTTAGATATAATTTCTTGTCCAAAAACACTTTGTCCAAGTTCTACTGCCTTTAAAGCAGGTACTATGCTTTCAAAGTGTTGTTTTAAAATATATCCCTTAGCACCAACTTTTAATGCAGTTATAATATATTCATCATCCTCAAAAGTGGTTAAAAATAATATTCTCCCCTCATTATTAGATTTTAAAATTTTCTGTGCAGCCTCTAGCCCTGACATTCTCCCCATACGAATATCCATAAGTAATATATCTGGAGTATACCTATTATAAAGCTCAATAGCTTCTTCACCGCTATATCCAAGCGATATCACCTCTATATCACCTGATGTCTCTATGATGGTCTTTAAAGATGCTGCAATAAGCTTATTATCATCTATAATAATTATTCTCATAGTTCCCCCTCCTTCATAATAGAGATAAATATTTTAAACCCTTTTGCATTATCAAAATTCACAATACCATTTAAGCTATTTACCCTCTTTTCAATGCTTTGTAAGCCCATTCCGCTATCCATACTTGCCTTCTTTTTACTTCCATCATCTAAAATAATTACTTGATATAATTTAGGATGTTCATATAAACTTACAGTTACTGTGGTTGCATTTGAATGCTTTATTATATTCGATAGTGCCTCTTTTACAATAGCAATGATAGCATATTTAATTTTAACATCTGGATTAGAAGAAAACTCATAATTTAAAGTAGCCTTACAAAACTTAAATTCATTTATCAACTTTGAAAGTTGTACATATAAGTCAATAGAATCTTCATGTAAATTATGAATACTACTCCTAATAGAATCCATGCCTTGGTCTAAGGTAGATCTAATATCCTCTAGGAACCCTTTAGTTTGCTCTTCTTTAGTAATTGCCATAATAGCACCTATTTGCAATATAGAGCTAGTTAAAAGGTGTCCTACATTATCGTGAATTTCTCTTGAAATACGATTTCTCTCCTTTAATGTTGCAAAATTAACTTCAAAGTCTTGTTTATATTGTAATTCCTTTACCTTCTCTTCCAATACTATAGATATCTCAGTTAAATCATCTCTTTGTTTTATAAATTTATCATGCAAATTTTCATATTTTACAGTATTAAATTTTAACATTGCTGATGTACTAAGAAGTCCAAGAATTATTATACTAATCATATATGGATATTTATGTATATTCATCATGCATGGAATTAAAATTAAGATGCATATATATTTATACTTTGAAAAGATATTATCATAAAATATTATAGGAATGCCCATTAGAAATTCAGGATATAAAATGCAAACAATACTATAACTTATTAATACTATTATATTTAATTTATCCTTGTTAAAGTATTCTAGAAAACAAGTTATTGCTATTGTAACTAAAATTGGTAAAATTGATTTTTCTATATCATAATTTTCTATAAGTAATAATGCCGAACCTATAAGTAAAATAATTTTATTTAATATATTATTCATCTATACTACCTCACTATATATATCTATAATAACATATACAAATTTCTTACAAAAGTTTTATATAAGAACCCTTAGATAGTGCTACTATCTGCGGAACCTGTTTCCTTGTCTAACTCAAAATATACTTCCCATCTTTGACTTATTATTTATTTTCAGATGCCTAAAGTGACAAATGTAATTTAATATTCATGACAAATAGCACTTACTTACAAATAGATTCTCTAATAAACTATAAGTATAAGATAAATAAAGTAAGGAGTAATAACTATGATAGTAAAAATAGAAAACCTAGTAAAAAGATATGGAGATTTAATTGCTATAGATCACTTAAATTTAGATATTAAAAGAGGAGAAATATTTGGTCTCTTAGGTCCAAATGGTTCTGGCAAAACTACTACAATAAACTGTATGTTATCTCTACTTAAATATGATAAAGGAACTATTGAAATTTTAGGAGAAGAAATGACTCCAACAAATTATAAGGTTAAAAAGGACATTGGCATCGTTATGCAAAATGTTGCTGTCTTCGATGAATTGACAGTGTATGAAAACATTGATTATTTCTGTGGACTATATGTAACAAATAAGAAGGAACGAAAAGTACTTGTGGAAAAGGCTATTGATTTTGTTGGACTTTCTGATTACAAAAAATTTATTCCTAAAAAGTTAAGTGGAGGACTTCTTAGAAGATTAAACATTGCTTGCGGTATAGCTCATAATCCAAAACTAATCATTTTAGATGAGCCAACGGTAGCTGTTGACCCTCAAAGTAGAAATCATATTTTAGAGGGAATAAAAAAACTAAATGCCGAAGGATCCACAATTATATATACCTCACACTACATGGAAGAAATTGAACAGCTTTGTACTTCAATTGCTATTATGGACAAGGGGAAAATCATTGCAAAGGGTACAAAGGAAGAATTAAAGTCCATTATTGATTTAGGTGAAAAAATAATTATTGAAGCCTTTAATTTAAATGAAAATCATATTAAAAATATAAATGCTCTCCCTAATATTATATCAGTAGACTATAAGAGTAATTTACTAAATATTAGAACAAAAAGTGGACATAGTTGTCTTGGGGACATTGTTAGTTATATTGGAGACAATAAAATAAGTTATGGAAAAATTTACTCAGAGCAACCTACCTTAAATGATGTATTCTTGGAAATTACCGGTAAAGAGCTTAGAGATTAAAGGGGTGGATATAGAATGTTTTGGCATATTTTTAAGTATCAACTTAAATGTCGTTTTAGAGATAAATTAAGTGTATTTTGGACTTTATTATTTCCAATTGCATTGGCTACAATTTTTAATTTAGCCTTTTCAAATATACTCACCGGTGAAGAGTTTGAGAAAGTTAATATTGCTCTTGTAAATAGTAGCAAAATATCTGAAGGCTTTTCTACAGCTATGGAAGAAAGTGATTTATTTGTCATAGAGAATACAGATAAAAATAGTGCAAAAGAAATGCTTTCTAAAGGTGAAATTTCAGGGTATATAACCTTTGAAGATAATATTGAAATAACTGTTGCAAAGTCTGGTATTAACGAGTCCATAATAAAAACCTTTGTAGATAGTTATAGTCAAAAGTATTCCACCATATCAAATGTAGTAGCCATAAACCCAAGTATTATGAATGATGATTTTATGAGTAATCTTGCTCTTTATAATAATTACACAAAAGATAAAGAATTGAATAGTTCTACCAACGTAGTTGTAATTTACTTTTATACCCTTTTAGCTATGACTTGTATTCTAGCTTCAACCCCTGGTTGTACTGATGTTATAAACATCCAAGGAAATCAATCTCAAAGAGCAGCAAGAATTAATATAGCTCCTGTGAATAAAATAAAAACCTTTTTAGCTGCTATAAGTGCTACTTTATTATTTTATTTTTCAACAGTGCTGATAGTTATAATATATATTTCCCAGGTTCTAAAAATAGATTTTGGTAACTCCATAGGTTATGTAATTTTACTTTGCTTTGTAGGTTGTTTTAATGGAATAACTTTAGGTGCCATGGTAAGTGCTTTGATCAATAAAAAAGCTAGTATAAAGGAAGGAATTTTACTCGCATTTACAATGGTCTGTTCTTTTTTATCTGGAATGATGGCAGTTCAGATTAAATACTTCATTCAAGATAAATTTCCCCTTTTGTCCTATATAAATCCTGTTAACTTAATTACTGATGGATTTTATTCATTATACTATTATAGTACCTATGATAGATATTTTCTTAATCTAGGTCTTCTAACATTGTATGGAATTATATTCTCAATTGTTACTTATTTAATTTTAAGGAGGCAAAAATATGCAAGTATTTAAACAATATTTTAGAATAGTTAAAAAAAGTGCTCTTTCCTCCTTACTGCTTTACGCTGGTATATTTGTATTTATGACAATCATTTTTAGTAATGTCGGGAATTCTACAGATTCAACCTCCTTTAAAACTGAAAAATGTAAAGTTGCAATTATAAATAATGACCAGTCTCCTCTATCAAATAATTTAGAGGCTTATATTGAAGATAATTCTAAGTTAGTAAAAATTAAAACTACCGATGAAGGAATAAGAGATGCATTATTTTTTAGAGAAGCAGAAATTATAATCACCATTCCAAAGGGATTTGGAGATAGCTTTCTTCAAGAGACTCCACTTACTTTAGAAACTCAAAGTATTCCTAACTCCTCCAGTAGTATTTTTATAAAGTCAATGATAAATAATTATCTTAGCACAACCAAAGTTTACATTGATAATACTAGTAATTTAAACTTTGAAAAAATTAATGAGCTGGTAAACAGAGATTTATCTATAGATACAGAAGTTACTTTAGCAATGGATAATAAAGAAGATACTAAAAGTAGCGTTACCTATTACTTTAACTATTTAGCTTATCCTATGCTATGTATGTTAATACTTGGAATATCTATAGTATCAAATATTTTCAATTCACCAGATTTAAAAAGAAGAAATTTATGCTCACCTATTAATTCCTATAACTTCAACATGCAAATATTTTTAGGGGATATTGTCTTAGCATTATCTATTTGGACTATATTCATGGCACTAGCAATAGTAATGTATTCTCAAGATATGTTTTCTTTTAGTGGAGTGTTACATGGTATAAATTCTCTAATATTTACAATAACTTGTTTATGCCTTAGCTTCTTGATTAGCAATATATCCACTAAAAATTCCATAGGTCCAATTTCAAACCTTGTATCTTTAGGTTGTTGCTTCTTAGGGGGAGCCTTTGTTCCTCAACAACTTCTCAGCGAAACAGTGAAAAGTACTGCTATATTTAACCCAGTATATTGGTTTATTAACGTAAATGATAAACTCAACACCCTATCAATATTTAATATGGATACGCTTACTCCAATACTATTTGAAATGTTAATAATGATAGCTTTTGCAATAGCTTTCTTAGGAATAGGTTTAGTTATCATGAAGCAAAGAAGAACTAAATATTAAATACAGACAAATACCTAGCACTTTAGTTATAGTGCTAGGTATTTGTTTATGCTAAATCCTTTTTATTATAAATAGCATAAGTAGTTACAATAGATATAACTATTATTCCAAAGCCTAAAAGTACATATTTCATTTCAAAACCATTCTTTAGTAACTTAGCTGGAACTACATAATCAAAGGGTGATAAATATAGAAATCCTTCTAATTCATCTTTCATCTTTCCTATGATTCCAAATATATAAGTGGTAAAGAATACTCCTAGTGCAATGGATGTCCCTTGTTTACTAGATTTTATTATAACCGATAATAAAAATCCTAAGGCCATAAATATATATCCTAAGAAAGCCATTCCTATAAATAAAGTTTTTATATCCATAATTAATGTCATAGTTTCAACCTCTTCTGGCTTTACAGCCATAGAAATTCCCATAGTTACAGCTCCAACTATAACAATAAATAGATAAAATATAATTGCAGAGGAAAGTAATTTTGAAGTTACTATTTTACTTCTTGTAATTGGCTTAGAGTATAAAAACTCAATGGTACCTTCACTTTCTTCTTTTACTAAAGCAGATATTCCAAGAATTATTCCATATATTCCAGCTGCCATAGATATATATTGAATTGCATATGCTAGATAATCTGAAATATTACCAAAATCTATAACTTCATCAAGATTAAAAGCCTCTAATAATGCCGGTGGTAGAGCATCCATCTTTGTAGCAACAATTTCTTGCATTCCACTATCCTTCATGCTAGGGAATAATGCCATAAACATAATAACTAGTCCTACACATACCACAGACCAAATAATAGCAGATTTTAATAGTCTTCTTAATTCAAATTTGAATACATTCATTCTACTTCTCCCCTTCCCTCTTATAATAATCCATAAAAGTATCCTCTAGAGTATGCTCGCCTATAAGTAACTTCTCCACATTAAACTTAGCTATTTCTTTAATTATTTCATCAATATTACCTATGAAGCTAAAGGTTATTTCGCCTTTATTGTTTTCTATAATTTCACCCTTAAGTTCTTGAACCTTGCTATTATCTATTCCTTTAGCTTTTAATGTGATTTTTACTCCTGCCTTTCTCGCAATTTTATCGATTTCAATTACATCAACAATTCTTCCATCTTTTATTACTGCAACCCTATCACATAGATTTTCAACTTCAACTAAATTATGAGAAGATAAAAATATAGTGGTTCCCTTTGCTCTCTGTTTTTCTAGTATATTGAAAAGTTTTTTCTGTATAAGTGGATCTAGTCCATTAGTAGGCTCATCTAGAATTAAAAGCTTAGGATTATGAATAAGTGCTTGCACTATAGCTACCTTTTTCTTGTTTCCAAGGCTCAATTCACTCATTTTTTTATCTAACTCTACCTCTAGTTCTTTACATAGTTCATCTATATCTTCCTTATTAGAATTTTCATAAAAACTCTCAGCATATTTTATAATATCTTTAACTTTTGATTCATCATAAAATTTTACTTCGCTGGGCACATAACCAATGTACTTTTTTATTTCACTACTTTCTTTAACTATATCCTTTCCAAGGATTTTTCCACCTCCAGAAGTAGGAAAAATCAAATTTAAAAGTGTTCTTATTGTAGTAGATTTCCCTGCTCCATTAGGACCTACAAATCCAAAGATTTCCCCCTCTTTTACCTGTAAATTAACCTCTACTATTCCACGATTTTTCCCATAACTCTTTGTTAAGTTGTTAGTTTCAATTATATTCATTACTCTCCTCCTATTTATCATCAAATTTTGAACTTTTATATAATCTCAATTTTTCATTAAATCTTTCTCCTGAAAGCTTGTTATATAATGCAATAGAACCAGTAAATGAAACAAAGCATACAGTAAATATACCTAATGCAATAGTAAAATTATTACCAATACTTAAATCGAACCAATTAAATATCCTAGCTAATATATAACCTATAAAAACAAGTAATATATAGTGAATAATTATCTTAATCCAAACATTTACCTTCATGAATATATTAGATACATATATAACATATTGAAGAAGAGTTAAAATTATGGATATAAATATCATTTGCCATATTAAGCAAAGACGAATACTTTCCTCTCCTAAAAAAGGAGCAATGAGAGTATAAATAACAACCTGAGCTGTGAAGAACATACATGCTATTATCTTTATTTCTAATGTATTCTTAAAAAATTCCTTCATACTATCTTCCTCCTATAAATCTAATTTATTTTTTAAGATGGGTACATACTGTCTTGAAACTACTAGCTTTTCATCATTATCTAAAAGTATCTCAATTCGACCTCCAAACATAGGGACTATATTTTTTACCTTTCGCAGATTTATAATTGTAGATTTAGAAGCTCTAAAGAAATCTGTATTTTTAAGCCTTTCTTCTAATTCGTATAGTCTTGAATGTGTCTCAAAAACTTCTTTATCCATATAAATAAATGTCTTTTTATCAACTGATTCAAAGTAAAATATATCATTTGTATCTAGAATAAATATCTTTCCATCTTTATTCCCTGTTATTTTTTCTTCTAAGGCTTTAAGTTTAGATATAATTCTTGACACATTTTCATCTATTGTTTTACAGTTAATCACTATTTCTATATCTTCAATATCTTCAACTTCATTTATTATAATCTTCATTTAACGCCTTCCTTTCTATACAAGCTTTTTAAGTAATTTTAAAATTTGTATTAACTTTAATTTATAATTTGAGTATATTCTTTAAATTTTCTTAAGACAATCCTATTCTTCTAAGTTGCATAAATCATATGCTAAGTTGCATATGAAAAAACTTCACCCTAAAGCTAATTATCTTTAGGATGAAGTTTTTCTCAATTTATTATTATTTATTTTCAGGATTTAATTTAACTGACTGTTAAAATAGTTTTAAATTTATTATGATATACTAGTTTTATTATTTATTTTTCTTGCAGCTTTTCTCTTTTCTGTTTCATCTACTACTAAAGCTGCTACTGCAGAGCCTGTGACATTTGTTGCTGTTCTCATCATATCAATTATCGCGTCAACTGCAATTACCATGGCCATACCTTCTATTGGTAATCCTAATGTCGCTAATACTACTGTAGTAGACATAGTTGCTGATCCTGGAATCCCTGCAATACCTATTGAAGATATTATCGTAGTTAATACTATTAATATATAGGAGTAAATCGTTAAATCTACCTTAAATACATTAGCAACAAATATAGCTACTATAGCAGGATATAAACCTCCACAAGCATTCATACCTATAGTTGATCCAAGAGGTGCTACAAAACTAGCAACATTTTCAGAAACCCCAGCTCCTTCAACTAAAGATTTTATAGTAACTGGTAGTGTTCCATAACTACTTTGACTTGTAAAAGCCATAGTTTGAGCTGGCAAAATTCCCTTAAAGAATTTTAGAGGACTCTTCTTTGCTACAAAAGCAATAAGTGGAATATAAACAATTATAAATTGAAGTATGCAAGCTATATAAACTGCTGCGATAACCCATATTAAAGATTTAATAGTCTCTAAGCCATTACTTGCTACAGCCTTTGCAATTAAAGCAAAAACTCCATAAGGTATAAATTTTAATACTATTTCAGTTATTCTTGATACTATAGCATGAGCTGATAATACAAAATCTTTAAAAGGTTTTGCTTTAGATGGATTTATATTATCTTCCATAACTAAAGCTATGGCTACAAACAGTGAAAATATAACTATTGGAATTATTCTATTATCTACTATAGCTGCTACAGGATTTGATGGTAACATATCCATTAATACTTTAGTAAATTTAGGTATTTCTCTAGCTACAAAGTCTTCTGCTCCTTCAAAAGTTAAACCTTGTCCTAAATTAAATACTTTAGCTACTACAATTCCTATAGTTGCTGCTATACCTGTAGTTCCTAATAATATTACTAGTGTTTTTGTTCCTATAGATTTTAATGTATCTAAATTCTTAAGTCTAACTATACTAGTAATTAATGAAACCATAACTAAAGGTACCACTATCATCTTAATTAATGACATATAACCTTTACCAACCATATCTAAAAATAAAATATTTTCCTTGAATATTGCTCCTAAAATAACTCCTAATGCTAATGCTACTAATGTGGCATAACCACGATTATTAGTTTTTTCTTTAACGGCATATATGACAAACATTGCTAGTACTGATAGTATTACTGCTAATATTAAATTTATATTCATCTTGAATTCTCCTTTTATTTTTTATTTTAGTAATTTTGAATTTACTTACAGTGATTTCAATATAGAATCATTATTTTGTTTATTCTTTGCTGGCCAGCAAAATAAGATAAGTCAATGATTATTTACATTAGCTTATAAAACAAAAAACCTTCTGCCCCTGTAATATACAGAGGCAGAAGGTATACTTCCGCGGTTCCACTCTTATTAGATATAAAAATATCCATCTCATTTTAGGTACTTCCATACCCTAACTCTATAATGGGAGTTCCCATAAAAACCTACTTGTTTCGGCTTTTCTGCTCCAAGGGGCACTTCACTAATACTTATTATAGGTTATCTCAGCATACTAACCCTCTCTGTAATAACTTATACTAATTACTTTCCCTTTTCGTTGCATTTGTAAATTCATATTTAACTGTTATCATAATATCTTATTTTATTTTAATAGTCAACACCTTTTATTCATGAAATTTTTTCCTATAGTCTTTATAATAACTGAAAATCTTTACTTCATACTTTTAATTAGGCCCTTATCAGGTTTTATCTATAATATACTTTTGTCACCATCTACTAAAATATTTATTTTACATTCTGGGTTTTTAAATCTAAATAATTTAAGTATATTGAATGATATATCATCAATATTGCTGATATTTTTAATATGAATATCTATAGGATAAATTTTATCAATATATAAAAGTAAGCTTTCAAAAGAAAAATAAATTCTATTCTCTTCGGTAAAGTGGTTTAAATTATCTTCAATTCTTATATCTTTATTTATTAATAATACCTTTGGCTGTATTCTTAGCAAATCTTTTAGAATAAACTCATCTAAACCCATTAGATGCTCAACTGAATACCTCTGCATAATTTTCTCCGTTATGCATGCTATACAAAAATATTTAATTTCACTTACAGGATAACACTCTACAATTACACTGCTCTTTTTAATATCTTTCTCATTAACTTTATCTATCCT
>Ga0213828_1002918_pt1 | contig 11848 bp, 8 predicted proteins | sample MC6MC0897MG_FD_180664 | JGI IMG/M metagenome (GOLD analysis project Ga0213828, IMG submission 180664) | Enriched soil aggregate microbial communities from Iowa State University, Ames, United States - MC6-MC0897-MG | ecosystem: Environmental > Terrestrial > Soil > Unclassified | place: USA: Iowa...
TGATGAGCTGGCCCATCGGCGCGCGCGTGCCCTTGGGTTCGGCGACGTTGGTGATCACCCGGCGGGTCATCTCCATGGTCACCAGCGGGTAGGCGTAGATGTAGGCGTCGGTGGCCAGGACGAAACGGTCATCGGCTTCAGGCAGATTGGCGACCAGCCCTTCCGAGGCGGCGGCCGAGGCCCGGAAGGCCGGCCCGAGCGATCCTGCAGCCAGCAGAGCCAGTCCCCCTGCGTTCAGTTTGCGGCGAGTTAGCTTCATTGTTGTCGCTCCTAATGGATGTGTTTGGCGAAGTTCACTGAGGAGACTTCCAACATGCACGACGATGTTTTTTCTAGCTAATGCGCGTTCGGTGTCGATGTGGCGGGCACGCTCCGAGGATCAAGGTCAGTGGAAACGAGGGGAAAGGGACGACAGCGCGCCGCCGCAAAACGAGGCGGCGGCATCAAGCGGCGCGAACGGGGATATGCGGCATGTGCGCGAGGCGCACCGGTCTGCAAGAAGGAGGTGGACGTCCAAGAAGGGGCTCCCTGACAAAGACAGAGAAAACGCACCACTGAACACTTTCTGCTGCGGACCATCCATACGGCCGATTCGCACAACGGCAAATCGGCCTTGGTCAATCTATGCGCAGTTTTTCAGCTACTCAAGTAGCCGGAATGACTACGACCATCCGACATTGGTAGCAATCCGGCGAGCTGCGGCGTCGCCCTGGTCAGCCGCGCCCCGCACGCCGGTCCGAGACTTCCCGCGACCGCCGCTTTTTCCACCAGATCACCACGCCGGTTACGCTCAGCATCGCAACGACCAGCCCCAGCGCACAGACCACGATCCGGCCGGCAAGCCCGCCGATCTGGCCGCTGTGCAGCGGAAACTGCATCTGCGTGAAGACGTCGGCCGCGGTGCCGTGGCCGGGTTGCGTCACCCCCACCCGCGCGCCGGTGTGCGCGTCGTAGTACAGCATGGGCGATCCCAGGCCTTGCCCCCGGTCGTGATGCGACGGCCACAGCAGCGCCAGGTACAAGCCCAGTTCGCTGAAGTGGCTGACGCCGCTTACGCGCTGCGGCCACCCCTGCGCCTCGGCATACGCGTTGGCGCGGGCGCGAACGGCGTCAAAGCCCACTACGGACAGCGCATCGCGCCCCGCGGCCGGCGTGCTGGCCGTGGGAATCGGCGTCAGCGTCGACACGGCCGACAAGGCCGGCCGGAACAATTCTTCGCGCAGGTTCAGGTAGGCGCTGCTCAGCGCCAGCAGCACCAGCGCCAGCCATAGCCACAATCCAAAGGCGCGATGCAGGTCCAGGTTCAGCCGGTACGCTCCCGCGCCGCGCTTGATAAGCCATGCGGGCTTCCATTTCGCCATGCGCAGCCCGCCGCGCGGCAACGTCAGGTAAACGCCCACAAAGCTGTCCACCAGCCAGATCAGCGCGATGCCGCCCATGAACCACCACCCCCACAAGCCCGGCACATACAGGCTGTGATGGATCTGCAGCATGAACGGGACGAAGCTTTCGGCCTGCAGGCAACAGGCCCGGCGCGAACGCTTGCCCTGGATCTCGCCGGTGCCCGGGTCGACGTACACCTCGTCATAGCCCAGCGGCGGACGTCCCGCCCGCGCCGACACGAACGCCAGCGCCGTGCGGCCGGGCGTGCCATCGTGCGTCACGTAGTCGACACGCAGCGCGGGCTCCGATGCCTCGATGCGCGCCGCCAGCGCATCAAAGCCCAGCGGCGGCGCAGTGGAACGCGCCTGGTGAAAACCGGGATTGAGCCACGCGTCGATGTCGTGGCCAAACGCCAGAATGCTGCCGGTCAGCCCCGCCACCGTCAGGAACAGCGCGGTCAGCAGACCGGCGTAGCGGTGCAACCAGACCCAGGTCTGGCGCTCTCCCAGCCAATGCCGGCCTGCGGCCATCAGAAGTCGACGCTGGCCGACAGCATGTACGTGCGCGGTGCGGCGGACGTGACCATCTGGTACGCGGGCGACGAATCCCAGTAGCGGCGGTTGAACACGTTCTCCACAGCCGCCCGGAACACCACGTTGCGGTCGGCGATGCGGGTTGCATAGCGTGCGCCCACGTCGAAACGCGTCCAGGCCGGCACGGTTGCGTTGTTGTCCGCATCCCACGGGATGGAAGAGGTGTAGATCATGCGCGCTGTCGCGGTCAGCCCGGGGACCTGCGCGATGTCGTATTCCGCGCCCAGCTTGACCGACCACGTCGGCACGCCCGACGCCTTGGCGCCGTTGAATTCACCGCCCGGGGTTTCGGTCAGGATGGCACGCGTCCACGCCACGCCGCCCAGCAGCCGCAGGCCGCGCGCGGCCTCGCCGGCGACGGACAATTCCAGCCCGCGATTGCGCTGCTCGCCCGCCAGGCGATACACGTTGTCCGCGCCCAGGAACCCGCTGGGCCGCTTGATCTGGAAGGCGCTCAGCGACGTGAAGAACGTGCCCCAGTCCATCTTGGCGCCCACTTCAAACTGCTTGGATACGAACGGTTCGAACACCTCTCCCGCGTTCACCGCGGTGGCCGGCGCCACGGCGCCCTGCGCCAGCGCCTCGACGTAGTTGGTGTAGAGGGAAAGCTTGTCGGTCGGCTTGACGACCAGGCCTACCGCCGGCGTGTTGGCGCTGCGGGTGTAGTTGGACTGCCACGCGCCGGTATTCCAGACATAGGAATTCACGTCGATCTTCTGATGGCGCATGCCCAGCGTCAGCAGCACGCGCTCGTCCAGCATCGACAGCGTGTCGGTGATGGCGTAGCTGCGCAACGTCATGTCGTTCTGCGGCACCATCGTGCCGTTCAGGCTGAAGTTGTCGGGCTCCGACAGGCTGGTCGGGTGATAGATGTTGCTGAACTCGTTCCACGACGACTGCGGCTGATAGCCGCTGACCTTCGAGTCGTAGTCGGTCACGGCCAGCACGGCGCTGTGCTTGATGGGACCGGTGTCGAACTGGATGCGCGTGTTCAACTCGCCGCTGCGCGTCTTGTTGCGTTCCTTCAGCCCGAACGCCGTGAAATCCAGGTCGCCGGCGTCGTTGATGATGACGCCCCACGGCGAATTGGCCTTGCGCGTCGTCTCGGCCAGACCGAACGCGCCGCCGATGCTCCAGTTGCGGGTCAGGTCGTACTCGGCGCGCACCATGGCGAACGCATAATCCTTGTCCTGGTACGACCACGACGGATACGGATTGATGTCGCCGCGCGGCGCCGACGGCGGAAACGCGGTCGTGACGAAATAATTGTTCCGCGCGCCGCTGACCTTCTGGTTGCTGGCGCCCAGATCCGCGCTGGCGCGCAGCCGGTCACCACGGTAGTCCAGCCCCAGCGTCACGTTCGAGGCGCGCGGCTTCTCGTTGTCGACCGACCCTACTCCGTCGCGATAGGCCGCGTTCAGCCGCACGCCAAACTTGTTGTCCTGGCCGAAGCGCCGGCCGATGTCCACGTTGGCGCCCAGGTTGGCGTCGCCCACATAGCTGGTCGTAAAACGCGTCAGCGGCGTGTCGTCCGCCCGCTTGGGCACCAGGTTGATCGCGCCGCCCGCCGTGCCGCGCGGCGCGCTGCCGTTGAGCAGCGTGCTCGGCCCCTTGAGAACTTCGATGCGCTCCAAGCCTTCAAGCTGCACGCCTTCGGAATTGGCGATGCCGTACAGGCCGTTGAAACCGATCTCCGCGCGGTTGACGACAAAGCCGCGGATATTGAAGTTGTCGAAGAACCATGGCCCCGCACTGACGACGCCGGGATCGTTCGCCATCACGTCCGCCAGGCTGCGCGCCTGCTGGTTCAACACCAGTTCCGACGTGTACGCCGTCACGTTGAATGGCGTGCTCATCATGTCCACATTGCCCAGCATGCCCAACCGCGCGCCGCGCGCGATCTGGCCGCCCGCGTAGACCGGCGGCATTTCATCCGGCTTGTTCTCGCTGGCGCCCGTCACGGTGACGGCGGGCAATTGGGGCACCGGCGGATTGGCGCCGGACGACTGCGCGAAGGCGGAGGGGCCGAAAGCGGTGGGCGCGCCCAGGGCGGCGGACAAGGCGATCGCAAGCTTGCGGCGACGGGTGGGGACAGGCATGCAGTGCTCCAGGTTCTGTACGAAGGACGGCGGGCGCGGCGGACGTTCGTCGGGTCGACCTGTCGATGCGTCGTCGCTCGAGGAATGCGCTTGGATGATGCTGTCAACGCTGGTTTTTATTGTCTTTATGCGCCGGCCCGCCGGCGTACCGAAACATTCCGCCGAAGCCGAAACGCCCGCTGCATTGGTACGTAGACCGGAGATCCGCACGAACGGCGTGACCGCCCGCACAGATGTGTCCGAGTATAACTAAGAATCAAACTCATTCAATATGAAATTTTCGCGATTCGCTTATGCGCGAAAACGGATGCCCTGCGGTGCCACGGCACTTGGCCAGCGGCCCGCAGCTTGTGGACCGATCCGGCCTACTTCCGGTTGCCCAGCGACAGCGGCACGCCCCACACCGGATCCTGCATGCCCTGCTTGCCCAACGGCGTGATCTGCATCGGCTTGAGCTTGGCCAGCAGCTCACGCTGCGCGTCGGTCAGGTTCGTGCGCTGCGCGAAGTACTTCTGCGCGAAGTCCATCGGCGCCGGCCACGTGTACACCGTGAAGTCCTCCAGCGGGCATTCGATCATCTTCGGATCGACTGCGCGGCACGCGGACTGCTTGAACTTGTAGCTGGGCGTCCTCATGTGCATGCGCTGGCTCAGCACCAGGTCGCCGCCCTTGAGCGTGAAGCTGGCCAGCGCCAGCTTGGGCACCACGCGCGACTGCACCTTGATGGCGGGGATGTCGCGCGACGTGGTGTCTTCGTAATAGCCGGCACGCGATCCGGGCGTGGTCTCGGTGACCTGCTGTTCGCCCCAGGCCACGCAGGCGCCCGATGCCCGGTGCACGGCCGTGCAAACCTTCTCGATTCGAGTCTGGCTGCCCGTCGTGCCTTCGTGCCAATTGGTCTCTTTGTAGAACTCGCGATACAGCTCCGGCGACAGATAGGTGGTGCCGTTGGCGCCACGGCCCGAGCCCACCGCACCGGCGCGCGCGCCGATGTCGTCCAGCTTGGCATTGAGTTTGTAGTCGTCCCCGCCCGTCAGCAGGTACTTGCCGGGCGGCAGGATGTGGACCTCGAAGGCCTTGAACAGGTACGTCGTGTCCTTGTCGCGTTGCAGCGAGTTGTTCTGGAACTTGCGCCCGAACGTGATGCGCGGATCGGGCTCGAACATCCAGACGGTATTGCCGGTCCACGTCGTCATCTTCATGGCGTCCTTCAACGTGGCGTGCGGCATCAGGTCCGCCACCAGCACCACCGCCATGCCGTCCTTCATCGCCTCGCCGATCAGATCGACCAATTGCCCATACCGCTTGTCGTCCGCGGTGCCCGCGCCGTTCGAATCCGGGATCGTGACGCAGCCCGACAGGGTCAGGGCGAGCATCAGGGCAGAAAGAGCAAGTCGCGGGCGCGGCAGGGACATGGGATCGATCCTTGGTGGAAATGGACTGGAGCAATGTGCGCGCATCCTACCGGGTTGCATACGGATCGCAACATCTGGATTGGCAGCTGAAACACATGGTGGCAGGCCAGACGATGCATCTTGGCGAGACTACGGGGCGTGCGTGCCCCGCCCGTCGTAAAACGTTGTTGCGAATGTTTCGCCTCCCTGCGCGGGACTGGACACCACCGGCTTGTCCGGCGTCAACGCGCACTGCAGCGAAAACCGTGCCACCATCGCCCGGTTCGTTACACTCGCGCTCTTTGCAGCCGAGCGGCGCCCGCCCGGGCGCCGGCCACAAAAGTCCCGATGACAAACACAAGAAAGCGGCTGACGGCAATTGCGTGCCTGTTCACCGCATTGCTGGGCGCCTGCACCGGCAAAGGCCCGATACGCGACGTCGAACGCACGATCACGGACCACTACGGCGCCGACCTGCACATCGTCAGCATGCGTCCGCTGCGACCCTCCGCGCCGCTGGCCCGCTGGAACGGCGTATACGGCATCTACCTGCAGGACCGCATCGACACCGAGCAATTCATGGTGCGGCTGGGACCGGACGAGGGGCTGGCCACGCTGACCGGCCGCATCGACGCCGCGCGCCAGGAAAAAGACCGGCACGTGGCGCGGCAAAAGGCGGCGTTGGCGCAATTGCAGGCGCTGGGTCTGCAGGGCGACGCGTTCTCGTTGCAGGCGACGTCCATCTACGGCAGCGCACGCTGGAGGGTGGCGGTCTTTGCGGATATGGATGCGTTGCGCCAGGACGGCGCCATGCTGGACGACGCGGTGTGGCGGGCGCTGGGCCGCATTGCGCACGCCGGTCTTGCCCCGGAACCGACGATCAGCCTGCTCCCCGCAGCGCAACGCGCCGAGTATCGGGCAGTGCTCGACAAGGGCTATCACGGGCGGATCGAGTTCATCGGCGGCGAGCCGGCAACCGTCCTGCAAAGCCTGGAAGACGGGGCCGACGCATGGTGGATGGTCGATGCCGCCGCCTTGCCCGCGCCGCATATCGTGACTGAGCGGCAACCGAGCCTGCGCGAGGCCTGCTATACGGCCATCGCCTCGCTGCGCGCCGACAATCACTTCAAGGCGCGCCACGGCATCTATGTGCAGCCGCGCATGAACGTGTTGCAGACGTATCGCATCGCAGACCGGTTGCGCGACGCCGGTCTGCGCCAAGGCCACACGGCCTACGCCGTGCTGGACCGCGTCGACGGGCGCACTGTGCTGCGCGGCATCGTCGCGGAAGATGCACCGCACGGCCCCGATGCCTACGCCATCGACGCCGTGTACGCGTACGAATTCGCCTTCGCCACCGGCAAGCTGCAGCTACGCCGCCTGCCGGCGGGATGACGACAGGCTTTAGTTGTCAGCGCGCACGAATAGCGCCAGGCGATTCCAGTAATCGACCCCGAGCAGCAAGCGGTCACCCAGCGGCTTGAGGACGAAGTCCCCGCCCTGGTTGTGCTGCATCTTGATCAGGCCGCCTTCCCGGCGCGCCTTCATGGTCAGCGATCCGTCGTCCTTGACCACGCCATCCGCTCCGAAGACCAGTTTGCGCAATGTGCCGATCGGACGCTTGAAGGTGCCCTGCGGCAGTTGGGCCGGCGCGGCCTGCGCCAACGCCTCGGTGGTCAGCGGCGCCAGGCTGTCGGCCAGCGTGCACGCATCGGGACTGGCGATCGGCGCCGCGCACGCATGTTCCAGCATGGGCCGGGCATCCAGGTATCGGCCCGCGGTCCAGGCTTCTTCGGCCGCCAGCGTGCACGTGCTGGCGGAGATGCCCTTCAGGCACGCGGCCTGCAGCGTCTTGTGCGCCGCCTCGCCCAGCGGCGCGGGCTGGCCGCCTTCGCCGGGTTCCAGCCCGCCGGCTTCGCGCCAGGCGTCCGGCAGTTTCTTGCACACGAACGGCAGGCCGCTTGCGCACATGCTTTCCAGTTCCTTGACGGACGTCTCGTTGTACGCGTCCAGGCATTCCATCATGCCCGCCTTCCAGCACAGCGGCCAGACCTTGGTCTGCGGCAGTTCCGTGGGCGCGGCGCACGGCGCGGAGGTCTTCAGCGCGTAGACCATTTCAAAGCCCACGTCGATCGACTTGCCATCCGGGGAAAGCTTGTATTCATCGTCCAGGCCAAGGTCCAGGTTATAGAAGCCCAGCTTGCCGTTTTCGATTTTGTAGTAAAGCAGCTCGGGACCGTTCAGCGCACTCTTGCGGATGAGGTTGGAACTCAGCACCCGCATCTGGCCCCTTCCGCCGTCGTACTCGTACAGTCCGCACTGAAGCGGCGCCGAAGACTGCGCGTGCGCGGCCGGCGCAAGCAGCGCCGCCAGCAGAAGAACAGTCAACACCGCGCAAAGACGATGGAGCGATTGCGCGATGCGGCTGCGCAAGCGGGAGTGACGGTACATGAGTGATCAAGCCTTTTAATGATTCGAGACGCGCGGCATGGCCGCACACCGGGCGGTCTGCGCCCGCCGGCATTCTAAATAGGCTTGATGTCACGCCGGCGAAAAACGGCCGGACTGTTTGATCTGTGTTGAACGAAACCCGCTTATGTCCCCGGCAATGCGCGCGGCAGGTCGGTTCCGTAATCGTCTTGGGCATACACCATTGCCGGCAAAGGCGATACGAGGCGGCCGCCTTGCTCCCATAGCGATTCAACCCAACCGGCCGCCACGTCGGCGATCGCGTCTTGCACGCAGAACGCCGGCTCGCTGGAGAACATGGGCACCGGCGGCTCCAACCCCTTTTCGCCGTGCACGACGTCAAAGAGATCGCGATACCCCTCGATGGCCTTGTTCAGCACATACAGATCCGGCCCTTCCAGGCCGATCACCACCGAGAATGTCCCTTCGCCGCCCTGGTCGGGAAAGATGCCGAACTGGATTTCGCGCGCCTTCTCGGGCAATCGCGCAAACATGCCGGCCAGCGTGCGCAAGGCGGCCGCCGTGTGCGCGTCCAGGATGCGGCGCAGCGCGTCTTGATAGTCGTGTTTTGTCATCGCGCCAGCATAGCGCACGGCGGCAACGCATCACGCGTCGGACGGCATCTGCGCCAACAGCTTGTCCAGTGTCACGGGATAATCCCGCACGCGCACGCCAGTCGCGTTGTACACCGCATTGGCAATCGCCGCCGCCACGCCGCACAGCCCCAGTTCTCCGACGCCCTTGGCTTTCATGGGCGATGACACCGGATCGTCTTCGTCCAGAAAGATGACCTCCTGACGCGGAATGTCGGCATGGACGGGGACCTCGTAGCTTGCCAGGTCGTGATTCACGAAGAATCCCGCGCGATGGTCAACCGCCAGCTCCTCCATCAACGCCGCGCCCACGCCCATGGTCATCGCGCCAATGACCTGGCTGCGCGCCGTTTTGGGATTGAGGATGCGGCCTGCGGCGCAGACCGCCAGCATGCGGCGCACGCGAGTCTCGCCGGTGGCGGCGTCCACGGCCACTTCCACGAAGTGCGCGCCGAACGTGGATTGCTGGAATTTCTTGTCCAGGTCGCCGAACTCGATGGCATCTTCAGCGATGAGCTCGCCGCCCGACACCGCGCGCGTCAGGGGCGCGCTGCGCCCGCTGGCATCCGTGACCGCGCCGTTGGCGAACACCACGCCCTGCGCGTCGAACCCCAATCGCTCCACGATCAGCGTTCGTAGTTTTTCGCAGGCGGCATACACGCCGGCCGTGGAACTGTTCGCGCCCCACTGACCGCCCGAGCCCGCGGATACGGGAAAGGCCGAATCGCCAAGCCGCACCACCACGCGGGACAGCGGCACGCCCAGCATCTCGGCGGCGGTCTGCGCAATGATGGTGTAGCTGCCCGTTCCGATGTCGGTCATGTCGGTCTCGACGATGACGCGCCCCGCCGCGTCCAGCCGCACGCGCGCGGCCGACTTGGTCACCAGGTTGTTGCGAAAGGCGCTGGCCACGCCCAGCCCGATGAGCCAACGTCCTTCGCGCCGCGCGCCGGGCTTGGGATCGCGTTTATCCCAGCCGAAATGCCGGGCGCCGGTCTGCAGGCATTCGACGAAACGCCGCTGGGAGAACGGCCGCGATGGATCGGTGGGATCCACCTGCGTATCGTTGAGCACCCGAAAATGCACGGGGTCCATGTCCAGCGCCTGCGCCATCTCGTCGATCGCGATCTCCAGCGCCATCATGCCGGGCGCCTCGCCGGGTGCGCGCATTGCATTGCCTTCGGGCAGATCCAGCGTCATCAGGTTCAGCGCGGTGCGCTGGTTGGCGCCGGCGTACAGCAGCTTGGTCTGCTGCACGGCTTCTTCGGGCTGGCCGTCCGGCAGGTCGCCGGACCAGCTCTCGTGAGAGATCGCCGTCAGCTTCCCGTCGCGCCCCGCGCCCAGCCGGATGCGCTGGATCGTGGCGGGCCGGTGCGTCGTGTTGTTGATGATCAGCGGACGCGGCAACGCCACCTTGACCGGCCTGCCGGCCGCTCGGGCGCCCAGCGCCGCCAGCAAGGCGTCCGCCCGCACGAACAGCTTGCCGCCGAAGCCGCCGCCGATGTAGGGCGAGATCAGGCGCACATTCTCCTTCGGAATGCCCAGCGTCCGGGCCACATCGGACCGTCCCCAGGCGATCATCTGATTGGAAGTCCATATCGTGAGCTTGTCGCCTTTCCAGACTGCAAGCGAGGCGTGCGGCTCCATCATCGCGTGCGATTGGTCGGGCGTGGTGTAGGTGTGATCGACCGTGACCGGCGCCGCGGCGAACGCAGCGTCGAAGTCGCCCGCGTCCGTTTTCGGGATGTGCTTTGCGGCGTCGCCGTGGTCCCGCTTCTGCGCCGCCAGGTCGAAGGCGCCCTCGCGCCGAACGTACTGCACGCGAACCAGTTTGGCGGCCGCGCGGGCCTGCTCGAACGTGTTGGCCACCACCAACGCAATCGCCTGGTGATAGTGCTGGATGTCCGGACCGCCCAGCAGCGTGGCCGTGTTCATCTTGCCCTTGCCCAGCTTGCCGGCATTCTGCGCGGTCACGATGGCCAGTACACCCGGCGCCCGGCTCGCAAGCTCGGTATCGATGGCCGTGATGGCGCCCTTGGCTATCCCCGCGCCCACCACGTAGCCGACCGCGGGATTCGGCGCGATGTCGTGGTGCTCGTACGCGTAAGGGGCCTGGCCGCTGGTCTTGAGCGGTCCATCGATGCGATCGACGGGCTGGCCCACGACCTTGAGCTGATCGATCGGGTTCTGTGTCGCGGGAGTATCGAATTTCATGAGTTCACGCCCTCGCTTCCATCAAGACCGAACCGAGCGCGCGGCGCGCCAGCGTCAGCTTGAAACCGTTATCCGGCGTCGGCTTGGCGCCGGACAGCAGCGCATCGGTCACGCGCGCCGCGCCGTCCGGCAAATACGCTTCTGCCGCTTCGCTGCGCCAGGGCTGCGGCGCCACGCCGCCCAGCGCCACTCTGCCGGTGCCATCGTCTTGCACGACGGCGGCCACCGCCACCAGCGCGAAGGCGAACGACGCGCGGTCGCGCACCTTGCGGTAGAGGTGTTTGCCGCCCAGCGGTTTGGGCAGCACCACCGCGGTGATCAGTTCGCCAGCCGCCAGATGGGTCTCGATATGCGGCGTGCCATCCGGCGGGCGATAGAAATCGGCGATGGGAATCACCCGCCGCGTGGCGTCGGGACGCACCGTCTCGATCTTCGCATCCAGCAGGCGCATGGCCACAGCCATGTCGCTGGGATGCGTGGCGATGCAGGCGTCGCTGGCGCCGATCACCGCCAACTGGCGCGACACGCCGCCGATTGCGGAACAGCCGCTGCCGGGCACGCGCTTGTTGCAGGGTTGGTTGGTGTCGTAGAAATACGGGCAGCGCGTGCGTTGCAGCAGATTGCCGGCGGTCGTGGCGCGGTTGCGGATCTGCCCCGACGCGCCAGCCAGCAGCGCGCGCGCCAGCACCGCATAATCACGCCGCACCACGTCGTGGGCGGCAAGGTCCGCATTGCGCACCACGGCGCCGATGCGTAACCCGCCGTCGTCCGTGGGTTCGATGCGGTCCAGGCCCAGGCCGTTGACATCGACCAGGTGGACAGGCGTTTCGACTTCAATCTTCATCAGGTCCAGCAGATTGGTGCCGCCTGCAATGAACCGCGTGCGCGGCTCGCGAGCCGCGCTGGCAGCGGCTTCGGCATCGGTGCCGGGACGCTCGTACGTGAACGATCTCATGCCTTGCCCTCCGCGACGTCTTCGATGGCGTCCAGGATGTTGGAATACGCCCCGCAACGGCAGATGTTGCCGCTCATGCGTTCGCGGATCTCCTCGGGCGTCAGCAACGGGCGCTCGGTCAACGAACCGGTGACATGGCTGGGCATCC
>Ga0213828_1002919_pt1 | contig 11837 bp, 8 predicted proteins | sample MC6MC0897MG_FD_180664 | JGI IMG/M metagenome (GOLD analysis project Ga0213828, IMG submission 180664) | Enriched soil aggregate microbial communities from Iowa State University, Ames, United States - MC6-MC0897-MG | ecosystem: Environmental > Terrestrial > Soil > Unclassified | place: USA: Iowa...
TCTGACGGACGGTATGATCATCGCACCATGCTCCATGTCAAAGCTGGCCCACATTGCGGCAGGAATTACACCGGATTTAATGACTCGGGCCGCCGATGTGGCGCTAAAGCAAAGGCGTCCTCTGGTATTAATGCCAAGGGAAACGCCCCTGTCCCAGATTCATTTAAAAAATATGCTGACTCTGGCAGAGTGCGGAGCGTTTATCGTTCCCGCTATGCCGGCCTTCTACCAAAAGCCAAAAAGCCTTGATGATATAGCGGACTTTATGGCCGGCCGGGTACTTGATTGCCTGGGGGTGGAAAACCACCGGTACGCCAGGTGGAAAGAAGAAGAATAAGAAATAAAGGGAATATATAAACCAAAGGAGAGTATATGAAAAAATCAGAAAAAAATGCTAAGAAACATTATTTATTAAGCCGCACAGGAATTCTTACGGCATTATTTGGCTGTGCAGCGGCGGTTATCCTGGGAGGATGCGCCGGTAAGGCAAAGACTCCGGTTGATACCACCGTCCATTTGGGAGTCATGTATTCTTCCGATATCGTACCTCTTACAATCATAACAGAACAGGGGCTTGACAAAAAGTATGGTTTCCAGCTGGACATGCAGGTATTCTCTTCTGCAAAGGACCGTGATGCGGCTCTTCAGGCAGGGAAATTAGACGGAGTATTTACTGACTTCATCGGCCTTTGCATGTATCAGAATGCAGGGCTGGACGTAAAAGCCACCGGATGCACGGACGGAGATTATGTCCTTCTCGCAGGAAAAGATACAGGAATCACATCCCTGGAGAACGCGGCGGGAAAAAGCATTGCAATCTCAGAAAACACCTTAATCGAGTATTCTCTGGATTATATTTTGAGCAATGCCGGTTTAGATGATACCTATTTAGATAAGCAGGTGGTACCGCGGATCCCTGACAGGCTTGAAATGCTTCGAAACGGCAAGATCGATCTGGTCCTTCTGCCGGAGCCATTCTCCACCCTGGCAATTAAGGATGGCGCAGTAATCCTTGGAAGCGCCAATACCGATGGGCTGTATCCTGCTGTATCTGCATTTACAAAGAAAGCCATTGACGAAAAGTCCGATCCGATTAAAAAGATGTATCAGGCATACGATGAAGCCGTTGATTATCTTAATAACACGCCGCTGACAGAGTACGAAACAACGGTTATAAAGGCGGCAGGCTATCCTGAGGAACTCACCGGAAATATTGAGCTGCCTGTATATCGGAAAAATGAACTGCCAAAGGCTGCCGACTTACAGGCTGCTGTGGAATGGGCAGCAAAGAAGGGATTATGCAGCCCGGATTTAAAGCCTGAGCAGCTAAACGGTGAATTGAAATAAAACAAAAGAAGAACGGAGGGAGCCAGATGCTGGAACTGAAAGATATCTCTGTCACATATGGGAAAGGCGGGACACATAGGGTAATTGACCAGATGTCCTGGCAGCTGGAAACCGGTACGGTTCTGGCTGTCGCAGGTCCCTCCGGCTGCGGTAAATCCACCTTGGTTCACGCCCTGGCAGGCATTTTGCCTTATGCGGGATCCATCACCTTAGACGGAACCGGACTCAATCCCAAAACGTGCTCGATCGGGTTGATCCCCCAGAACTACGGTCTGCTGCCATGGAAGACAGTAAAAGAAAACTGCCTGTTTACGGCCAAAATCCGGGATAATACCAGTAACATGGAAGCACAGCTAACAAGCCTGTGTAAAGAATTGGGGATAGACGGGCTTTTAGAGCGTTATCCGGGTACGTTAAGCGGAGGCCAGGCACAGCGTGTGGCTCTCGCAAGGGCGTTTCTGATGAATCCGGAACTGCTTTTGATGGATGAGCCTTTCGCTGCCCTGGATATTGCGGCTGCCTTGGCAGCAAGGGAGCTGTTTCTGCGGGTCTGGAAGGAAAAAAAGCCCACCACAATCATTGTCACCCATCGGGTGGAAGACGCCCTTTACCTTGCCCATAAAATCGCAGTTATGAAACGTGGCGGCCACTTCAGCTTTTTAAATGAAAACCCGTGGCAAGGTGTGAAGAGTCCCAAAGAAGCAGCCTATCGGTCGCTAGAACAGCAGATTACGGAGAATGTCATAAAGGCGGATGAGATATGAGAAAAAAATTGTGGGTCTTTATCAAAGGTTTTTTGCTTGTCAATCTATTCTGGTTCCTTCTTGCCGCCTTTTTATCCACTCCGGTGCTTCCGGGGCCTCTGACAGTATATGGTAAATACAGTCACATGATAAACGGTAGGCTTTGGCTTCATATAGGAGCCAGCTTAGGCCGTGTGTCGGCAGGTCTCTCCATTGCCCTCCTCATCGGTATTCCTGTTGGAATTTTCATGGCCTCCTCTGCCATTGCAAACCGTATCCTTCACCCACTGGTGTACTTCTCCTACCCAGTTCCCAAAACAGCGCTGCTTCCGGTCTGTATGCTTCTTTTAGGACTTGGCAATGGCTCTAAAATCCTCATCATTGTCCTTACCACGGTATTCCAGATCATTGTAGCTGTCCGCGATGCAGCGGAGCATATTGATCAGGGAATTTATTATGTGGCAAAAAGCGCAGGCGCTCATAAAAAAAGTATTTTAAAGGATATCACCCTGCCTGCGGTATTGCCGGAGCTGTTCACCAGCATACGGATCGGTACAGGAACATCCTTAGCCATCCTTTTAATTGTAGAAGCCTATGGAACCCGCTGGGGAATGGGCTACTACATTCTGGATGCATGGTCCAGGATTAACTATATTCAGATGTATGGCGGCATTGTCATCATGTCGGTAGTAGGCGCAGCTTTATTCTGGATCTTGGATGGAATTCAGTGGGTGATGTGTAAGGGTATGAGGTAACCGCCTAAACCATAAAGCTTCTGAAATTTGCTGGTCCTTTGCGCACTGATACAGGATTAGCGTGTAATCCCCCTGATCGGTTCAATTAAAGAGCATTATTGCAACGAATAATAGAAGTAGTTCCATTAAAAAACCGTTCTGCTGATTTCCAGTCAGCAGGACGGTTTTATTTGTATATCAATTACATTCTCTTTAAAGTAAACTGATTTGCCAGACCGCTGAGTACCTTTGCCTGCGCAGACAGCTCTTCGCTTGCAGCGGCGCTCTCCTGAGCGGTTGCTGAGTTGGATTGAACTACAGCGGAAATCTTATCCATGCTGTCGGTGATATGGGAAACAGAAAGGCTCTGCTCTTTTGAGGCCGACTGGATCTCCCCGATGCCTGCTGCTATCTCCCTGGCATCCATTAAAACAGTGTTTAGTATTCCAGCCATGGAATCCGTCAAATCTTTGCCGGCTTCAACCGATCTGACAGAAACATCAATGAGCTCTGAAGTATTTTTTGCTGCCAGCGCACTCTTTGCCGCCAGATTTCTGACTTCGTCTGCCACCACGGCAAAGCCCTTTCCGGCGTCACCTGCTCTCGCTGCTTCTACGGCTGCATTTAATGCCAGAATATTGGTTTGGAATGCAATGTCCTCAATGGTTTTATTAATTTTTATGATTTCCTCTGAATTTCTCTGAATATCCTCCATTGCCTGAAGCAGGAGCCGCATTTGCTGCTCGCTCTCATCAAGGCTCAAACCCATTGTTTGTGCCTTGGTGTTAAAAATACTGGCATTTTCCTTTGTATAATCTATCTTTGTTACAATCGTTTCCACAGCATGAGACAAATTATCAATTGCGCCGTTCTGCTCTGCCGCTCCCACGGCCAGAAGCTGAGAACTTGCCGCAACATGGTCCGCACCTGATGATACCTGTTCAGAGGTCTCATGCAGCTGACCCAGGGTCTCTGATATCTGTTCGGAAAATTTTTCAATGGATTGCCCGATATTGATAAAATCTCCAATATATTGCTGGGATGGCAGGTCAAAATTCCCCTGTTCCATCTGCTTCATGGAATTTCCAATGCGGGAAATATAATCGGACAGCGTGTGAATGGACGTCCTCATGCTATTTGCCAGCATCCCCAGTTCATTCTTTGAGTTGTAATCAATCTCACTCTGTAAATCTCCCAGTGACAGGCGCTCCATTCCATTTTCCAGGGTTTTTACCGGAATCAGGATCTTTCTGCGTATAATCATCAGAATAAAATAAATGGAGATCAGATTAATTACCAGGGTAATGGCGCTTATCGCCTTAAGCTTTGTAATTCCCTGGGCAGAGTACTTTTCAGCCTGGGAAACAGCGGCATTGCTTTTGTTAAAAAGCTCCTCACTGTTCTCCAACAGCTTTTCATTCTGTTCATCGTTTAAAAGAGGCAGGATTTGCTCTTTCCAATATGTACGGATCTCCTGCATCTGTGTAACCAGTTCTTTGTCTCTTGGCACCGGCAGCCCAAGTTCTTTGTCGCCTGCGATGATTCCATCCATGGCCTTCTCTACCTTGGCGATCTGATCATCCACCGGCTGATCAAGCAAATGCAGCTTCATAATGCGCTGTGTTGCACCTCTGACAACACCGCAATAATTTACAATCTTTCCGTTGCTTTGGTTTTGATCCAAAAACAGAAACATCAGGCCAGTGCTTAAAATGCTTAGTAGAGCGAGGCAGGCCATTGTGTTGTATATAAGTTTCTTAATGCTCACGTTTTTATCTCCTTTAAGAATTTGTGAATGCGTATTTTATCAGACAATAAAATGACACTCTTTTGGGTTTAAAGAATTTGTCATATTTTGTCAATTATGGAGATATCTTACTTTAAAAAACAGAGCAAGTCAATCAATTATTCCAGATATTTTTGCTTTTATTGAGGCGATACAGGAATCAGCGGTGCCTGACATTGCAGGGCATATTGCGAACCGTCATAAAGCGGGCATATTATTACCAACAATCATACCTATGTTGTGTATTTTACACCTTTATGTGATATTGTCGGATTTACATTTCAAACCCCCACAGCTAAAATATAACTATCAGATAAACCAGTGAAACATCAATAGGGAGGAGAGCATCACATGAAGAAAACAGTTAAAATTTCAGCAGTCTTATTAGCCATGGCACTGGCAGCCACCGGCTGCAGCTCCGGGAAACAGGCAGACAATAACACAACGGCAGATCCCGGAAAAACCGAAGCTGCCGCTCAGACACCAGGGGGAGAAGATCCGGTTTTAGTCGTTTATACCGCCCGCGGCGAATCCTTAAATAATGCCGTGATTCCAGAATTTGAAAAAGATACCGGCATTAAAGTCGAGGTGGTTGTCGCCGGCACCGGAGAGCTGTTAAAGAGAGCTCAGTCAGAAAAGGCCAATCCCCTTGGCGATATCTTCTGGGTCGCAGACCAGACCATGTTATCCGCATCCAAAGATCTGTTTATGGAATATGTATCACCCGAAGATGCCAGCATGATCGATGCGTTCAAAAATACCACCGGTTATTTTACACCTGCATTTGCAGATCCTACCGTTATGATCGTAAACAAAGACTTAAAAGGTGATATGAAGATCGATGGATTCGAAGATTTATTAAATCCGGAATTAAAAGGGAAAATCGCATTTGGTGATCCTGTGAACTCCAGCTCCGCATTCCAATCATTGTTGGCTATGCTTTACGGCATGGGCAAAGACGGCGATCCTCTTTCAGACGAAGCATGGGCCTATGTAGATAAGTTCATCGCCAATTTAGACGGCAAGATGTGCAACAGCTCCAGCCAGGTATATAAAGGCGTGGCTGAAGGGGAATATGTAGTTGGCTTAACCTGGGAAGATCCTGCTGCCAACTATGTTAAGGAAGGTGCCGCAGTAGAAGTTGTATTCCCGGTAGAAGGAGCCATCTTCCCCGGTGAATCCGTACAGATTCTAAAAGACTGCAAGCATCCGGAAAATGCAAAGAAATTTGTAGATTACATGCTTTCTGAGAAGATTCAAAATGCCGTCGGTTCCACGCTGACCGTAAGACCGCTGAGAAAAGACGCCACTCTGGCAGATTATATGAAACCTCAAAGCGAGATTAAATTATTTGATAATTACGATGAAGGATGGGTGGCAGAACACAAATTAGAAATCACCAATCTGTTCAGTGAGCACATGGAAACATCCATGGATTAACAAACTGCATTGATCCAAACAAAAGACTGCCTGAGACTCAGTCAGGGGCAGTCTTTTTGTACCAAAAAATACGGATTACGTTAGGAGAGAGGAACTATGGGAGTAGCAATCAGTATAGAAAACGCAGTAAAACGATTTGGAAAAGATACCATTATCAATGGATTATCTCTGGATATTAAGCCCGGAGAGTTCTTCACCCTTCTGGGACCATCCGGCTGCGGCAAGACAACCCTGCTTCGAATGATCATCGGCTTTAACAGCATCGAGGGCGGTGAAATCAAGGTAGACCAGAAAGTAATCAACAATATCCCCACCAACAAACGAAACATGGGTATGGTTTTCCAGAACTATGCCATTTTCCCTCACATGTCAGTCAAAGATAATGTAGCGTTTGGACTGAAAAACAGAAAAGTACCAGCATCGCAAATCGAGGCTCAGGTGGATGAAATTTTAAAAATAGTAAAAATCGACCATTTAAAAAATCGTATGCCAGCCAAACTCTCAGGCGGCCAGCAGCAGCGTGTCGCATTAGCTCGGGCTATCGTCATCCATCCTGAAGTTCTCTTAATGGATGAGCCACTGTCAAACCTGGATGCAAAGCTTCGTGTGGAGATGAGAAATGCCATTAAACGGATTCAGCAGCAAATAGGCATTACCACCGTTTATGTGACTCATGACCAGGAGGAGGCTTTGGCAGTATCAGACCGGATCGCTGTCATGAACGGGGGAGTCATCCAACAGATCGATACGCCTAAAAATATCTATCAGCGCCCCGCAAACCTGTTTGTATCCACCTTTATCGGCTTATCCAATATCTTATCCGGTATAGCATTGGTTAAAAACGGTGAGACTTCCATCCAGATTCAGGATTATTCCGTACCCATGGAGCATGTAAGCCAGGATGTGAAAGACGGGCAAAATATTAAGGTATCCATTCGCCCCGAAGAATTTATTATCAACCAGGCAGACGGCGCCGGCATCCCTGCGACAGTAAAAAGCAGTGTGTTTCTTGGCATTACCACCCATTATTTTGTTACCCTGGCAAACGGTCAGGAGATTGAAGTCATCCAAAATTCCGATATTTGGGATATCATCCCGGATGGCTCTGATATCCGTCTTGCTGTGCAGCCTCAAAAGATCAACGTATATACCGAAGACGGCAATAGAAATCTTGTAGTCAGGAGGGATCAGGTATGAGATATGCCGGCGAAAAGAAGTTCAATATCTGGGTAGCTATGGCACTGGGGATTCTCGGCCTCTTTCTTATCTTTGTAGTCTACCCCTTAGTTCTGATCTTATATAAGAGCGTGCTATCCGAGGATGGTTCCTTCAGTCTTGCATATTTTGGTAAATTCTTTGCCAGAAAATATTACTGGAACACCCTGATAAACAGTTTTAAAGTCACCATCGTTTCCACCCTGCTGGCGGCTGTTCTTGGACTGGTTATGGCTTATGTTTTACGAAGCGTACGAATCAGAGGAAGTAAGTATTTAAATATCCTCATCGTTATGTCCTATCTTTCTCCGCCATTTATCGGAGCCTATGCCTGGATCCAGTTACTGGGGCGCAATGGCTTTATCACCAAGATCTTAAACAATCTGTTTCATGTGAAGTTAAACGGCATATATGGATTTGCAGGAATTGTCCTGGTCTTCTCTCTGCAATCCTTTCCACTGGTTTATATGTATATCTCAGGAGCTCTGAAAAATCTGGATAATTCCTTAAATGAAGCCGCTGAAAGCCTTGGGTGCAGTGCCATGCAGAGAGTTCTTCAAGTGATTGTGCCTCTGGTCATGCCCACCATGCTTGCCAGCTCCCTGCTGGTATTTATGAGAGTGTTCTCCGACTTTGGTACCCCAATGTTAATCGGTGAAGGTTATAAAACATTTCCGGTTTTAATGTACAGTCAATTTATGGGCGAGGTCAGCACCGATGACCATTTTGCTGCTGCACTCTGCGTCATTATCATCGGCATCACCCTGCTGTTATTCTTCTTCCAGCGCTATCTTGGAAACCGCTATACCTATTCCATGACCGCACTGAAACCTATGGAAGCAGAGAAATGCACTGGTCTTAAAAATGTATTATCCCATTTGTTTGTATACCTGGTTGTCCTCGTGGCAATCCTTCCGCAGCTAACCGTTATCTTCACTTCCTTCCTGGCTACCGGAGGAGGAAGCGTATACACCGGCGGTTTCTCACTTGATAACTACCGAAACACACTGTTTTCAAAAAATAACAACGGCGCCATTTTTAACACGTATTTATTTGGGTTGTGTGCCATCGCTGTCGTAGTGGTGCTGGGAATTTTAATCTCGTACTTAACTGTCCGAAAAAAATCAATTTTGACTAATATCCTTGATACGGTCACCATGTTCCCATACATCATACCAGGCTCTGTACTGGGTATCTCATTTTTATATGCCTTTAACACAAAACCCTTTCTCCTTAGCGGCACCGCCCTCATTATCATCATCTCACTGTCCATCCGGCGTATGCCCTACACCATCCGTTCCAGTACAGCCATAATCGGTCAGATCAGTCCCAGTGTGGAGGAGGCTGCCATCAGTCTGGGCTGTTCAGAGACAAAGTCATTTGCCAAAATCACAGTTCCCATGATGATGTCTGGTGTACTATCCGGCGCCATTATGAGCTGGATCACTTTAATCAGTGAACTGAGCTCATCTATCATCCTCTACACCAGTAAGACTCAGACACTGACCGTAGCTATTTATGCGGAAGTTATTAGAAGCAACTTCGGCAATGCAGCTGCCTATTCTACTATCTTAACACTGACCAGTATTTTATCACTGTTACTGTTTTTCAAACTAACGGGGAGTAATGATATAAGCATATAGCGCAAGCAATGAGCAGTGCGAAATAAGTCATGAAAAGATTTTCGTTGTGCTCGCACATAAGAAAATCTTTTCATGACTTATTTCATAGGGCGAATGCCCGTTAGCTCATAAAACCGCAGGTTTTATGAGCTACACTGCGGACTTATGGTATAATATAATAACCTATCACCCATACACCCCCCCCCCGGAGGCCTCCCCCACTATGAAAAATAACCAGTACAAACACTACATCAAAAAATCCTTCATCAAATACGCACTATCCATCATCTCCCTGCTATTTGTGCTGGTACTTTTATTCCTCCTAATCAATGTACAATGGATCATCTCCGGCCCAAATAAAAAGAATCATATTCAGTTATCCGGTATCCTGGATCAACAGCTCCTGCTCTATCATCAGGGACTGACCGAGCTTACTCAAAATCCGGTTCTCCTAACCGCACTAAACAGCACCGACTCCACTGCCATCACAGCAAACAACCGGCTTCTCTATCACTTTACCAACGCCCAGACAATCCGGTCAACATTTGTACTCCTGGATCAGAATGGACGCATCGTCAGCAGCAATCTATTTGCCGGTAACCAAGAGATTTTCCATGAAAGTGATATTTTACGCCGCATGACCAGTCAAATGCAGGAACAACCCGAAAAGATCTTCACTCTGCCAAGCCGGTTAAACTACGCCCATGATCAAGCCGGAGATCTAATCTTAGGCAAAGCGGTACTAAAAGACGGCACCCTTACCGGCTATCTGTTTTTCGACCTGCTGGATTCCTACCTTTATGAGATCATCCGCGAATATCCTCTGGATGATGTGATCATTACGGACCGGTATGATAATCTTATCTTTTCTATCAGCCGCCAGCAGACTGACCCCATAGACAAATACCCTTCCGGAAAATATCGGATGGACTGGCAGGAAGGAAGTGTTGTAAAGGTCAATGGAAAACATTATCACATTCAAAAAAGCTCCCTACCCGGGAGTTCTCTGATCTTATATACGCTGGTTTCTACAGAGTATCAGAAAGATCTCCTGTTATACGGCTTTGTATTCATGCTTATCGTAGGAATCCTTCTGGTCATCATTTCACTGCCTGTAACCGAACACATTACCCAGAAAAACCTGCTGGCCATCAATGAGCTCCAGAACTCCATTGAACAGATGGGGAAAGGAAATATGGACTATCAGCTCCGGTCGAAAGTATTTGATGAATTTCAAAAGCTGGATGATGCATACCGCCACATGGTAATACAGCGGGAAGAACTGCTGAAATACAACAGCGAACTGTCCGAACGAAAGCGGACCATGGAAATCAAGCAATTAGAAGAACAATTTAACCCTCATTTTATTTTCAATGTCATGGAGACCCTCCGGTATGAAATTATGATCGATGCAGCAAAAGCCTCTGATATGGTTCAGTCTTTTGCCAGACTCATGCGCTACAGCATCTATTACGGCAGCACCATTGTCTCCCTCAGAACAGACATTGAATATATCAATGATTATCTCCTATTACAAAAGATGCGCTATAACCGACGTCTGAAATATCATATTGATATTCCGGAAGAACTGCTGGAATACCGGATTCCAAAGCTGCTGCTTCAGCCGGTTGTGGAGAATTCCCTGGTCCACGGCATGAAAAACACCCACTCCATCTCCATTACGATCACTGGTCGTTTGCATGATGATCTCCTGGAGCTGTGCGTGGAGGATGACGGAAGCGGAATTGATGGAGAACGCCTTGCCAGTCTGCGGGCCGGACTGGAGTCGGAGGATGGATATAAGGAACATATAGGTCTCTATAATTCCCATCGTGTAGTCCGGCTGTTATATGGCCCTGGATATGGTGTAACAATCGAAAGTCAGCCAGGTTCCGGCACACGGGTCACAGTAACCATGCCGGCAGATATGGAGGATTATTATGTATAAGGTTTTACTTGTAGAAGACGAAGATATCATCAGAAAGGGTCTGATGTTCATGGTGAATTGGCAGGAGATCAACTGTATGGTCGTAGGAGAAGCCATAGACGGAGTCGATGGCATTCAAAAGATCAAAGATAATGAACCAGACATCGTAATCGTAGATATCAACATGCCCATTATGAACGGTCTGCAGATGTTGGAAGAAAGCATTAAAGAATACGGTTATGAAGCCATTATCGTATCCGGATACAGTGAATTTGAATTTGCCAAAAAGGCAATTCGCCTTGGGGTCACAGAATATCTGTTAAAACCTGTGGATTTTACAGAACTTTATGATGCGATTCTTAAGATCACCGAGAAGCTGGAAGCTAACACACGAATGAAAGGATACATCCGGCAGATCGATATGGAGAAGAAAAAGCTGGGCATATTAGAAACCGATATTTCTGAAACCATCACCTTCAAAAATAAATATGTAAGCTCCATGGTAAAGTATATCGAAGAGCACTATTCTTCCCGCCTATCCTTAACCGATTTAAGCGAAGAATATAATCTTTCCTGTACCTACTTAAATACGAAATTCAAAAGCGAGACCGGCTACACCTTCAATGATTTTCTAAACCGTTACCGGATGCAGAAGGCTGTGGAGCTTCTAAAATCCGACCAGTATAAAGTATATGAAATTGCAGAGATGGTAGGCTTTTCTGATTATAAGTACTTTATTAAGGTGTTTAAGAAGTATATAGGCTGTTCTCCGGCTAAATTTATGGAGATAGGGGAAGGGAACGCAAGAAAAACGCTGTAAAACCTAGGTTTTACAGCGTTTTATCATTACTGACTAAAATTTGACAACCGCTCTATCACTCGATCAGCCCAGCCTTCGAGAAAGCCCGGATTAAATGATCTGATGTCAGAGGCAGGCTGTTAATTCCAACCCCTGTTGCATGTAAAACTGCATTCCGGACTGCCGGAGCCTGGGGAATCAACGGCGGCTCACCCAGCGCTTTG
>Ga0213828_1002924_pt1 | contig 11827 bp, 10 predicted proteins | sample MC6MC0897MG_FD_180664 | JGI IMG/M metagenome (GOLD analysis project Ga0213828, IMG submission 180664) | Enriched soil aggregate microbial communities from Iowa State University, Ames, United States - MC6-MC0897-MG | ecosystem: Environmental > Terrestrial > Soil > Unclassified | place: USA: Iowa...
ATAGTGCCTCCTTTCTCCACCGGCTAAGTTCAATATATCACAAAAGGCAGGGACTGCGCTCTGCCTTTTTGTAACACGAATCTCTCTATGCTATTTTCAAATATTTGTACCCATCTTTCCCTTTCAAATGGGAAAGATATTTTACATTTGAGGGACAGAAAAATTGTAGCCATAAAAAGGCTAATTAGTATTTCCCCAAGTGCAGGGAGAAAGGAAGTTAAATTCAATCAGCTATGTTATGGGGCGCATTGATGACTCCAGTCTTTACAAGCTTTTGATTTGGCAAAGGAATAAGAATTTAGCCAAAAGTGTAACCTTTTTTATTTATATTCCAACTGTGGACACCAAGGTCAGTGTTAAGTTCATACTTATCGCAACATTCGTTACAATAAATATTAACAACATGTTCTTCGAAACCTGGAATGATATCGTGCTCTTCTAAGATTTTACCTTTCCCGCATGGGCACTCATATTCAAGGAGCTCGATAATGCCAGGACCTGCACCGTAGCCTACATGTCCCTTAGCTATTGAATTAGTTAATTTAGTTTTCATTTGTAACCTCCATTATTATAAGTATGATAGCAAAGCAATATAAAATGGTGGTAATAAAAGTATTAAAGTTTAAAAAAGTAAATCTGAAATTTTAAAGGCAATTAGCACGATTATTTATATGCAGATATTAAAAGCACAATATTGATAAAATTATTGTGGGTGTTCATTCGCTAAAACATACAAGACCACTAACTTTTTTAATTAGTTAGTGGTCTTGCTTTTCTTTAAACAATAAACTGAAATTGATCGCACTTCTGGTTTTGACGATGATGAAATTTATTTCTCAGGACTCACATCAGAACCAGCCTCCACGGTGAACGCACCACGTATCAAAGAATGTTTTCTTTCTCTTGAAAGTCGCTATTTATGGGAACGTGAGATCGAAGAAGGAAGCAGCCATGTTCTGATGTGTTTTGACGTGACAATTATTTGTATTGATGAAGCGCATTTAGATGAGATGAAGCAGGGGCGTTATGGTGAGAACGGATATCTCTATGCCATACTGCAAAAGTTACGAGATATGGGCGAGTATTAGTAACTAAGTTGGTAATGGATTTTGGTGTTATCAGCAATCAAAAATAGTCTTGGCAGCAAGGTATTTACCGAAATCTTCCTTCCACTTTTTGTGAAGATCTGATGAATCCCATACATTCAGAATCTCCGGTTCAAAAACCATTTTTATCATTAAATCATAGCGGTTTGCCCTGTCAATACAAGATGAAAACGTCTGGACATGTTGGATTCCAGGTATCTCAGTTGCATGTGAAAACAGTACATCAATTTGGCTGATTAATTCTTCTTTATTAGAAACAGTATCTAGAAATTTTACAATAATATGGTGTGTCATAGTTCCTCCTTATATAGTTTTGTTTTATAATAGCACATTTTACAGTAGTTGAAAACAAAAGTTTGCAGGTGCTTGCAGAAGCAAAGTATTGATAGTTAGTAGTGATTGGTGTATCCTTATTTTAGAAAATGAGAATTTATAGGGGGAATGAACATGGAAGCAAGAAAATTATTGGATGCATTATTGGTCGCTGAAAAGCTGAAAGATACAACTCGTCATTGCTATACTTCCAATGGCAGACACGAAAGCGTAGCAGAACATAGTTGGATGATGACCTTGATGGCTTTCTTTATGAGGGAAGAGTTCCCCGAAGCTGATATGGATAAAGTTATCAGAATGTGCATTATTCACGACTTGGGAGAATGTTTTACTGGAGATATTCCTACTTTTGAAAAGAACCAGGACCACGAGCAGACCGAAAAAAATTTGCTATATAGCTGGGTACGTTCCTTACCGAGGGAATATGAAGCAGAAATGCGAGAACTTTATGAGGAAATGGAAGAGCGTAAAACAGTTGAAGCTCAAATTTATAAAGCCATTGATGGCCTTGAAGCATTGATTCAGCACAATATGTCCGACGTATCTACATGGATTCCGAAAGAATTTGAGCTCAACTTAACCTACGCAGATGATAAGGTTGCATTCTCTGATTATTTAAAATCTTTAAGACAAGCTGTTCTTGAAGATACTATAAAAAAGATTGGTGAAGCAAAGTAACTCTTTTTGAAAAGTCCAAGGTGGATGCAGAAATCCTTTTGCGCACCGGGATAAAGATTTTCTTTTACTGCGGTTTATCTATTTTCTGCTAACTATCAAAATTATTTTTTGATTAATCGACTGAATGAAACAATCCTAATCTTTTATAGTACATTATGAGGGATTAGGAACATTTTAACGCAAATATTTTCAGGTTGAACTTTATAAAAGAAATAGTTATACTTATTTTATGCGGGGCCAGCCAGTAAGTAATATAGGAATGAGCCATGCAGGAAAGGGTACGTTTAACCGAAGCGATCAGGAAGATGAGATTACGAAGACCACGAAAAAGCATGTCAATTCAAAATGTGACAATCGTCACATTTATCTGTCTGTTCCTTTTGTCCCTGGTGACTATTGAAAAACTTGTTTTGAACAATTGGCAATCTTCCATAACCAGAGAGACTGCCGGAATGTCTGAAAAGATGAATCAAGATGTGATTGAAAAGATGAATTCATTTTTAAGGGTTCCAGTTACAGCAAATGAACTAGGGAAAAATCTGATTGAAAATAAATCCATTGATTTTTTGAACGAAAAGAGCCGCAACTCTTTTTTTATTGGCATTTTAGAATCTTATGAGAAGGAGATTTACAGTTTTACCTATGCATCGGTTGATGGAGAATATTATGGGGCTCTCAGAAATAACAAGGGAGAACTTGAACTCATAAAGAATAATGATGAAACTGGCGGAGAAAGCTGGCGCTGCGCTGTTAATGAGGATTTGACGGCAGGAGCGTTGTTACAAAGTGCGGGCATTTTTGATCCCAGGCAGCAGGACTGGTATCAGGCTGCAAAAAAAGAGAAGAAGTCTGTTTTTTCGCCAGTATACAGAGATTTCATCGTTAATGACCTGGCCGTTTCTGTTTCATGTCCTATATATGATGAGGAAGGGACGCTTAAGGGGATTTTAGGGACCCATATGCTGCTTTCTGATATTGGTGATTATCTGAAAAATGAGGGGGCTGGTATCAAGGGATATGTATCTGTTTTGGAGAAAGATTCCCGGTATTTAATTGCAAATTCCATGGGGGAGGATAATTATACCGCAGCTGGTGACGGATCACTGAAAAGAAATACGATTGATGACCTTTCTATCCCAGTCTGGAAGAACAGTTACGAGAAGTATCTTAAATCCCAGAAGACAGAATTCTCATGGAAGGCGGGAGACACGGACTGGTATGCGAATGTAAAGGAATACCGGAAAGCAGGCCTAGACTGGGTCATTATTTCTATGATTCCAGGAAGTCTTTTGGCTGCGGAACTAAACCGGAATATTGGGATATCGGCGGAACTGGCTGTTATTGCAAGTGCTCTTTCCATAACTATTTTTTTCTTGATCATTCGAAGGCTCTATAAACCGATTAATGGCTTGCTGACCATTGCGGAGAACATTTCTGCAGGAAATTTAGAGCAAAGAGTGAAGATCGTAAGGAATGATGAAATAGGAAGAATATCCAATGTATTTAACCGCCTGGCGGATAATCTGCTTGATATGGTCAAGCACCTGGAATGTATTGTTGAAATGCGGACCAAAGAGTTAAATAAGGCTAATGAGATATTAAGAGAGAGTCAGTCCCAGCTTCATCTCATACTGGATACCACGGCTGAAGCTATATTTGGTACGGATTTAAACGGAAGATTCACATTCTGCAACAAAAGTTGTCTTCGTCTTCTGGGATATACAAAGCCAGAGGAATTGCTGGGTAGCGATATGCATTTTTTTGCTGATTTTCTTAGTCCTGAAAAAGATGGAGGGGAAAGAACCGGTGTGCTTAGGCGGGCTGACGGTACCTGCTTTGATGCGGAGTACCGCGCCCTGCCCCAATTAAGGGAAGGAAATCATGTTGGATATGTCATAACCTTTTCTGATATTACGGAACGAAAGAAGGGAGAGGAGAAGATCCGCTTTTTAAGCTATCATGATCCTCTTACCGGATTGGTAAACCGCAGGCGTTTTGAGCAGGAAATGAAGAGAGCAGACACGCAGCTGAACCAACCGGTTTCCTTGATTTTTCTGGATTTAAACGGCTTAAAGCTCATCAATGATACCTTTGGGCATACGGCCGGAGATGAATTCATTGTTAAGGTTGCCCATGTCTTAAAGATGAACTGCCGGGAAGGGGATGTTGCCGCACGGATCGGCGGTGATGAATTTACGGTGCTGCTTCCACGAACGTCAAGGGCTGAGGCGGATTCCATTGCTGCGAGGATTAAAAGTCAGGTTGCAGTGGAAAAGGTAAACATGGTTTCATGCAGCGTTGCGGTGGGAATTGGAACAAAGGCCAAGCACTGGCAGAAGATAGAACGGATGCTGGAAACAGCAGAGAACGAGATGTATAAGGAGAAGAGTATTTCTTCCATAAACTTTGGAATTCATGCAATTAACGGCATTATCACTTCTCTTCATATGAAAAGCCCATGGGAAAAAAAGCACTCAGAAGAAGTAAGCAAGCTGTGCGAAAGGATTGGCCTGGCCATGGGGCTTCCCGAAACAGAAATTAAGAAGCTGCGGGACGGGGCATACCTCCACGATATCGGTAAGATCACCTTAAGTGAGTCGGTTCTTGAAAAGCCCCATGATCAGCTGACGGAAGCAGAGCATGAGATGATGAGACAGCATCCGGCCATCGGATACCGCATACTGAATCTGTCCCAGGAAACACTGGACCTTGCCAACGGTGTGTACGGACATCACGAATGCTGGGATGGTTCCGGATATCCCAAGGGCTTAAAGGGGGAGGAGATCCCGCTTATTTCCCGTATTTTATCTGTTGCAGAAGGGTATGAGAGAATTTTAAACCGGGAAAATAACCGGGAAGCGGGAAAAGAAAAAGCCCTGCAAGCCATTTTAAATGGTTCCGGACAAAAGTATGACCCAACGATTGTCGAGTTGTTTGTACTTATTATGAAGGAGAATAAATAAAGCTCTCTTATATTGAATTTCCCGTATTGGCGATTGGTTGTTCGTTTTTATTATTTGTGTTATAATGCCTACGGCATAATAGATGTATGTCTGATTTTCATATACTTAAGAGAAATGCCTGTAAAAAGATTCAAAATTCAGGATTTTTCAAAATTGCAATTTTGAGGAGGCACTAGAAACATGAAGTACTTAAGAAACAAGCTTTTACTATTTATCTCTTTGCTGTTAATTTTTACAGTCATATTTCTGACTACCATTTCTTCGATTCTTTATTACCGAAGCTCCATGGCTGAGGCAAAGCAGAATTCGTCTTATCTGGCAGCAGCATATCAGCAGGGAATCGATTCTGTGTTAAATATTTACCGAAGTGAATTAAAGGTAACTGCATCAAAGAGTTTTTTAACAGATGGGAGAACATCAGATTCAGAAATAAAACGTCTGTTGGATGAGGAGGCAGATGCTTCAGGCTTTCATTATATAACAGTAGCGGATGCACAGGGAACCAATAACAAAGGTGACCAGATTGCGGATCAGGACTTTTTTAAAGAAGCACAAAAAGGAGTTGTCTATATTTCGGATCCGTTTTTAAATGAGGAGCAGAAGCTGAGCCTTTATATCGCGACCCCTATTGGTGGCACCGGAAAAGTATTGTATGGGTCTCTTCCTTATGAAGCCATCAGCGCGGAACTGACAAAAATTAAAATTGGTGAGAGCGGATATGCCTTTGTTATCGATAAGAATGGGGCAACGGTCATTCATCCAAATGAAGACGATGTATCCAACCCCAGAGACTATTTTGAACTGGCCCAAAAGGATCCGTCCTATGCGCCAACTGCTAAAATTTTTAAGGAAATGACTTCCGGAAAAACCGGAACAGGTTTTAGTTTCTATAACGGACAGCGCCGCCTGGTGGGATATGTTTCCTTAAACGGACCGGAAGGCTGGTCAGTTGCAGTTACCACGCCTTTGACACAGATAGAAAAAAATATGAGTTATACTCTGGTGATGTGTGTGATCGCAGGATTGGTACTGCTTTTAGCAGCCATTGCTATTACCCGTATATTCTCCAAAAAGATCACCGAACCGATTGTGAGTGCAACACAGAGGATCGAACGGCTGGCCCGGGGAGAACTTGATGAAGACTTTGAACCTGTTAGAGGAAAAGACGAAAGTGCACGGCTTATTATGGCCCTTCAAAACACCATCCATGGACTTCGGTCATATATCATGGATATCTCCAATGTACTGAATGCCGTAGCTGCCAAAGATTTAACCATAAAAAGCGCCGTACAGTATCAGGGTGATTTTGTTCCGATCCAGTCAGCCCTGGACCAGATCTTAGACTCTTTGAACAATACACTTTGGAATATCACCCAGGCGACGGATCAAGTACGTGCCAGTTCCGCGCAGGTTGCGCTGGGCGGACAGAATCTTGCTGAAAATTCAGCGGAACAGGCGGCGACCACAGAGAGCCTGACCAATTCTCTGGAAATGGTATCACAACACATTCAGGAGAATGCGGAGCATTCCCTGTCTATGAAGAACATGACGGAGTCAGCGCTTTTAGAGACTCAGCATGGGGATGAAGAAATGCAGAGGCTGCAGAAGTCCATGGCAAGCATTGACGATTCCGCAAAGAAGATTCAGAGCATCATCCACATCATTGATGATATTGCCTTCCAGACCAATATTCTTGCATTAAATGCGGCGGTAGAGGCTGCTCGTGCCGGTGATGCAGGGAAAGGATTCTCCGTGGTGGCTGATGAAGTACGGGAGCTGGCTTCCAAAAGTGCAGATGCAGCGAAGCAGACGACCGATCTGATTCACAGCACCATTGAGTCCGTAAATCAGGGAAAACAAAACACAGAGCAGACTGCTGATGCGTTTAAGAAGATCGTCGAACAGACCAGTTCCGTTAATACGCTGGTGTCAAGGATATCTGAATCACTAAAGAGCCAGGCAAATAGCGTTTATGAACTGGGCGAGGGAATGCAGAAGATTTCCATGGTCACCCAGGCCAACTCAGCAACGGCAGAGGAAAGTGCGGCGACCAGCGAAGAGCTGTTAAGCCAGATGCAGTTATTAAAGGAACGGGTTATGGAGTTTCAATTAACTCAGTCTTAGAAGAAAGGTTTACAAAATAATGATTGACAAATAAGCGAGATAATAGTATATTAAACATATATGTTTAGTATGTATAAGGAGAAAAAAACGATATGAAAACGAACTGCGTATGTAACATGAATCTTATGATGAATTGTTGCTGCTGTAGATGCTTCATGAGAAGAGATACAGTTTATTTACGTGTGCGTTTTGGTATCTGATTTCCAATTGTTATCCTGAGACACAGGGAAAATAGATGGAAGGGAGCAGGTATATGCGTATACCTGCTCCCTTTTGCATTTATTAATATAAAAAGGGAGGAAGGGAATCGATGGATCACATAAGTAAGAAGGAGGGGGAAAAGAAAAATCATGGATTTTGAGTTTATTCGTGCCTATATGCCGCTGTATGCAGAGGCGGCGGGTATGACACTTCGAATATCTTTTCTGGGGATCCTGCTGTCAGCAGCCATTGGTCTTTTGTGCAGCCTGGTCAAGATTTTTAAGATACCGGTGTTAAAGAGTATTGCGAATGGCTATATTGAGGTATCCAGAAATACGCCTCTTTTGATTCAGCTGTTCTTTCTATACTTCGGACTTCCTAAAATCGGTCTTGTATTAAGCTCTGAAAGCTGTGCAGTGACAGGGCTGGCATTTTTAGGAGGAAGCTACATGGCAGAAGCATTCCGCACAGGAATTGAACAGGTACCGGTCATCCAGTCAGAATCGGGTCTAAGCCTGGGGCTTACAAAAGGGCAGGTGTTCCGGCATATTATCCTTCCGCAGGCGATTACCACTTCAGTCCCCGTATTTTGCGCCAACATCATATTTCTTATAAAAGAAACATCGGTGTTCAGTGCGGTGGCATTGGCTGATTTAATGTTTGTGGCAAAGGATTTAATAGGAATTTATTATAAAACAGATGAGGCCCTCCTTATATTAGTGGTAGCATACTTAATCATTTTGCTCCCAATATCCTTACTCTGTTCCTGGATAGAAAGGAGGGTTCGCTATGCAGAATTTGGGAATTAGGATACTGTTTGATGGAAATAATTTTCTTCGGCTGTTGGGCGGTCTCCTGGTATCACTTAAGATCGCGGTCCTTTCCATGGTTTTATCCGTGGGACTTGGAATACTCCTTGGTATGGTGATGACCAGCAAAAAAAGGCCGATCCGAATTTTTACAAGGCTTTATCTGGAGACAGTCCGGATCATGCCTCAGCTGGTTCTTTTGTTTCTTGTTTACTTTGGAGCTGCAAAGCATTTGAATGTGAATTTTTCCGGGCAAATGGCCGCGGTCATCGTATTCACCTTTTGGGGGACGGCTGAAATGGGGGATTTGGTGCGAAGTGCACTGGAATCCATACCGGTTCATCAGTATCAAAGCGGCTTTGCCCTGGGAATGACGGAACTTCAAGTATACCGGCATATTGTGATTCCCCAAACGATACGTAGGCTGCTTCCGTCGGTCATGAACCTTTTGACGAGAATGATCAAAACCACTTCACTTGTTGTATTGATCGGCGTGATTGAGGTGGTTAAGGTTGGAAAACAGATCATTGACTCCTCCAGGTACACGGTACCCGATGCGGCCCTTTGGGTATATGGAGTGATCTTCATTCTGTACTTTGTAATCTGTTACCCGTTTTCCAGGGCAGCTGCCCTGCTAGATAAAAAATTAAAGGATTGATAAAAATGAGTCAGGAAATGATTTTAAAGACAGAAAAACTTAGAAAGTCCTATGAAAGCGGGCAGCCGGTTTTAAAGGATATTTCTTTTACCTTGGAAAAAGGAGAAGTAGTGGTGGTCGTAGGACCTTCCGGCTGCGGAAAAAGCACCTTTTTACGATGTCTCAACATGCTGGAGCCCATTGATTCCGGTACCATTCAGTTTAAGGACCGGATCATTGACAGGGGCAAGCGGGATGTTTATGAAATAAGACAGAAGATTGGCATGGTATTTCAGAGCTACGATTTATTCCCACATAAGACCATTCTGGGAAATATTATTCTGGCCCCTTTAAAGGTACAGAAAAGGGATAAAAATGAGGTGACGGCGGAAGCGGAAAAGCTTTTGGCCAGAGTAGGGCTTCTGGATAAAAAGGCTTCTTATCCCAGGCAGCTTTCCGGCGGACAGAAGCAAAGAGTGGCCATTGTACGGGCGCTTATCATGCATCCGGAGATCCTGCTCTTAGACGAGATCACGGCAGCCCTGGACCCGGAGATGGTACGGGAGGTACTGCAGGTGGTGTTAGAACTGGCAAAGGACGGAATGACCATGGTCATCGTCACCCATGAAATGGAATTTGCCAAGGCAGTGGCTGACCGTGTCATGTTCATGGATCAGGGGGTTGTAGTGGAAGAGAGCCTGCCGGATGAATTTTTTACCTCACCCCGGACAGAGCGGGCAAAGCAGTTTTTAAATACGTTTCATTACGAAGCGTTATAAATAAAAAATAAAAAACAAAATGGAGGATGTAATTATGAAGAAGAAATTACTAGGTGCATTATTAGGCATTACCATGGCGGCAGGCCTTTTGGCAGGCTGCGGCCAGGCAAAGGACAATGGAGGAAACACCGGAGGGGCAGCTGCAAAGGCAAGAACCTTATCTGAGATTAAGGATGCAGGAACCATTAAAATCGGTGTATTCAGCGATAAGAATCCATTTGGATATGTGGATTCCAACGGAAAGATCCAGGGCTATGATGTGTATCTTGCAAAGCGTCTGGCAAAGGATTTACTTGGAAGTGAGGATAAGGTTGAATTCGTATACGTAGAGGCTGCAAGCCGGGTAGAATATTTAAAATCTGCTAAGGTAGATGTGATTTTGGCCAATTTTACTGTTACTGATGAGAGAAAGGAGCAGGTGGATTTCGCTCTTCCTTATATGAAGGTAGCTCTTGGTGTCGTATCCCCTGATGCAGCTCTGATTACCGATGTGGCACAATTAAAGGATAAGACCCTTATCGTGGTAAAAGGAACAACGGCTGAAACTTATTTTTCCGAAAATCATCCGGAAGTAAAGCTGTTAAAGTTTGATGAGTACCAGGAAGCTTATGACGCTCTTTTAGACGGAAGAGGAGATGCCTTCTCTACCGATAATACGGAAGTGCTTGCATGGGCCCTTCAGAATAAGGGATTTACGGTGGGAATCGAGTCCATTGGAAATCTAGATACCATTGCCCCGGCCGTTCAGAAAGGAAACAAGGAGCTTCTGGATTGGATCAACAGCGAGATCGAAACTCTTGGCAAGGAGCAGTTCTTCCATAAGGATTTTGAGGAAACCTTAAAGCCTGTATATGGGGATGAGATCGATCCTGAAAATCTGGTTGTGGAAGGCGGCCAGGTTTAAGAGACGGGGAACTGAGAAAAAATATCAACAGCAGCTTCATAAGAACTTAATGAGAAAAATAACCGGCAGGGCGTCTTGACGTCCTGCTTTTTTTATTTCATAATAACATTGTTATATAACAGTGTTATAAAAAGGAGAAACGATGAGCGCTCAGGTAAAAGATACACATCTTGCCATTTTGGAGGCGGGTAGAAAGGAATTTTTGGAATATGGCTATGAAGGGGCTTCCCTAAGAAGGATCGCCAGGGAGGCATCTGTGACAACAGGAGCCATTTATGGGTATTTTCCCGGCAAGGAGGCGCTTTTTGACGCATTGACCGGAGATGCGGCGGATGGGCTCTTGGAAAAGTACAGACAGGTACATGACGAATTTGCAGGTCTGCCTCCCAGCGAGCAGGCGGCTTCTCTGGATAATATTACGGATGAAACGATTCCCTGGATGATCAACTATATTTATGACCGGTTTGATATTTTTAAGCTGCTGTTTTGCAAAGGCAGTGCAGGAAGCTGTGACAGCTATTTCGCTCAGCTGGTCAAAATTGAAGAGAAATCAAGCTGGGATTTTATCAATGCCATGAAGGAATCAGGGCATGAGGTTATGGATATTGACGGCACCTTGATCCACATCCTGTCCCGATCATTTTTCCAGCAGATTTTAGAGTTTGTGGCCCATGATGTCCCAAGGGAAAAAGCTCTTTCCTACTCGCTGGTTCTGGGGACGTTCCAGCATGCGGGTTGGAAGAAGATCATGGGGCTCTGATGCAGTGGGTTGTTCCTGATTCTTTTGTTTAAGAATGCTTTACATATTGGTTAGCCATGGCTAACTGGTTTTATAAAGGGAGTTGTTATATAAAAACAGTTACATTTTACCAAGAAAGGTGGTTTATCATGAAACAAATTAATTCTGCGGCAGCCAAGCCTAAAACCGGCATGGCCAGGTTGATGGAGCTTGCGGCTACCAAAAAGCCTCTTATGGTCTCCTCTGTGATCTTATCGGCGCTGGCATCTGTCGCCTCGTTTATACCTTATATCGCCATTTACTTTGTGGTGAGGGAAGTTATGGGAGCATTCCCGGACTTTAAGAATCTTGATCTGCAAAGAACAATTGGATTCGGATGGCTGGCCTTTGGGGGGATCCTGCTGAATGTATTGCTGTACTTTGTAGCCTTGATGTGTTCCCATCTGGCCGCTTTTGGTACTCTGTATGAGCTAAAGGTGAACTTTGCCTCCCATCTTGCCGGATTGCCTCTGGGATTTCATATGCTGGTCGGCAGCGGCAAACTGCGTAAGATC
>Ga0213828_1002926_pt1 | contig 11815 bp, 15 predicted proteins | sample MC6MC0897MG_FD_180664 | JGI IMG/M metagenome (GOLD analysis project Ga0213828, IMG submission 180664) | Enriched soil aggregate microbial communities from Iowa State University, Ames, United States - MC6-MC0897-MG | ecosystem: Environmental > Terrestrial > Soil > Unclassified | place: USA: Iowa...
GAAGCTGGTGGATGCCGGCGAGATCGAGAAGGTGAAGGGCGAGATCAGCAAGGCCTTCCAGACCCAGTTGGACGAAGCCAACACCAAGGCGCAGACCTTCGAGCAGCAGCTGTATGCCGAGAAGATTGGCGGGAGCTTTGCCCGTTCCCAGTTCATCGCCGAGAAGATGGCTGTGCCGGCGGACATGGTCCAGGCCACCTTTGGCAGCAACTTCAAGATCGAGGAAGGCAAGGTCGTCGCTTATGACGCCCAGGGCCAGAAGGTCTTCAGTCGCTCCCGTCCAGGCGAACTGGCCGACTTCAACGAAGCGCTCGAGACCCTCGTCTCGCAGTACCCCCATCGTGACCACATCCTGAAGAGCTCCGGCGCCAATGGTGGCGGCGCTCCAAATGGCGGTGGCCAGCACAAACCCACGAAGGGCAACTTCGGTGGCTCCAAGGCAGAGCGCCTGGAAGCCATCAAGGGCCTGACCGCAAGCGAATAAGGAGGCCCAATGGCCCTTTCGAACATGAAGGTGTTCAACGAATACCTCAAACGCACCACCATCGAGACCCTGGCCCAGGACGTCGAGAAGTTCAACGCATCCTCGGCGGGCGCCATCCGCCTTACCACCCAGGGCATCGACGGCGACTTCCTGCAGGAATCGTTCTGGGCAGGCCTTCACGGCGCCCAGCGTCGTGTCGACCGCTATGCAGCCAACGGCAACCAGGCGTCCACCCCGCTGGCTCAGAAGCAGTACGACTCGGTGAAGATCGCCGGCGGCTTCGGCCCGATCCTGTGGGAGCCTTCCCAGCTCTCCTGGATCCAGAAAAACCCGGAGGAGGCGCTGGAGGTGATCAGCCGCAACCTGTCCGAAGCCATCATGTCGGACCAGCTGAACACCGCAATTTCGGCCCTGGCCGCCGCCATCGGCAACCAGCCAACCGCCACCAACGACGTGTCGGCGACTGCTGGCGTGACCTATGTGGCGATCAACAACGCGCACGCCCTGTTCGGTGATGCCTCCCAGCGCCTGGTGGCCCAGGTCATGACCGGTGCCATGTACCACAAGCTGGTCGGTCAGAACCTCGCCAACGCCGAGCGCCTGTTCCAGTTCTCCGGTGTGCAGGTGGTCGACATTCTCGGCAAGGCTGTGATCATCACCGACGCCCCTGCGCTGTACGAGGCCGGCACCCCGAACAAGCAGAAGGTGCTCAGCCTGGCTGACGGCGCCGCGGTGGTGATGGATGGCTCTGACCTGATCACCAACATCGAGACCTCCAACGGCAAGGAGCGCATCGAGACCACCATGCAGGCCGACTACACCTTCGGTCTGGGCCTCAAGGGCTACACCTGGGACACCGCCAACGGCGGCAAGTCGCCGACCAACGCCGAGCTGTCCACCGGCACCAACTGGGATCTGGTGGCAAACAGCATCAAGGCCTCGGCTGGCGTCATGACCATCGGTGACGCCGCGCAGTAATCGGCATAGCGCCCTTCGGGGCGCATTCCTCAGGAGATCGCCATGAGCGAGAAAGTGGTTTACGAGCAACACCCGGTCAGCGCCGAGCGCAAAGCCGAGCTGCGTCAGAAGGGCTACAAGATCATTGACGCCAAGTTCGCGCCAGAAGGCTACGAGCATCCGGAGCCGTCGAAAGAGGCCAAGGTGAGCAAGGCTGACGCCAAAAAGGCGGCCGCTGAGGCAAAGCAGAAGGCAGAAGAGCAAGCCAAGCAGAAGGCCGAGCTGCAGGATGCCCTGAAAGCCAAGGGCATCGAGTTCAGCCCTGATGCCAGCCTGGAAGACCTGCTGAAGCTGATCGAGGCCAAGTAATGACCATCTACATCACCGTCGAGCAGGTAGATGCCCTGCTTGGGCCGACCTGGGCGCCCGACGACCAGAAGGCCCGGGCGGTGCTGATGGCCAATACCTGGCTCACCAATCTCGGCCTGCCTGAGTTCGATCCGGTACCGGATGACGTGATTCAGGCAGGCGCCGAGATCGCCCGAGAGGCTGCGGCGGGCAACATCTACGGCAGGAAGGAAACCGGTGTGCTGGCCAAGTCGGTCAACGCTGACGGGGTGTCCAGCAGCAAAACCTACTCCGAATCCTCGCGCACCATCAGCGCTGGCGAGTCATTCGCCCTGGCGCTGCTGGCGCATTACCTGAACAGCAGTGGACAGACCAAGATCGTGAGGGGCTGATATGGGACTTCGCGACGAGCTGCAAGCCGATCTGGCCGAGGCTTTCGACACAGACTTGGCTGATGCGGTCGTGGGCTTCACGGGCGAGTACATGGGGCCTGGCGACTGGGATCCGGTCGAGGAGGTCAGCACGGCGCAGCCAGTGACTTACACGGGCCGTGGCGTGCTGTCTCGCTACGAAGATCGGCGGATCGACAACATCAACATCCTGGTCGGCGATCTACGCCTGACGGTTCTTGCCAATGAAATATCCGATGTGCCCGATGTTGGTCACAAGGTAACAGCGCCTGACCTTATGGACCGTACGCAGCAGCTCACCTACGAAGTCAAGACGGCCCGGGCTGATCCAGCATCGGCCACATACCGCCTGCAACTCAGGAGGTCGTAATGGCCGGCTGGTCGCTGTCGCCTGTGCTGTTCGCCGACCAGATCGAAGAAGACCTGGTGGAGATGCAGCGCAGCATTGTCATCGAGCTGGTCGAGGAGATCACAGTCCGCGCGCCGATCGACAGCGGCAACTACATGGCCAACAACATCGTATCGATAGGCGCAGAGGACTACAGCGTCAACACCAAGCTGGACATTCTCGGCACCGAGACCCGAAGCGCGGCCCGTGCCGCCCTGACCGATCTGAAACCTTTCAGCACGGTCTTCGTGCAGAACAACAGCGTGTACGGCGAGATCATCGAGTTCGGCGGCTATCCAAGCGGCCCAAGCGTCAAGATCACGCCCGACGGATACAGCCGCATGGCACCCAAAGGCGTGTACGGGATTTCCTTCATCGCCGTGACCGAGAAGTTGATATGACCGTACCCTTCGAGACAGTCCGCAAGACGCTCACCGCCCGGATGGTTTCGTTCACTGGCATCGAGCAGGCGCGGATTGAGTATGCCAACAGTCCGAACCCGGGCGGCGGGGCGTTCAAGCCACCCGCCACCGGCGTCTGGTGCGCATTCGAGATCCTGTATGCCACGGCGTCGTTCGCTGGCATGGCAGACAAGCCGCACTACCGCCGGCCTGGCCAGGTAGTGATCCAGTGCTTCTGCCGGCGATCTACAGGGCTGTCCGCAATCAACAAGCTGGCCGACTCCCTGTCCGACCACTTCCAGTCCTGGCAAGACGGCCATATCGAGTGCCTGGAGGTTTCCCCGCAGGTGGTGGGCGACTTCGAGGACTACCACCAGATCAACGTGAACGTCCGGTTCCGCGCCGGCTGACCTGCAAGACCATGACCATCCCGCCTTGAGCGGGTTTTTTTTGCCCGCAGAAAGGAGACATGCGCATGTCCTCTGGCGCCCGCGTTACCAGTTACCTCATCCCCGAGGTCACCCCCGGCATCACCCCGACCACAGGCAACTGGGATACCCTGCGCCTGACCAGCAACACCCTGTCGCCAACCGTGAACACCCAGGTCAGCGATGAAATCACCGAATCCCGCATCAGCCAGGGCTCGGTGGCCACCAGTGCCGACATTCAAGGCGACCTGGTCGGTGAGCTGTCCTTTGGCTCGTTCGACAAGCTGCTCGAGGCTGCCTTCTACGGCACCTGGGCCGGCAACGTACTGACCGTAGGCGACACCCGTCGCACCTTCACCATCGCCAAGAACTTCAACGACGTGAGCGTGTACACCCTGTTCAAGGGCATGCACGTGTCGGTCTTCGCCCTGGACGTACCGTCCGACGGCAAGATCACCACCACGTTCACCATGGTTGGCCTGGATTACGCCGACGGCGACACCAATACGGTGGCGTCGATCAACCCGCCGACCACCACGCCGTTCATGTCAAACATCAACGTCGGCACCCTAACCATTGACGGACAGTCGATGGAAGGCGTGGCCTGCGTGTCGGCGCTCACCGTCAATCTTGACAACAGCCTTCAGGCCCAGCGCTGCATCGGGAACAGCAAGCTCGGCCCGGGCGCCCAGATCGCCACCGAGGCGGCCATCACCGGCACCATCACCCTGGCCTGGTCCAATCGCGCCTGGCAGCTGTGGAAGAACACCTTCACTCGCCTGCCGATCGCTCTTTCGTTCCCGATCACAGACTCGCTGGGCAACACCTACAACCTGAATTTCCCGGCCATCGAGGTTGACGGCGACCTGCCGAACGGCGGCAAGCGCGACCTGATCGAGGTAACGCTCAACTACACCGTCGCCAAGGTGGCTCCGACCATTACCCGCGTGCCAACCGTTGCCGTGACCGCTGTCGATGTCTCGCCGGCCACCGCCACCCTGGATGTGGGCGACACCCAGCAGATGACCAAGACCGTTACCCCGTCGGGCGCGCCGCAGAACGTTACGTGGGCGTCCAGCGCGCCTGGCGTGGCCTCCGTCAGCAGCGGCGGACTGGTCACCGGGATCAGCGCCGGCACTGCCACCATCACCGCTACCAGCGTTGCCGACGGCACCAAGACCGACACCGCAACCATCACCGTTTCCTGATTTGTTTCGGCTGCTCCGGCATAACGCCGGCCGGGGCGGCCATTTTTTATGGCGTGGCGTGAGGATGATTCATGGCTCTCAAGCTGAAAAAGATCGATACCACCAAGAGCTCCGAAGCGCGCTGGGAAGAGTTCGATGCGGACACCAAGGTCCTGCTGATGCCGCTGGACAACCAGCAGTACCAGATCGCCCTGGAGCGCATGCGCCGCCGGCTGGCGCGCAACGACGCACAGTTCGGACAGGAAGCAGTAGGCGTGATCGAGGGCGAGAAGTCCGAGCATGACAACCATTGCCTGCTCCTGGCCTCGTTCATCGTCCAAGACTGGCAGGGTGCCCAGGACGAAAACGGCAAGGCCCTGGCCTACAGCGAGAACACCTGCACCGAGATGCTGCGCGGCGATACCGAATTTTTCTACTTCGTCCTGCGCCGAGCCGCGGCTATCGCCGCCGACAACCGGAAAGAGCAGGACGAGATCACGGGAAAGCCGTCGCCCGCTTCGAATGGGAGCGGGCCTGGGGCCAGCGAACCGCAAAGCGAAGCCTGATTTACCAGAAGCTACGCATCGCGGTACCGGATGAGCCGGAGTTGGACGTGATCACTGGTAGCCTGCTCAACGCGTTCCGCAATGCTGCGCGTGGCCGGCGCTACCTGGTAGGCGCAGCAGCAGTGCAGCCGCTGAGGCTGTCAGCCCGCGAGATCACTGACTGGCTTGAGGTGCACCCTCTGCCGCTACCCAGGCGGCTCGTCGACGAGGTGATATTCGCCCTGGATGAGGCCGCGCTGGCAGAAGAAGAGGATTAACGGAGGAGCCATGGCAGAACAGCAGGGCCAGACTGGCGATCAAGCGGCGCAAGACGATACCCCGCTTTCGCCCGAGCCAATGATCGAGGAAAAGCGCAAGGCAGATGAGCTGCTTGAGCGCCGGCTGTCCCGGCTGGAAGAAGCTGCGGGGCTGTCGAAGCTGACGTAGTGGTGCAGGGGAGCTCCTTCGAATGGTAGATTTGAGCCAAACCAAGGAGGTATGACTTGAAAAGCTTGATTATCGTAGCCCTGATGTCGATCGCTGGATCAGCATTCGCTGCCGACGCTCAAACGACCTGCAAAAAGATTTCAGCCATGGCCGGCGAGGCGATGGAGGCTCGCCAAAGGGGTGACCTGCTGGAGGATGCGATGTCCTCGGTTGGTGACCAGAGTAAGTTCTCAAATGCCGTTGTTGTTAAGGCATATGGGATCCCGGTGGCGCCTGACTCGAAATCACGAGACAAGGCCGTTGCGGACTTCAGAAATGAGGCATACGGCGAGTGTTACCGAAATCTAATAGAGCCATTGAAATGATATGACCCGCCTCGGCGGGTTTTTTTATGCCTGGAGAAAGCCATGGCGTTGAAATCCCGCCTCGAACTTGAAGTGGATGGTCGCAGTGCAGAGCAGCAGGTAAATGACATCCGGGCAGCTCTGGAAGCGCTTGAGCAGGCCGGCGTTCGGGCAAGCTCTACGCTCAGAAAGTCCGGGGGCGACTACTCGAACCTGGCGATGTCGTTGGCAAAGGTTCAAGCCGCCAACGACAAGGCCGTATCGTCGAATGACGCAGCGACCAAAAGCGCTGAGGCTGCTGCAAAGGCCGCTGCAAGCCAGCGAAAAGAGCTCGACAGCCTTCTTGGCAAGATTGACCCGCTAACCAAAAAGCTGAACGACCTGGCAGCCCAGGAGGCCGCGCTGGCCCAGGCCAGAGATTCTGGCCAGATCAACTCGGCAGCCTATGACGCATACAGTCGCAAGCTGCAAGAGTCGCTGAACTCGCTTGCTGGTGTGTCGAATGCTCAGAAGGTGGTTGGCGAAACTGCAGAGCAGGCCAGGACCAGGATCCTGGCGATTGCCGATGCTTCAGTGAAGGCCGCGCAGGAACAGCGCAACCTCGCCAGTGTTGCGACCGGCCTGTCAGAGGCAGAGCAGGGTCTGCTGTCGGGCAACATGGTCCTGGCGGCCAATCAAGGGCGCTTGGCCGAGTCGGCCCAGAAAGTGGCAGCCGCCAATCGTCAGGCAGAGGTAGCCACTGAGGCGCAGACCGAGAGCTTGAATGATCTTCTTGCGGCAATCGACCCAACCACGCGAGCGCTAAACCGGCTGGATGAGCAGGAACGGAAGCTGGCCCAGCAGAAGAAGATCGGCGCCCTTGATGCCGACACCTTCGCGCAGTACCAAGGAAAGATCGACCAGGCCCGCGCTGCCCTTACCGGCTTCGATGATGGCCTGAACCGCACCGGCAACACCGCAAAGCAGAACGCTGCCGCCTTGCGGATGCTTCCCGCGCAGTTCTCCGACATCTTCATCAGCCTGCAGGGCGGCCAGGCCCCGCTCACGGTATTCCTGCAGCAAGGCTCTCAGATCAAAGATTCGTTCGGCGGCATTGGTGCCGCTGCGAAGGCCATGGGCGGGTACGTGCTCGGGCTAGTAAACCCATTCACCCTGGCTGCTGCTGCCGTTACTGCTCTTGGCGTTGCGTACTATCAGGGATCAAAAGAGCAGGATGCTTTTCGTCAGGCTTTGGTGACCACCGGCAATGCCGCTGGCACGACAACCACCGAGCTTGCCGCCATGGCAGAGCGTGTTGGCGGCATCACTGGCACCACTGGTGGTGCAGCAGCGGCACTGGCTCAGATCGCAGCCACTGGCAAGATCGCCAGCGATAGATTCGAAGAGATCGCGGTAGCTGCAGTTTCGTTCGAAAAGGCCACCGGCAAGGCCGTGTCTGACACTGTTGCCGAGTTTGCTCGGCTGGCTGAAGACCCTGTCAAGGCTGTGGCGGATCTCAATGACAAATACAACTTCCTAACTGCCTCTGTTTACGAGCAGATCCGCGCAGCCAAGGAGCAGGGAGACACCCAGGCGGCTGCCTCGATTGCTGAGGAAGCATATGCCAAGGCCCTGACCGAGCGGGCTGGGACAATCAAGCAGAACCTCGGGACGCTGGAAAAAGCATGGAACGACCTGGCTGGGGCCGCCAAGGCTGGATGGGACGCAATTCTCGATATCGGTCGAGAGTCAAACAAGGGGCCTGACCTGACTGCGCTTCGTCAGGAGTTGGCATACCGAAAAAGCCTGCTAGATACCGGCTTCGAGGATGACAATACCAGGGCTCGCATCGCAGCAATCGAAGCGGAAATTGACGGTTTTGAGAAAAAGACCAAGGCCGAGCAAGAGTCAGCCCGTGCCGCCGCAGAGAGTGCTCGGATCCAGCGCGAAGGGCAGATTGCATACGAAGGCTTCCAGAGGAGCGTAGAGCAGAACTTCACCAAGCAGCAGAAGATGAACAAGGCGCTCGAGGATGAGCAGAAGCGCATAAACGCAGCGCGGGCTGCCGGATATGTCATCACCAAGCAGGAAGAAGAAGCTGCGCTCAAGGCTATCCGCAACAACCCGACCTACAAGGATTCGAGCACTACCAAGCCGGTCAAGGAAGACGCCGGCCAGCGCATGCTTGACGAGGCCCGCCAGCGCTATGCCGTGCTGCAACAGCAGAGCCGCGTAATAGCGGGGGAGCTCGAGCAGACGCAAAGGCTCGGCACCGAAGCCAAGAAGCTGATCGAGCTCGAAACCGAGATCGCCAACCTCAAGGAGAAAAAGACCCTCACCACGTCGCAGAAGCAGGTTCTGGCGATGGCTGAGCTGAACCTGGCCCAGCAGAAGCAGAACGCTGAGCTTGAGAAGGCCAACCAGCTGACCCAGGCGCGACTTGAGAACGAGGCCAAGCTGAAGGCTTTCAGGGAGAACCTTCAGTCGCAGCTTGAGCTTTCGCGCGAAGGCCAAGAGGTTGAACTGGCCGGGGCTGGGCAGAGTGACCGCCTGCGCCGGCGCCTCCAGGAAGATCTGAAGATCCGCCAGGACTACCAGAAGCAATTGGATAAGCTGACCCGGGACTACAACCGGATCGACAACCCGACTACGGCCGACACCGACCTGTACAAGGGCGAGACCGAGGCCCTGCGCGCGGCTCTAGCCATTCGCATGGCCGACCAGCAGAACTACTACGCCGCCCAGGACAGCATGCGCGCTGAGTGGCTGGTCGGAGTGTCGGAGTCCTGGCAGAACTACGTCGACATCGCGACCAACTACAACGAGCAGGCCCGCTCGGCTACAGAGTCGATCCTTGGCGACACCACGTCCTCCATCTCCGGCAGCATCCAGGGGATCATCAAGGGCACGGAAAGCCTGGGTGATGCCTTCGGTAACCTGGCGGGCACCATCGCCAACTCGATGCTCAGTGCATTCGCTGACATCACGGCGCGTTTCCTGGTCATGCAGGCCCTGAAGCTTGCGGGAATCCAGACGGAAGCCACGCAGACGGTCGCGGCGGAGGGCGTCAAGACCACTGCCAAGCTGACAACTGATGCGGTAACCACGGCCAGCAGCCTGTCGTCGATCGGCACCGTACTGACCGCCAACCTGGCTGCAGCAGCTGAGACGCTGGCGTCTTGGGCTCCGGCTGCGCTCACGGCATCGATCGGTACGTTCGGCGCCGCGGCTGTTGTGGGTGGCACCGCACTGGTCGCGGCCTATGCGCTGCTCAAGGGCTTCTCCGAAGGCGGCTACACCGGCGCGGGCGGCAAGTACGAGCCGGCTGGCGTGGTGCACAAGGGTGAAGTGGTCTGGTCGCAGGCTGATATCCGGCGTTTTGGCGGCGTATCTGCGGTAGAAGGGCTGCGCACCGGCAACGTCACGCCGATCACCGCGGCGCGCATGTACGGCGGATCCGGCAGCCAGGCAGGCACCACCAGCGCTTCTGGCATCCAGCAAAGCATCAACATCCACAACTACACCAACAGCCAGGTCGAAACCCGCCAGCGCTCGAACGGCGATATCGACGTGATCGTAAAGGCGGCTGTCGAGGAAGTGGCCAGCCAGTTCTCTTCTGGCTACGGGCAAGTCGTGGATGCCTACGAGGGTGCATACCCGGTCCGCCGACAAGGCACCTAACGAGGAATGGCAATGATTCAATACCCGGCAGAATTGCCACTTCCTCTGCAGGAGGGGTATGGCCTGAGCACGGTTGATCCGATGCGGGCTACCCAGATGGCCACTGGGCGCACGCGCTACCGGATCAGGCACCGATATGTTCCAACCGAGGTGAAGGTCAACTTCAACTTCAGCGAAGAAGAGGCCGCGCAGTTCGAAGGCTGGTACGTCTGGGCCATCAACAACGGCTTCGACTGGTTCGAAATGCCATTGCAGACGCCGATCGGGTTCAAGACCTACATCGCGCACTTCAAGGGCATCTACCAGGGGCCGGACCTGACTCAGATCAGTCGCTGGCGGTATTCGGCCGTGATGCAGCTGAAAGAGCGCCCCGTGCTGACTGAAGACCAGTACATCGGCGTGTCGGTCGGCATGCCGCTCGACCAGTTCAACAGCCAGCTCTCCGGCAGCCTGGACAAATGGTACACGAGGTACTTCGGATGAGCCTGATCGAAGAGTGCTACGCCTCTGGCCGCGGCGAGCTGGTCGACACTATCGAGGCGCGGGAGGAGGGCGGCACCGTCTCCCACCTCTACTGCTCGGGCTGGGAAGACCGGGTGTGCACCACGGAGGATGGCCGCACGCTCACCTTCATAGCGATGGCCATGGACCTGGCCCTGCCGAAGAACGACAACAGCGCGTTCCAGAACCTGGTGCTCGGCCTGGACAACGTGACGGGCGAGGTGCAGGAGGTGGTGGAGGCCGCCAAGGCGGCTGACAAGCGCTTTATCATCACCTTCCGGCGCTACCTGGCCGAAGACCTGTCGTTCCCGAGCGAGCGGTACCGCATGACGCTGCTCAGCCGGGAATATGAGGACGATGTGGCCAAGCTCACCGCCGGTTTCTTCGACCTGCTCAATACCAACGGTCTGCGCACCATTCTGACCACCACCTTGGCACCTGGCCTGAAGTACATCTGACCATGATCGAGAAATTCATGCGCGCCCCGTATCGCGAGGGTGCACGGGGGCCTATTGCCTTCGATTGCTGGGGCCTGTGTCGCGCGATCCGGCACGAGTTCTTCGGGCTGGATTTGCTGCCATCCCTGGGCGGCGTGGGCAAGGACAAGATTCGCGCGAACACGAAGGCATACCGCGTGCTGCGCAAGGCCATGGAAGAGTGCAGGCCAGAGCCCGGCGCAATTGCAGCGGTTCTGCGCGGCGAAGCGCTTCTGCATGTCGGCACGGTCCTTCTGAGCGAGGGGCGGCTGAAGGTGCTGGACACAAATCCCGGGGGCGCCTGCCTCCGGACAACCGGCGAGTTCGAAGCCGCTCATCCCAAGGTGGTCTATTACCGTGATCGAGTTCTACCCGAACAAGCTGAGTGATACAGCGCCGCTCGGCACCTGGAAGACCGGCCGCCGCATGTCCATCGAGGACTGGCTGAAGTCCCTGGCGCCGTCGTACGAGCGCCGCGAAAGCCCTCCCATCAGTGTCGTGCTGAACGACGAGATCATCGAACAGCACCTGTGGCACAAGGTAAAGTTCAAGCCGTCCGACCTGCTACAGATCTACCGCGAGCCGAAGGGCACCGACCCGTTCTCCATCACCTTCGCGCTGTTCAAGGGCGCTAAGGCGGTAGTGAAAGCGTTGATGCCGAAGATGCCGGGCATGCCATCCAGCGCAGGAACTCAGCAGGGCGACCCCCTGATGGATGCCAGCGCCAAGGGCAACAAGGTCAAGCTGGGCGACCCGGTGCGGCAGATCGCCGGGCACCAGCGCACCTATGGCTCCTACTTGGCTCAGCCCCGTAGCGCGCATGTCGCGCCGCGTGACCTGCGCGTGGAGATGCTGCTGTATATCGGTGAGGGCGAGTACGACATTCCGCTGGCGAAGGTGAAGGTTGGCGAAACCCCGCTTATTTCTCTGGGCGCGGACGCAACCTTCACCATCTATCCGCCGGGCGCCGATTTGTCCGCCGATCCGGCACACATCAACTGGTTCAATGCGCCTGAGGTGGGAGCCAGTTCCAGCGGCTCTGCGGGCCTGGAATTGACCGTGGCGACCGACATTACCCGGTCCGCCACAGCGTCGGCGTATCAGTTCGCTGGAGAAACGATCAGCGTGCCGGCCGGATCCGGCCAGTTCCCGGCCGACTGGTCGAACGGCATCATCATTCGCGTTCTCGCCCCATACACCTACACCGTGATTGACGGCGGAGCTGGTCGTGACATCGTT
>Ga0213828_1002927_pt1 | contig 11815 bp, 10 predicted proteins | sample MC6MC0897MG_FD_180664 | JGI IMG/M metagenome (GOLD analysis project Ga0213828, IMG submission 180664) | Enriched soil aggregate microbial communities from Iowa State University, Ames, United States - MC6-MC0897-MG | ecosystem: Environmental > Terrestrial > Soil > Unclassified | place: USA: Iowa...
ACTGAGTCTTGCCGCCCGCGAGGAAGGTTGACATCACCTGGAACACTTCATCCGAGAAGCCGCCTACACGCAGGGTGTCTGCGCGGTTGGCCGTCGCGGACGTATCGTTTGGCGTGATATCGAGGTTGATCATTCGCGCCGTTGGATGCTTCTGCTTGTAGCCGGCCCACAGGCCCGAAAGGTTCGATCTGTAGCGGTCAGCCCAGGATTCGTTGTCAGAGATCACGATCAGATTTTGCACAACGATGTTGTTGTCGTTCATGTAGCGCAGCACGCTCCCGCAGTCGGTGCCACCTCCCCGGAACACTTTGAACTCTCGGCACATCTCCATGACCGATTGCCCTCTTTGGAACTCACCAACATGGCAAGCAGTATCAAAGGCAACCAGGCGAGCCGTTGGGTTTCTATGCAGCAGGGCAGAGCCTACGAGCGCAGCCACATCCATGCAGCTGATTTTACTTGGTGCACCGCTGCGGCCAGTGATCGGATCGTTCATCGAGCCAGATACGTCGACCGCAATGAGAGTCGATCCTTCGATGGAAGGAGTGTTCTCCAGTGCCACTTCCATCGCTTGTTCCAACGCATTCTTGATTGCATAGGGAATCCCGTCATCAGCATTCAGCATTGCCGCCATCAGCTGGTACGGGAACGCTTTTGCTTTAAGCACGTTCTCACGATTGGACAGACGCTCAGCGATCAGCTCCACCATTTCGCGATCCCTTTCAAACACGCCATGGCGAGCAAAGGTGTTCAGGTTTAAGCGAGTTTGTGTCCAGGTAGCGTTGTAGGCAATCCGCTTCCAGCCCTCAGTGCCCAGTGGCAGGGCGGTAAGTTTCTGGAATGGTGCTCGCATCGGTATCTCTTTCGAGTCACCCTTGGTGAAGGCCTCATACTCGCGAATGAAGTCCGGCAGCTGAGCTACGTCGACTGGTCGACCGAGGATGTAAGCGTACAGCGCATTGCGACGCTCATCCGTGGCTTTTGGGTGCGACAGGCGCATCACATCCACCAGCGAAGGGTCGTTGCCTACAGAGGCTTCCCAGAGCGAGTAGTCCGACAATTTACCGATATACTCCTTCACCAGTCGCTTGGCCTTGGAGCCCAACGACTTCCGGCCTACAGCACCTGAGCGCATCATCTGAACGAAGTTGCGCAGCATGCGAGGATTGTCGATGACTTGGGCAAACACTGTGTCGGCGTACTGGCTGTGACGGGTTACGAGCAGCGTAGTCAGGAGTGCCGGCATATCTTTCATAGCGCCTCGCTGGCGACCATAGATAGCCAGCTTTGCCAGGAACTCATCGGACACACGGCCAGCGCAGTCCAGCACCTTGTCCAGCTGGTTGGCGCCCTTCGTATAGAATGTATCGGTGAAGGTGCCGGTCATGGCGTACTGCACGAGGATCTCTTCATCCGACTTGGTGAAGGCTTTCCCGCCAGCGTGGTTCTGGACATTGGCGGAAGCAAAGACGGTTCTGTTAGCCATAGCAAAAGCCTCTTATTTCATTCTGATCTATTCAGACTAGGTTTATGTCGTTCGAATCTATCTAGCGATACCTAGAACAATGAAAAAGGCGTGCCAACTTTGATTTTTCCTACGAATAAATGATGCAAGCCATTGAATTTGCTGGGCTTGATTGTTTAGCTGTGGCTGGCGCCAGCGAAAAACCCGGATTGCCATGAAGCTTCGAATCTCATAAAATCTATTCTACAGCATATGTTGATATGGATACAGATATGAGCAAGACGATTATGCACAGCTTCATTGGGGTAGAGCTCGATGGGGGCGTAACAGAGAAACGCTGGACTCGCTGGCGCCCAAATGTCTGTCTTGCTTTATCTACTGAGCCTCGCATCGACACCCTGGTGCTTATGCATCATGAGAAACACGCTGAATTGGCACAGAGGGTGAAAGCGGATGCGCTATCGCTCAATCCAAAATTTGAGGTGGAGCTGAAGCAGGTTGACTTCGAGCCCTATGATCTTGTCTCTACGTTCCTGATGATGGATGAGCTTCGGTCGACCATCGACTTCGAGCCAGAGAACCAATACCTGCTGAACATCAGCACTGGCACCCACATCATGCAGATTTGCTCCTATTTGTTTGTCGAATCGAAACGCTGGGGAGGGATGCTGGCGCAATGTGCACCAAGTGAGGATAAGAAGAAAACCATCGTCAGCGTGATTGACCTCGACCTGCGGCGTTATGATCCGATCATGAATCGGTATCGCCTGGAGAACCTCCAGGGCGAGTCACAATTGAAGCAAGGTATCCAGACACTGAACCCCGCGTTCAACGCGATGGTCACCAAGCTTCAAAAAGTGGCATCGAAGTCGCGAACTCCCATCCTGCTGATGGGCCCCACCGGCGCCGGCAAGACCGCGATGGCCAGACGGCTGCACAAGGTCAAAGAGGGAGCGGGCCAGGTAAAAGGCAAGTTGGTGGAGGTGAACTGTGCGACGCTGCGCGGTGACACAGTAATGTCGACGCTGTTTGGCCACAAAAAGGGAGCTTTCACGGGGGCGCAGGCCGACCGGGATGGTCTGCTCAAGCAAGCGCATGGAGGTCTTCTTTTCCTGGACGAAATTGGAGATTTGGGGCTCGATGAGCAGGCGATGTTGCTGCACGCTCTTGAAGATAAGGTTTTCGCACCACTGGGATCCGATGCTGTCGTTGAAAGTGATTTTCAGTTGATCGCCGGCACGAACAGGGATCTGCTAAAAGCCGTTGAAGCGGGTACCTTCAGGGACGATTTGCTGGCGCGGATTAACACCTGGTCGTTCGTGATGCCAGGTTTGCGTGATCGTCTCGAAGATATCGAGCCGAACATCGTTTATGAGCTCGATGCGCTACAGAAGCGCGAGGGGGTGATCTACCGGTTTTTGCCTAGGTCACTGCAGCGTTACCTGGAGTTCGCTACCAGCTCAGAAGCAGCCTGGGCCGGCAACTTCCGTGACCTGGCGTCATCGGTTGAGCGAATGTCCATCCTCGCCGACGATGGCACCATTGATGATGGGGTGGTGCAAGAAGAGATATCGGCTCTCAAGGCGACTTGGCGCCGGGGTATTCCGGCGAAAGCCGGGCATGGGGTTAACCTCGCCGATCTGGTGAAGCCTGGTCATGGCTTGAATCTGTTCGAGCAGGCGCAGTTGAACCTTGTTCTTAGCCTTTGCGCCGAAGCGAAGAGTTACGCCGACCTTGGAAGGAAGGTGTTTGGCAACGATGTAGGGAAGAACCCATCCCAGCGGGTTCGGGATTTTTTGATCGACCACGGCCTCAGTCTTGAAGGGGTTAAAGCGACGCTGGCGGCCAGCCTTTAAAAAATAACACGTACGCTATTTTTTTCTAGAAAGCTCATTGTTAACCTTCGCTTTACAACAACAAGTGAGGGTTAACTCATGAGCTACAATCGCAAGTACAGCAAGAACTTCGGTGCAGCGCTGATGGCGCTTGGGCTGGCGATCTTCGTCGTCTTCGGCCAGATCCTGTTCAACCTCAATGGCTGGGGGCTAGACTCCACGGTCTACGCGCCGTACACCATCTTGTTCGCGTTCAGCTCGGTGGCCACCTTCTTCACCGGCGCCGCGTTCTATCGTGGGGTGTTCCTCATGTCTGAGCATGTGATTAAGCCGAAAGAAGCCAAATCCGACTCAGAGCCTAGCGCAGCAGCCTGATCACTGTGCTACCCAGACGACCCGCCATTTGGCGGGTTTTCTTTGTGTGGAGGCTGCAGTGTGTCACTGATAGTCTGGTAGAAAAGAAGGACTCTCAATGAGCGGGTTAACCCTATGGCTTCGGCGTATTGTAAACATCAATTTGCTGGTAGCGACCCAGGCCGGTTTTAACGTTCAGGCCTTTGGCTTTTGCAAAATCGATCAGCTCATTCATGATTTTTTCGCCGAGATAATTGTGCAGCACCAGTTTCGGGGCTACCCATTCTAAGCCTTGCTGAATAATGGGTTTGTCCCGGTTCAAGCTCACTAAGTTGTCCGATAGCGTCCCGAGTTGGCGAAGGGTGATACCATCACCTTCTGCCCTGTTCGGGTCAAAATAATCCGGGTTGGCTCGAAGGAAGTCGCCGAGAACAGGATCCACGCCGGCTGGCGACTTGCCTTTCAGTTCAAGCCAGCCGTCAAGGGTCACTTTGAGCTCGATTGCCCTTGTCGAGATTAGCTTATAGGGATCCTCTTCATTGACCAACTCGCCTTCGATGGCAGGTCGGTAAATGGACGGATCTGATGGCGTCTTCAAGAAACCCAAGACCATAGGGTGAATCGTTTCCTGCCAGTCGTCTTTGCCGATCAACTCACCAGAAACAGGCGCAGAATCCGCCACAACCGGGCCGTCTAAGCCGTCGCTGAACACCACGGTAACGCTACCGGCTGTTGGCAGAATAGCCGGGTTAGATTGGGAGTATTCTTCCAGCTTTTCGCCCAGTCCAGGAAATCTGGTTTCAATCCTGTCGAGCCAATGCCCACTGACGAATTCCCCTTTCGAACCATTATTTGAAGGGGCTTCAAAGCTTACGTCCTCGTTCGGCGTGCCATGAAAAACAGCAGCAGAGGAGGGTTGTTTGGGTTTTTCGTTGTCGTTTTTCATGTTGTTTTCACGTGCGAGATGCGGTTTTACCTTCACTGTAATCAGGAGGGGCAGCCAGGGTCAACGAACAGTCGGGAAGCGGCAGAGATTGCTGGTACAGGGAAACTCGACACTGGTAAATTGATGGTAGGAACAGTACAAAATCACGAGAGCACGCAAATGCCCCATCAATTCGTAACCCGCTGCGTTGAAGCCAACGGCGACGACATCAACGAAATGGTAGACCTAGGCCTGAGAACGGAGATGTCCAACGGGCATTTCATCAGAAAGGTGGCTCCGGCGCTGGGTATTGACCAAGATGTGATGCATCGCCTGGGGTATGACTCGAAAGAGTTTTTTGCCAAGGAGTTTGCGATGAATTGCAATCGTTCCTTCTACCAGGGCATCCCGTGTGTCTACGTTCAGCACAGCCGCATTGAGCATGTGTACGTAGACGCGAAAGACGCTCATAAGGTGCTTTCGCCGAGCGATGCGCGCAATCGTCAAACTCGAATCAGCGTCCTGCGGGATGACTTCGAGGAGATGCTTGAAGATCGGCACCCTACCTCAGCCAAAGACTACATGGCACTGGCCAAGGCTTTCTATCTCGAGAACAAGAAGGATCTCGACAGCAACCGTATTCCGCTTAGCGCCTTTGCGCTGTATCAGTGCGACCACCGAGACGTGTTCGCCCGGTATGACAAGGCCAACTTCGGGAAGGCACTGGATTCGAGCCCTCAACCTGGCCACTGAGTGACCTGATTGCCTCAATCCTCCAAACAGCATAACTAGAGACAATCCCAATGAAAGTAATTGAGCACAAATCCCCGGATTACCCACCTCGGACGAAGGCGAACGCAAAATCTGCTGATTTGACGGTAGCGTTTGCGGAGGACTTTACCTCACGAGGCGAACAGCTCACGAAGGAGCTCGCCGGCGAAAAGTATCTAGGCATCCATCTACAGACTGCCCCTATTGAGGCTGCACGTACGCTCTTTGCTGATTGCAGAAAGCGCGGGGTGAAAACCCTCAATGTGGCCGGCAATGGAATCTACACCCTTAAGGACTACGGTTGGACTCAGGACAAGCTTAACGTATGGATGCTTGAAGTCCTGCGTCTGGTACACAAACATCATCCTCTGGATCTCGTGATCAGCGGTGGGCAGACAGGAGTTGATTTTGCTGGAGGTATCGCGGCGGAGATGCTTGGGCTCAACCCAATCATGACCTTCCCCAAGGGGTTCAAGCAGCGAACCCTGACCCAGTATGAACTTATCCAGACCGAAGGCCAGGTAATGCTTGAGGTCGAAAGGCAACTGCGGGCGCTCGAGGAGGCGGCCAGGCACCTTCCACCAATGCCGCCCAGCAAATCAAGGGCAGCCAGGCCTTCGCCTGAAGAAAGCGATTACTCGCCGTCTTAGCCCCTGCGTCACCTTGTGCCTGCTGCTAGCCAGCCGATGCAGGGCTCAGTGTCATCAATACCAGGCTCATGTTGTTGACCAGCGCGTGCATCATTATGGGTAGAAGGATTCCACCGGTGATGACTCGTGCCATGCCAAAACCAAAGCTGATAACGGCAATGATTCCGAAAGTGATCGGGCTTGTGTACTGGGCGTGGACTACTGCAAAGATGATTGCTAAAAGTGCGGATACTCCAATCGACCAGAAGATGCTTTTGCGGTAGGGGAACAGGGTGAACAGGTATTGCCTGAAGACCAGCTCCTCGACGATTGGGGCGAGGACGCCTACGGCGAGCCACGTCAGCACAAATTCGATGGATCCTGCTGCGGCGACGTGGTTATTAAGTGCCTCCATGGCAGATTCATCGCTGCCCTCAAAGGCTCTGCGCAATGCTCCGCCAGCGACCATCGTGCATACGACAAAGGCCGCAGCAACCAGCGCAGCTGTAAGATTGAAGCGGTTACCAACAAGGCTGAACTGAGCACCGGGGAAACGCTGCACAAACCTGAGCGAGGTGGCCAGGACAGCCAGGAAGACAAGATAAAAAGCGGAGCTGGTCAGGCCGGTGTAATTCTGGTCGAAAAGGTCGACACCTACGTGCTTCATCCCCAGCACGGCGGGAATGATAAGAAACAGGGGGAGTACAAGGACGCCTATCACAGAGAGGGTGTGAGCGGCTTTGAAGTAACGCATCATTTTCCTTAGATTCTCATGGCACGGCGTCATGGTCGTTGTTCATTTGATGGCATAATGATACATGAAAGCCGAAGATTCGTCAATTTACGAATAATGCCTGTGTTTGAGTTTTGGTGCGTTTTGCCCCTGCCTTTTGGGGCTTGACGCTGCATGTTCAACACCCAGTGATGATTAAAATAAATTGTCAAAACAGGCTTGGAAAACCCCTATAAATCATGACCTTTAAGGTATATTAGGTATCCTCTACTACCTGGCAAGGTCTTTCCGGATGGGCGCCAATAACGTCATTCAAGAAACACGTATCGACAACGCGGCCAGTCAGGCCATGGATCTGCTGGAGCGCTTGCAGTTCAAGCAGCTTCGGCACGACGAGCTCTATCATACTGACATTTGCTTGCTCCGTATCCAGGCCAGAATTGCCCACCACACGCTGCACATGGGTAAGTACGCCGGCAAGATGGGGCAGGCCCTAGTAGCCAAGAATCCTGAAGACGCGCCGTGTCTGATCAGGACTGTGCTGGATGCGCTGATCATCGTGATGTCTTCAAGCAACACGCTGAACCTGGAGTTGTGGAAGATCCCTGGGGCATGCCCGGACTTCCAAGCGGCTATGGCAGGTCGGAAGGTGACAGGTAGCGAGCAGAGCCACGTGATCGGGTTTGTGATCCTTGTTGGGAAGCTTGCTAAGGCCGTCGAGGCGCTCGATCATGTTGAGAGTTACAACAGTCGTCAGGCATTCGAGGAGAGTCTCAAGGCTCTCTGGGTGCTGCTCCTTAAATTCTGGATTTGTCTGACCGATGAGAAGCTCGACTCGGCGTTGAGAAGCCGCATGGAAGGGATCGAATCACGGAATTGCTACTACCGTCGGATGCCCAAGTACATTGAAGATTTCCGCCCGGCGATCACAGCGAGCAATTGATTGGTAAATCTGCATTTTTTGTAAGCCTTGCCGGTTTACGGAGAGAGTCGGTTTACCAATAAAGCGCGGAATGCTCCATCCATAGTGGAAAAAGCGGAGCGCAGCGACAACTTTGCACTTGGGTGGAGATGGATAGCGCAGGCGGCGTAGCCGCCAGGGCTTGAAAATCTGTCGCACCGCCTTCACCTTGATTTGTATGGATATGAAAACGACCAAAACCCTCAAGATTCGAGTGCGAGACAAGCACGCAGCTGTGCTGCGTGAGGCTGCTCGCGCCGTGAATTTTGTGTGGAACTACGTGAACTAATTGAGCAGTCGCTCGATTCGCAAGCGTGGTCGTTTTCTCTCGGCCTTCGATATCCATAAATACACCAACGGCGCCAGCAAAGAACTGGGACTGCACAGCCAATCCGTCCAAGCTGTGGCTGACGAATTCGTCACACGCCGCAAGCAATTCAAAAAGCGCCAGCTGAGCTGGCGCCGCTCAGGCGGCGCCCGGCGTAGCCTGGGCTGGGTACCGTTCAAATCCGGCGCCGCAGTCTGGAAAAACGGCCAAGTCGTCTTCAACAAGCGGCACTTCAAGGTCTGGGATAGTTACGGCCTGGCCGACCACAAGTTCCGCGCCGGCAGCTTCAACGAGGACGCTCGCGGACGCTGGTATTTCAACGTCGTGGTCGAGGTCGACCGCCAGCTTTCGCCAGGCCAGGGCGCCGTGGGCATCGACCTTGGACTGAAAACTACAGCGACCTGCAGCGACGGTGACAAACTCGAAAGCGGGCGCTTCTATCGCGACCTGGAAAAGTCCTTGGGTGTGGCCCAGCGGGCCGGAAAGAGGGCCCGCGTGCGGGCCATTCACGCCAAGATCGCCAACCGGCGCAAAGATGCTTTGCACAAGTTCAGTAACGCCCTCGTGGCTCGTTGCGGACTGATTGTCGTGGGCGACGTCAGCTCACTGAAACTCGCGAAAACCACGATGGCCAAGTCGGTGCTGGACGCCGGCTGGGGTCAGTTGAAAACGATGTTGGCCTACAAGTGCGATCACGCAGGCATCGTTTTCAAGGTCGTTAGCGAGAGAAACACCACCCAAACCTGCTCGAGCTGCAAGCAATTGCCGAACTCGAGGCCGAGAGGTATCGCAGGGCTTGGAATAAGGGAATGGACTTGTTGTGGGTGCGGTGTCACCCACGACCGCGACGTCAATGCCGCAAAGAACATTCTCGCGCTCGGGCATGAGCGTCCAACTGTGGGAATCCCCCACTAAGCAGCTTCGCTGCTTAGTGGCGGGAGGATGTCAAAGAGGTCTCGTCGGAGCTGTAAACCTACTTCTTTCACTGTAAATCTAGGTGGTTTACAGTTCTCCTCGAGGTTCGGCTATTCAGTCTGATTTTTCCGTATATTTGATTGAAGAAGGGAATGTAAGATGCTCGACCCTAAACTGCTACGCAATGACCTACAAGCAACCGTGGAGCGTCTGGCGACTCGCGGCTTCTCCTTTGACGTTGAGCTGTTCGAGTCGCTGGAGTCTGCACGTAAGGGCGTTCAGTCGCGTACAGAGCAACTTCGGGCCGAGCGCAATAGTCGCGCCAAATCTATCGGTCAGGCCAAGCAGCGTGGCGAAGACACCAGGTTGCTGATGATCGCTGAAACACAGGCCTCTGCGGAGCTGGAGGCCTGTGAACGAAAGTTGGCCGATCTACTGCGCCAGCTGAACGACCTGCAGATGAGCACGCCAAATCTGCCGCATGCGTCGGTACCGGTGGGGCTGGACGAGGATGGCAACGTTGAACTGCGACGTTGGGGCACTCCGAAGGAATTCAATTTCGCAGTAGCCGATCATGTCACCCTTGGTGAGAAATATGGGTGGCTTGATCTCGACGCAGCTGCTCAGCTGTCTGGGGCTCGCTTTGCCGTTATGCGCGGGCCAATTGCACGCCTGCATCGCGCCCTCGCGCAGTTCATGATCAACCTGCACATTGATGAGCATGGTTACGTGGAGCATTACACGCCGTACTTGGTGCAGGCGCCGGCCTTACAAGGCACTGGCCAGCTGCCGAAATTCGGGGAAGACCTGTTCAGGATCAGCCGTGAAGGCGAGGCTGACCTGTATTTGATTCCAACCTCGGAAGTGACCCTGACCAACACCGTGGCTGGTGCCGTAATCGATGCTAAGAAGCTTCCGATCCGCATGGCCGCCCATACGCCGTGCTTCCGCAGTGAGGCTGGATCTTCCGGGCGGGACACGCGTGGCCTTATCCGCCAGCACCAATTCGACAAGGTCGAGATGGTTCATGTGGTGAAGCCGGAAGAGTCTGACGCAGCTCTTGAAACCATGGTCGGTCATGCCGAAAAGGTGCTGAAACTGCTTGGTCTTCCATACCGTGTGCTGGCGCTGTGCACTGGCGACATGGGTTTCAGCGCCACCAAGACCTACGACCTGGAAGTGTGGGTGCCGAGCCAGGGCAAGTATCGAGAAATAAGCTCCTGCTCCAACTGCGGTGACTTCCAGGCCCGCCGCATGCAAGCCCGCTGGCGCAACCCCGAAACCGGAAAGCCGGAATTGGTGCACACCCTGAATGGATCCGGCCTGGCAGTTGGTCGAGCTCTCGTGGCGGTACTGGAGAACTACCAGCTGGCGGATGGCGCAGTCGTTGTTCCTGAAGTGTTGCGCCCATACATGGGTGGTACTGAGATTATTGGGGCTTAACGACTGACAGCGCAGCCATCGCTGGCTGCGCTGCTACTCCCGACGCATATTGGGGATCAGGCAATTGACACCCCACGGTCGTAGAGCTCCATGACTGCAACAAGCTCATCATGATGCACCAGAGCCACATTCAGGCTAGTGGCAATTACCCTGGCATTCCGGGTGAAATCAGCGTTGGACACCACAACTGCCTCACTGCAGTCATAAAAATCTTTCGCCGAGTACACTTCCTGGACGCTGCCGCTTCCGACTGGCGATGAATAAAGCTTGCACTGGATGGCCACGCGCACTCGGTTGCGGGTCGCAATGATGTCTGCACCATGATCACCAGTTTTCGGCGTGAGCTCTGTTTGCCAGCCGGCTGCGTTGAGCAATGACGCCGTGTACGTTTCGAAGTCTTGGCCAGAGCCGAGGCTGATCATGCTGGGCGACTCTCCTGCTGGCTCGCTGGCGCCGTATGGAATGATGAGCGTGTTCAAGATTGCCACCAGCTCATCGACTTTCAGTGAAGTGCGGCTGTTACTTTGACGAATCTGAGGTAAAGCCACGTGGGTGACGAAGTAGGTGGCATCACCGGCCCAGGCGCCGTCTCGAAGGACTCCGTATTCATCCAAGAAGGATTTCTGTGACCTTTTCCTGGCTAGGGTGGCGTAGTGCTGATGAGCGAGCTTGGTGAACAAGCGGCGGTCATCCTCACGAGCCTGATTGACCAGCTTTCGGTCGACCTGGTGCCCAATCTTCCTCAGTTTGGAGACTGTGTTGTGGTAGAGGTTGTAGCTGAGGATACTCCAAGGTCGAATAGGGCTCTCGAAGCTACTCGTCAAGGCGGTAATTTCTAGAATACGGGATTGGAGGTCAGCATGACGTTCTTTCATCACCTTGATGTGGTCTACCGTCAGCCATCCATAATAGAAAACGGGAATCAAGACGATTGAGTAGAAGAGCTCAACCGTGTATCGATCCAGCGTTTCTTTCCAAGGGCCATAGCTACTCAAAATGACCTGGAGCAGAAACAGCAGGGCGGCATTCAAAATTGCTCTCCACCACGTCGCATCAACCCTTCGGTGCAGGTAAGCGACTGCAATCGCGGTGCCGAATACCAACCCCAGTGTGATGGTGTCTTCCATGAGGGTGGTCATTAGCGAGAGCCCTGAATCAGATTAAGGTTAGAATTTTCGGATGATATACATTTTGCCAGTTTGCGCAACCAGTATGGTTAATCGAAGATTAAATACCCTGACAGTCTTGGGTTGATAATTCCTATCTGAAACGTCAATATTCGCTATACATTTTTAAAGAAGCTTGAGGGAGCCAGATGGGATGGGGGATGCGCCCAGATACGATGACCATGGCCAGGGCCAAGCAGAAGGCCGACATGGTGGCTGAAAATGGCTCGCTTGATCATCTCAAAGCGTATCGAAATTTCTATGGGGAGCTCACCAAAGGCGCCAGAGGT
>Ga0213828_1002931_pt1 | contig 11806 bp, 6 predicted proteins | sample MC6MC0897MG_FD_180664 | JGI IMG/M metagenome (GOLD analysis project Ga0213828, IMG submission 180664) | Enriched soil aggregate microbial communities from Iowa State University, Ames, United States - MC6-MC0897-MG | ecosystem: Environmental > Terrestrial > Soil > Unclassified | place: USA: Iowa...
GAGCGCGGGGCTCTTGCTTTTGATGATGCTGACTTCGCGCGGCTTGCGCACGAGTTGGCTAATGGTAGGCATGACCTTTGAAATCCCTTTTACGTACCACTGGTAAGTACTTACGTACTCGTCTCCTGGAGCGGGTGAGCTTTCGGAGAAGGCAGTTCGCGCAAAACCGCCTCAAACGTTCAAATACGTAAAAGAGCGGGCTTGCCAACAAACCATGACAAACGCACAAAATCGGGTGCAGCCAGAAAAACAGTTGGTGCTAGCTGGGCCAAGGTCAAAGGTTCGTGACGCGCCTTTGGGCCTTGATCCTGAACTGTCTGCCTGAGCGTGCGGATTTTGCGCGCGAAATAAAGCAGTAAGCCCTTTAGCATAACTGAGATCAAGGGCTACTGTCAAAGTTTTTTGTAAGTGTCGCGCAGCGGCGAGTTGGCGCGAAAAGCGGGGCATTTGACCGCCGCTGGCGAAAATTGGGGCCACGTAGCGGGCAGATCCAGGACCGGCAGGTGCGGTCGGCCGTGACGCCCTATCCGGGCAATCCCTGCCCTCCGGCATGGCTCCGCGAAGTGTACAGTGTGCGTGTTTAGCGGTCTGTAAAAAGATAGCCGCTGCCGTATACCGTGCGGATCGGCAACACCACGCCTGCCTGTTCGGCCTTGCGCCGCAGCCGGCTGACAATAACGTCGATGCTGCGCGCGCTGCTGGCTCGTGCAGCGCCCCCTTCCACCTGCAATTCGTTCCCCAGGGCTTCGCGGTCGACCGCCTTTCCCGCCACGTTCAGCAGGGCGCGAACGATGAGGCGCTCGTTGGCGGACAGCGACAGCGTGACGCCATTCGGGGCGGCCAGCGTCCAGCCCTGGTCGTGGAGCTCCCAGCGGCCGTTGCCCGCGTCCTGCGGCTCGGCGGGATCGGCGGCCGCCGGCAGGCGGCGCGCCAGCGCCAGCAAGATGCAGACGAGTTCACGAGGATCCTGGGGATCGGGCAGGCAGGCATCCGCGCCGCTCTGCAGGCAGCGCAAGCGGCTGTCCACCGGCATGCCCTTGCCGACAACCACGATGCCCAGCGGTGCGGAGCCATGCAGCCGCGCAATGAGGGCGTAACCGATTTCGCCCGACGCGCCGATGTCCAGAACCACGGCGTCGTGGTGGCCGCTGCTGAGCAGGCCGAACAATTCCAACGAGGTCGAGCATCCGCGGGCCGAGATGCCGGCCTGCAACAGCGTGGACACGGACGAACCGCGCACGGTTTCGTCCGGTGACATCACAAGTATGCGCAATTGATTCATATCTGTTCCGGTCTGCATTCCCTCCCCTTGCACCGCCTGCTGTGTCGCGGCTGGTGACATCGTTGGAACAGTTTGGCGTCGCCCTATGCAACAACTCCAGTCAAGATTCGTCAACTTTGCAATGTTTGACAGTTCTTGCCATAACGTAGCCGCGGAAGGGTTTTCCCGAGTTATCATTCGTTTACATAAATCCCCCCTTCGTTTTGCTAGGTCGCCACACGCGCGCCTGCGCAGCCAACTTTCGCGAGAACTCGTCTAATGAAAATCGCGTCGCTGGAAGACGACCTGGACCAGGCTCGGCGCATCCAGCAAGTTCTGACCGCCGCCGGCTATGCTTGCACCAGCTATCACCAGAGCCGGGATCTGCTCGCCGCCCTTCGCACTGAAACGTATGACCTGGTGCTGCTGGACTGGCACCTGCCCGACATCGACGGCGACGACGTGGTCCGCTGGCTGCGCACACACATCGGCGCCCGCATTCCCGTGATTTTCCTGACCAACCGGTCGGCCGAGGATGATCTGGTCGAAGGCCTGCGTGCAGGCGCGGACGACTACATCGTCAAGCCGATGCGTCCGCTGGAGCTGCTGGCACGGGTCGCGGCGCTGTTGCGCCGCAGCCAGATCGCCGAGCCCGTCGACCAGACCATTGAAGTCGCGCGGTATCGGGTCGACCCCGCGGCGCGCGCCATTTCGCTGGACGACGTCGCGATTCCGCTGGCCCCGAAGGAATTCGAGCTGGCGCTGCTGTTCTTTCGCAATGTCGGCCGGCTCATGTCGCGCGACGTGCTCGCCGAGTGCGTCTGGAACCGCGAAATCCCCGCCACCTCACGCACGCTGGACACGCACCTGTCGAACATCCGGCAGAAGCTGCAGCTCCGTCCGCAGCACGGCGTGCGCCTGACCTCCTCTTATGCGCTTGGCTACCGGCTCGAACTGGTCAGCCCGTCCGACGACGGCCAGAACATCTCGACGTAACGGCGTCGCCCGAATCCCTGGAGAATCGTTTGCCATGAGCCGCTTCCGCGCGCTTTCTCTGCTTGTCCTGGCTTCCTGCATGACGCTGGCCGCCCCCGCGCACAGCCAGCCCGCCGGCGCATTGGGCGACGACTTCATCCATCGCGTGCGCCAGGGCGAGACGCTGATCGAACTGGCCACGCAGTACACGCGCAACCAGGCCAACTGGAACCGGTTGCAGACGCTCAACAAGGTCGTGACCCCGGAATTGCTGCCCATCGGGTTGGAACTGCACATCCCGCTGGCGATGATTCCGGTGCGCGACGCGCAGGCGCAGGTCGTGCACGTCAGCGGCCAGGCCAGCCTGAATGGCAAGTCCGTGCAGCCCGGAACGCCCGTGTCCGAAGGCAGCACGCTGGAAACCGCCCCCAACGGTTTCGTCACCCTGCAGCTTGCCGACGGATCGCGGCTCACGTTGCCGTCCAACGGCGCGGTGGACCTCACACGCCTGCGCCAGTTTGAAGGCACTGCGCTGACGGATTCGGTGATCAATGTGCGGCGCGGCAGCGTGGAATCCAGCGTCGCGCCAGCGGGCCAGGGTGTGGGCCGTTTCGAGATCCGCACGCCGGTCGCCGTGACGGGCGTGCGCGGCACGCGATTCCGCGTGCAGAGCAGCGCGCAAGGCGTCCATAGCGAAGTCCTGGAGGGCAGCGTGCGCTTGCAGGCGCACGCGCCCGGCGATTCGCCCGCCAAGCCGGTCGCGGTGGCGCAAGGTTACGGGGCCGCGGTGGGCGCCGACGGCGCCATGTCCGCCCTGCGTCCGCTGCTCGCCGCGCCACAATTGGGCGATCCGGTACGCGCCGGCGGCACGTGGTCAGTGCCGTTTGCGCCGGTCGAAGGGGCGCAAAGCTATCTGGTTCGCGTCTCGCGCGATGCCGATGGCGCGCTGCCCGTGTCGTCCGCCAGCTTTCCCGCCAACGACATCCGCTTTTCCGCGCCGGGCCCCGGCACGTTCTACGTGTCGGTGCGCGCCGTCGATGCCCTTGGCCTGCACGGGGCGGATTCGGTCCGATCCTTCGAGGGCGCGAACATGTTGATGACGTCGTACGGCCTTGGCGTTGGCAGCGGCTCTGGCGGGCTGGTGACGCTGACCGCGTACTAGGACAGGCGCCATGGCCGCCCCCGCCGACTCGCTCGACCGGTCCTGGCGGTCCGGATTGTGGCTGACGTTGGCGTTGGCGGCGCTGGCCGCTTTCCTGGGCACTTTCAATGGGCTCGGCCGTCTTGATCAGGTCTTCTACGACCGCGCGGTGGTGATGACGGGCCGTCCGGCTGATCCGGACATCCTGGTCGTGGCGATCGACGACGCGAGCATCGACGCGCTGGGACGCTGGCCGTGGCGGCGCGCCATCCACGCGGCCTTGCTCGACCGGCTGGCGGGCGCGCGGGCTGTGGGGGTGGATCTCATCTTTGCCGAGCCAGACAAGATCAATGCCGCAGACGACGCCATCCTGGCGGACAGCATCCGGCGCAACGCGCACACCGTGCTGCCCGTGGTCCTGGACCGGCTGAGAAGCCCGACGGCCATCGGCCTGCCGATCCCCGAATTGGCGCAGGCATCGGCCTCCACCGGCTTCATCAATGCAGTCATCGACCCGGACGGCGTCGTGCGCGAAGCCGCCCTCACCGCGCAATTTGCCGGCGACCGCAGAAATCATCTGGCCATCTCGATGCTCGAGGTCGGCGGCGAAGCTGATCGCGCCCAACGGTTGCTCAAGCGTGCCAACGCCGACGGACGGATCCTGATCCCGTATGCAGGCCCGCCCGGCCACGTGCGGACCGTCTCCTATCTTTCGGTGCTGCGGGGCGATTGGACGCCCGAGGAGCTGCGCGGCAAGTATGTGCTGGTGGGCGCCTGGGCGACGGGCCTGGGCGACGAATATCCGACGCCGGTGTCGCACGACGTCAGCGGCATATCGGGCGTGGAGATCATCGCCAACGTTCTGCAGGCCGCGCGGGACGACATCGCCTTCCAGCGGCCGCCTGCCTGGTGGAGCGCGCTTTTCGCGCTGTTGCCGGTGTTGCTCGCCAGCCTGGCCTTGTGGCGCCTGTCGCCCAAGAAGGCGCTGCTGGTCAGCCTTGCGCTGCTGGCCGCCATCCCGCTTGCATCGTGGCTGCTGCTTGCCCAGGCCTATCTGTGGTTCGCACCGACCGCGGCGTTGGCGGGCGTGGCCTTGTGCTATCCGCTCTGGAGCTGGCGCAATCAGGAAGCCGCGCTGCGCTATATGGATACGGAACTGCAGCGCCTGCAGCGCGAATACCCCCCGATCCTGAACGAAGCCCGCGTGCAGCTTGCCAATCCGAATGCGTCGCTGGAGAGCCGGGTCGGCGAACTTCGGCGTGCGCTGGCGCGAGTGCGCAACCTGCGGCGGTTTCTGGCTGACGGGCTGGACGGCATGCCGGATGCGACGCTGGTGTTCGACCAGGAAGGCCGCATGCGATTCCGCAACCAGGCCGCCATCCTGTTCTTCCAGCGGCTTGGCATCCGTCCGCCTCGGATCGGCCGGCCAGCGGCGCACCTGCTGGAACATACCCTCGCCGACGAGGCGGCGCGGACACGCGTGGCAGAGGCATTAAGCGGCCGCCCGCCCGCCGACGCCGCCTCGCCTTGGAGCGCGGACGTCGAAGTGCGCGACCGCGCCGGCCGCGATCTGATCCTGAAATGCGCCCCCATCCACACGGCCGAGGGCCAGTTCGCAGGCACGGTCGCCACGCTGACCGACATCTCAAGCATTCGCCAGGCCGAGCGGCAACGCGAAGAAACGCTGCGCTTCATCTCGCACGACATGCGCGCGCCGCAAAGCTCGATCCTTGCGTTGGTGGAGCTAGCGCGGGAAAGCGGGCAGCAGGATTTGCGGCCCGACACGCTCGAGCGCATTGCGATGCTGGCCAACCGCACGCTCACGCTGGTCGATGACTTCGTGCATCTGACACGTGCCGAATCGATGCCGATCAGCACCATCGAGCTGGATCTGGGCAGTTTGCTGCAGGACGCCGTCGACGATCTCTGGCCGTCTGCCAACAAACGCGGCATCGCATTGGAGACCCGGATGCCGCTGCCGGTTGCCTACACCCGCGGCGAACAGACGCTGCTGATACGCGCGCTCTGCAATCTGGTCGACAACGCCATCAAGTACAGCGCCAGCGGCACGCGGATCGAATGCGGCATTGATGAACAGCCCGGCTTCTGGCGCGTGCGCATCAAGGATCAAGGCCAGGGAATCGCGGCCCAGGACGTAGCCCGGTTGTTCGAACCGTTTGCGCGAGTGGGGGTTGAAACGCGGGGGGATGTGGGCGGTGCCGGGTTGGGACTGGCTTTCGTGCACACCGTCGCCAAACGGCATGGCGGGCGCATCGAGGTGCAGAGTGAACCGGGCGTCGGCTCCGAATTCATCCTGCACCTGCCGAAGGTGTAGTCCGCCTTATTTACTGGAAGGTGTGCGAGATGACCGCCGGCTTGCCCGGCTTGACCTCGAGCGTCATGCGCAACGGCGGCAGGTCGGCGTTGCGCACGACCACCTGGTACTTGCCCGGAATCAGCTTGAGGTCCTTCACGGGCGGGCTGATGCCGCGCGCCACGCCGTTGATCCAGACTTCACCCCAAGGACGGATGTCCAGCCGCACGGTGACCGGCACCGGCTTGGGCTTGGGCGCCTCTTCAGTGGCCGCGGGCGGCGCCGGTTCCTGCACTTCGGGCGCTGGCGGCGCCTCGGCGGTACTCGCCGGATTTGACTGCGCCCCCGCGGATGACGCGGCGGCCGTCGCGACAGACCCGGCGGCGGCTGGCTGCCCGGATGCGGCGCCGCTGGCCGTCAACGACGGCAGATCCGCAGGCGCCTGGGTGGCCGCTGGCGCCGGCGGTGGCGCGGGCGGCGGGGTCTGCGGCAACGGATGCACGACGGGCGGATTCGGCTGCACGACTTCCGAGCGCGTGATGAGGGCGTTGGGCGTGCCCTTGCCCCACTGAAACCACGCGTATACGCCTGCGCCGATGAGCGCCAGGATCAACAGCCAGAACAGCAACGGTCCCCGCCGGCGGGCGGGCTCGCGCCGTTCCGGTAAACCCGCCATGGGCGCGACCTTGGCCACTTCGTCCAATTCGTCTTCGGGCGCTTCGGGTTCGTCGTAGGCCGCAACGCCCAGCAGGCTGGCCAGCTCAGCCAACGACTGCGGCCGCGCCTTGGTGTCCATCGACATGCCGGCATCGATGACACGCAGGAATTCCTGGCTGTACTTGGGCAGCCCCATGTCCGCCAGCGCTTCGTATTCGTCGTGGGCGCGGCGTTCCGGCGCCGGCGGCGGCCGGCTGCCGATCACCAGGGCGTACGCCACCGCGCACAGGGAGTAGATGTCCGACCAGGGGCCGCGCGGCCATTCCATGGAGTCGGTGTACAGCTCGAACGGCGCGAAGCCGGCGGCCGGCGTCCGGCTGGAACGGCGCGACCGCGCCACCGCAAGTTCGGGCAGCAGATGCGCGCGCGCGTTCTCGTCCATGCCGACGGTTTCGAGCGAAATGTCGCCACAGATTTCGCCCTGCGCATGCAGTGCGACGAGAGACGGCAGAAGGTCCGAGAGAAGCCGCTTGATGCGCGACTCCGGCACCCCGCCTGCCGCGCTGGCGGCAATGGCGCTCAACGGGCGCAGGGCCAACGGCGCGGCGCCGGAAAAGGGGCCACGCGGCGTCAACAAGCCGGCGGGAGTAGACATCATCGAAGCTGCGCGTGCGCGCCAAAACGGGTTCAGGGGCTATTTAGGCGGAATATTATCCAATCCGCAAGGTCAGGACATTGCCGAAAATGTCCGAGCGCATCAGGCTGTGGCACGATAGCGTACTGCGTCATCACCCTACATCTTTGGAAGCCATGAAAATTCGCATCCTGAGCAGTCTGCTTGGCGTATCGGCCCTCCTGGCCGGTTGCGCGGGCATCTCCAAACCGAAACCCGAGAGCCCTCCGACGGCCGAAGCCCTGGCCGAGCTGCAGCAGGTGCGCGACCAATACAGCGCCGGTCAATATGGCGAAGTCATCCGCGGCGTTGCCCGGTCCGATACCCTGGCCACCTCGTCCAAAGCAGTACGCATAGAGGCCTACAAGCTTCAGGCGTTCAGCTATTGCGTGACGCGTTATACCCAGCTTTGCGAGGACAGCTTCGCGCGCATCCTGGTGCTGGATCCGGCGTTTGAACTCGCCCCCGCCGAAGCCGGTCATCCGGTCTGGGGACCGGTCTTCCAGCGCGCCCGCGCACAGGCCGCCAAGTAGTCCTGCCGCACCCGTTCTTTTCGCAAGAAAAAAGGCCGCTGATTCGCATCAGCGGCCTTTTTATTTTCAGGCTTCCACCGCAGCCTCGCGGTGGAACCTGTCCGGACGATCCGCTTATTCGGCGGCGTCGTCGGTACCCACGTCGGAAGCAGGCGTCTCGGCGTCCGAACCCACCGTGACCGGTGCGTCTTCGAACGGGTTGGCCTGCTGGCGAGCGGCTTCGCGTTCCGCCGCCTCCAGCTGTTCCTTGTCGCGGCGTGCATGGTGGTAAGCCAGGCCGGTACCCGCCGGGATGAGGCGACCGACGATGACGTTTTCCTTCAAGCCACGCAGGTCGTCGCGCTTGCCCATGATGGCGGCTTCGGTCAGGACACGGGTGGTCTCCTGGAACGAAGCGGCCGAGATGAACGAGTCGGTCGACAGCGAGGCCTTCGTGATACCCAGCAGCACGTTGTCGTACGTAGCCGGACGCAGGTCGGCAGCCGTGACGCGGTCGTTTTCGTTCAACAGCTCGGAGCGCTCGACCTGCTCGCCCGGGATGAACTCGGTGTCGCCCGCGTCAACGATGTTCACACGGCGCAGCATCTGACGAACAATCACTTCGATGTGCTTGTCGTTGATCTTCACGCCCTGCAGACGGTAAACGTCCTGCACTTCGTCGACGATGTACGTCGCCAGCTTCTCGATGCCTTGCAGGCGCAGGATGTCGTGGGGATCGGCCGGGCCGTCCACGATCATTTCGCCCTTGTTCACCACCTGGCCGTCGTGCACCAGCACCTGCTTTTCCTTCGGAATCAGGAACTCGTGGCTCACGCCTTCCAGGTCGGTGATGACCAGACGCTGCTTGCCCTTGGTGTCCTTGCCGAACGAAACCGTACCGGTGACGTCGGCGAGCATGCCGGCGTCCTTCGGCGAACGGGCTTCGAACAGTTCGGCCACACGCGGCAGACCGCCGGTAATGTCGCGGGTCTTTTGCGATTCTTGCGGAATACGCGCCAGAACCTCACCCACGGCAACCTGCTGGCCGTCACGCACCGTGATCAGCGCACCCACCGGGAACGAGATGTTCACCGAGTGATCGGTGCCGGCGATCTTGACGTCTTCGCCGTTCTCGTTGACCAGCTTGATCTGCGGACGCATGACGATCTTGCCGCCACGGGTCTTCGGCGTGATGACGACGAGCGTCGACAGGCCGGTGACTTCGTCCACCTGCTTGGCAACGGTCACGCCTTCTTCGATGTTCTCGAAGCGGACGGCGCCGCCGTATTCCGACACGATCGGACGGGTCAGCGGATCCCACGTTGCCAGGCGCGCGCCGGCCTTCACGGCCTCGCCATCGCCCACCAGCACGGTCGCGCCGTACGGGATCTTGTGACGTTCGCGTTCGCGGCCGTTGTCGTCGAAGATCGCCAGTTCGCCCGAGCGCGAGATCGCGACACGTTCGCCCTTGGCGTTCGTGACGTAGCGCATCGTGCTGGCAAAACCGACGGTACCGGTCGACTTGGTTTCCACCGCGCTGGCCAGGGCCGAACGCGACGCCGCGCCACCGATGTGGAACGTACGCATCGTGAGCTGCGTGCCCGGTTCACCGATGGACTGGGCAGCGATAACGCCAACTGCCTCGCCCTGGTTGACCGGCGAACCACGACCCAGGTCGCGGCCGTAGCAGTGCGCGCACAGACCATGACGCGTTTCGCAGGTCAGCGGCGTGCGGACCTTGACTTCGTCCACGCCGATGCGGTCGATGGTGTCGACCAGATCTTCGTCCAGCAGGGTGCCGGCGACGATGGCCGTTTCCTGCGTGTCCGGGTTGACGATGTCCACGGCAGCGACGCGGCCGAGGATACGGTCGCGCAGCGGTTCGATGACTTCACCGCCTTCGACCAGGGCCTTCATGTTGTAGCCCTGCGAAGTGCCGCAGTCGTCTTCGGTAATGACCAGATCCTGCGTCACGTCGACCAGACGACGGGTCAGGTAACCCGAGTTCGCGGTCTTCAGTGCCGTATCGGCCAGACCCTTACGCGCACCGTGAGTGGAGATGAAGTACTGGAGTACGTTCAGGCCTTCACGGAAGTTTGCGGTAATGGGCGTTTCGATAATCGAGCCGTCCGGCTTGGCCATCAGGCCGCGCATACCGGCCAGCTGGCGGATCTGGGCAGCCGAACCGCGGGCGCCCGAGTCAGCCATCATGTAGATGGAGTTGAAGGACTCCTGGCGCACTTCCTCGCCGTGACGGTTGGTCACGGGCTCGGTGGCCAGTTGTTCCATCATCGCCTTGCCGACCTTGTCGCCAGCCTTGCCCCAGATGTCCACAACGTTGTTGTAGCGCTCTTGGGACGTGACCAGACCCGACGAGTACTGCTTGTCGATTTCCTTCACTTCGCGGCTGGCTTCGGCCAGGATGCCTTCCTTGGCGGTCGGGATCAGCATGTCGCCCATGGCGATCGAGATACCGCCGCGCGTGGCCAGGCGGAAGCCCGACTGCATCAGCTTGTCGGCGAAGATCACCGTGTCGCGCAGGCCGCAGCGGCGGAACGACTGGTTGATCAGACGCGAGATTTCCTTCTTCTTCAGCGCCTTGTTCAGGACGGTGAAGGGCAGGCCCTTGGGCAGGATCTCGGACAGCAGCGCGCGGCCGACCGTCGTCTCGTGACGGCGGATGACCGGTTGCCATTCGCCGTTCTCGTCGCGCTCGTGTTCCTTCAGGCGCACGGTGATGCGGCTTTGCAGCTCGACTTCGTTGTTGTCGTAGGCGCGCTGGACTTCAGCAACGTCCATGAAGAAGATGCCTTCGCCACGGCCGTTGATGCGCTCGCGAGTCGTGTAGTACAGACCCAGCACGATATCCTGCGACGGCACGATCGACGGTTCGCCGTTGGCCGGGAACAGCACGTTGTTGGACGCGAGCATCAGCGTACGCGCTTCCAGCTGGGCTTCCAGCGACAGCGGCACGTGAACGGCCATCTGGTCACCGTCGAAGTCGGCGTTGAACGCCGCGCAAACCAGCGGGTGCAACTGGATCGCCTTGCCTTCGATCAGCACCGGCTCGAACGCCTGGATGCCAAGACGGTGCAGCGTCGGCGCACGGTTCAGCATGACCGGGTGTTCGCGGATGACTTCTTCCAGGATGTCCCAGACCACCGGTTCCTGGCTTTCGACCAGTTTCTTGGCAGCCTTGATGGTCGTGGCCAGGCCCATCATCTCCAGACGATTGAAGATGAACGGCTTGAACAGTTCCAGGGCCATCAGCTTGGGCAGACCGCACTGATGCAGCTTGAGCTGCGGACCCACCACGATGACCGAACGGCCCGAGTAGTCGACGCGCTTGCCCAGCAGGTTCTGACGGAAACGACCGCTCTTGCCCTTGATCATGTCGGCCAGGGACTTGAGCTGGCGCTTGTTGGCGCCCGTCATGGCCTTGCCACGGCGGCCGTTGTCCAGCAGCGAGTCAACCGCTTCCTGCAGCATGCGCTTTTCGTTGCGCAGGATGATTTCAGGCGCCTTGAGCTCGAGCAGACGCTTCAGGCGGTTGTTGCGGTTGATGACGCGGCGGTACAGGTCGTTCAGGTCGGAGGTCGCGAAGCGGCCGCCGTCCAGCGGCACCAGCGGACGCAGGTCCGGCGGCAGCACGGGCAGCACTTCCATGACCATCCACTCGGCCTTGATGCCGGACTTCTGGAAGCCTTCCAGCACCTTCAGGCGCTTGGAGATCTTCTTGATCTTGGCTTCCGAGCTGGTGGCCTTCAGTTCGCCGCGCAGCGTTTCCACTTCGCGGTCGATGTCGATGGTGCGCAGCAGTTCGCGCACGGCTTCGGCGCCCATCAGGGCACGGAAGTCGTCGCCGTATTCCTCGGTCTTGGCCAGGAAATCGTCGTCCGACATGATCTGGCCGCGCTTGAGCGGCGTCATGCCGGGTTCGATCACGCACCAGGCTTCGAAGTACAGCACGCGTTCGATGTCGCGCAGGGTCATGTCGAGCACCATGCCCAGACGCGACGGCAGGCTCTTCAGGAACCAGATGTGCGCGACGGGGCTGGCCAGCTCGATGTGGCCCATGCGTTCACGGCGAACCTTGGCGACGGTGACTTCAACGCCGCACTTTTCGCAGATCACGCCACGGTGCTTCAGGCGCTTGTACTTGCCGCACAGGCACTCGTAGTCTTTGATCGGGCCAAAGATCTTGGAGCAGAACAGGCCGTCACGCTCGGGCTTGAACGTGCGGTAGTTGATCGTCTCGGGCTTGCGGACTTCG
>Ga0213828_1002934_pt1 | contig 11801 bp, 10 predicted proteins | sample MC6MC0897MG_FD_180664 | JGI IMG/M metagenome (GOLD analysis project Ga0213828, IMG submission 180664) | Enriched soil aggregate microbial communities from Iowa State University, Ames, United States - MC6-MC0897-MG | ecosystem: Environmental > Terrestrial > Soil > Unclassified | place: USA: Iowa...
AAGCTCGACAAGGTCGGCTACTGGTCGCTGGAAGTGTGGGGCGGCGCAACCTTCGACGCCTGCGTGCGCTTCCTCAAGGAAGACCCGTGGGAGCGCCTGCGCCAGCTGCGTGCGGCCTTGCCCAATACTCGTCTGCAAATGCTCCTGCGCGGGCAGAACCTGCTCGGCTATCGCCATTACAGCGATGACGTGGTCAAGGCCTTCGTGGCCAAGGCAGCGGTCAACGGCATCGACGTATTCCGCATCTTCGATGCCATGAACGACGTGCGTAACCTGCGTGTGGCAATCGAAGCGGTCAAGGCTGCCGGCAAGCATGCCCAGGGCACCATTGCCTACACCGTCAGCCCGGTGCACACCATCGACGCTTTCGTGGCCCAGGCCAAGCAGATGGAAGCCATGGGTTGTGACTCGGTGGCAATCAAGGACATGGCCGGCCTGCTGACGCCGTTCGCCACTGGCGAACTGGTCAAAGCGCTCAAGGCCGAGCAGTCGCTGCCGGTGTTCATCCACTCCCATGACACCGCTGGCCTGGCCGCGATGTGCCAGCTCAAGGCTGTGGAAAACGGCGCTGACCATATCGACACGGCAATCTCCAGCTTCGCCTGGGGCACCAGCCATCCGGGTACCGAGTCGATGGTTGCCGCGCTCAAGGGCAGCGAGTTCGACACTGGCCTGGACCTGCAACTGCTGCAGGAAATCGGCCTGTACTTCTACGCTGTGCGCAAGAAGTACCACCAGTTCGAAAGCGAATTCACCGCGGTCGACACCCGTGTGCAGGTCAACCAGGTCCCTGGCGGGATGATTTCCAACCTGGCCAACCAGCTCAAGGAGCAGGGCGCCCTCAACCGCATGAACGAAGTGCTGGCAGAGATCCCGCGGGTTCGTGAAGACCTCGGCTTCCCACCGCTGGTGACCCCGACCTCGCAGATCGTCGGTACTCAGGCGTTCTTCAACGTACTCGCCGGCGAGCGCTACAAGACCATCACCAACGAGGTCAAACTGTACCTGCAAGGCGGTTACGGCAAGGCTCCGGGTGTGGTCAACGAACAGCTGCGCCGCCAGGCCATCGGTAGCGAAGAAGTCATCGACGTACGCCCGGCCGATCTGCTCAAGCCCGAGATGACCAAGCTGCGTGCCGACATTGGTGCCCTGGCGCAAAGCGAAGAAGACGTGCTGACCTTCGCCATGTTCCCGGACATCGGGCGCAAGTTCCTCGAAGAGCGCGCGGCCGGCACCCTGACTCCTGAAGTGCTCCTGCCAATCCCTGAGGCAGGCGCAGTGGCTGCCCCTGGCGGCGAAGGCGTGCCTACCGAGTTCGTCATCGACGTGCACGGCGAGACCTACCGTGTCGACATCACCGGTGTCGGTGTCAAGGCCGAGGGCAAGCGTCACTTCTACCTGTCGATCGACGGCATGCCGGAGGAAGTGGTATTCGAGCCGCTCAACGATTTCGTTGGCGGTGGCGGCAGCAAGCGCAAGCAGGCCAGCGGGCCGGGCCATGTCAGCACCAGCATGCCGGGCAACATCGTCGATGTGCTGGTCAAGGAAGGCGATGTGGTCAAGGCCGGCCAGGCGGTGCTGATCACCGAGGCGATGAAGATGGAGACCGAAGTGCAGGCGCCTATCGCAGGCAAGGTTGTGGCCATCCATGTTGCCAAGGGCGACCGGGTTACACCAGGCGAGATTCTGATCGAGATCGAGGGCTGAGCAAGGCCTTCATCTACAAGCGGTTAACCTCATTGGGGAGCGGATAGCTCCCCTTTTTTTATCCAATCTCAGCGCTGATAGCCTTTGCCGAAGTAGCGCTCAAGCCTTGCCTGCACCAGTTCCAGCATGATCGACAGCACCCAATAGATCACCGCCGCCGTCGTCAGCATTTCCAGGTACCGGTAGCTGGAACGCCCATACGACTGCGCCAGAAACATCACTTCCCAAACCCCCATCACCGAAATCAGCGACGAATCCTTGAGCATCGAGATGAACTGGTTGGCGCTCGGCGGGATGATCGTGCGCATCGCCTGCGGCAAGGTGATATGCCAGAAGATCGCTGCCGGACGCATGCCCAGAGCGAGTGCCGCCTGGCGTTGGCCGAGCGCTACGCCGATGATCCCGGCGCGGAGGATCTCGCTCAGGTAAGCACCGTAGTTCAGCGACAGGGCGATGATCCCCGCAGCAATCGCCCCCGGCACCAGCCCCAACTGCGGCAGGCCGAGATAGATCAGCAGAATCTGGATCAGCAACGGCGTGCCGCGGAAGAACGACGTGTAGAAACTGGCCACGCCAAACAGCACCGCGCTTGGCGACAGTCGCGCCAGCGCTGCGGCAAAGCCCAACAGCACCGACACCAGCATCGAGCACAGGCACAGGAACAACGTCAGCGCCGCGCCCTGCAGGAAGCCGTTAGGGCCCAGCTTGAAGCCCGCCAGATTGGGGAACTTGTCGACGATAATCGCGAAATTCAGATCAAAACTGAGAAAGAAGCCGACAAACAGCAGCAGCAACACCAGCCACGTCAGGTACAGCCGTGTGCGAAAGCCGAACAGGCGCAAGGCGGTTTTACCTACGGGCTTGGGAGCGGGTTGATGAGCGTTCATTTACTGATGTCAGCGCCGATCCATTTCTGTGACAGCTTGGCCAGCGTGCCATCGGCTTTCAGCTCGGCAAACACCTGACGCACCTTGGCATCCCACTCCGGGTCGCCTTTTTCGATGGCCACCGAGTTGGGCTCTTCATACAGTGGCGCGCCGGCCAGCTTGAAGCGCTTGTCCTGATTCAGACGCGGTTGCGCGGTCACCAGGTTGGTGAGGATGGCATCCAGGCGTACGCCGGCACCCAGGCCGAGGTCCTGGAAAGCGACGTTGTCGGTGTCATACGGGGCAATCTGGACGAACTCGAACGGGTACTCCAGCTTTTGCTCTTCGGCGCCCTCGATCACCAGGTTCTTGTTCAGATAGCTCTCGTAGCTGGAGGCGCTGGTCAGGCCGACCTTGCGCCCTTCGAGGTCCTTGGCTGAATGAATGCGATCATCCTTGGCATTGACCACGATCACCGCCGGCGAGGCGTAGTATTCAACCGGGAAGTCGAACACTTCAGCGCGGGCCTTGCTCGGCGTCATCGAACAGATGCACAGGTCATAGCGACCGCTCCAGCGGCCGGCGGCGATCACGTCCCAGGACGGTGTTTCCAGGCGCAGCTTGACCCCGAGTTTCTGTGCGACCGCTTTGGCCACGTCGACGTCAAAACCGTCGAGCTGGTTCTGGTCATTCAAGAAGGAGAACGGCGGATAGCTCTCCATCAATACGTTGACGACTTCCTTGCGCGACTCGACGCGGTCCAAGGTGGCACCGGCAAAGGCAGAGGTAGCGCTCAAGGCCAGCAGGCCCGCGCAAAGCAAGGAAGGTAAACGCATAAGGACACCTGCAAAAAGGTTGTTAAAAAAACGCTGATGGTTATTTAATAGTTATAAGTTTTACATCACTAGTGAATATTATTCATATCAATATAAGCGGAAGTTATATGGCCGAGCGAGCGTTGGAAATTCTTGATGGCGGTATGGGTCGGGAGCTGCAGCGCCGTGGCGCGCCGTTCCGCCAGCCAGAGTGGTCTGCACTGGCCTTGAGCGAGGCGCCAGAGGCAGTGATCGCCGTGCACACTGCCTACATCGAGGCCGGTGCCGGGGTGATTACCAGCAACAGTTATGCGGTAGTGCCGTTCCACATTGGTGAAGAGCGCTTCGCCAATGAAGGCTTTGCTCTGGCCGCCACCGCTGGTCAGCTGGCGCGCACGGCTGCCGATGCCAGCGAGCGTGCGGTGAAGGTGGCTGGTTCGTTGCCGCCGCTGTTCGGCTCGTATCGCCCGGACTTGTACGAGCCGGAGCGCGTCAGCGAAGTGCTGTTGCCGCTGGTGGTCGGCCTCGCACCGTACGTCGACCTGTGGTTGGCCGAAACGCAGAGCGCGATCATCGAAGTACAGTCGATTGCCCGGCAGCTGCCGGCGGACGGCAAGCCGCTGTGGGTGTCGTTCACGCTGCAGGATGAAGACGTCGGTGACGTGCCGACCCTGCGTTCCGGTGAGACCGTGACCCAGGCCGCCGAAGCGGTCGCGGAGCTGGGCGTAGCTGCGCTGCTGTTCAACTGCAGCCAGCCAGAAGTGATCGGCGCCGCCATCGACGCCGCCCGTGCGGTATTCGAGCGCCTGGGTGCTGATATCGCCATCGGTGCCTACGCCAACGCCTTCCCGCCGCAGCCCAAGGATGCCACCGCCAACGACGGCCTCGACGAGCTGCGCGATGACCTCGACCCGCCGGGCTACCTGAGCTGGGCGCAGGACTGGCGTCAGCGCGGTGCAAGCCTGCTCGGCGGTTGCTGCGGCATCGGTCCGGAGCATATCGCCGAGCTGAAAAACAACCTGAGCTGATTCAGCTCGGGTTACGACAGGCTTCCAGCGTCTGCGCTTGACCTTCTGGGCGCTGGTTGTCGGCACTCAGCCAACGCTCAAAGCCCGCCGCAACGGTGGGCCATTCGTCATCGGTGATCGAGTACCAGGCCGTGTCGCGGTTCTGGCCCTTGATCACCATGTGCTGGCGGAACACCCCTTCAAAGACAAAACCGAAACGCTCCGCCGCGCGCTTGGAGCGGGCATTGGCGTTGTTGCACTTCCATTCTAGGCGGCGGTTGCCCAGGGCGAAACCCAGCTTGCCGAGCAGATAGACCGCCTCGCTACCTTTGGGCGTGCGCTGCATCGCGCCAGCAAAGGCGATGTGGCCGATCTCGATGCGGCCGTGGTCCGGCACTATCGACATCAAACTGAGAATGCCCTGTACCTGGCCACTGGCGCGGTCGATGACGCTGTAGAACAGCGGGTCGCGGCTGGCCGCGTTGCCGTCCAGCCAGCGATCAAAGCTCGCTCGCTCGCTGAACGGGCCGTAAGGCAGGTAATCCCACAGCGTCGGGTCTGCCTCGGGGCCCTGCAGCACCTCCCACAAGTCATCGCCGTGGCGAGCCGGGTCGAGCTTTTCCAGGCGGATGAAGCGGCCCTCGATCGGCTCGGCTTGCGGAACTGTCGCGGGTTTCCAGTTACTTGGCTGACTCATCTACGGCTCCTGTCTTACAGCGTTTGCCGGAATTGGATAAAGCCTGGGCGTTCGGCCACCTGCTCGTACAGCTTGATGGCGGTGGCATTGGTCTCGTGGGTCATCCAGTAGACCTTGCAGCAACCGATGGCCTTGGCGGTACTGTGCACATGCTCGATCAGCTGGCGGCCGATACCCAGGCCGCGCTGGCTGCCGTCGACATAGAGATCCTGCAGGTAGCAGGCGTCGCTGACGCTCCAGTTAGTACGATGATAGATCCAGTTGACCATGCCCACCGCCTTGCCATCGACCCAGGCCAGCGCCGAGTGGGTGGGCTGCTGCGGATCGAGTTGGCGCTGCCAGGTTACCGCACTGACCTCGTCGGCCAGCTCGGTTTCATAAAAGCGTAGGTAGGCCTGCCACAGTGGCAGCCAGGCGGCGTGATCGTCGGCGGTGACGGGGCGGATAATAACGGCTGGCATGGGTGATTCCTTCACAGTGGCCGCATCTGCGCGGCGAGTTGGTTGTCTTGCGGGTCGGTGCTGCTGGCCAGGCCGTCGCGCACGCCTGCGACATCTTCGGCGGAGCGGTTCTGGCTAAGCTTGCGTGCGCCCTGTATGCGGCTAATCGGCAAGCGAAAACCGACGATGGCGCGCAACATGCCTTCGATGTAGTCGCTTGGCGCATCGCCTACCTGCCAGGGCGTGTCGCGGCCTTGTTCGTGGCGGTCGGTCAGGTGGCTGACGATGTCGAGCAGGGCGGCGCCATCCTCGATCACTTCAGCGCTACCGTAGGCATGCACGGCCAGGTAGTTCCAGGTCGGCACGACCTTGTGCGTGGCGGCTTTGCTCGGATAGAAGCTGGGGCTGACATAAGCATCGGCACCGGCAAACACCAGCAATGCTTCGCTGCCTTGTTGCAACTCCTGCCACTGGCGGTTGGCCCGGGCCAGGTGGCCATAAACCGTGCCGTACTCACCTTCGCCGGTGTCGATCAGCACCGGGATATGGCTGGCAAGCAAACCCTGTTCGCCGTGGGTGATGAGTACAGCCAGGCGGGTTTCCAGCATCTGTTGCTGCAAGCGCTGTAGATCATGCTCTTGATGGGGTTTGCTGTTGTACATGGTGGGATCCTTGTGCAATGGCTCTATCCTAGGCAGGCTATTGGCTCAGGTTAAGAGCCATTAATGACTGTTTTCATAGGTCCAATGCCATGCGTGATCAGCCGCTTGCACTGCCATTCGACCCGGCCGGGATCGTGCTCGACCGCCGTCGGGGTCTCAGCTTGCAGTTGTATCAGGCGTTGCGCGCGAGGGTGCTGGATGGTCGTCTGAGTAGTGGCACCCGGCTCCCAGCCAGCCGCGATCTGGCCAAGGTGCTGGCGCTGTCGCGCAACAGCGTGGTGCGCGCATACGACCAGTTGTACGCCGAGGGGTACATTGAAAGTCGGGTGGGCGATGGCACCTATGTCAGCCGCCTGCCAAAACTGTCCACAGAAGTATCCACAGGGTTATACCCTAGGTTATCAACAGGGTTATCCACATTTGTGGATAAAAGCACTGAGGATTTATCCAGCAATGCGTCTTCCAGCGTGTGGTTGGACCGTCTGAAAAATCATCATCTACCCGCGCCCCGCAGCGGTCCTCCTCGTGCGTTTCGGGTGGGCGTACCTGCGTTCGACCTGTTCCCCTTCGACGTCTGGGCCAAGCTGCATGCGGGTTTCTGGCGTAATCCCGATCCAGCCCGGCTTGGCTATGGCGACCCGGCTGGTGAACCGCAGCTGCGCGAACTGATTGCCGCTTACCTGCGCCAATCAAGGGGCATCAGCTGCACGGCTGGGCAAATAGTGATCACCAGTGGTGCACAGCAGGCGATAACCCTTTGTGCACAGCTGCTGGTGCAGCCTGGCCAGGCCGTAGCTGTGGAAAACCCGGGCTACCGGGCGGCAGGGCACGCCTTTGCCGTTGCGGGCGGTCAGGTCAATGGAGTACCAGTGGACGCTGAGGGCCTGGATTGCGCCAGGCTCGAGCAGCTACCGGATTGCCGCGTGGCCTATGTAACGCCGGCTCATCAATACCCCACCGGCGTCACCATGAGCCTCGCCCGGCGCCTGCAATTGCTGGCCTGGGCCGAGCGCAGCGACGGTTGGATCATCGAGGACGATTACGACGGCGAGTACCGCTACAGCGGCGCACCGCTGGCGCCCTTGGCTGCGCTGGATCAGCAGGGGCGGGTGTTGTACGTAGGCACCTTTGGCAAGATTGCCTTCCCGGCCTTGCGGTTGGGGTATCTGGTGTTGCCGCAAAGCTTGGTCGAGCCCTTCAGCCAGGCCCGTGCGCTGGCGGTGCGTCATTCCGAGGTAGGTACGCAGTCGGTGATGGCGCAGTTCATGGCGTTGGGGCATTTCCAGCGCCATATCCGGCGCATGCGGCGGGCGGCACTGAGCAGGCGCAATGTGCTCAAGGCCGGTTGGCCGACCACCGTAGCGGGCTTGGGTGCGATGCCGGAAGTGGCGGCAGGGCTGCACGTGATGGTACCTGTGGATAACTTTGCAAGAGAACAGGCGCTGGTGGCATTGGCGGAAGCGGCGGGGGTAGAGGTTAATCCGCTGAGCGGCTATTGGCTGGAAGACAGCGATGAACCTGTGGATAAGCGCGCAGGGCTGGTGCTCGGCTTTGCCGCGGTCCCGGAAGCGCAGATTGCAGACGCCGTGATGCGCCTGCGCAAGGCCTGGCGGTAGGAGAACCGCGGTGTGTAGGAGCGGCCTTGTGTCGCGAAAGGGGCGCGTAGCGGCCCCAGATTTCACCTTCGCAGCCGATATCGCCGGGCCAGCTACGCTGGCCTTTCGCGACACAAGGCCGCTCCTACAAAGAGCGGCGTGATGGCCCGAATGCTATCAGGTACCAGATTTGATCCGGGTCCAAGCGCGGGTCCGGGCTCGCTCGGCATCGCGCGCCAAGGGCTTGAGGGTGTACAGCGTTTGCATCGCCTCAGCCGTCGGGTACAGGTTGGGGTTGTTGCGAATCGCCGCGCTGACCTTCTCGGTAGCGTCTTTATTGGGGTTGGGGTAACCGACAAAGTCGCTGATTGGCGCGATCACTTCCGGGCGCAGCAGGTAGTTGATGAACGCATGCGCGTCCTCGGCGTTGGCGGCATTCTTCGGAATTGCCAGCATGTCGAACCAGATCGGCGCGCCTTCTTTCGGCAGGCGCATATCCACGACTACGCCATTGTTGGCTTCCCGGGCACGGTTGGCGGCCTGGGAGAAGCTGCCGGAATAGCCGACCGCGACGCAGATATCGCCATTGGCGATGTCAGCCATGTACTTCGAGGAATGGAAGTAGGTGATATACGGGCGAATCTTAAGCAGCAACGCTTCGGCCTTCTTGTAGTCCTCGGCCTTGTTGCTGTTGGGGTCCAGGCCCAGGTACTTCAGCGCTAGCGGCAGCACCTCGGACGGCGAGTCGAGCACGGCCACGCCGCACTGCTTGAGCTTGGCCAGGTTTTCTTCCTTGAAGATCAGGTCCCAGCTGTCCACTGGCGCGTTGTCGCCCAGCGCTGCCTTGACCTTGGCCGGGTTGAAGCCGATCAGCACAGTGCCATACATATAGGGCACGGCGTACTTGTTGCCGGGGTCATTGGCTTCGATCAGCTTCATCAAGGCCGGGTCGAGGTGCTGCCAGTTGGGCAGTTTGCTGCGGTCCAGCGGCTGGAACACGCCGGCCTCGATCTGCTTGGCCAGGAACACGTTGGACGGCACTACTACGTCATAGCCCGAGTTGCCGGTCAGCAGCTTGGCTTCAAGCGCTTCGTTGGTGTCGAAGATGTCGTAGATCAGTTTGACCTGGCTGTCTTTCTGGAAATCAGTGAGGGTCTGCGGGGTGATGTAGTCGAACCAGTTGTACACGCGCAACGTGCGCTGTTCGGCCTGAGCCTGAATTGTGCTGCTGAGCAGGCCAACGGCGAGCAACGGGGCGAGCATGTGCTTGAGGTGGATCATGGTCAGGCTCCTGGCTGGGCACGCTGGAAACCTTCCAGCACGTTGACTGCGTTGATGCCAATTTCTTCCACAGCGTAGCCACCTTCCATCACGAACAAGGTCGGCTTGCCCAGCCGTGCAATGTGCTCGCCCATCTTCAGGTAATCCGGGCTGTCGAGTTTGAACTGCGAAATCGGGTCATCCTTGAACGTATCGACGCCAAGCGAGATCACCAGCACATCCGGTGCATAGCGGGCGATGCGCTCGCAGGCCGCCACCAGCGCCTGCTTCCACGCCGTCCAATCACTGCCGGCGGGCAGCGGATAATTGATGTTGCAGCCCTCGCCGGGGCCTTCGCCAAGCTCATCGGCATAGCCGAGGAAGAACGGAAATTCGTCCTGCGGGTCGCCGTGGATCGAGGCGAAGAACACGTCGTCACGCCTGTAGAAGATGTCCTGAGTGCCGTTGCCGTGGTGATAGTCGACGTCAAGGATCGCCACTTTGTTGTGGCCCTGGTCGAGGAATGCCTGGGCGGCGATGGCGGCGTTGTTCAGGTAGCAGTAACCGCCCATGACTTCGCTGGCGGCATGGTGGCCCGGTGGCCGGCACAGCGCAAAGGCGGCATGGGCGCCCTGCTGGATGGCGTCCTGGGCGGTGAGGGCGACCTGCGCAGCGCTGTAGGCGGCCTGCCAGGTGCCGGCGGTAATCGGTGCTCCGGCATCGAAGCTGTAGTAACCCAGCTCACCATGCAGCCCTGTCGGTTTGACCTGGCGCAGAGTGCGCGCCGGCCAGGTGAATGGCAGCAGGTCGCCGTCGTGGCCCAGTGCGGCCCAGCGCGCCCAGGCGCCTTCGAAGAAATTCAGGTAGTCGGCGCTGTGGATGCGCTGCAACGGTGCGCGGCCAAAGTCGCGAGGCGCTTGTACCGGGCCAAGATTGCGCGCCTTGACCCGCTCAAGCACATGATCGGCGCGCGAAGGCATCTCGAAGCAGGGCATCAGCTGCCCGTCGATAAGCTCGCAACGGCCGTGGTGCAGGCGGTGATCATCGGAATAGATCGTCAGCATTTTGTTGTTCTCCGAAGTAACTGGCGTGACCCATTGTCAGGGGCGCGCAGCTGAGGGAGAACGGCAGGCATGGCCAAAAGGGGATCAATGTGGCCAAGCTCGCTGGCCACTCAGGGCTAACCGCGAAAGTGGCTCGGCGCTACACCGCTCCAGCGTTGAAAGGCATGGCGGAAACTCGCCGTCTCGCTGAAGCCGAGGGTTTCGGCGATTTGGTAGATGGGCATCTGGTCCTCGGCGAGCAATTGCTTGGCACGCTCGAAGCGCAGGCTGTCGAGGATCTGCTGGTAGCTGCTGCCCAGCAACTGCAGGTGCCGGCGCAGGGTCCGCGATGAGCAGTTCATTTGCCGCGCCAGGCCTTCCAGGCCAGGTGCTGCATCCAGTTGCTGCAGCAACAGCTGGCGAATCCGCCCGAGCCAGGCCTGGCGCCCGGTGAACTCCAGGTTTAGCTGGCGGCAGCGCTCGCTCATGGCCTTGTGGGTAATCGGGTCGGCCAGCGGCAGCGGCGTGTCCAGCCAGCGCCGCTCGAAGGCGAAGGCGTTGTCGCGGGCGGCAAAGCCCAGCGGGCAGTCGAAAGTCTCGGCATACAGCCCGTGATAGCCAGGCGCTGGCTGAGCGAAGCGGGCTGCCAGCAACGGCAGCGGCTGGCCGAGTAAGTCTGCGCAGATGGTTTTCAGTGATACCAGGCAGAATTCGGCATTGAAGCTGGCCAAGGCAAGGCTGTCGGCGTAGTCACTGGCACTCAGCCACACCCGCTGGCCATCTTCGATCAGGCGCAGGCTGAACACGGTGCCCAACAACGCCGGGTAGCGCAGCGCCAGGCGCAGGGCGTCACCCAAAGTGGCACTGGAGAGCAAGGCGTAACCGAGCATGCCGTAGCACGACACATGCATGCGCCGGCCGAGCTCCAGGCCGATCTCCTCGCGGCGAGCCACGGCGTTGGCACACACCTTCAATTCCTGCTGGGTGGTGATGCGCGCATCGGCATGGCCAAGGTCGGCCGGGCCAATGCCGCTGCCGGCCAGCAGGCTCGAGGCGTCGTTATGCTCTTCCTGAAAAACCTTGAGGATCAGCGAAACGGCATTGAGGGTGGTCAGGTGGCTGTGCAGCATGCTCGTCTATCCCGTGGCTTGGGAGGGATTAGCGAGCAAGTTGTGTGCCGCACCGCAGGCTGATACCCCGCGGCGGCAAAGCGCAGATAAAAAAAGGGCCCGATGCATGCGCTCGGGCCCTTGAAAGGTCGAGAGGTGTCTAGTCCCTCAAACCTGGTGAGACGGGTTACAGCAGCCGGTTATGCCTTGAGTGGCACCAGGCGTGGAGCAATCATGTTTTCCGGACGCAGGATGTCGTTGAGCATCGCTTCGTCGAGCAGCTTCTCTTCACGCACCAGTTCCAGTACGCCGCGGCCTGTTTCGAGGGCGATGCGGGCGATACGGGTGGCGTTTTCGTAGCCGATGTACGGGTTCAGTGCGGTGACCAGGCCGATCGAGTGCTCGACCAGTTCACGGCAACGTTGTTCGTTAGCAGTGATGTCGACGATGCAGTGCTCGCGCAGCATGTCCATGGCGCGCTGGAGCAGGCGGATCGAGTCGAAGATCTTGTAGGCGATCAGCGGCTCCATCACGTTCAGCTGCAGCTGGCCACCTTCGGCGGCGATGGTCAGGGCGAGGTCGTTGCCCATGATCGCGAAG
>Ga0213828_1002936_pt1 | contig 11799 bp, 9 predicted proteins | sample MC6MC0897MG_FD_180664 | JGI IMG/M metagenome (GOLD analysis project Ga0213828, IMG submission 180664) | Enriched soil aggregate microbial communities from Iowa State University, Ames, United States - MC6-MC0897-MG | ecosystem: Environmental > Terrestrial > Soil > Unclassified | place: USA: Iowa...
GGCATGCTCGGCGTTCTGGCGCACGGTGGAGGTCAGTTCCTCCATCGAGGCCGCGGTTTCTTCCAGGTTGGCCGCCTGCTGCTCGGTACGGCGCGACAGGTCGCTGTTGCCCGTGGCGATCTCGCTGGCCGCCGAGCTGATGGCCTGGCTGGAGTGCTTGATCTTGGTGACGATGCCGCTGAGCTGTTCGGCGGTGGCATTGGCGTCGTCGCGCATGGTGGCGAACACGCCCTGGAAATCACCGTGCATGCGCACCGTGAGATCACCCTGCGACAGTGCGGTGAGCAGGCCGGAGATCTGCTCGATGCTGGCCGCGTTGGCGTCCAGCAGGCCGTTGATCTGCTGGGCCAGCTGCAGGAAGAAGCCTTCCTTGCCCTCGGCGCGGATGCGGCCGGACAGGTCGCCGGCGGCGGCCTGGGCAATCACGCGCGCCACTTCGGCTTCGACCAGCGCTTCCGGCGTACGGTCACGCCACTCGACCACGTGGCCGACGCTCTCGCCGTCCTGGTTGCGGATGGTGGACACCACCTGGGCAAACTGAGCATCGCCGAACTCCATGGCGCGACGGGCCACGCCGTTCGCCTTGAGGTTGTTCAGCAGGTTGGCATCCATCTCGCCGCGGTGCTCGAGCACGGTCAGCGGGCGGCCGACCAGCGAGGTGCCGGCATCGAAATCGGGCAGGTGCTTGCGCAGCTCATCCTGGTACTGGGTCAGGCTCTGCTCGAGTGCGCGGTTGGCGTAGACGATGTTGAGCTGGTTGTCGGTCAGGTACACGCCGGTGGAGCTGTAATCCAGCGCGGTGCGGATGCGCAGGTTCTCGCGGGCCACGGCCTGGTCGGTTTCGGTGCGCTCGCGCAGGTCGCGCTGCATGCGCTGCATGGCCTGCATCAGGTCGCCGACTTCATCCTTGCGGGTGACGTCGATATGGCCGTCAAGCTTGCCGCCGGCCACGTCGTTGGCGACCGACACGGCGCCGCGCATGCTGCCCACCAGCGAACGGGCGAACAGGTACACCAGCACCAGGCCGAGGGCGGCACCGCCGAGCAGGGCGATGACGGTCAGGGTGGCCGACGCGGCATAGGTCGATTCGGCTTCCTCGCGCGAGGCGCGGGCCAGGCGGTTGTCTTCGGCAATCAGCGCTTCGAGCGCCGAGGAGGCTTTCAGGTGCTTGGTGCGGGTTTCGCCGACGAAGGTATCCACGGCGTCATCGGGGAGATCCAGTTCCAGCATCTCGGTGACGGCATCGTAGGAGGCCAGCGAGTCTTTCCAATCCTTGGCGAAGGTGTCGAACAGCTTCTTCTGCTGGGGATTGTCGATCAATTCGGGGTATTTCTTGATGGACAGGTCGATCTTGCCGCGCAGTTCGGCGGCGCGCTTCTTGGCGTCGGCCTTGACGTCGTCGCTGGCGCGGATCAGGCCCTGGTAGGCCGAGTTGCGGTATTCGCCCACCATGCCGCGGATTTCACCGGCAGTGCGGATGCTTTCCATCCGGTGGCCGGCCAGTTCGGTGGTGACGTTGTTGAGCGAGTACAGCCCGCGATACGCCACGATGCCCTGCAGCAGCATCACCAGCAGGAGGACACCGAAAGTCAGCATCAACTTCGGCATCAGTTTGAGGTTGTTGATCCAGGGCATGGGCGGTGCGATCTCCAGTGGCAAACGCGTCCGGGCGTCGTGCCCGGTTGCAGCGACCACGCCGGCCAGTGCCGGCGTGGCATGGCGTACGGCGGATTACTTGATGTTGGCGAGCTTGAGGCCGGCCGGCGAGCTGACTTCGATTTCAGCACGCGATGCGTCGCGGGCGATCTTGCCGATCACGCAGACGGTCTTGCCTTCCAGGGTTTCCAGCGGGAAGCTGAACTTGTCGCGGTTGGCGCCGGCGATGCGGGCCGAGAAGGTGTGGCGCGGGAACGCGCCGCCCATGTACAGGAAGGTCGGCTGGCCTTCGGAGCCTTCGGCGTAGCGGGCCTTTTCGACCTTGCCGCAGACCATGCCGTCCTTGCCGACCGAGCGCGGTGCCATTTCCGGCGGGATCATCTCGGCCGACTGGGCGAAGGCGGACGAGGCAGAGGAGGCGAGGACGGCAACCGAGAACAGCGCAAGCAGGGACTTCATCGGGAATAATCTCCGGGGGAAATTGGACGAGTTGGCCCGGCCTTGGGCAGCCCTACACAGCCGGGTCCTGAAGCAGCTATCGGCCGTCGCGCAGGGAACTGAAGAACTTTTTTCACGATCCCGGTCGAATCGACCGGGATGGCGGGGTGCGATCAGGCGGCGGCGTCTTCAACGTGGGCCGGCTGGCCCATGTCGGCGCTGTCGAGCAGGGTTTCGATATCCAGCAGGATCAGCATGCGATCGTCCTGGGTGCCGATGCCGGAGATGAAGCGGGTATCGACGGCGGCGCCGAACTCGGGGGTGGGGCGGATCTGGTCGGCGTTGAGCGGGATGACGTCGGAGACGCTGTCGACGACGATGCCGACGACGCGGTCTTCGACGTTGAGCACGATCATGACGGTGAAGGCGTCATACGTGGCCTTTTCCAGGCGCAGCTTGAGGCGCAGGTCGATGACCGGGACGATGGTGCCGCGCAGGTTGATGACGCCCTTGATGTAATCGGGGGCATCGGGCACGCGGGTGACCGAGTCGTAGCCGCGGATTTCCTGGACCTTGAGAATATCCACGCCGTAGTGCTCGGCGCCGAGGGTGAAGCTGAGGTACTCGCCACCGCTGCTGGCGGCGTTGGGGTTGCTGTCGTTCATGGAAGGAATCCTGGGTCGGGCGTGGCGGTAAGGAAAAACCGGGCGTCACGCTCAATATCGGCCTGGAGTGGGGCGACTTTAGACGGGGTGTGATTGGCGGCTTCCAGCTATTCGCTGCTGATGGCCAGCGGGCGGTGCCAGGCCCTGCCGGGACACGCCGTAAATCCCGCTCCGCGGTCCGGCCCAGCCGCTGGCGGCTGTGCGTTCAGTCGCATGCGAGGCAGTGCCTCGCAAACAATGCGTCTTCACCCCTGGGGGCTCGTGGGCGCCTTGCTCGTTTGTGCAGTCCTGCACAAACGGCAAGACCGGGGTTGGGCGTCCTGCCCAACCCGTCCGGCGCATGCGCCGGACCCATGGCGCCCAACGGTCCCGGCAGGGCCTGGCACCGCCCGCCCCACAGATTGCGTGATCGGTGGGATAAAGCCGCCCGTGGTGGGTGGGGTAGTGCCGAGCGTTGCTCGGCACCTACATCCCCACCCCAGGCGCTGCGTGCTCTTGATCTCAACACGGCGAAAGCCATCTGCGCAGGGGCGGTGCGGGTGGGTTGGCGGGACCGTTGGGCGCCATGGATGGCGCTCACGAGCCTCCAGGGATGGATTGAGGTGGTCTAATCCAGCTGGACACTCGATAGGATCAATCCAAGCATCGAGGTGACCCGTGGCAAAACAGATAACCCAAGGCATGAGAGACGAGGCGGTTCGCCTGGTCGTGGTGGAGGGGCAGACCGTGAGGGAGGTCTGCCAATTGATGGATGTCGGCCCGACCGCGCTGAGGCGCTGGATCGACCAGTGGCAGCGCAAGCACAATCCCGACGCCGAAGGCCCGCCAATCGACCCCCAGGCCCGAATTGCGGAGTTGGAAGCTCAGAATCGAAGGCTCAAGGAGGAGCGCGATCTACTAAAAAAATCCATTGCCTTCTTCGTTCGGGACAGCGATCGCCGGAACAAGTGATCGAAGAACTGGGGAAGGCCGCTCCAATCCGATTGGTCTGCCAGCTGATGGACTATCCACGCAGCAGCTACTACGCCTGGCTGGGGCGACAGGAGCAGATCGACCACGCGTTGTTGAGTCAGGTCGATTTGGTAAGGCGTATTCACACATCGCACCGGGGCAGCTTTGGATCCCGCCGTATGGCCAAGGAACTGGTGAACAGCGGGGTCCAAGCTGGTCGATATCGCGCCCGGACGCTGATGCGCCGGGCCGGAGTCCGGGCGCGCCAGCACAAGCGGCACAAGTACCAAAGCCTTGGGCCGCAGGCCCTGACCGTGACCAATGTGTTGGATCGCCAGTTTAATCCTGAGGCGCCAGACCAAGTTTGGGCAGGGGACATCACCTATGTTCCCACCCAGCAGGGCTGGCTCTATCTGGCGATCGTGGTGGACCTGTATGCCCGACGGATCGTGGGATGGGCCCATTCCCACGAAGCCGATGCCTGGCTGGCCGTCAGGGCGCTGCGCGGCGCCTTGAAACAACGCCATCCCAAAGCAGGGCTGCTCTTTCACTCCGACCAGGGCCGGCAGTACACCAGCCATGCCATCGCCGAGCTTCTGCGCGACAACGCAATCACCCAGAGCATGAGCCGGAAGGGCAATTGCTGGGACAACGCCGTAGTAGAGCGGGTGTTTGCCACCCTCAAGAGAGAGTGGCTGTACGCCAAGTACCCGACCCGGCACGAGGCAGCCATGGATATCGAAAAGTTTGTGGACTGGTACAACCACCGTCGGCTGCACACCGCCAACAGGCTGGTCCCACCCGCGCTTCACGAAGCGCAGGTGGCCTGAACGCCCCTTGAGAGTGTCCAGAAACACTTGACCACCTCAGATTCACGGCGTGTCCCGCCAACCCACCCGTACCGACCCCCCCCGACAGCACCGAACCGCCGCAGCTGCAGTTGCTGTTGCCGTTGCCGTTGCCGTAGCTCCAAAAGCAGCCGCCGCCTAACTCTCCCCATTCTTGCGGGCGCTGCGCTGGCGGTCGATGCGGAAAATGTAGCGCTGGATCGCACTGTCGCCCCCGCGTGGCAGCGTGTCGAAACGCATCCCCACGCGCTTCATCTCCACCCCGTTGGGCAGCTTCACCGCCAGCTGATTGCACACGATCAACGCAATCTGCAGCGGCCCGCCTTCCGGCATGTCCAGCCGCGCGTCATACCGCTTCTGCAGCGCGAACACATTGCAATCCATCGGCACCGTCACCGCCAGCCCGCCGCCACTGATGTCCACCACCCGCAGACTCAACGCCTCGCTGCGGTCCTCGTTGATCGGGAACAGCAACTGCGGCGAATCGGTGATCGGCGTCTCCAGACGGTACAGCTCGCGACGCTGCAGATGCACCAGCTCGCTCGGAAACGCCACCCGGAACGCCACATGGTGCGTACTGCCCACGCGCTCCAGATGGTCCAGCCGGAACCGTACCATCACCTTGTCCAGCTGCGCGAAGCACAGCAGGTGCCCGGCTTCCTCCGCCGCCCGGTTGGCCGGCTCGGACGGACTGCCGTCGAGCAGCAGCATGTCCTCGTCTTCGTCCAGCTCCAGGATCGCCGTCGGGAACGACTGGTCCCGACCGCCCAGGTGGGCATTGATCAACGAGCGCTGGTCGATCAATGCCTGCAGCAATTGACGGATCTGCCGGGGATTGCGGACCAGGTAACGATCGTCCGTGCCATCGTCGTGCGCGGCGTGGGAATCGTCGTGTGCGTCAAGGCTGCCTTCGGACATGGATGCGTGCTGAATTGAGTGGGCGCCGCCGGCGGGTTTTACCGGGGCTCTGTCCGTTTATCGGCAGCAGTTCACATTAATGTAGGACCAATCCGTGTAGCCCGCTTCGCATGGCCCAAATGCACGACACCCCGCCGAAGCGGGGTGCCGTGGACAGACGTCACAGACGAGGGCGGCTTAGAACTCCTGCCAGTCGCCTTCATTGGCCAGTACCGGCTCGCGCACCGCAGCACGGCGCACCGGCGCTGCCGCCGCACGCGCACGCGGTGCCGCAGCGGCCGGGGCACGGGGGCTGGCAGCCGACACGCTGGCCACCGGCGCCGCCTGGCCGTCCAGCTTGAACAGCGCCACCGCGTCGGTGAGGTGGCCGGCCTGTTCTTCCATCGAACGGGCCGCGGCGGTGGCTTCTTCCACCAGCGCGGCGTTCTGCTGGGTGGTTTCGTCCATCTGGGTGATGGTCTGGTTGACCTGCTCGATGCCCGCCGACTGCTCCTGCGAGGCAGCGGAGATCTCGGCCATGATGTCGGTCACGCGCTGCACCGACGCCACGATTTCCCCCATGGTCTCGCCGGCCTGGTTGACCAGCGCCGAGCCCTCGGCCACCTTGCCGACCGACTCGTCGATCAGGCCCTTGATCTCCTTGGCCGCACTGGCCGAGCGCTGGGCCAGGGTGCGCACTTCGGAGGCCACCACGGCAAACCCACGGCCCTGTTCGCCCGCACGTGCCGCCTCCACGGCGGCATTCAGCGCCAGGATGTTGGTCTGGAAGGCGATGCCGTCGATCACGGTGATGATGTCGGCGATGCGGCGCGAGGACGCGTCGATCTCGTGCATGGTGCTGACCACGCGGCCGACCACGTCGCCGCCCTGGCTGGCCACGCCGTGCGCGCCGATCGCCAGCTGGTTGGCCTGGCGGGCGTGTTCGGCGTTCTGGCGCACGGTGGAGGTCAGTTCCTCCATCGACGCGGCGGTTTCTTCCAGGTTGGCGGCCTGCTGCTCGGTACGGCGCGACAGGTCGTTGTTGCCCGAGGCGATTTCGCCGGCGGCGGTGCTGATGCTGGACGACGCGTGCTGGATGCGGCCCACGATCTGGGTCAGCTGGGCCACGGTGGTGTTGGCGTCGTCGCGCATGCTGGCGAACACGCCGTGGAACTGGCCCTGCATGCGTGCGGTCAGGTCGCCGTTGGCGATCGACTGCAGCAGGTGCGACAGCTGCGACAGGTTGCCGTCGGCCACTTCCATCATCGTGTTGAGGTGCTCGATCATCACCCGGAAATCGTGATCGAAGCGCAGCGCATCGCCGCGCTGGCTGAAATCACCGGCGGCGGCCGCCTGGGCCAGCGACTGGATCTGGGTGTTGATGGCCAGCAGGCTGGCCTTCGCGGCGTCCATCGATTCGTGCAGGATCGCGCGGCTGCCCGGCAGGCGGCGGGCGTTGGACGACAGGTCACCGGCGGCGTACTGGTTCAGCACCGCGATGGCGTCCTTGATGGCGTCCAGGTGATCGAACACCACCGTGTTGGTGCCCACGGCCAACTCGCCGTACACGCCCGGGAAGTCGGTGGGCATGCGGTGCGAAATGTCCGGACCGGCATGCATCGCGGCCATCTGCCGGGTTTCCTCGGAGTAGCGGCGCAGCATGCTGGTCATCTCGCCGGTGGCGGCCAGCATCTGCCCGGCCTCGTCGGCGCTGGTGGCGCGGATGGTGACGCTCAGGTCGCCGCGGGCCACGGACTTGATGGCGTGCACGGCCTGGCCCAGCGGACGGGTGATGATGCGCGAGATCACGAAGGCCAAGGCAGCGGCCACCAGCGACAGCAGCACCATGCAGCAGATGATGGCGATCACGCTGGTGCGGTGGGTGGCATTGGCATCGGCGAGCTTGGCGGTCATCAGGCTGTTGCTGTAGGCGCCCAGTGCTTTGAGGTCTTCGAACAGCTGGCGGCGGGCCGGGCGCGACTTGTTGTCGGAGACGTCGCGGGCACCGGCAGCGTCGCCGGCGGCAACGGCCGCCCGCAGGTCCGTGTTCGCCTTGAAATACGCGTCGGTGTCGGCGGCGACCTTGGCATACAGCGCACGTTCGCGGTCATTGGCCGGCAGAGCCGCATAGGCGGCCAGTTCATCACGCACCTGCTTGGCCGAGTCATCCATGCGCTTGTTGTAGTCAGCCACCTTGTCGGGCTGGTCCAGCATGCTCACCTGCGCCAGTTCGTAGGTGCGGAACTCGCCCAGGATGGCGCGCGCCTCGCCCAGGTGCTGCAGCGTGGGGATGTTGTTCTCGGCCATCGCGCCCAGCTCGGCGTTGGCGCCATTGAGGCGAACCAGCGCGAACACGCCAAGTACGACGGTCATCAGGGTGGTGAGGGTAAAGCCCACGGCCAGTTTGCGGGCGATGGGCAGATCGTGGAACCACTTCATGGCAGGAACTCCGGGCAGGGCAGTGGCGCGCAGCCGTGGGGGCGCTGGGCGTGAGGTCGTGGCGAATGCGGGATGGGGCGAGGGGCGCGTGACGGTGAAGTCAACGCTCTCCCGGGATAGCGGCGATGCGACGCCGCAACTTGAGTGTTCGATGTCACATTTTTTCGCGCGGTTCATCCGCGCCGGGTAAAGCGGCATTGGTTGCATAAGCAAGCAACGGCAAGGCGTTCGATTCGCAGCCCACGCAGGCGCATCAGTACGCCAACGTATCGCCACAGATCAACATCACAGTTTCAAAAAAGGGACGCAAACGCACACGCGCGCACGGCAATGCCGACCACCAACCGGTAGTGCCGGCCGCTGGCCGGCAACGCCATGACCCCATCCGGCACCGCGAGGAGCCGGCCAGCGGCCGGCACTACCGAAGGCGTCGCCCCACCAACGAAGGCCGCGGACCCACAAACCAGGAGCCCCCGCTAGTAGCGGGGGCGCGCCGACAGGCGGGGGGTGTTGGGAGGTGATAAGACGGGGCCCGCGTTCTGCGAAGCGGAACGTGGGGAGCCATCGCGCATGCCAGGGCGTCCCGGGGGCGCGCCGACGGCGGGGGGTGTTGGGTGCTGGTGAAGCGGCGCCCAAAGTTTGCAACGCAAACTTTGGGGATCGTTCGCGATCGCGAATGATCAAGCCGCCTGTGGCATCCGCAACGACCGCACCAGGCCACCGATATCCACGATCAGCGACACCCGGCCATCGCCGAGGATGGTGGCACCGGACACGCCACTGATGCGGCGGTAGTTGTTCTCGATGTTCTTGACCACCACCTGCTGCTGGCCGACCAGTTCGTCCACTTCCAGCGCGATCTTCTGTCCATCGCCTTCGACCACCACCACCAGCGAGTCGTCCTTGGTGCGCCCGCCGAACCCGTAGTACTCGCTGAGCGAGAGGATCGGCAGGTACTCGCCACGGACGCGCAGCACGCGGCCTTCGCCGGCCATGGTGCGCACGTCCTCGGGCTGCGGCTGCAGCGCCTCCAGCACGTAGGCCAGCGGCAGGATCACCGTTTCACCGGCCACCGCCACGGTCATGCCGTCGAGGATGGCCAGGGTCAGCGGCAGCCGGATCAGCACGCGGGTGCCGTTGCCGGCCTTGCTTTCCAGTTGTACTTCGCCGCCCAGTGCCTGGATGTTGCGGCGGACCACGTCCATGCCGACGCCACGCCCGGACAGATCGGTAACCGCGTCGGCGGTGGAGAAGCCCGGCTGGAAGATCAGGTCCCAGACCTGCGCGTCGGTGGGGTTGTCGGGCACGCTCAAGCCGCGCTCGAGGGCCTTGGACAGGATCTTGTCGCGGTTCAGGCCGCGGCCGTCGTCGCTGACTTCGATGACGATGTGGCCGCCCTGGTGCGAGGCCGCCAGGGTGATCGTGCCGGTCTCGTCCTTGCCCGCATCGCGGCGGACGTCGGGCATTTCCAGGCCGTGGTCGATCGAGTTGCGGACCAGATGCACGAGCGGATCGGCAATCTTCTCGATCAGGCCCTTGTCCAGCTCGGTGCCTTCGCCGATGGTGCGCAGGCGAACGTGCTTGCCCAACCGCGAGGACAAATCGCGGACCAGACGCGGGAAGCGGCGGAACACCGCGTCCACCGGCAGCATGCGCACGCCGATGACCGCTTCCTGCAGGTCGCGGGTGTTGCGTTCAAGCAGGTCCAGGCCGGCGAACAGCTGTTCGGCATGCACCGGGTCCAGCGCATGCGACACCTGCTTGAGCATGGCCTGGGTGATGACCAGTTCGCCGACGAGGTTGATCAGGGCGTCGACCTTTTCCACGGCGACGCGGATCGAGGTTTCGGCTTCGTGTGCGGCCGGCGCAGCGGCTGCGACAGGTGCCGCTGCGGCTGCGGGTGCCGGGGCCGCCACCGGGGCCGCTGGCGCGTGGGTGGCCAGGCTGGGCGGTGCGGCCGGACGGATGTCCAGTTCGCAGTCGTCCACGACCCAGGCGAAGGTGTCTTCGATCTTGCTGCGCGGCACCTTGCCGACCAGGCCGAGGTCCCACGCCAGGTGGGCTTCAAGCGGGTCGAGCTGGTCGAAACCGGGCAGGCGGTCCAGCCGCGCGGCCACCTGCAGCGAGCCCAGGTGTTCCAGTTCGCGGATGATGCGCAGCGGGTCGTTGCCGCTCATGAACAGCGACGGCGAAGGCACGAAGCCGATCTGCCACGCTTCGGGGGTGTCATCCACCTTGGCCGCGGCTACCGGCGCGGCGGCAGCCGCCTGGCCCGACAGCACTGCTTCCAGGCGCGCCTTGATCGCGGCCACGGCCTGCGGGTCGGCAGGCTGGCCGTGTTCGGCTTCGCGCAGCAGGGCACGCAGCACGTCCACCGACGACAGCATGGCGTCGACCGCCGTGGCTTCCAGGGCGCGCTTGCCGGCGCGCAGTTCGTCCAGCAGGGTTTCCAGCACGTGGGTCAACGCGGCGATCGCGTCGAAGCCGAAGGTGCCGGCGCCGCCCTTGATGGAATGCGCGGCGCGGAACACCGAATTGATGATTTCCGGGTCCTGCTGGCCCGATTCAAGCGCCAGCAGGCCAGCCTCCATTGCATCCAGCCCCTCGCGGCTTTCTTCAAAGAACGTGGCGTGGAAACGTTGCAGATCCATGCTCATGGTGCGTGGGGTCCGGTTGCGAAGGGAGGGAGGGTGGTGCGGTGGGGTGTGCCGGGATCAGCCCAGCACTTTCTGCACGGTGGCGACCAGCTGTTCGGGATTGAACGGCTTGACCAGCCAGCCGGTGGCACCGGCGGCCTTGCCTTCGGACTTCTTGTCGGCGGCCGATTCGGTGGTCAGCATCAACATCGGGATGAACTTGTAGTCCGGCAGCTGGCGCAGCTCGCGGATCAGCGAGATGCCGTCCATGTTGGGCATGTTGACGTCGGTCACCACCGCGTTGAAGCGCTGGCCTTTGGCCCGGCCCAGTGCGACGGCACCATCTTCGGCCTCTTCGACCGAGAAGCCGGCCGAGGTGAGGGCGAAAGAGACCATCTGGCGCATCGACGCCGAGTCGTCCACCACCAAGATTCGTGCGCTCATGCAGCGTTCTCCACAGATTTCAGGTTGTCATGGGTTGCGTCCAGGCCAAGGGCCTGGGTGAGGCCGAGCAGTCGCGCGGCATCACGGAAAGTGGCAGTGCAACCGTCGAATCCGGTCGGGTGGCCTGCCTGGCGGCGGGCGTCGACGAATGCGCACAGGACCTGCATTGCTGCGGTATGGATACGGCTCACCTGGCTGGCATCCAGCGTCAGTTCGCCGGCCTGGTCCACCAACGGGGCCAGGCGGGTTTTCAGCTCGGTGCTGGTCTCGATTCCGAGATCACCACCCAGGGCAACAGTGCTCATGTTTGCTCCGGACAAACGGTTCCGAGAGAGATAACGGCCTGCACCCACAAAGCTTTAGGGGAGGTGCGGGCGATCTTCATCATTCTGTCGGCCGCCCCGCCCGCGGGAGGGGGGTAGAGCCACCCCATGGGTGGCTGACTCAACGGCATGACCAACACCCGTCGTCATGCCATCACGACGTCGAACAGGACGGCAGCCACCCATGGGGTGGCTCTACCGCGTGGGGGTGCCGGTCAGTTCAACAGCTGGGTGGCATCCAGCAGGATCATCGGCTGGGCGCTGATCCTGGCCACGCCACGGAACAGGTCGTTGGAAATCTGGCAGATGCGGGCGGTGTCGGGCGGCTCGATCTGCGAGTCGGTGAGGTTGGCCACGTCTTCCACGGCCGACACGCGCAGGCCCATGGTTTCGCCGTCTTCCTCGAGCACCACGATGCGGGTGTTGGCATCTTCCTGGGCCGGACCCGCGCCCAGATGGATGCCCAGGTCCATCACCGGTACCACCTGGCCGCGCAGGTTCA
>Ga0213828_1002942_pt1 | contig 11779 bp, 13 predicted proteins | sample MC6MC0897MG_FD_180664 | JGI IMG/M metagenome (GOLD analysis project Ga0213828, IMG submission 180664) | Enriched soil aggregate microbial communities from Iowa State University, Ames, United States - MC6-MC0897-MG | ecosystem: Environmental > Terrestrial > Soil > Unclassified | place: USA: Iowa...
AACGGTAATCAGATTAGGGATATTCATCGGCACAACTGGCTACGAGGTGAAGGGGCATTCTACTCGCTATGCAGGTTTGCATAAATCGACTCTGCGAGCTTTTTACTGATCCCCGGGGCTTTGGCGATCTCTTCGATGCTTGCACGAGTCAGCTCCTGCAATCCACCAAAATGTTTCAACAAGTCGCGACGCCGGGTCGGGCCAACGCCCGCAACGCCTTCCAGCGTTGACGTACGGCGGGTTTTGCCGCGGCGGGCGCGGTGTCCGGTAATTGCAAAACGGTGGGCCTCATCGCGGATTTGTTGAATCAGGTGCAGCGCCGGCGAATCGCCACGCAAGGTGAACTCATGCGCCGCATCATTTAGATACAACGTTTCAAAGCCAGCCTTGCGCGTGGCACCCTTGGCGACACCCAGCAAGATCAGATTCGGCACGGCGAGTTCATTGAGAACATCACGAGCCATCGACAGCTGACCCTTGCCACCGTCGACCAGCAAGATGTCCGGCAGCTTGCCCTCGCCCTCCTTGAGTTTGCTGAAGCGTCGTGTAAGGGCCTGATGCATGGCGGCATAGTCGTCACCCGCCGTGACTCCTTCGATGTTGTAGCGCCGGTAGTCCGACTTGATTGCGCCTTCCGGGCCAAACACCACGCAGGAAGCAACCGTCGCCTCACCACTGGAATGACTGATGTCGTAGCACTCCAGACGCTGCGGCGGCTCATCCAGATTCAACACTTCGGCCAATGCCTCAAACCGCGCTGCCGTGTGTTGACGGTTGGCCAGGCGTGCGCCCAATGCCTGCTCTGCGTTGGTCACGGCCAGTTGCTGCCAGCGCGCACGTGTACCACGCACCCGATGACTGATCGCCAGTTCGCGGCCACGCAACTCATGGATCGCCTCGATCAACGTCGGAAAATCTTCGTGAACCACATTGACGATCAGTTCGCTCGGCAAGTCCCGCTCGGGGCTGCTGATGAAGTACTGGCCGAGAAACGCGGCCATGACCTCCGACACATCCTCTTCGATACCGACTTGCGGAAAGAAATTCTTGCTGCCCAGCACGCGCCCGCCGCGGACGCTGATCAAATGCACGCAGGCACCACCCGGGTTGACGAAAGCCGCGATGACGTCGATATCTCCCGTGCCGCCTTCCATGCTTTGTTGATCCTGGACCCTGCGCAACAGCGCGATCTGATCGCGCAACTCGGCAGCTCGCTCGAACTCAAGGTTGATCGCCGCCTCTTCCATCGCCGTCGACAGTTCGTTGGTCAGCGCGTGACTACGCCCCTCAAGAAACATGACCGAGTGGCGCACGTCTTCGGCATAAACCTCGGGCTCGACCAGCCCGACGCAAGGCGCTTTGCAGCGTTTGATCTGATACTGCAGACATGGCCGGGTACGGTTCTTGTAGTAGCTGTCTTCACACTGGCGAACGAAGAAGGTTTTTTGCAGCAGACTCAGGCTTTCGCGTATGGCGCCGGCGCTCGGATAAGGCCCGAAATACTTGCCCTTGGCTTTTTTGGCCCCGCGATGAATGCTCAGGCGCGGAAACTGCCCGTCGGAAAGAAACACGTAGGGATAGGATTTGTCGTCGCGCAACAGGATGTTGTACGGCGGCCGCCACTCTTTGATCAGCGTTTGTTCAAGCAGCAGCGCTTCGGTTTCGTTGGCGGTGATGGTCGTTTCGACCTGCGCAATGCGACCCACCAACGCTGCGGTTTTAGGCGCCAGACCGGTTTTGCGAAAGTAGCTGGCCAAGCGTTTTTTCAGATTTTTGGCCTTGCCCACGTACAACAGGCGTGCATCGCTGTCGAACATGCGATAGACGCCGGGGCGCCCGCTGACGGTTGACAGGAAAGCGCCGGAATCGAATGTTTCAGTCATGGTCAGAGGCTGGCATCAACCATGCCGTGACGAACCGCCAACAGTGTCAACTCGACGTCGCTGCTGATCGAAAGCTTCTCGAAAATACGGTAGCGATAGGTGTTCACGGTTTTCGGCGACAGGCACAACTTGTCGGAAATGATTTGCACCTTCTGACAGCCGACGATCATCAACGCGATTTGAATTTCGCGCTCGGACAAGGCATCGAAAGGAGAATCGTTGGACGGTTGAAAGGATTTGATCGCCAATTGCTGGGCGATTTGCGGACTGATATAGCGTTGTCCGGCAAACACCAGGCGAATCGCCTGAACCATTTCCGGCAAACCCGCACCCTTGGTCAGATACCCCGCAGCGCCAGCCTGCAGCAAGCGTGTCGGAAAAGGATCCTCCTCACACACCGTAACCGCGACCACTTTGATATCCGGATGACTGCGCAACAGTTTGCGCGTGGCTTCGAGGCCGCCGATGCCAGGCATCTTGACGTCCATCAGCACCACATCGGGCTTCAACTCTCGGGCCTTGATCAGGGACTCTTCCCCGGATTCGGCCTGGCCAACCACTTGCAAGCCATCGATATCGGCCAGCATACGTGTAATGCCTGTACGAACGAGATCATGGTCATCGACCACTAGCACCCTAATCAAGCAGACACCTCGCGATATGGTCATATTGGGATGCCGGACACCTTAGCAAAAAGTGCCACACAGACCTAGCGGAAAGCTTCATTTAAAAAGTTTCAATTCATCATTGAAGGCTTGCCGGCTGCGGGTTTCAGAGCACAGGTGTACTTATATCAAGCTCCATTCGCAGAAAACACTCGTCCGCACCCTGAACCTGTAGTCCTTTTCTTTCGTACAAGTTTCTTGCCGGATTATTTTCGAACACGGTAAGGCGCAGAGCCCGGCGCCTTTCTTTAATGGCCATGTCGATAACCTGATCAATCGCCCAGGAACCAGCGCCCTGCCCCTGAAACGCTTCAGCAATCTGCAATTCCCGAATGTAGAGTGCACGCAGATCCCGGCTGAGACTGAGAAACCCCAGCGCCAGCTCACCCCGCACTATCAGCCAGTTCTGCCGCCCCGACCACGCTACGTCAAACGCTTCATCCTGCCATAACAGGTCATGGTGAATGTAGTAACGCAGCATGTTCTGACAGGTGAGATCGCGGGCAAATCCCAGGTCTTCTGGAGCGGCAAGACGCAAGTGGAATGTCATCGGGCTTGCGTAACAGGAACAACCCGTCCCTGCCATACGCCTTCATTACGCTGAGCGACGACCAGAAGATCGCCCGTCCCCGGAGCGGCAACAATCAGCGAACCGTCTTCAGACCAGATGCAACTGCGCCCGGCGGATTGCCAACCGCCGGTCAGCCCACCGTGATTGGCCATTAGCACAGCCATCGAGTGTTGCCGGGCGTAGCCCTGAAGTATTGCCGCATCAACTGCGTAACCTTTCTCGCTGATCAATACACCGGCTGCGTACAGGTTAGCGCCCTGATCGGCGGCCGCCGCGGCATGGCTGGCATGCGTGAAATCGGCGCACACCGCCAACGCGACGACGTCCCCGTCGATATTCAGCGTCGGGCCACCGAAACCGGGTGCAAAAACAAGTTCCTCGCCCGTGTGCAAATGCTGCTTGCTGTACACGCCGAGAGAACCATCCGCGCCCAGTACCAGAGCGCCGATCAGCGCCGAAACACTGCTCTCCAACCGGATGGGCATACCGACAACGGCAGTTACCCCAAGCTTTCGGGCCAAATCCCTAAGAGGTTGCAACACGGCATCTTGCGGTTCGATCGCCAACGCTGCGGCCGTTTCTCCTTCATAGCCAGTCAGCGACAACTCGGGAAAAACCAGTAACTCAACACCCTGCTCCGCTGCTGTCTCGATGAAGCGGCAATGTCGGGCAATGTTCCCGGGGAGGTCCCCGGCAAGGGAGAGGCTTTGGGCAGCGGCAATGGTCAGTGTCGACACGGTTCATCCTTGGCAATCAAGCAAAACGCTGAGTGTCACCACTCTTGCCCAAATCAGGCAATAGGCATTTTGTTGATAACGCGATAGCAATTTCTGATTGCTGAGCCACATCGGCCTCTAGTAAGCTCGGCCCACTCATCGGAGACAAACCATGTTCAACACCCTCTCACAGCTTCGTACCGCCAGCGCCCTGCGCTCGGTTGCGGCTGCCCGGGTGAATGACGTTTGCGCTCCGGTCAGCTTTTATTTTGGGTATTGGTTTAGCCACTGGCGCGCCTGATACCCAAACGGCGCCCATGATAACGGGTCGCCTACCAGAGATTTCTCAACCCCCGGTCGGCCTCCCGACCGGGGGTTTTGTTTTTTCAGCCCCGAACTTTTTCAGCAACACACCAGATACTTTGAGGATTCACGAAATGAACTACGCCACTTATTACCGTTACGACAGCTTTAGCGCCTGGCGATTTACCAGCCTCCGCTCGGGACAGCCTGCCGCCTCCGATCGGTCACCTACAGGTGGCAAACACGCCCACATTGCCAATACGGCCAATTGTCGAACACCCCAGTAGGGCCGAGCGCGCGGGAAGAACCCGCCGCCAGCCCAGGAAGACCGAATATGAACTCGTCCGTTTCTGCTCTGCCATTGTCCACCCTCGATTGCGCCAACGAAGCGCTGACCGTGCGTCTGCCCAGTTCGTTGCAACTCAAACAGCAATTGCCCTTGAGCAATGCCTTGAGCCAACAAGTCGCCGCCCATCGCGAGGCAGTTCGAGCGATCCTCAACGGTGATGATCAGCGTCTGCTGATAATCGTCGGCCCCTGCTCTATCCACGATCCCCAGTCTGCACTCGAATATGCCGGCAAACTGTCACGACTGGCCGAACAGGTCAGCGACAGAATGCTCCTGGTGATGCGAGCCTACGTCGAGAAGCCGCGCACTACCGTTGGCTGGAAAGGCCTGGCTTACGATCCGCACCTGGATGGCAGTGATGACATGGCCGCTGGCCTGGCACTGTCCCGTGAACTGATGCTGGAAATGATCCGCCTCGGTCTGCCCGTGGCGACCGAGCTGCTGCAACCCCTGGCGGCCGGCTACCTTGACGATCTGCTCAGTTGGGTTGCCATTGGCGCACGCACCACCGAATCTCAAATTCATCGCGAAATGGCCAGTGGTTTGAGCATGCCCGTAGGCTTCAAAAACGGCACCGACGGCGGCGCAGCTGTAGCTGTCGATGCCATGCGCTCGGCAGCCCATCCTCATCGGCATTTCGGAGTAGACAGCCAAGGTCACCCGGCGATCATTCAGACACCAGGCAACCCTGATACTCATTTGGTCCTGCGCGGAGGTCATCACGGCCCCAATCATGATCGCGAGAGCATTGCCAGAATCCACGCTGACCTGAACCGACTGAAGGTCCCGAACCGGATCATGGTTGATTGCAGTCACGCCAACAGCGGCAAGGATCCATTACGCCAGCCAGGCATTTTCAATGAAGTGCTTGAACAACGCTTGCAGGGCGATAGCTCTTTGATCGGCATGATGCTGGAGTCTCACCTGTTCGAAGGTTGTCAGCCGCTGAGTGCCTCGCTACGGTACGGTGTATCGATCACCGATGGCTGTCTCGGCTTTGACGCAACGCAACAATTGCTGCTTGATGCAGCTCAGCGCATTGGCGCGCACCACTGAAGTTGACGGCGCTACCCTCCGATCAAAGAACCGGAGGGTGGTCCGCTCCAGCTACGCCTCCAGCCGGACCTGAGTCACCGCTGACTCCTGACTGACGTCATCCAAACGCTCAACCGTGTAGGCAACGCGCACGATCGACCCGTGATGCTCGCGCCAGAAGCGTTGTGGCACGATAAAGATAAGCGGCTTGCCGGCGGTTTCCCGGGTGATTTCGCGGTCATCGCGGTGATTGAAAAAATCGCCATCACACTTGAGATAGACCAGCTCGCCTTCCTGCGTCCGGGCATTGCCGATCACAACGGTGACGCCATCAATACAATCCTGCACCAATAACACGCCATCCTCAGCTTCAAGCACATCGGGCGCGTCCAGTTGACCATGCAGCAAGGCGCTGATGAGAACTCTCGCGGGATCGGATTCGAGCACCGCTCCACCCTCTCGCTCGACTCGATAGCGTACCGTCACCTCGCCTCCAAGATGTGCAGCTATGTACTCATGCGGGATCCAGAAAGACAGGGTGTCGGCAACAGCGAAGACTTCGACCTTCAATCGATCACTGAATGATAGTGGCGAGGTGTCTCCAGACCACATCAACGCAACGTGGTCACCTGCCGCCATTCGGGCATAAGGCTGGAGAGTGACGAGCGCACCTTCCGTGACCCGTGCCGGATCCAGTGCCCCGGCGACTGCGTCCACAATATGTGGAGCCAGCAGTTGAGGCCGTGTATCGCCTACCGACAATTGCACGCGCGCAGACGATGCGGGCTCGGTCAGGCCGGCGCTGAAAAGTGTCCAGTAGACCTCCAGTGAACCGCCATCCAGTGCGGCGATATGCAGCCCCTTGATCACGAAAATGATGTCTTTGCCAACCTGGGCCTCACTGACATGCCGCGTCATTTCGTGGTGATAGGCGAAGCCCTCTATATCAAGCCCTTCCCAGCGCAAAAGCAATTGATCGCCAGACGCCATGTTCGGATAAGGGGCAATACGGACGGCGACTTTGCCCAGAGAAGGATCAAGTACGCGCCCTTCCAGCGATTCGAGCGTCGCTGCCGGCAGCAACTCTTTGGCGGCGAGAGGGCTGGCGGGGTGGCGCATCCGGTAGCAAAACTCGATTTCATGCGTGTTCATTGTTGGCTCCATGCCTTGGACTAACGCTGTCTTCATTGACGACGTCGACAGTCAACATTCAACGCGATTGTTCCTGCTCTGGATATCAGCCCAATACGCCGCAGACACGAAGTAAAAGCTACTAGCCCAGTAGGCAACCGACGCTAAATCGACTTCGGCCAGGCGCGAGACCGCCAGATCTTCCGATTTGGACTTCCCAAGTATCCGAAAAATCATACAGCCCATAGTCCAGATTCAACGAGCAAGTGAAGCCTCTTCTTACTTCTTAAACGAGTTGTGTGTTTTAGAGTGGCCCACAGATTTCCCGATGAACTTCTGAGAAAAAGGTAAGAACATGCAACGGAATGCTACAACTCGTTATCCCATCCTTCTGGTACACGGCCTGTTCGGATTCGAACGCATCGGCCATTTCGAGCTGTTCCATGACGTCAAGAGCGCCCTGAAAGCGGCTGGCAACCGAGTGTTCGTTCCCCACCTCAGCGCAACCCACGACAATGAAGTCAGGGGTGAGCAACTGTTGAAGCAGATTGATAGTGTCCTGCGCGGCACGCGTGCCAGGAAGGTCAATCTCATCGGGCACAGCCAGGGTGCTTTGGCTGCACGATACGCTGCGGCGCTTGCGCCAGACGCCATCGCCTCGGTGACTTCGGTCAGCGGCCCGAACCACGGTTCGGAACTGGCGGACTTCCTGCGCAAGGCGCTGGTGCCAGGCCGGCTGCCGGAAATCGTCGCGCAAAACGTGGCGACACTGTTTGCCGATTTTCTGTCACTGCTCAGCGGTAGCGTCACGCTGCCGCAAAATGCACTGGCAGCGCTCAATGGACTGACAACCGAGGGCGTGGGCACTTTCAACGACAAGTTCCCCCAAGGGCTGCCCGGCATCTGGGGCGGGCATGGCGCAGCAAAGGTCAATGGCGTGCACTATTACTCGTGGAGCGGGGTGCTGCCGACAAGCGAGACAAACGAGCTGCCGATTGGCGACCCAGTACGCAGCGTTTGCCTGGCGCTGTCACAATATTTCATGACTGAAGGAGAACAGAATGACGGTTTCGTCGGGCGTTTCAGCTCTCATCTGGGGCAAGTGATCCGTTCCGACTATCCGCTGGATCACCTGAGCAGTCTGCGCCGCACTGCTGGCGCGGCCATCCGCGAACCCGATCCGATTGATCTTTACGTTGAACACGCCGCGCGCCTGCGAGCTGCGAATCTCTGATCAACCCGCAACCCTGCGAACGGAACTTTGCCGAGAATTCGCCCACTGAATCCGGTAGGCTCCACACTTTACTGAAATAGACTGGAGAGTTTCCCCATGGCTAAAGCCACTGCCCGCCACATCCTTGTTGCCAGCGAAGACAAGTGCAACGAACTGAAGGCCCAGATCGAAGGCGGCGCCGATTTCGCCGAAGTCGCCAAGGCCAACTCCACCTGCCCGTCCAGCCGTCAGGGCGGTGATCTGGGTTCATTCGGTCCTGGCCAGATGGTCAAGGAATTCGACACCGTGGTCTTCAGCGCGCCAATCAACGTCGTGCAAGGCCCGGTGAAAACCCAGTTCGGTTATCACCTGCTGGAAGTCACCAGCCGTCAGGACTGATCCGTCACCTGATTGCTAGCCAACGGCCCGCCTTCTGGTGGGCCGTTGTGTTTCAGTTACACATACGGCTGGCGACTGGCGTGCCTCTCGCGTAAAACTTGCGCTTATCGATTTCCCGGTTCCAAGGCTGACAATGCGACTGGTTTTCCCCACATTGATGCTCACCGCCCTAGCCCTCCTTTCAGGCGCCGCCGGTGTGAACGCGGCCCCGCAACATGCGTTGACCGTTTATGGCGAACCCGCCAAATACCCTGCCGGTTTCAGTCATTTCGACTACACCAACCTGCAGGCTCCCAAGGGTGGGACGATGCGCCGCTCGGCGATTGAAATCGGTCACTTCGACCACGTCCTTCCTTATATAGACAAAGGCATCGGCGTCACCCAGATTGACGGCATGCTGTACTCGCCCCTGGCCCAGCGCTCGCTGGACGAGCCTTACACCGTTTACGGCCTGGTCGCGCAAAAGATGGAGCGCTCGGACGACGGTCTGTCGTTGCGTTTCTTCATCAATCCAAAGGCCCGTTTCGCCGACGGCAAAGCGATCACCGCCGAAGACGTGCGCTACACCTACGATTTGTTAATGACCCAAGGCAGCCTGCGTTATCGCACGCAGTTTGCTGACGTCAAAGGCGTCGAAGTGGAAGCACCGTTGACCGTGCGCTTCGACTTCAAGAGCAATGAAAACCGCACCCTGCCACTGGACGTCGCGACCCTGCCGGTATTCCCCGAGCATTGGTGGAAGAGCCGCGATTTCGCCAATGGCGGTGGCTATGAAGCGCCACTGGGTAGCGGCCCCTATCGAGTCGGCAAAGTCGATTCGGGGCGCAGCATCACCTTTGAGCGCAACGCCGACTGGTGGGGCAAAGACTTGCCGGTCAGTCGCGGCCTCTACAATTTCGATCATTTCAGCATCGAGTACTTCGGTGATACCGACGTCGCCCGGCAAGTGCTGCGCGGCGGTGCCTATGACTACAACCGCGAGTTCTCGGCCACTGGCTACTCGATCGGCTACGACAGCCCCGCGCTGAACGACGGGCGTCTGCAAAAAGCACACTTGGCCACGGAGGCGCCACAGTCGGCTCAGGGTTTTGTATTCAACCTGCAGAAACCGATGTTCGCCGATCGCCGTGTGCGCCAGGCCCTGGCAATGCTCTGGGACTTCGAGTGGAGCAACCGGCAAATGATGCGCGGTATGTATATCCGCCAGCAGAGCTACTTTTCCAACACGCAACTGGCGGCAAGCGAACTGCCCGATGCGCAAGAACTGAAAATCCTCGAACCGCTGCGTGGCCAGGTTCCGGACGAGGTTTTCAGCAAAGTCTTCGAAGCGCCGAAAACCGACGGCAGCGGCGTTATCCGTGACAAACAGTTGCAAGCCCTTGAACTGCTCGAGCAGGCCGGCTGGAAACCCGATGGCGATCAGTTGGTGAATGCCCAGGGTGAGCCGCTGAGCTTTACCTTCCTGGTCAGCCAGAACGGTATGGATCGCCTGCTGCTACCGTACAAGCGCACGCTGAAACAGATCGGCATCGACCTGAACATTCGCCGCATCGACTCCTCGCAATACGTCAATCGCCTGATGAGCCGTGACTACGACATGATCGTCACCGGCTACCCGGTCAGTACTTCCCCGGGAGGCGAGTTGCTCAATTACTTTGCTTCCGCGTCGGCCAACGACCCGGGCGCGAACAACTACATGGTGTTGAAAAACCCTGCGGTGGATACGCTGATCAACGGCCTGATTCGCGCCTCAACCCAGTCCGACATGCTGCATTACGCCCATGCCCTGGACCGAGTGCTGCAATGGAATTACTACTGGATTCCCAACTACTATCCACCAGGCACCTCGACCGTGTGGTGGAACCGCTTCGGCATACCGTCGGTGCAAGCCAGCAATGACGAAGCCATCGAGAGCTGGTGGGAAATCAGCAGCAAACCGCTGACCAATCAGCAGATGACCGCGGAAAAAATTGCCCGTGGCAGACCCGGAGGGCCGCACTGATGTGGGGTTACATACTGCGGCGTCTGCTGCTGATCATTCCGACGCTGGTGATCATTCTGCTGGTCAATTTCGTGATCATTCAGGCCGCGCCCGGCGGTCCGGTAGAACAGGCCATCGCCCACCTGCAGGGCATCGGCGGCGCGGGTGTCGGCGGCGGCGCCAGCGAAACCATGAGCGGCACCTCACGCGCCAGTCGCGGCCTCGATCCGCAATTGATCAAGGACATCGAAAAACAGTACGGTTTCGACAAGCCGGCCCATGAGCGCTTGTGGCTGATGCTGAAGAACTACGCGCAACTGGATTTCGGCAAAAGCTTTTTCCGTGGCGCGACGGTCACCGATCTGATCCTGGAAAAAATGCCGGTGACCATTTCCCTCGGGTTGTGGGCGACGCTGATCACCTATCTGGTGTCGATCCCGCTGGGTATCCGCAAGGCCGTGCACCATGGCAGTCATTTCGATATCTGGAGCAGCACGGCGATCATCATCGGCTACGCGATGCCGGCGTTTCTGTTTGCGATGTTCCTGATCGTGGTGTTTGCCGGCGGTACGTCGCTGAACTGGTTTCCGGTGCGCGGGCTGGTCTCGGACAACTTCGAATCCCTGTCGACTATCGGCAAAATCGCCGACTATTTCTGGCACCTGGTGCTGCCGGTGACGGCACTGGTGATCGGTGGTTTCGCCACGCTGACGATCCTGACGAAAAACTCGTTTCTCAATGAAATCACGCGCCAGTACGTGGTAACCGCCCGCGCCAAAGGCCTGAGCGAACGCCGTGTGCTATACGGCCATGTGTTCCGCAACGCCATGTTGTTGGTGGTATCGGGCATTCCCCAAGCGTTCATCAGCGTGTTCTTTGCCGGCTCCTTGCTGATCGAGGTGATCTTCTCCCTCGACGGCCTCGGTCGCATGAGCTATGAAGCGGCCGTCTCCCGGGATTACCCGGTGGTGTTTGGCTCTCTGTTCATCTTCACCCTGTTTGGCCTGCTGATAAAACTGATCGGCGACTTGTGTTACACCCTCGTCGATCCGCGCATCGACTTCGCCGCGAGGAACGCCTGATGTTCAAGCTCTCGCCTCTTGGGCGTCGGCGCTTCGAGCGCTTCAAGAAAAACCGCCGTGGCTGGTGGTCGCTGTGGCTGTTTATCGGCCTGTTTGTGCTGACACTGGGCGGTGAGTTGATCGCCAACGACAAGCCTCTGGTCGTCAGCTATCAGGACCAATGGTACTTCCCGGTATTCAAGCGCCACACCGAGCAGGAGTTCGGCGGACAACTACCGTTTCAGGCCGATTATCGCAGCGATTACGTACAGAACCTGATTCGCAAGGACGGTGGCTGGCTGCTGTTCCCGCCGATTCCTTTCAGTGACGACACACCGAACTACGACCTCACCAAACCGGCGCCGAGCCCGCCGACGTCAGTCAACTGGCTGGGCACTGACGACCAGTCGCGGGATGTGCTGGCACGGGTCATATTCGGCGCACGAGTATCGATCCTGTTCGCACTTATGCT
>Ga0213828_1002946_pt1 | contig 11762 bp, 5 predicted proteins | sample MC6MC0897MG_FD_180664 | JGI IMG/M metagenome (GOLD analysis project Ga0213828, IMG submission 180664) | Enriched soil aggregate microbial communities from Iowa State University, Ames, United States - MC6-MC0897-MG | ecosystem: Environmental > Terrestrial > Soil > Unclassified | place: USA: Iowa...
CGTGCAGTCTGAAACCGAGGTGGCACAAGCGGCCATCGAACTGGCTAGCACTCCACAGCTCGTGAGCCATGTGAACGGGCATGTGGGCTATTACCTGGTGGCGGGCGGTTTGCCCCACCTTGAGCAGGCGCTGCACGCCAGCGTGCCGCTGCACCAACGCTGGAAGCGCCTGCTGCAGAGCGCCCCGTTGAAGTTCTACCTGTGCCCTGCACTGCTGCTGACGCTGCTGTTAGCCTGGCCGTTTCTCAGCAGCGCTTATCACCGCGGCACACCAACCTGGGGCTTGGTCCTGCTCGCCGTGCCAGCGCTATTGATGACCAGCAGTCTGGCGATTGGCCTGGTCAACTGGCTGGTGACCCTCACGGTAGTCTCCTCGCTTCTGCCGCGCCTAGATTACAGCAAAGGCATACCGGCCGAGGCACGGACGCTGGTGGCGGTGCCGACGATGTTTGCCAACGCCGACGACATCGAGGCGCTAGTGGAAGGCCTGGAAGTGAGATTCCTGGCCAATCGCGATGCCAATCTGCATTTTGCGCTGCTCAGTGACTTCATGGACGCTCCTGCCGAGGTGATGCCCGAGGATGCCGAACTGCTCGCTCTGGCGCGGCAACTGATCGAGGCGCTCAACCACAAATATGCCGATGGCCAGGTCGACCGGTTCTTCCTGCTACACCGGCCCAGGCACTGGAGTTCGACCGAACGGGTCTGGATGGGGTATGAACGCAAGCGCGGCAAGCTCGCGGAGCTCAACGCGTTGCTGCTTGGTAAAGGAAAGGAGCGCTTCGCATTGATCGTCGGTGATGTCGCGCCACTGAGCACGGTACGCTTCGTCATCACCCTGGACACCGACACCTTGCTGCCCCGCGATGTCGCGCGTCAGTGCATCGGTACCATGATGCACCCGCTTAACCATCCGGTATTCGATCTACAGAGCGGTAAGATCGTCAGCGGCTACGCCATCCTCCAGCCACGCGTAGGGATCAGCTTGCCGAGCACGGCACGTTCGACCTACGCCCGCCTGTTTGGCAGCGATGCGGGTATCGACCCCTATACCCGCGCCGTCTCCGATGTTTACCAGGACCTGTTCCACAACGGCTCCTTCATCGGCAAGGGCATCTATGCCGTCGATGCCTTCGAACAGGCACTCGAAGGCTGCCTGCCCGATAACCGCATCCTCAGCCATGACTTGATCGAAGGCTGCTACGCCCGCTGCGGGTTGCTCAGCGATGTACAACTGTATGAGGAATATCCGTCGCGCTACAGCGCCGATGCCAAGCGCCGACACCGCTGGATTCGCGGAGACTGGCAAGTGCTGTACTGGGCCTTGCCGTGGGCACCGAAGCCCGAGGGAGGATTCGCACCCAACCCCCTGAGCAACCTTGCCCGCTGGAAGATTCTCGACAACCTGCGCCGCAGCCTGGAGCCAGGCGCCTTCCTGGCCATGCTGGTCTGGGGATGGTTGGGTTCGAGCGAAGCCATCTCCTGGACATTGGCGGTGGTCATCCTGGTCTTTGTCCAACCGACGCTGCAGTCAGTACTGGCGCTGGTGCAGAAAGCGGCCGATATTCCCCTGGGACAACACCTCAGCGCGGCATTACGGACCTCGGGCCAGCATTTCATGCGCGCGCTCTTGTCGATTGTCTGGTTGCCGTCCGATGCGTTGTTGAGCTTCGATGCGATTGGCCGCTCATTGTGGCGCATGCTGATCAGCAAACGCCGCCTGCTGCAATGGCAACCTTCCCGTGAGGTGGAGCGTTCCAGTGGCACCGGTCTGTCAGACATGTATAAAAGCATGTGGATTGCCCCGGCACTGGCGCTGCTGCTATTCGCGGCCCTGCTCCCCTCCCTCGCCGTACTCGCACTGGCGGCGCCTTTGCTGCTGGTGTGGTTGGTAAGCCCAGCGATTGCCTGGTGGATCAGCCTGCCGACCACACCCGCGGGGTTTAGTCCGTCAGCGCAAGACCTGCGTTTCCTGCGCATGCTGTCACGCCAGACCTGGGCGTTCTTTGATCGTTACGTGAGCCCTGAGGACAACTGGTTGCCGCCGGATAACGTCCAGGAAGTACCCAAGCTGACCATTGCGCACCGGACCTCCCCGACCAACATGGGCATGGCCTTGCTCTCGCACCTGGCGGCCCACGATTTCGGTTACCTGAGCGGCGGGCGCTTGCTGGAACGCATCACTGCAATGCTTGAATCCATGGCCGGCCTAGAGCGTCATCAAGGGCACTTCTACAACTGGTACGACACCAAGACACTGCAGCCGCTGGCGCCTAGGTATTTGTCCACCGTGGACAGCGGCAACCTGGCGGGCATGCTGCTCACCTTACGACCGGGGCTGCTGGGATTGATCGACACGCCTCTGTTTGACCGAAGCACCCTGAGCGGCCTGGGCGACACCCTCGATGTGCTTCAACAGGCGTTAGAGGGCGTAAACCTCGATGACCGTGCCGTGCTTGAACTGCGCGTAAAGGTAGAGTCGGCGCTGGTCCAGGACACCCCGGACAACCTCCTGCCATTACTCGATCTAACGGCTGCCTTAACAATCGACAGTCCGCCCAGGGCTGCTGAAGAAGCCCATTACTGGCTACAGGCATTACAGGCGCAGTGCATGGATCTGCGGGCAGAACGACTACTCTTCGAGCTACCGTCGGCACCCGCCCGGGACAAGCCACCCGCACTCACCCTGCGGCAAATGGCCGAGCTCGATTGCACCCTGTGGCTGCCCGCCGATCAGGCGCAAGTTCAGGAGGTACAACGCCTGGCCCGCGCACGAATCATTCATCTTGAGCACCTGGCCGAATTTTGCGCGTCACTGGCCAGCATGGACTTCACCTTCCTCTACGATGCCCAACGTGACCTGTTCTCGATAGGCTACAACGCCGACGAACGCAGGCTGGACCACGGCTATTATGATCTGCTCGCTTCAGAGGTACGCCTGACCAATTTCGTGGCCATCGCCCAGGGCCAGCTGCCGCAACAGGCCTGGTTCACCCTCGGACGCCTGCTCAGCAACAATCGTGGGGGGCCGGTGCTGCTTTCCTGGTCCGGATCGATGTTCGAGTACCTGATGCCCAACTTGATCATGCCTAGCTATGAAGGGACGCTGCTGGAGCAGACCTGTCGCGCGGCCGTCGCCTTGCAGATCGAGCATGGGAACCAGTTGGGCATCCCCTGGGGCGTGTCCGAGTCGGGTTATAACACCCTCGACGCCCACTTCAATTATCAGTACCGGGCCTTCGGAGTTCCAGGCCTTGGGCTCATGCGCGGGTTGGCCGAGGACACCGTGATTGCACCGTACGCCAGCGCCCTGGCGCTGATGGTCGAGCCGCAAGCGGCCTGTCGCAACCTTCAACGCCTGGCGGCCCAAGGTTCGGCAGGGCGCTATGGCCTGTACGAAGCGGTCGACTACACCGAGGCACGCCTGCCGCGCGGCCAGCACTATGCGGTCGTGCGCTCGTTCATGGCGCACCATCAGGGCATGAGCCTGCTGGCCTTGACCAGCGTGCTGTTGGACCTTCCCATGCAGCGCCGTTTCGAGTCGATCCCGGCCTTCCAGGCGACCGTGTTGTTGCTGCAGGAGCGCGTACCGAAAACCGCCGCGCCCTACCTGCATGCAACCCAGGCACGTGCCACAGGGGAAAACCCGGAGACGCAGGAAACCAGGCTGCGCGTGTTCGCCGATCCCGGGCGCAAACGCCCCGCTGTGCAGCTGCTCTCCAACGGCCGTTACCACGTCATGCTCAGCAGTGCCGGGGGCGGTTACAGCCGTTGCAACGACATCGCCGTGACCCGCTGGCATGAAGACGCGACCCGCGACAACTGGGGCATGTTCTGCTATCTGCGCGATGTCAGCAGCGGCGTATTCTGGTCCTCGGCCCACCAGCCGACCCTGCACCGGCCAGAAAGCCATGAGGCGATTTTCAGCGACTCCCGGGCCGAGTTTCGTGTTCGCGAGCTCGACTTCGATACGCACACGGAGATCGTCGTGTCTCCCGAAGACGATATCGAACTGCGCCGGCTGCACATCACCAACCGCGGCCGCGTAAGCCGTAGCCTGGAGATTACCTCCTACGCCGAGGTGGTACTGGCGCCGGCGGTCAGTGATGCCATGCACCCGGCCTTCAGCAACCTGTTCGTGCAGACCGAACTGGTGCCGGCGCTGCAGGCCATCGTCTGCACCCGCAGGCGGCGCTCCACTGAGGAAGCCGTGCCCTGGATGTGCCACCTGCTGGCCGCCCACGGCGTGGACATCGACGCCATTTCCTACGAGACCGATCGAGCGCGATTTATAGGTCGCGGACGCAACGCTTGCGCACCGGCGGCGCTCGATGGCCATGTCCAGCAGCTGTCCGGCAGCGCAGGTTCGGTGCTGGATCCGATCGTAGCCATCCGCTGCCGTATCACGCTGGAACCCGGGCAAACGGCGACCATTGACCTGGTGACCGGCGTCGCGGACAGCCGTGACGGCTGTCTGTACCTGATCAATAAATACCGCGACCGCCACCTCGCCGATCGGGTCTTCGACCTGGCCTGGACCCACAGCCAAGTGTTGCTGCGCCAACTCAATGTCTCGCAGGATGATGCGCGCCTGTTTGAACAGATGGCTGCTTCGATCCTCTACGCCAATGCCTCGTTGCGCGCGGAAAACAGCATCTTGATGGCCAATCGACGTAATCAATCGAGCCTCTGGGGCCAGGCGATCTCCGGCGACCTGCCCGTCGTCCTGCTGCAGGTTTCCACCGTCGAGAACATCGAACTCGTGCACCAGATGGTCAAGGCCCATGCCTACTGGCGGCAAAAGGGGCTGATGGTCGACCTGGTGATCTGGAACGAAGATCAGGCCGGCTATCGCCAGCAACTCCAGGACTTGATCATAGGTGTGGTGACATCCGGCAGCGAAGCCTCGTTGATCGATCATCCCGGGGGCATTTTCGTGCGTCCGGCACAGCAGTTGTCGAACGAGGACCGTACGCTGATCCTGTCGGTTGCACGCCTGGTGCTGAGCGAAGACAACGGCGGCATCGCCGAGCAGGTTCATCGGCGCCACGCCGTCCCGGTACACCCGGCGCTCGTCCCCACGTTCAAGCACCAGGCAAAGGCAACACAAGCGACCCTGCCGGCTATCGAAGGTCTGCTGCTGGGCAATGCCTATGGCGGCTTCAGTGCCGATGGCAGCGAGTACATCATGACCTTGCAGCCTGGCAGGCCCACGCCGGCGCCATGGGCCAACGTATTGGCCAACCCGCACTTCGGCACGGTGATATCCGAAAGTGGTGGCGCTTACACCTGGATGGAAAACGCTCACGAATTTCGCCTGAGCCCCTGGCATAACGACCCGGTCACCGACGCCAGCGGCGAGGCGATATATGTGCGCGATGAAGAAACCGGGTATTTCTGGTCGGTGACGCCGCAGCCTTGTCCCGGTACTGGCGCGTACCGGACCCGGCACGGCTTTGGCTATAGCGTATTCGAGCACGACGAAGACGGAATCCACACCGAGTTGTGGGTGTATGTGGCGCTGGACGCTTCGATCAAATTCTCACACTTGCAGATTCGTAATCGCTCAGGCCGCGCCAGACGCCTGTCGACGACCTGCTATGTCGAGTGGGTACTGGGCGACTTGCGCAGCAAATCGGCGATGCATGTGGTGACGGAAGCCGACCCTAGCAGCGGCGCATTGTTCGCCAGGAACGCCTATTCGATCGAGTTTGGCGAACGGGTGGCGTTCCTCGATACCGACTCGAGCGACATTCGCATCAGCGGCGATCGCACTGAATTCATCGGCCGCAATGGCAGTCTCAAGACACCTGCAGGACTGCAGCACGCGCGGCTGTCGGGCCGTACCGGTGGCGGCCTGGATCCCTGCGCGGCAATACAGGTTGCCCTCGACCTCGACAACGGTGAAGAGCAGGACGTGGTCTTCCGGCTCGGGGCAGCCAGGGATAAGGCGTCAGCCTTGCGCCTGGTTCATCAATACCGCGGCCTGGCGGCGGCCAGCGCGCAACTGGCGGCGGTACGCGAGCATTGGCGTGCGCAACTGGGCGTGATTCAAATCCAGACTCCCGACCCGAGTATCGATGTCATGGTCAATGGCTGGCTGATGTACCAAGTGATCGCCTGTCGCTTCCAGGCCCGCAGTGGCTACTATCAGTCCGGTGGGGCCATCGGCTTTCGCGATCAACTGCAAGACAGCATGGCGATGATCCATGCCGACCCCGCCAGCGTGCGTGGTCATCTGTTGCTGTGCGCAGCCCATCAATATGCCGAAGGCGACGTGCAACACTGGTGGCATCCGCCGCTCGATCGGGGGGTGCGCAGTGGCTGTTCAGACGATTACTTGTGGCTGGCATTGGCGACCAGCCACTATGTCAATGTCACCGCCGACCTCAGCGTGCTGGCAGAACCCGTGGGTTACCTTGAGGGCCGTCCGCTCAATGCCGGGGAAGAATCCTATTACGACCTGCCAGGCAAATCGCAGCTGGTGGAAAGCCTCTACCAGCACTGTGTCCACGCCATCGAACACAGCCTGCAGCGCGGCAGCCACGGCCTGCCCTTGATCGGCACGGGCGACTGGAACGACGGGATGAACCGGGTCGGCCAGCTGGGCCGCGGTGAAAGCGTGTGGCTGGGCTTCTTCGGCTTCGACGTTCTGCAGCAGTTTGCCATCACTGCCCAACTGCATGGCGACTCTGCTTTCGCCCAACGTTGTTCCCGGCAGGCCGCCCTGCTGCAGGCCAGTCTCGAGGAGCATGCCTGGGACGGCAAATGGTACCGGCGCGCCTGGTTTGACGATGGCCAGGTCCTAGGCTCGGCCAACAATGACGAATGCCGCATCGACTCGATCTCGCAAAGTTGGTCGGTACTGTCGGGCGCCGCCTCGCAAACCCGGCGCCGCATGGCCATGGCCTCGGTCGAGCAGCACTTGGTACGGCCCGACACAGGCGCGGTCCTGCTGCTCGATCCACCTTTCGACAAGGGCGCGCTTGAGCCCGGCTATATCAAGGGCTATGTGCCGGGTGTTCGGGAAAATGGTGGCCAGTACACCCATGCCGCCGTCTGGGCCGGCATGGCCTTCGCCAAGCTTGGCGACAACGCCAGGGCGTGGCGGTTGCTCAACATGATCAACCCCGCGGGCCATGAAGTCGCCAAGCGGATCGAAACCTACAAGGTCGAGCCCTATGTCATGGCTGCCGACGTCTATGGCACGCCGCCCCATGCGGGCCGTGGGGGGTGGACTTGGTACACCGGGTCGGCCGGCTGGACGTACCGCTTCATCGTCGAGTCATTGCTCGGCTTGCGGCGTGTCGGCACTTCATTGCACATCGAACCGCTACTGGCGCAGGGATGGCCTGGTTACACCCTGCAATACCGTTATGGGGCAACGACTTACCATATCGAAGTGCGGCCAGGCACGACCACTACGCTTGCGATCATGCTGGACGGCGAGTTGCTAGGCCAGGACACGCTTCAACTGTCGGATGATGGCAAGCAACATCAGGTATTGGTGACATGCCCGGTCAAAGCGCATCAGCCAGAAATACAAGGGCACGACAGAACTGTCGAAGCCGATCTTGAGCGCTGAGATGCAGCGACGTTCTCTTGAGCATCGCAGATTGCTGCGGCGGATTCGGTGCGTTGCCGCGCTTGGTGCGCTTTGGAGTAACCTGTCCCCCTCAGGAAATTTTCCCTCGAAGGGCGGCTGATATGTTCGTTGTACCCAGGCCACAACAGAACTACCTGCTGGCAGCGCTTCCGGGGCCAGCGCTGGAGCGCCTCCTACCCCATCTCGAACCGGTCGAGCTGCCACTGGGCAAAGTGCTCTATGAATCCGGCGGTGCCCTGCGGCATGTGTATTTCCCCACCGATTGCATCGTGTCACTGTTGTACGTGATGGAGAACGGCGCCTCGGCCGAGATTTCGGTGGTCGGAAACGAAGGCTTGATCGGCGTGGCAGTCTTCATGGGCGGCGAAAGCACACCCAGTCGTGCCGTTGTGCAAAGTGCCGGGCATGCCTATCGCTTGCCCGGCCAGCAACTCAAGGACGAGTTCAACCGCCATGAAGAGATGCTGATGCTGATGCTGCGCTACACACAGGCACTGATCACGCAAATGGCCCAGACGGCGGTGTGCAATCGCCACCACGCCATCGACCAGCAACTGTGCCGCTGGCTGCTCTTGTCGCTTGATCGCCTACCAGGCAATGAACTGATCATGACCCAGGAATTGATCGCCAACATGCTGGGTGTACGCCGCGAAGGCGTGACCGACGCTGCCGGCAAGCTCCAGCGGCTGGGGGTCATCGAATACAGTCGGGGACATATCAAGATCCTGGACAGGACTCGCCTGGAGGAGCTGAGTTGCGAATGCTACGCCGTGGTCAAAAGAGAAACCGAACGATTGCAGCCTTACTTTCCGTTCCCAAGCGACTCATGAGGATGTCCGAAAGTCGGCTTTGGGTCGGGAGCGGTCAGTCCGGAGCGGCGGCTTTCGACCCATTGCAGCCGTTTAGACCAAGCAGTGGATGCCACGGCCCCTACGCTGCTCACTGATCGGCCAAGCATAGATACTGATGCAACTGCTCTCCCAGAACCTCGAACGCCTGAGCGATCCTGTTAATTTTGCGCAGGTTGTTGTGCATTGCGATCCACACGTCTACCTCAAAGCCGAAATCGTGTGGCAGCACGTGTATGAGGTCGTGCGATTTTGCTATTTGCGTCGGGCAAAGTCCGAAGCCTAAGCCCGCTTTCAGAGCGGCCAGCTGAGCGAGGTGATGATCAGAGGCGATGGCGAAATGCTGGTCGGCATCGCACAGACCGGCTTCGACAAAACGACGCAAATCCGCTGAGCGTCTGTCCGGCCCGATCAGAGGCCGCTGGCGCAGCGACAGCAGGGAGGCTGGATTACCGTAGCGCTCCAGGCACCTGGCACTGGCATGGATGCCAATCCGCAAACTGCCGACACGCCGCACCGTGATATCAGCTTCGTTGGGCCGCATCAGCCGCACCGCAATATCCGATTGCAGCCTGGCGATGTCTTCAAGCGCGTCGCTTATGCTCAACTCAAGTTTGAGCCCGGCGTGTTCGTAATGGAAAGGGCGCAGCAGGCCAGGCAATACCTCGACGCCAAGCAACTCGCCACAGGTCAGCCGGACTGTACCGTGATCCATCGACGCTTCAGAGCTGGCCATGCGGTTGAAGGTTTGCGCAGCCAGATCCATGGCCTCCACATGCTCGATCAGGCGCTGCGCTCCGGCAGTAGGCGTCAGCCCTTGAGGTGTGCGGGTGAACAGACTCACACCGAGAGCGTGTTCAAGATGGTCGAGGCGCCGGCGCGCAGTGGCCTGGGCGATACCCAGCAACTTCGCCGCGCCGCTTAGGCTGCCAGAGCGCAACACGGCGAGAAATACACGCTGGCTTTCCCATTCAATACCGCTCATACATTCTTGGCCAACAGTTGCTCCTAAATTGATCTTCTGCTCGAGCCCGTGAAAAGCGATCATTCGCCCACATATTTCCGGGCGTCATTGTAAGGAACCAACGCATGAGAATCACCGGTCAGTGCCGATGTGGGCAAGTCACCCTCGAGATCGTGGCGCAGCAATTGCCGCCGCTGTATGCCTGCCACTGTTTGAACTGCCAGCGCTGGAGCGGCAGTGCGTTTGGTCTGCACATGTTGAGCGCGGCTTCGGCTGTTCAGGTGGTGGGCGAAACGGCGATCTTTGAGCATGAACATCAAGGTCAAACGTCCACCCAACATGCCTGCGGTACATGTCATACCCGGCTGTTCAACGAGACCACGGCAGCCCCCGGCATGCGTGTGGTACGCGCCGGCATCCTGGATGGCTCTGAACGTTTAGAGCCAGTTGCGCATATCTGGACACGACGCAAGCAGCCATGGCTGGTGCTGCCGGCGACTATCGCGCAATGGCAGGAGAGCCCGACGCCCGAAGCATTCGCCGCCGCACTAGGGTAATAGAGCTTGCTCCTTCATCAGTGAACGCGTGACTCGCCGCTTGGAAAACTCTCGGAGTTGACTACTTCCGCTTCGGGTCGAAAGCCGCCGCTCCGGACTGACCGCTCCCGACCCTTATCTGCCGCTCACGGACGGTCACGTCCGGCCCGGGAAGTATCCATCCGTGAGCTTTCTTAAACCACTTCAAGCTTACATGTGCCCCTTGCACGGCAGCCATTTTTCAGGCCGCGATTGTCAGTAGTCTTTAGTTGCGCGAGAGTAAATCAGGCGATTTACCGGCTGCCATCTGATAGTCGAAACTCCACTGTCAGGTGACTGACTTCGTGAACAGATTTGAGCCGCTCACGAATGCTGTCGGCGTTCGCAGTGGCGTCGCCAAGGACGCTGACGATGGCAGCATGGGCTTGTGGCCCAACCCGCCAGACGTGCAGGTCCGTAATGGAGGCATCTCCCGGCTTCTCAACCAGTTCGCGAATTTCCTCGGCAACGTGCATATCTGTCTGGTCCAGCAGTACCCCAGCTGTAATCCCCATCAAGCTCCAGGCCCAACGTGCGATGACAATGGCGCCTACGATGCCCATGGCCGGGTCCAGCCAAACCCAGCCGAGATATCGCCCGGCGAGCAGTGCAACTATGGCCAGCACCGAAGTGAGTGCGTCAGCGATGACATGGACGTAGGCCGACTTCAGGTTATTGTCATGGCCGTGATGGGCATGGCCATGATCATCATGATCGTGCCCATGACTGTGCCCGTGGCCCAGCAACAGCGCACTGACGAGGTTGACGACCAGGCCGACAACTGCGATGAGCGTAGCGGTACCGAACTGAACATCCGTTGGCTGCAGGAGGCGCATGACAGACTCAACTCCGATGCCCAGGGCGACCAGGCCGAGAATCAGTGCCGAAGCGAACCCGCCCAGGTCACCAACCTTGCCGGTGCCGAAACTGTAGCGCTGGCTGGATGCATGACGTCTTGCGTATCCGTAAGCGACTGCGGCGATGCCCAGCGCCCCGGCGTGGGTTGCCATGTGAAAGCCGTCGGCGAGCAACGCCATCGAGCCTGTGAGATAGCCGGCGGCGATCTCGCCAATCATCATCACAACAGTCAGGGCCACAACCCAAAGCGTACGCTTGGCATTTTCGTCGTGGGCCGAGCCAAGGAACATGTGGTCGTGTGTGTGGTTGATCTTGATGCTGTTCATGGACGTGTTCACTTGGAGTAGCGTCGGATGGCTTCCAGTAGCTCTTCGACACCCTTGCTACGCTCTTCTTCGCTGAGCGCTGGGTTAGCGACATGCTCCCGTGCATGGTCCTCGATGATTTCCTCCATCAAGCCATTGATGGCTCCGCGAGTAGCGGCAACAAGGTGAAGTGTTTTGGCGCAATCGTGGTCTGATTCCAATGCCCGTTCAACGGCTTGGATTTGCCCGGCGATACGTTTTACGCGCTTGAGAAGATCGTCTTTGTTTGCTGCGATATGACCCATGGATACCCCCTATACCTATCTACTGCCCATGATAGGCATACCCCCTATACCTATGCAAGGTCGTTGCCCGAAACCCCTGGCAGGTAAAGTCAGATAAGAGCTAGAGGGAATGGGTATCTGTTTGTACCGACAGCTGTCCTCCGCAAAGGGCAGCTTCGGGTCGATAGCGGCCAGTCGTAAACGGCTGCAATCGACCCATAGCTGCCCTTGGCGGAGGGCAGCTAACGGCCAATAGCGGCCGTTCTGGAATGGCAGGAAACGACCGATAACTGCCTTCGATACGCGACTTTCGTCCGCCAGC
>Ga0213828_1002948_pt1 | contig 11760 bp, 11 predicted proteins | sample MC6MC0897MG_FD_180664 | JGI IMG/M metagenome (GOLD analysis project Ga0213828, IMG submission 180664) | Enriched soil aggregate microbial communities from Iowa State University, Ames, United States - MC6-MC0897-MG | ecosystem: Environmental > Terrestrial > Soil > Unclassified | place: USA: Iowa...
GGAAGATGTCGATGAAGTGCGCGGCCGAGCGATAGCGGAAGTTGAACTCGCGCCGTGTCACGCGCAGCAGAAAGTCGCGGTCATCGAAATGTTTGTGCAGCCAGGCATCAGAGCCCCAATTCGACGGCGGCTGTGCACCGGCCGGGGGTGGCAGATGCCGGCCGAGGGTCTTGAACATCTGGCCAACGAAACCTTCCGGCGTCCAGTTGGCCAGACCGATCCGCCCGCCACGGCGACAAACCCGGCCGAGCTCGGCAGCGGCCTTGTCCTGATCCGGTGCGAACATCACGCCAAAGGTCGACAGCACGGCGTCGTAGCTCTCGTCGGCGAACGGCAGCGCTTCGGCATCGGCCACCTGAAACGTCACGTCCAGATGCTCCGCCCGGGCACGGTCCTGTCCGCGTTCCAGCAGTGCCGCGACGTAATCGGTCGAGGTGACCAGACAACCGCGCCGCGCCGCCGCCAGCGTCGCATTACCGTTGCCGGCAGCGACATCCAGCACCTGCTCGTCGCAACGCAGGTCGCAGGCTTCGGCGAGGTTTTCGCCGACAATTTGCAGGGTGGTGCCGATCACGGCGTAGTCGCCACTGGCCCAGGCGACTTTCTGGCGTTCTTTCAAGGCACTCAGATCAATCGGGGTACTCATGACAGTGAGCTCCGCTACAAATTGGATCAGTGATTATTCGGCCGTAGTCGGGTCAATGACCGTCATCACACGCGCCACACTGTTGGCAGGAAAGCCACCAAGCCTTGCGTGTTCACGCACCTGCTCTTCATCCGGCGCGATGTACACGCAATAGATTTTGTCTGCGGTGACATAGCTCTGCAGCCATTGCACCTGCGGGCCGAGTTCGCGCAATACATCACAGGACGTTTTCGACACGGCTTTGAGTTCTGCTTCCGACAGCTTCCCGGCCCCTGGAATCTCGCGTTCAATCACGAATTTAGGCATGGCAACCTCGCGCTCTTGTTATGGGGCAAGGCCGGCAGTGACCCTGCTCACGCACTATCGCGCCGAGACCGCTCGGCGTCCCTGCCAATCGTCTGGCAACCCTGTAAAACCGGGGGTTTGCCGATGAGCGGTGGAAATCTGTAAAGCGTCTGGAACACCTTGAGGATTGCCAAGGTTGGAGGATTGGTTTCTGATGCTCGCTCGCTTCTGCAACGGACTCGACTGATGTCACTGAAACTCGATTGGCTCGCGCATCACATGCAGCACAGCGACCGTTATGCCCAATGGATCCACCAACAATTCCCCTACGAATACGTCGACCATCCGCTGGCCGAATGGCAGCGTGAATTTGCCGAGGGCCAAGGCAATGGCGACTGGTCCTGTCTGATCGCCATGGACGGTGAACGTCTGGTCGGCGGCGCCGCGCTGGCACGCGATGACCTCGACCTGCGTCCCGATCTCGGACCTTGGCTGGCCTGCGTGTTCGTCAGCCCTGAAGCTCGCGGGCAAGGGCTGGCGGAGCTCTTGATCGAGGGTATTTGCCGGGAGGCAAAAGACTGCGGGTTTGCGCGTTTGTATCTGCATACGCAGAGCAAACAGGACTACTACGCCAAGCGCGGCTGGCAGATGCTGGAGCGTTTTCGCGCCTGGGACAACGAGCAATGGCTCATGGTCCGTGACCTCTGAGCCATTGCTGTTGCTGATCAGGCAGCAGGCGCCTTCGCCTCCTGCAGCAACTGCTGGATCATCTGTTCCTGCGCTTCGTAGCGACCTTCGCCAAAGTGGCTATAACGCACCTGGCCCTTGGCGTCGATCAGGTAGTGCGCTGGCCAGTACTGATTGTCGAAGTTGCGCCAGATCGCGTAGTTGTTGTCGATGGCCACCGGGTAGGTGATGCCGAGCTTTTTCACCTGATCCTTGACGTTGTCGATGATCCGCTCATAGCCGTATTCCGGGGTGTGTACACCGATCACCACGAGCCCGTCTTTTTCGTATTTCTTCGCCCAGTCTTTGACGTACGGCAGGGTGTGCTGGCAGTTGATGCAGTCGTAGGTCCAGAAGTCCACCAGTACAACTTTGCCGCGCAGGGCTTCAGCGCTCAGCTCGGGCGAGTTCAGCCATTGCACTGCGCCGGCCAGTGATGGCATCGCGCCTTTGCCCTTCTCCATCGGCGAGTCCGCGCGGACTTTGCTGACAAAGTAGTCGACCACTTTCGGCACATTTTCCAGAACGCTTTTCTCGACGCTGGCCACGCCTTGGGAGGACGTGTTCGCCAACAAGGTTTTGTCGAAGCCGGTAGCAATCACCGCTGCCGTCGCCAGTACCGCAACACCGGCACCACGACGCAACCAACCGGTGAACGGGATCGACGGTTTCAGGCGATTGACCAAGCCGCGTCCGGTGAAGATCAGCGTGCCCAGCGACAGCGCACTGCCGGCGCCGTAGGCCAGCAGCAACAGACTGGTCTGCGCGTTGGCGCCTTGCAGCATGGCACCGGTGAGAATCACGCCGAGGATCGGCCCGGCGCACGGTGCCCACAGCAGTCCCGTGGCCACGCCGAGCATGACCGAACCCATCGGCCCGGTCTTGTTCCGAATATCCGGGTCAAGGCGATTGCCCAGCATCACAAAGGGACGTGTCAGCCAGTCACCGATGCGCGCCGATATCAGCGACAGGGCGAACACACTCATCACGATCAGCGCAATGTAACGGCTGCTGTTGCTGGCCTGAATGACCCATTCGCTACTGACCACAGCGAGGCTTGAGATCAGCGCGAAGGTCAGGGCCATGCCACCGAGGGTGAGCAGAATCGAAGTGCGGCTGCGTTGGGCGCCGGCAAACAGAAACGGCACCACCGGCAGGATGCAGGGGCTGAGCACGGTCAGCAGACCGCCGAGGAATGCGATGAGATACATAGTGAATCACCCTTGATCAATGAACGTGATGAGCCGTTCAGGCGCTCTGGCTTTCCAGCCATTGGCTCTGCGGCGTACGACTGGCGCCGTTCTCGGCAACCATCTGGCCCTGTGGCGTGCGGCTGGAACCGTCCGCGGCAAACATTTGGCCCTGCGGTGTGCGGCTGGAGCCGTCCGCAGCAATCAAGCCATCGCTGCCCTGCTTGGCTACTGGCGTCAGTTGGAAGCAGGTGCTGCTGTGGCAGCTATGCTGTTCAACCGCGGCGTTGGCATGGGCGGCAACGCCGGCGAGAGAGAAAACGATGGCAGTCAAAAAGCGCGATACGTTGTTCATGGCTGTTTCCTTCTATAAAGAGTGATGACTTAGTTGTCGTTGTTGCAGCCGTCGGCGAATTTGCTGTAATCGAGCACGCGGGTCTGACCGGCCGAATCGAGGTAGGTCATGCGCGCCTCGACAATCCCGCAATTCACCGAGTTGTCCTGTTTCAGCGAGAGCACTTTCTGGATATCCAGGTGGGTGCCGTAGGTGTAGGTTTGCGGGGTGACAGCGGCTTCGGCGCGGGCCGACAGCGTGCAGATGTTCAGCGCGGCGAACAGGCAGGCGGCGATTACGGATTTGTTGTTCATGGCGTTTTCCTCAAGGCTTCAGTGGGTTTGAGCCGAGGCGATCTGTGTGGGCCTCGATGGAGCCTATTTGAGGCCCGCGAGGTATCGCGTCTGTGTCAGGAAAAGCCGCGTTTCAATCGCTGTGTATCCCGGTCGGCGGGGGATACACAGCGATACAAAACCCTGAAAAAACTGCGTTTTTGCGTGTTCATGTATCCGTTGTCACGGCAGATACACTGCAATACAAAGGCAGGCAGGCGAGCCGCGCGAGGCTCGTTAGACTGCACGGCATTCCCCTTTGATAGAGGTTCGAACCCGATGGAACATGTCGATCACATTCTCATCGTCGACGACGACCGCGAGATCCGTGAACTGGTGGGCAACTACCTGAAGAAAAACGGCCTGCGCACCACGGTGGTCGCCGATGGCCGGCAGATGCGCAGCTTTCTCGAAGCCAACACCGTCGACCTGATCGTGCTCGACATCATGATGCCCGGCGACGATGGCCTGCAGCTGTGCCGCGAACTGCGCGTGGGCAAACACAAGGCCACGCCGGTGTTGATGCTGACCGCGCGCAACGATGAAACCGACCGCATCATCGGCCTGGAAATGGGCGCCGACGATTACCTGACCAAGCCGTTCGCTGCCCGTGAGTTGCTGGCGCGGATCAACGCCGTGCTGCGCCGCACACGGATGCTGCCACCGAATCTGGTGGTCACCGAAGCCGGTCGATTGCTGGCCTTCGGCCGTTGGCAACTGGACACCTCGGCCCGTCACTTACTGGACAAGGACGGCACCATGGTCGCCCTCAGCGGTGCCGAATACCGTTTACTGCGAGTGTTTCTCGATCACCCGCAACGGGTGCTCAGCCGCGATCAACTGCTCAATCTGACCCAGGGCCGTGATGCGGATCTGTTTGACCGCTCGATCGATTTGCTGGTCAGCCGTTTGCGCCAGCGTCTGCTCGATGATGCGCGCGAGCCGGCCTACATCAAGACCGTGCGCAGCGAAGGTTATGTGTTCTCGCTGCCAGTCGAGCTTCTCGGTGCCCCGGCATGAGCGTCAACCTGCACTGGCCACGCACCCTCGCCTCGCGCCTGTCGCTGATTTTTCTGATCGGCCTGCTGCTGGCCCAGGCGCTCTCGTTCGGCGCGCAGTACTACGAACGTTACCAAAGCGCCAAGAACACCATGCTCGGCAATCTGGAAACCGACGTGTCGACCTCGATTGCGATCCTCGATCGCTTGCCTGCCGAAGAGCGCCCGGCCTGGCTCGAGCGTCTGGCGCGAAGAAATTATGGCTACCTGTTGAGCGAAGGTGAACCGGGCATGCCAATCGAGGCCGGTGATGTGCCGGTGGCCGTCACCTCGATCACCGAAGCCATCGGTGAACGCTATCCGCTGACTTTCACTGATATCCCCGGGCCGAAGAAACACTTCCAGGGCCATCTGCGCCTGAGCGACGGCAGCCCGGTGACCATCGACGTGCGCCCCGCCATGGTGCCGTTGTCACCCTGGTTGCCGGCGGTCTTGCTCGGCCAACTGGCGTTGATGATCGCCTGCACCTGGCTGGCGGTGCGCATTGCGGTCCGCCCCCTGACCCGGCTGGCCGACGCCGTAGAAACCCTCGACCCCAACGCCCACCCGATCAACCTCGACGAAAGCGGCCCGAACGAAGTGGTTTACGCGGCACGGGCATTCAACACGATGCAGGCGCGCATCGCCGCCTACCTCAAGGAACGCATGCAACTGCTGGCGGCGATTTCCCATGACCTGCAAACGCCGATCACGCGGATGAAACTGCGCGCCGAACTGATGGACGATTGCGTCGAGAAAGACAAGCTGTGGAATGACCTCAGCGAGATGGAACATCTGGTGCGCGAAGGCGTGGCCTATGCGCGCAGCATCCATGGCTCGACCGAGGAAAGCCGCCGCACCAACATGGATTCCTTCCTCGAAAGCCTGGTGTTCGACTATCAGGACATGGGCAAGCAGGTGCAACTGGTCGGCAAGAGTGCGGCGGTCATCGACACCCGGCCCCATGCGTTGCGCCGAGTGCTGGTGAACCTCACCGACAACGCGCTGAAGTTCGCCGGCGCCGCCGAAGTCTGGGTCGAAGCCAACAAGGGCAGCCTGGCGATCACCGTCATGGATCGCGGCCCGGGCATCGCCGATGCCGAACTGGCGCAGGTGCTGCAACCGTTCTACCGCGTGGAAAACTCGCGCAATCGCGATACCGGCGGCACCGGACTGGGCTTGGCCATCGCCCAGCAACTGGCCATGGCGCTGGGCGGCTCGTTGACCTTGAGCAACCGCGAGGGCGGCGGGTTGTGCGCGGAACTGAAACTCCCCCTCAATGTTTGAACGCTGCATAAACCCTGTAGGAGTGAGCCTGCTCGCGATGGCGTCTTTTCAGTCAATGCGGGCTGACTCGAAGGACGCCATCGCGAGCAGGCTCACTCCTACAATGGCTTGCTATCCATTCAAGCTATGCCGATCACCTGGTCCTCATGCATCTGCCGCAACAACACCAGGCCATTGTCCATGAACGAATTGCTGGCGAGCTGCCCGGCCTCCTGCGCCAGAGCTTGCAACTGCTCGCGCCCCGTCAATGGCGCAAACTCAGTGATGCGCTGCAGCAAGCGCCAGGCCAGCGGACTCAGCTCGGAAAACTTCACACTCCAGTCCGCCGTACGCCGCACCTGCAACAGCGTCGGTTGCGCCGGTGGCGTGGCGGGTTGATGGTGCGGATCAAGTTCATGCACCGGCCAGACATACGCCAACGGCCAGGCCAGTGCCGAGATCAGCAACGGGCGTTCCAGCAACAGCGCCGGATCGGTCGCCGGCAGCGCCTGAGCATCGGACTGCTGCAAAACCATCTCGACCCATTCGTAATGCGCCAGCTCTAGCAGAAACCCCGGCCACTGACCTTCGCGCAACACCTGCGGTTGCGTGGCCAGGTAGTCGATAAACGTTTCGGCAATCTCGCCAAACTTCGGCGTCTGCGCCCGCCAGTCGCGCAAAAAGCCGCGCACCAGCAGACCCCAACGTTGCTCACCGACGATGCGGATCAACACCGGAAACGTGCCGCTCAACAGTTGCGATACGTTGTTGAACACCAGATCGCGATAGACGTTAACCCGCGCCGCATTCATTTCGGCCGGTGGCGATTGATGTTCGGGATCACGCAAATACCGGGTCAGTGCCTGTTGTTGCAACATCAGGTTATCCACGATGGCTACCCTCCGCTTGCAAGTGGCGAATGGTCTGCAACTCGACGACCAATTCGGAAAACGCCGGAAAGTTGAAATCCCGCTCGAGCAAGGTCGGCTGCGCGCCAAACCGCGCATAGGCTTCGGCCAGCAGTGACCAGACCTGCGGTTTAACCGAGGCACCGTGGGTATCGATTTTCAACGTATCAGACTCATCGAAATGCCCGGCCACATGCATCCCGACCACCCGGCCCGGCTCGATAGCGGCGAGAAACGATTGCGGATCGAAGCCGTGGTTGATCGCGTTGACGTAGACATTGTTGACGTCCAGCAGCAGATCGCAATCAGCCTCGCGCAGCACGGCATTGGTGAAGGTCACTTCGTCCATGTCTTGGCGCGGGGCGGCGTAGTAGGAGACGTTTTCCACGGCCAGACGCCGACCAAGAATGTCCTGAGCCTGACGGATTCGCGCGGCGACGTGGCGCACTGCCTCTTCGGTGAACGGCAACGGCAGCAAGTCGTAAAGATGCCCGTCATCACTGCAATAACTCAGGTGTTCGCTGTATAGCGGCACGTTGAAACGGTCGAGAAACACCCGGACCTCCTGCAAGAAGCCGACATCCAGCGGCGCCGACCCGCCAAGTGACAGCGACAAGCCGTGACAGGACAACGGATAGCGTTCAGCCAGTTCACGCAACGCCGCGCCATGGGCACCGCCGACGCCGATCCAGTTTTCCGGGGCGACTTCGAGGAAGTCGAAATCGCCGCTGCGGGCAGCTTGCAGGTCTTTGAGCAAGCCACGGCGCAGGCCGAGGCCGACGCTGGGTTGCGTTGATGATTGAGGAATTTGCATGGGGAAACCTCGATGGATGGGTCTACCCAGTGGAATCGACGCCTGTATCACGGCTGTGTGCGCCCACCCGGACAATTGCCGCCCCGTGTATCCCCCGCTGCCGCGATACACAGTGATACACAGTCCTCATCAAACACCGAACCCTGTGGGAGCTGGCTTGCCAGCGATGGCGTCGACACAGCCAATGACCTTGGTGCCTGACACACCGCTATCGCTGGCAAGCCAGCTCCCACAGGTATTTCAGTGTTCACAAATACAGCGTCTCACCCAGACCGGGGCTAGACTCTTTTATGACCCAGTCGAGGGGGCCGCAGGACGTCAGCCGTGCCCTGCCCAACTCCGTGACCACCGCCCGGTGGCGCACGCCTCGACCTTCGACGCCGCCGGACCGTGATCCTGTTTCAGGAGCACACATGATGGACGAGGCGAAGCTCAACCAATTCATGGGCAAACTGGTCAACGACATGGGCGGCGCGGCGATGCTGGCCAATGTCATCGTCGGCGAAGAACTCGGCTTGTACCGGGCCATGGCCGACAGTCAGCCCATCAGTGCCGATGCCCTCGCGGCGAAAACCACCTGCAACCCGCGTCTGGTGCGCGAATGGCTCAGCGCTCACGCGGCTTCCGGTTACATGGAGCACCACGACGGCCAGTTCCGCTTGCCGGAAGAACAGGCACTGGCCTTAGCCGTCGAGGACTCGCCGGTGTACGTCGCTGGCGGTCTCGGCGTGGTGGCATCGTTTTTCCATGACAAGGACAAACTGGTCAAAGCCATGCGCGGCAACGGCGCCCTGCCTTGGGGCGACCACCACCCGTGCATGTTCACCGGCACCGAGCGATTCTTCCGGCCCGGCTACAAAGGCCACCTGATCGCCGAATGGCTGCCGGCGCTGGATGGTGTGGTGGCGAAACTCGAGGAAGGCGCCAAAGTCGCGGACATCGGCTGCGGTCACGGCGCCTCGACGGTGATCATGGCCCAGGCGTTCCCCAACTCGCGTTTCGTCGGCTACGACTACCACGCACCGTCGATCACTGTCGCCACCCAACGCGCCGAGGAAGGCGGGGTCAGCAGCCGGGCGAAGTTCTTCCAGGGCTCGGCGAAGAGCTACCCCGGCAACGACTACGACCTGATCTGCTATTTCGACTGCCTGCACGACATGGGCGACCCGGTCGGCGCCGCCCGTCACGCCTATGACTCGCTGAAAGACGACGGAACCGTGTTGCTGGTCGAGCCATTCGCCAACGACACGCTGGACGACAACATCAACCCGGTCGGACGGCTGTTCTATGCGGCCTCGACGTTTATCTGCACACCGAACTCGCTGTCGCAGGAAGTCGGCCTCGGCCTGGGCGCGCAGGCGGGGGAAATGCGTTTGCGCAAAGTGTTTGTCGAGGCCGGGTTCAAGCACTTTCGTCGGGCTACGCAAACACCGTTCAACCTGATTCTGGAGGCACGCAAGTAAGTGTTTCGGATGCGTCGGAACCATGAACGAACTGCACCGGTCACCGCCCGATTCGGTGCAGATTCGTCATGGGAATACTGGACACGCTCAGATCCCATCGCCGAACATATTGTCTTTTCGAACAGGAACGGCTGTCGGCATGGATTACTTCTCCAGAAAAAACACCGCCGGTGCATTTTCTTCGGACGGCTACAGATATCAAGACCACTGCGCACTGCTCAAGGCTGTGCAGAGTTTGCAAGACAACGAATTTGAAAGCATCGGCATCGAAACGGAGGACGACTTCTGCTTGTTGTTCCGCCACCAGCGCATCAATGTTCAAGTAAAAGACAGTGAATTGTCCTCGGCGCTGATAAAAGCCCACGTTGCCGAGAACCAGCTGTTAATAGGGTCCGGCATCAAAAAAGAGGTGGAAACGTTCCTGGCGTATTTGACGCAATATAGAAACGCTCAAGCCAGCGGCGAGACGCCAGAAAGAAAACGTCAAATAGACGCTGATTTTGAGGTCGTCGTTAAAAAACTTCACTTACCCGACATCCCTTCCTCTTGGTCATTGCAACATGTGCCTCGCGCCGGTCTGTATGAAAACATCGCGCACAATATCCACCGCATAGCCAACAGCAGACGACAACTCGTGAACGCTGACGAATGCATCAGCAAACTGCTTAGCCTGTTCGCCAACGCTCGCAGCGAAAGAAATTACTTCGACAAAAAGCAGTTGCTTGCGGTTATTTCCGGGTTCACTGCTGACGTCCATATTATCGAGAGCCATTTTTCTTCGTTTGAAGTGCCAATGGCTCAGAAAGTCCTAAATTCCGTGGGAGGGGCTGCGCCGCAATTGCTGGACAAGATTGCGGAAAAAATCCTTCATGCAGAAATTTTGCAGAAAAAAGGCGATTTGCGTGAAGCGCTGAAAATCTACACGTCCTTGTCGGAGTTCATTGAAACCGATGAGATATTTCTTGCATGCGCCATGTTGCACGACATGTTGGACGACATGCCCGCCGCCAGAGAAAGTGCCGGCCGGGCACTGGATTGCAACCGACGCAGCTTTGGCGCCCACTTCATTCTGGCCACACTCGCTTGCGCCACGGGTGACAAACGTGAAGGCCTCAATCATTTCGAAGCCGCCTACGCCATCAACCCCTCTGATCCTGCGCTGCTCTACAACCTCGGTGTGTTCTGGCAAAACGAGGACTTGCCCAAGGCCACTGACTTCTACAAACGCTCACTGGCACTGAATAACGACAACAGCTCTGCACATCTGAATTGTGGAATAAGCCTGTTTTTGAGTGGCGATTGTAAGAATGCCTTGGATCACATCAATCAGGCCCTGCTTCTGGACCCAGGTGCAGCGGATGCGTTGTCGCAGAAAGGTGAAATTCTGAGATTTCTCGGTGACCATTCAGACGCTGCAGGGCTGTTTGAAAGGGCTCTGAGCAGTGACGGCGACAACGCCATCAGCCTGGTGGGCCTGGCCTATTGTTACCTGGCGGAGGGCGATGTATCCGGTGTGGGTCTGCTGATTGACCATCATGAAGAAAAGCTGCGGGATCTGAACGTCGGCCAAGCGCTTGAAATCAGTGTTCCTGGCGGAAACAGCACCAGCCTGATCGCCATCGAACGAAGCACGGATCGAAAGTTGAAGTTCTGTTACAACGATCTCAACACGATGGTCTCCTGGCCCAATAACGACTTAGTGATCTTAGGTACTCTGCCCCTGCCAACAGATCAATTGATGCCGCAAATCACCAAGGTGTACGAAACCCGCGAACATTACCTCGAGGCATTACTGATGATCGCTTCAGGCCCGGAAGATGAGGACATAGGGCTCACCCACGGGAAGATCAGGGTGTTACCAGACCATTGCCTGATAACGCTGCAAATCAGCGAACTCACCATTTTTGGCAAGACACCGAGGATCAACGGCGGCCTGGAAAGTTTTCAGGACAACTATCATGACAATTTCCTGTTGGTTCTTGCCAATCGTGAAACCAGAGAGCATTTACACCTCAACCTGCAAGGCATCGAGTTTTCCTGAATGGTCCGTATGGCGCTGCTCGCCGGGGATTGTTTTATCGGTCAATGGACCTCGACTTCATGAATCTGCGGAGCGTTCAGCATGTTTGCCAGCCCCATTCCTCAGCATCTCGACTACTTGCTCCAGACCATGGCTGAAGGCGGTTTCGTCGTGCTGACCGGCGCGGGCATCAGTACGTCTTCAGGGATTCCGGATTACCGCGACCGCGACGGTGTACGCCGCGGCCGGCAACCGATGATGTACCAGGAATTCCTTGCCGCCCCTGAATCGCGCCGCCGCTATTGGGCGCGGGCCATGCTCGGTTGGCCGAGGGTGCGTCAGGCGCAGCCGAATGCGGCTCATGAGGCATTGGCCGGTTTGCAGCGCCATGGCCTGATCAGCAACTTGATCACCCAGAACGTTGACACCCTGCACGATCAGGCCGGCAGTCAGGACGTCATTGAGCTGCACGGCAGCCTGCATCGCGTTCTGTGTCTGGATTGCGGTCAGCGCAGCGAGCGCGATTCGATTCAGCAATTGATGGAATTGCACAATCCGTATCTGGCCGGGGTCGATGCGGTGCAGGCACCGGATGGCGACACTCTGCTCGATCCGGCGTTCGAGGCGCGTTTTCAGGTACCGCAGTGTCCGCATTGCGCCGGTGAACGGATGAAACCGGACGTGGTGTTTTTCGGCGAGAACGTCGCGCAGCCCACGGCGGCTCGGGCGATGGCGGCGG
>Ga0213828_1002958_pt1 | contig 11724 bp, 10 predicted proteins | sample MC6MC0897MG_FD_180664 | JGI IMG/M metagenome (GOLD analysis project Ga0213828, IMG submission 180664) | Enriched soil aggregate microbial communities from Iowa State University, Ames, United States - MC6-MC0897-MG | ecosystem: Environmental > Terrestrial > Soil > Unclassified | place: USA: Iowa...
GTGAGTTGGCGCTGCAAGTTGCTACCGCTTTCGAAACCTACGCCAAGCAGATGCCGGGCGTTAACGTGGTCGCTGTTTACGGTGGTGCCCCGATGGGCCCACAGCTGCGTGCCATCCGTAACGGCGCACAAATCGTCGTTGCTACCCCGGGCCGTCTGTGCGACCACCTGCGTCGTGACGAAAAAGTCCTGTCGACCGTACAGTACCTGGTACTGGACGAAGCCGACGAGATGCTCAAGCTGGGCTTCATGGACGACCTCGAAGTGATCTTCGATGCCATCCCGGCCAGCCGTCAGACCGTACTGTTCTCCGCAACCCTGCCGTCGTCGATCCGTTCGATCGCCGAGCGTCACCTGCGTGAACCCAAGCACGTCAAGATCCAGAGCAAGACCCAGACCGTTACCGCGATCGACCAGGCTCACCTGATGGTGCATGCCGATCAGAAGATCCCGGCTGTGCTGCGTCTGCTGGAAGTCGAAGAGTTCGACGCGCTGATCGCCTTCGTGCGTACCAAGCAAGCCACCCTGGACCTGGCCGCCGCGCTGGAAGCCAAAGGCTACAAGGCTGCTGCGCTGAACGGTGACATCGCCCAGAACCAGCGTGAGCGCGTCATCGACTCGCTCAAGGATGGCCGCCTGGACATCGTCGTCGCTACCGACGTCGCTGCCCGTGGCCTGGACGTACCGCGCATCACTCACGTGTTCAACGTTGACATGCCGTACGACCCGGAGTCCTACGTACACCGTATCGGCCGTACTGGCCGTGCCGGTCGCGAAGGCCGTGCGCTGCTGCTGGTAACCCCGCGTGAGCGCCGCATGCTGCAGGTGATCGAGCGTGTTACCGGGCAGAAGGTTGCCGAAGCTCGCCTGCCCAATGGCCAGGCCGTTCTGGATGCACGCATCAAGAAGCTGACCTCGAGCCTGGCGCCGCTGGTGGCCGAATCGGAAGCCACTCATGGCGACCTGCTCGACCGTCTGACCGCCGACCTGGGTTGCAGCCCGCGTGCCCTGGCTTCGGCCTTGCTGCGCAAAGCAACCAATGGTCAGGCGCTGGACCTGGCTGCGGTAGAGCGTGAACAGCCGCTGGTACCGGGCGTTGGTGCTCCGCGTGAGCGTACCGGTGAGCGTGCCGAGCGCAGTGACCGTGGTGACCGCGGTGACCGTGAGCGTCGCGCGCCAATGCCGCTGGCCGAAGGCCGTGTGCGTTGCCGTACTGCCCTGGGTGCCCGTGACGGCATCGCTGCCAAGAACCTGTTGGGTGCGATCCTCAACGAAGGCGGCCTGGCCCGTGACGCTATCGGCCGTATCCAGGTACGCGACAGCTTCAGCCTGGTCGAGCTGCCGGAAGACGGCCTGGAGCGTTTGCTGACCAAGCTCAAGGATACCCGTGTGGCTGGCAAGCAGCTGAAGCTGCGTCGCTACCGCGAGGATTGATCCTGGCGTAATAAAAAAATCCCCGGCATGCGCTGGGGATTTTTTTTGCCTGTGCCGGCTGCTTCGCGGGGCAAGCCCGCTCCCACAGGTATGGCATTGGGCTTGAAAGCACTATCCATCTGTGGGAGCGGGCTTGTCCCGCGAAGAGGCTCGTCAGTCGAACCGATAGATATCCATTCCCAGTGCGCCCAAGGTGAACCCCTGGTGCACCACGCCGAACCCGCCCCCAGCCCCCAGCGCAAAAAACAGCGGCAACAAATGCTCATCGCTAGGGTGGTTACGCACTGCAAACGGCGCCTGGCGTCGGTAATCCAGCAACGCCGCGCGGTCATCCTCGGCCAACCGCTGCACTACCCAATCCCGAAACGCCAACGCCCAAGGCTCGATCGCGTCCGGCCCGGCATGCCAGTCCAGCTCGCCGAGGTTGTGAGTGATACTGCCCGACCCAATCAGCAGCACGCCCTGCTGGCGCAACTCGGCCAGCGCCTGGCCGACCTGTAACTGCAAGGCAGGCCCCTGTTGGCTGGGCAGCGAAACCTGAATCACTGGGATGTTGGCGCTCGGGTACATCAAGCTCAGCGGTACCCAGGCGCCATGGTCGAAGGGGCGGTGCGTATCGGTACGTGCCGGCAGGCCAGCAGCGCCCAGTAACGCACACACCTGTTCGGCCAGTGCAGGCTCGCCGGGTGCTGGGTACTGCACGGCGTACAGCGCCGGGGGGAAGCCGTGGAAGTCGTGCCAGGTCTCGGGCTGCTTGCTGCCGGTCACCACCAGCTCGCGGCTTTCCCAGTGCGCCGACACCACCACGATTGCCTTGGGCTGCGCCAAGGCATTGGCCAGCCCGGTCAACGCCGGCCCGCTGGCGCCCGGGTGCAGGGCCAGCATGGGGGAACCATGGGAAATGAACAGGCTGGGCAGCATGGTGAGGTCCTGAGGGTTAAGATGCTGTCATCTTCGATCAGTTACCGATCGAAATCCAAACCAAGTTTTCTGCGCTTTCTATCGAAGCGCTCGATCAGTATAGGAGCAGTCATGGAGCCAGCGTTCTGGCACAAGCGGTGGGCCGACAACCAGATCGGCTTCCATCAAGCGCAGGTCAATCCCTACTTGCAGGCGCACTGGCCAGCGCTGGCGTTGGCGCCTGGCAGCCAAGTGCTGGTGCCGTTGTGCGGTAAGAGCCTGGACCTGGCCTGGTTGGCAGGGCAGGGCCATCGCGTGCTGGGCGTGGAGCTGTCGCGGCGGGCGGTAGAGGGCTTTTTCCGTGAGCACAGGCTTGAGCCCGAGGTGTTGCACAGGGGCGAATTCGAGGTTTGGCGCAGTGGCGGGGTAGAAGTGTGGTGCGGCGATTTCTTTGCCTTGCAGGCGCAGGACCTGGCCGATTGCGCGGGGTTCTATGACCGCGCGGCGTTGATTGCCTTGCCGCCCGAGATGCGCTTGCGGTACATGCAGTTACTGGCTGAGGGGTTGCCGTCGGGTAGCCAAGGGCTGTTGGTGACGCTGGGTTATGACCAGGCGCTGTTGCCCGGCCCGCCGTTTTCAGTGGCGGACGCTGAGGTTCGGCAGGGGTTTGCGGGTGGCGAGGTGCAGGCGCTGGAAGCCGTGGAAATTATCGAGCAGAGCGAAAAGTTTGTTCAGGCGGGTGCGACGAGCCTGCTTGAGCGGGTGTATCGCATACAGCTCTGATGGGGTAGCCGCGTAAAAAAGGGCGACCGAAGTCGCCCTTTGTTTTTAGCGGGTGGCTCAACCGCGGCGACGCAGCGCCTCGATGCGGTCTTCCAGTGGCGGGTGGCTCATCAGCAGGCCTGCCAGGCCGTGCTTGAGGCCGCCATTGATGCCAAAGGCCTTCATGGTGTCCGGCATGTGCACCGGCAGGCCTTGCTCCACGCGCAGGCGCTGCAGGGCGCCGATCATCGCGGCCGTGCCGGCCAGTTGCGCACCGGCTTCGTCGGCGCGGTACTCGCGGCGTCGCGAGAACCACATGACGATCATGCTGGCCAGGATGCCCAGGATCAGTTCGGCAACGATGGTCGCCACGTAGTAGGCGATGCCCTGGCCTTCTTCGTTCTTGAAGATGACCTTGTCGACGAAGTTGCCGATGATGCGGGCGAAGAACATCACGAAGGTGTTCACCACGCCCTGCACCAGTGCCAGGGTGACCATGTCACCGTTGGCCACGTGGCCGATTTCGTGGGCCAGCACCGCACGCACCTCATCGGGCGAGAAGCGCTCGAGCAGGCCCTGGGATACGGCCACCAGGGCGTCGTTACGGTTCCAGCCGGTGGCAAAGGCATTGGCCTCGTACGCGGGGAAGATACCCACCTCGGGCATCTTGATGCCGGCCTCGCGCGACAGCTCTTCGACCGTTTGCAACAGCCACTGCTCGTGGCGGGTGCGCGGCTGGGAGATGATCTGGGTACCGGTGCTCATCTTCGCCATCCACTTGGAGATGAACAGCGAGACGAGGGAGCCGGCAAAACCGAACACGGCGCAGAACACCAGCAGGCTGCTGAGGTTGAGGTCGACCCCGTTGGCGGCCATGAACCCGTTGAAACCGAACAGGCTCAGGGTAATGCTTGCAACCAGCACCACCGCGAGGTTGGTGGCTACAAACAACAGAATGCGCATCATGGTTGTTACGTTCTCCTGACGGATGAGTGTGTTGCTTACTGCGGGGTATATAAGGGGCAAGCCGTGCCGATTCAATCGGGCGACTATTTCAAACTGTGTACGGCGGAGTATGGCAGAGGAAAAGGCTGGGGCTGTGAGGCAGAGCGTTGCAGGATGTAAGAGACATCATATGGGATTGCGGGGGGCTGCTTTGCAGCCCATTCGCGGGGCAAGTCGGATCGCCGCACCGCCGCTCCCACAGTAATTCCACAACCCTCAGGTACGGGGTTGCATCTGGGGGAGCGTGCTTGCCCCGGAACGCGCCGGAATTTACTGCGAATAACCCTTGAGGAAGTTCCCGATCCGCCCGATTGCCTGCTCCAGGTCATCTACCCGCGGCAAGGTCACCACACGGAAGTGGTCCGGCCACGGCCAGTTGAACGCCGTGCCCTGTACGATCAGCAGCTTCTCTGACAGCAGCAGGTCGAGCACGAACTTCTCGTCGTTGTGAATCGGGCACACTTTCGGGTCGATCTTCGGGAACGCATACAGCGCGCCCATCGGCTTCACGCAGCTCACGCCGGGGATCGAATTGAGCAGCTCGTAAGTGCGGTTGCGCTGCTCCAGCAGGCGGCCTTGTGGCAGAACCAGGTCATTGATGCTCTGGTAGCCGCCCAGGGCGGTCTGGATGGCGTGCTGGGCCGGCACGTTGGCGCACAGGCGCATGTTGGCCAGCATGTCGATGCCTTCGATGTAGCTCTGGGCGTGGTGTTTAGGCCCGGAAATGATCAGCCAGCCGGAGCGGAAGCCCGCCACTCGGTACGACTTGGACAGACCGTTGAAGGTCAGGCACAGCAGGTCTGGCGCCAGCGAGGCGGTGCTGATGTGCACGGCTTCGTCGTAGAGGATCTTGTCGTAGATCTCGTCGGAGAACACCACCAGGTTGTGCTGGCGTGCTAGCTCCAGCATGCCCAGCAGCAGCTCTTTGGAGTAAACCGCGCCGGTCGGGTTGTTCGGGTTGATGATCACCAGGGCCTTGGTGTTCGGCGTGATCTTGGCCTTGATGTCCTCAAGGTCAGGGAACCAGTCGGCCTGCTCGTCGCACAGGTAGTGCACCGGCTTGCCGCCAGCCAGGCTCACCGCAGCGGTCCACAGTGGGTAGTCCGGGGCCGGAATCAGCACTTCGTCGCCGTTATTGAGCAGTGCCTGCATCGACATGACGATCAGCTCGGACACACCGTTGCCCAGGTAGATGTCCTCGATGGTGACGCCTTCGATCTCTTTTTGCTGGCAGTACTGCATCACCGCCTTGCGCGCGCTGAACAACCCCTTGGAGTCGCTGTAGCCCTGAGCGGTGGGCAGGTTGCGGATCACATCCTGAAGGATTTCGTCCGGCGCCTCGAAGCCAAACGGCGCCGGGTTGCCGATGTTCAGCTTGAGGATGCGGTGGCCTTCCTCCTCCAGGCGTTTGGCGTGCTTGAGCACTGGGCCGCGAATGTCGTAGCAGACATTGGCGAGCTTGTTCGATTTGCTGAACTGCATGATGGGGTCCCGGTTGAGAATACGCGCAACGCCCCGTCGAAAGGTTTGAAAGGGCAGGGCGCGGGTGCCAGACTGAACGCCTGGCACACGAAGCCAACTAATATACGTGCCACCCGCGTTACGGAAAAGACGGCGCGGGGTGAAATTAAGCCTGCCGAGGTCCCTACATGCAAAAGATCGACAAGACACTTGAACAATGGCAGTCGATGCTCGACCCCGAGCAGTACCAGGTGTGCCGCCTGAAAGGTACCGAGCGCCCGTTCAGTGGCAAGTACAACAGCGAGCGCCGCGACGGCATCTACCACTGCATCTGCTGCAACCTGCCGCTGTTCGATGCCCAGACCAAGTTCGATTCCGGCTGCGGCTGGCCGAGCTTCTACGCGCCGATCGAAGACCGCGCGATGATCGAAATCCGCGACACTACCCACGGCATGATCCGCACCGAAGTCACCTGCGCCCGCTGTGATGCCCACTTGGGCCACGTGTTCCCCGACGGCCCACCGCCGACCGGCCTGCGTTACTGCATCAACTCGGTGTGCATCGACCTGCAACCGCGCGACTGACCGGAGCCCGAACATGGCTGGATCGATGCTGGATATCCCCTGCGTGACATTGGGCGGCGAGCACAAGAAACTCGGTGACTTCCCAGGCAAGGCCCTGCTGGTGGTCAACACCGCCAGCCAGTGCGGCTTCACCCCTCAATACAAGGGCCTGGAGCAGCTGTGGCAGCACTATCGCGAGCGTGGCCTGGTGGTACTGGGCTTTCCCTGCAACCAGTTCGGCAAGCAGGAGCCGGGCGAAGCGAGGGAAATCGCGCAGTTCTGCGAGCGCAATTTCGGCGTGAGCTTCCCGTTGTTTCGCAAGGTCGAGGTCAACGGGCCCGGTGCGCACCCGCTGTTCGTCGAGCTCAAGCAACGTGCCCCGGGCCTGCTGGGCAGCCAGAAGATCAAGTGGAACTTCACCAAGTTCCTGCTCGACCCGGCCAGCGGCCAGGTCACGCGCTATGCGCCGACCACCAAGCCGCAGGCCCTGGAAGCGGATATCGAGCGCCTGCTCAGCCGCTGACGGGCACCCAGTGATCGACCAGTGCCAGTAGCTCTTCGCGGCGAAACGGCTTGGCCAGGTAGTCGTTCATGCCTGCGGCGCGGCAGCGCTCACGCTCCTCGGGCATGGCATTGGCGGTCAGCGCGACGATCGGCAGCTCAGGCCAGCGCCCGCTCTGGCGAATGCGTCGGCTGGCTTCGTAGCCATCCATCACCGGCATGTTGCAGTCCATCAGCACCAGGTCGAACTCGTCCTGCTCCAGGCATTCCAAGGCCTCGGCACCCTGGCTGGCCACTTGCACCTGGCAGCCGAGCTTGGCCAGCATGCCCTTGGCCACCAGCTGGTTCACCGGGTTGTCCTCCACCAGCAAAATCCGCGCGCGGCCTTGTTCCGCAGCCGTGCTCGGGTTGGCCAGCGGGTGCTCGGGCTCATGGCCTTGAAGGGTGCGCCGCAGGGTCTGGTACAGGGCGTTGCGGGCCAGTGGCCGGGCCAGTTGATGCAAAGGCGCCAGGCTGACGGACTGCTCGCTGGAGAGGAAATTACCATAGGCGGTCACCAGCAGGAGGGGCGTTTTCATCGCTGGGCGCAGCTCGAACAGATGCTCCAGGTCATCGGTGATCAGCAGGTCGATCTGCGTGGCATCCAGGCCTGCGCTGCTGTCATGGCGCTGGTACGCCAGGCCCCAGGCGGGTAACAGGTCTTGCAACAGTTCATGCAGCCCGCTGCCGGCATTGCTCAAGGCCACCACACGCCCCTGCAGCAGCGCGGGCGGGATAGCCTCGGTGTGGACGGTCAGCGGCAACTCTGCGCTGAACCGGCTGCCAAAGCCCGGCTCGGACTGAATATGCAGATGGCCGTGCATGGCCTTGCACAGGTTGCGCGTCAGGGCCAGGCCCAGGCCGGTGCCGCCGTACTGGCGGGTAATGCCGGCGCCTGCCTGGGTGAACGGCTGAAAGATCCGCGCCTGGGCCTCTTCCGGGATACCTATGCCGGTATCGCGAACCTCCAGGCGCACACCGCCGACGATCTTTGCCAAACGTATGTCGACGCGGCCGAAACGGGTGAACTTGAGCGCGTTGGACAACAAGTTGCTGACCACCTGGCGCACCCGTGTCGGGTCGCCGAGCACGCTGCTGGGGAAGTCGCGGGCGATCAGGCAGGTCAGTTCGACGCTTTGTGCGGTGTTCTGTGACAGCAGGTTGGCGGTGTCCTCGACCATCGAGCCCATGTCGAAGGCGATACGCTCCAGTTCCAGCTGGCCGGCATCGAACTTGGACAGGTCGAGAATATCGTTGAGCAGCTCCACCAGCACCTTGCCCGAGTCGTGGGCGATGGTCATCTGCTGGCGCTGCTCGTTGGGCAGCGGGCTGTCCAGGGCCAGGGCGATCATGCCGAGCATGCCGTTGAGCGGGGTGCGGATCTCATGGCTCATGTTGGCTAGGAAGGCCGCCCGCGCCTGGGCCATGTCGAGGGCGCGACGGCGGGCTTCTTCGAGCTCTTGATTGGACTGGCTCAGGCTGCTGTTGCTGGCCTTGAGCTGGTCGGTGCGCGCCGAAACGATGTCTTCCAGCTCGTTGAGGTACTGGGTCAGGCGGTTCTCGGCGGTGCGCCGCTGCTCGATCTCGGTGGCCATGCTGACGAACTGCTGGTTGGCGACCTTGACCAGCACGCCGATTTCATCGTGCTCGTGGCCGTGGGGGCATTCCAGCCGGGTTTGCCGTGGCTTGCGCGGGTCGCTGGCGCTGAGCGCACCGATCACGTTCACCAGCGGCTTGGTCAGCATCATGTAGAACAGCGCCAGCAGAATGCCGGTCAGCACCAGGCTGCGGGCAAAACCGGTGAGCAGGGTGACGCCGGCGCGGTCGAGGAAGCGGCTGCCGAAGGCATAAGTGTCGACATCCAGGTACAGGGTGCCAAGGTATTCTTCGGGCATGTGGGCAAGGAACAGGCGGTCCTGCAGCTGGCGCTGTTCGCCGAACAGAAAGTCGCTCAGCGGCCGGTAGCGGTCTTCCAGGCGCGGGCGCTCGACGTCGGCCAGCACGGTGTCGTTGTTGTCGATCAGCCGCGCGCGGACCACCGCCGGCGATTGCAGCAGGCCGCGGGTCAGCTCCAGGGCCAGCTCCGCATCGATGTTGTAGGCGATGCGTGAAGCCGGGTTGTGGCTGATTTGCAGCAGTGCACGCACTTCGCGGTTGATGGACGCGTCTTCGCTGGCATAATCGATGCCGATCTGGATGAGACTGAGCAATGTTCCCAGGATGAAGCCGACCAGGACTGTCAACCGGGCTTGCTTGTATGACAGGCGATTGGTGAACTTTATATCCATGAGTCCCGAGCCGGTTTCTCGTCCCTTGCGCTGCGCAAGCATAGCCGATCAACCCCGGCTGCTGGCGGCTATTGCCGCCCCGAATCTGAATGTGTAGGAGTCGTCATGGACGCCCGCTTGATTGCTTTCCTGGACCGCGCCGAATCGGTATTGGCGCGCCTCGAACCCCTGTTGCCGGCACTGCGCCCGGACATCGACTGGCACACCACTCTGGCCGCCCGCTGGCAGCGCGATGGCCGCAGCGGTTACCTGATGCCGCTGGAAGTCAGCCTGGACATTCGCCTGTCCGACCTGATTGGCGTCGACCAGCAGCGTGACCAGTTGGGCCGTAACACCCACCAGTTCATCAACGGCCTGCCGGCCAACCACGCGCTGCTGTGGGGCTCGCGCGGCACCGGCAAGTCGTCGCTGGTGCGCGCCCTGCTGGCCGAGCACGCAGGTGCCGGCCTGCGCCTGATCGAAATCGAACGTGACCATTTGGCCGACCTGCCGCGGGTAGTCGAGCAACTGCAGAAACTGCCGCAACGCTTCATCCTGTTCTGCGACGACCTGTCGTTCGAAGCCGGTGAGGGCGACTACCGGGTGCTCAAGAGCGTGCTCGACGGCTCGCTGGAGCAGGCTCCGGACAATGTCCTGTTGTACGCCACCTCCAACCGCCGCCACCTGGTGCCCGAGAAAGAGAGCGACAACGAGAACTGGAAGCGGGTCGATGGCGAGCTCCACCCCAGCGAGGCGGTGGAAGACAAGATCGCCTTGTCTGACCGTTTTGGCCTGTGGCTGTCGTTCTACCCCTTCACCCAAGACCACTTCCTCAACGTGGTCGAACACTGGATCGGCCAGTTGGCGCGCCCTGCCGGGCTGAGTTGGCAGCGTGACGAAGCCCTGGACATCCTCGCCGTGCGTTGGGCCACCGGCCGCGGCAACCGTAATGGCCGTTGTGCCTATCAGTTCGCCCGCTACTGGGTCGGGCTGCAATTGCTGGAGCAGAAATAAATGATCGACCTCAATGCCAGTGGTACCGGCCTTGACGGCTACCGCCTGCTGGCTGCGCAAGTGCAGGCGCTGTTTGCCGACGAGCGTGACTTCATCGCCAACGCCGCGCAGTTTTCGGCGTTCTTGTATAACCAGGTGGATGACCTGAACTGGGCGGGGTTCTACCTCAACCGTAACGATGAGCTGGTGCTCGGGCCGTTCCAGGGGCAGGTGGCCTGTGTGCGGATTCCGTTCGGCAAGGGTGTGTGCGGTGCAGCGGCGGCTACGCGGCAAACCCAGCGGATCGAGGATGTGCACGCGTTCCCGGGGCACATTGCCTGTGACAGTGCGTCCAACAGCGAGCTGGTGATCCCGTTGGTGAAAGAGGGGCGGTTGATTGGCGTGCTGGACCTGGACAGCCCGAAGCTTGGGCGTTTCAGTGAGGATGATCAGCAAGGTATGGAGCGCCTGGTGGCGATCTTCCTGGAATTGACCGACTGCTGAGTGTGTTTGCCTGTACCGGCCCCTGTGGGAGCGGTACAGGATTACCGAATCAGTCGTACATTGCTTTTTTCTTCCAGGTCTCTTCCTCATCGGTCTTGAGACCTTCATTCAATTCATTCTGCTCGTTCTGTGCCGGCTCCATCTGGTCCAGCACCTGCGCATTGGCGCGGGCCAGCAGTTTCTCCAGGTAGGTCAACTGCTCTTCATACACTTTCGGCTCCGGCTGCTTGCGCAGGTACTGCACACCACGCTCGAAAGCCAGGCGCGCCTGGCCCGGCTGGCCCTTCTGCAGGGCCTGCTGGCCAAGGTTGTTGAAGAACTCGATGTGCAACAGCACCAGGATATGACGGACTTCCTTGACCCATTGCTTGGCCTCGCTGGCGGGCAGGAAGCCTTCCTGGGCGGCGCGGGCTACCTGGTTGTGCAGCGCTTCAAGCAGAAAACGCACGTCCTTGGCCTTGGCCTCGGCCTGGATCGGGTTGGGGGGGTTGTTGACCGGGATCTTTTCGCCCAGGGCAATCAGGCCTTCGAGTTCGGCAATCCGCGCCTTGAGCTCGGCGTTGTGCTTGTCCACCGCCAACTGCCGCTGGTTGAGGTTCAGCTCCAGGCGGGTCAGCAGCAGTTTGAGCGCCGGGGTCATGAACTGGCCGGGAAAGGTCTCGGTGATTTCGCCACAGCGACGCAAGCGATCGGCCAGCTCGACTTTCAGCCGCGCGCGTTCGAGCTTGCTGTTTTCGACCACATTGTTGAGGTAGCCGATCACGATCAGTAACGCGATACCCGCCACGATGAGCAGGGTGATCAGAAGTGGTGTCACCGTTAATGCCTCATGAAGAAGTTATGCATCAGTGTAGGAGCAGGCTTGCCCGCGAGAGGCCCTGGCAGGCAAATCTCTTTTTATATCGGCCACGTGCCCTATAACTACAATAGCGCTACCGGATGCCGGCACATTGATACCGAGCTTGCCGAGGTGCCGTCAGAAAATCAACGCCAAACCTCGGGTACTCCTTGGCAGGGGCACTCAGATGGACCGAAGTCATTGATTTAAATAAATTTCTACAAAGGGGTTGACGGCTCCCCGTCGCATCCATAGAATGCGCGCCACTTGCAGCGTAAAGCACACAGCGGAACGCGGCAGGAAGTGAAAGCAGCATGTAAATGCTTGCAGCGTGTCCCCTTCGTCTAGTGGCCTAGGACACCGCCCTTTCACGGCGGTAACAGGGGTTCGAGTCCCCTAGGGGACGCCATTTGCGGGAATAGCTCAGTTGGTAGAGCACGACCTTGCCAAGGTCGGGG
>Ga0213828_1002959_pt1 | contig 11719 bp, 10 predicted proteins | sample MC6MC0897MG_FD_180664 | JGI IMG/M metagenome (GOLD analysis project Ga0213828, IMG submission 180664) | Enriched soil aggregate microbial communities from Iowa State University, Ames, United States - MC6-MC0897-MG | ecosystem: Environmental > Terrestrial > Soil > Unclassified | place: USA: Iowa...
GGCGACCTGGCCAAGGGTCTGCCGGCCTGCACCGGTTGCCACTCGCCAGACGGCTCGGGCAACGCCGCCGCCGGTTTCCCGCATCTGGGTGGCCAGCACGCTCAATACATCGCCAAGCAGCTGACCGATTTCCGCAAGGAAGAAGGTGGCCGCGCCAACGACGGCGACACCAAAACCATGCAGACCATCGCCAAACGGCTGAGCGACGAAGATATCGCCGCCGTCTCCAGCTACATCCAGGGTCTGCACTAAGCGCCGGGATTTGGCGTAGCGGATCGAGCATTGCGGGGGACGGACATCCCCTGCAACGTTAACGCTCGATTAATCCGACGCTGCAAGCATAAAAAGGGTGGCTTTGGCCGCCCTTTTTTGTGGCCGCTGCCGTTACACTACAGAACTCACGCCCGCCATGACCTGTCTGAAACTCAGGTCGCGCGAGGCGACCAAAATTGTCCAGGAGTAAAGCATGCGTAATCTGATCATCAGCGCCGCCCTCGTCGCTGCCAGCCTGTTCGGCGTGACCGCTCAAGCCGCCGAAGCACCTGCCGCCCCTTACGTGGAACTGGCCAACCCGGTGCCGGTTGCAGAGCCTGGCAAGATCGAAGTGGTCGAGCTGTTCTGGTATGGCTGCCCGCATTGCTACGCGTTTGAGCCGGTGATCAACCCATGGGTTGAAAAACTGCCCAAGGACGTCAACTTCGTGCGTATTCCAGCCATGTTCGGCGGCCCATGGGACGCTCACGGTCAAATGTTCCTGACCCTGGAAGCGATGGGTGTCGAGCACAAGGTTCACAACGCCGTGTTCAACGCAATCCAGAAAGAACACAAGAAGCTGACCGACAAGAACGACATGGCTGACTTCCTCGCCACCCAAGGCGTGGACAAGGACAAGTTCCTCGCCACCTTCGATTCGTTCGCCATCAAAGGCCAGATCGTCAAGGCCCGTGAACTGGCCAAGAAGTATGAAATCACTGGCGTGCCAACCATGATCGTCAACGGCAAATACCGCTTCGACATCGGCTCTGCCGGTGGTGCCGAGCAAGCGCTGCAACTGGCTGACCAACTGGTCGCCAAAGAGCGAGCGGCAACCAAGGCTGCTGCCAACTAAGCGCGGCAACTGCCATGCGCCGCTGGAAGTCGGAGCGCATCGTTGGCCTGCATGATCCGCAGGTCAACGAGCACCACCTGGCATCGACAGGCTTGCCAGCAGACCATCGTCTGCGCTTGCTTAGCTTCAATATCCAGGTCGGCATCAGCACCGAGCGTTATCGACATTACCTGACCCGCAGCTGGCAGCATCTGCTGCCGCACACCGGGCGCTCAGGCAATCTGCAAAAGATCGGCGACCTGCTCGGCGACTTCGATCTGGTCGCTCTGCAGGAAGCCGATGGCGGCAGCCTGCGTTCAGGCTACGTCAATCAGGTTGAACACCTGGCCCATCTCGGCGCCTTCCCCTACTGGTATCAACAACTCAATCGCAACCTCGGCCGACTCGCTCAGCACAGCAATGGCGTGCTCAGTCGCCTGAAACCGTCGGCGATTGAAGATCACCCGCTGCCCGGCCCGAAAGGTCGCGGCGCGATCCTGCTGCGTTTCGGCGAAGGCCCGGAAGCGCTGGTGGTGGTAATGATGCACCTGGCCCTTGGCGCGCGAACCCGCAGCCTGCAGCTGGCCTATATTCGTGAGCTGATCGGTGGCTATAAACATCAAGTGTTGATGGGTGACATGAACACCCACGCCAGCGATCTGCTACAACATTCTCCGTTACGCGATCTCGGCCTGCTGGCCCCGCAGGTGGAAGCGACATTCCCCAGCTGGCGTCCTCAGCGTTGCCTTGATCATATTTTGCTCAGCCCGACCCTGACCCTGGAAAAGGTCGAAGTGCTGGCCCAACCGATTTCCGATCACCTGCCGGTCGCGGTAGAGATTCGTCTGCCGGGTTCGCTCACGGCCGATGCATTGCCCGCGTTGAGTCCTGCCCCTCGCGGAACCCCTGAATGAGCGACGACGCCCAGCGCTGGAAAGAGAAGTACCTCAAAAGCATCGAACAACAGGACAAACTCGAACGCCGCTGGGCCGCCAGGCTCGATTTGCTGCGTCGCGGTCTGGTGCGCAGCACATTGGCGGCTGAAGGCACCGATAAAGTCGTTGATCAGTGCATGAAGGAGATGCGCGACGTAGTGCGCACCGACGACATGGACGCTGGCCTGGCCGCCCTGCTGCCGCGCCTGGAAAAAGCCGTGCTCGACTCCGAGCAGCGCCGCGAAACCCGTATCGATCAGGTCAGTACCGCGCTGACGTCGCTGGTCACCCAGTTGCAGGCTTTGCCGTTGCCGCGTGAAGTCGCTCAGCCACTGAAAAAGTTCGCCAAACAACTGGATGGCCGCGTCGGCTCTGCGCGAGAAATGCCATTGCTGCTGAGTGAACTGAGCGGCTTGCAGGGCAAGGCTTTGAGTCAGCTGGAAACGCCAGCCGAACCGGGACGCCCAGGATTGTTGCAGCGTTTGTTTGGTAGCCGTGACAGCGAAGAAGCGCCAGCCCCGAGCGCAGAAGCACCCGCGCCAACTCCGGCACCACGTGATGCGCAAGCGCCTGTCGCATCAGAAGCCGAGCCAGAACCAGCGCCCTTGCAGACTGCCGCTGTTGCAGGTCCGGTCATCACCGCCGCCGTGATCAAACAACTCGAGCCCGCGACTGAGATACCCTCACCGCTCTCGGAACCTCAGCCGGAACCTGACGTGGTTGCGTTTCAACCACCCCTCGCCAGCGAAGCAGCGCCCGTTGCCGCTGAAGCAGCGCAGGCCGAACCTGAAGTTGCCATGGCGCCGAGTGTCACGCCGACACCAGTCACGGTCTCCGGCTTCAACCCCGACGAATTGATCCACCCCGGCGACCCGACACCGCTGATCCTCGACAGCCTGCCCCTGCCCGAACCGATTGCTCAGGCACTGGCGGCCATCGACCCGGAGCAGCCCGAGCACGACATCCTGTTCGCCCTGCCGGACACTCCAGAGCCGTCCTACAGCTCCGTGGCCAAGCACATCGAAGACACCCTGATCGGGCTGCTCGACGACCTGACCCTGCCCGAACGTCACCGTCCTCAAGCCGAAGCGATGCGTGAACGGCTCAAGCACGGCTTGAACTGGTACGAACTGATCCCGATCCTCGACGATCTCGCCACGTTGATGCTGGCAATCACTGACAGCGGTCAGCATGAATTCGAAGCCTATCTGCAACAGCTCAACGAACGCCTCGAAGCGTTCCAGAGCAACCTGCAAGCGGCCAGTGAAGGTCACGCCGATAACAGCTCGGCAGCGCGAGCGATGGACACGCAAATCCGTGAGCAGGTCGACGGCTTGCAGACCAGCATGCAGGAAGCTGCGGATCTGGATGACCTCAAGCAAGTACTGGAGAACCATCTCGAAGGCCTGCTCGGCACTATGGACCAGCACCAGAAACAGCGCGATGCCCGCGAGCAAGAAGTCGCCACGCGGCTCAAAAGCCTGTCGGAGCGCGTGGCGCATATGGAGCAGGAAGCCCAGGGTTTCCGCGAACATCTTGAAGTACAAAGGCAGAAAGCCTTGATTGATCCGCTCACCGGCCTGCCCAATCGCGCCGCGTGGAGCGAACGCCTCGAGCATGAGATCAAGCAGTGGCAGCAGCACGGCAACACCCTGAGCCTGGCGATGCTCGATCTGGATCACTTCAAACGCATCAACGACAACTACGGCCATCTGGCCGGCGACAAAGTGCTGAAAATCATCGCCACCGTGCTGCGCAAACGCCTGCGCGGCTCCGACTTCATTGCGCGTTTTGGTGGTGAGGAATTCGTATTGCTCCTGCCGGCCACTCCGCCTGCAGTCGGTGCGAAATTGCTGGAAACGTTGCGAGCGGCAATCGAAGCCTGCCCGTTTCACTTCAAGGGTGAGCGAGTGACGATCACCATCTCCATGGGACTGGCAACATTCCGCGCTGGAGAACACAGCGATCTGGTATTGAAAAGAGCCGATCAGGCGCTTTACCGCGCTAAAAATGCAGGACGCAACCGGGTCGAGCTTGGCTGAGCAATTTGTTCCATTTTGTTTAAATCCACCCACTGACCGTCGAGACGCAAGGCAGTACGTTACACTGTTGCATTACTGTCTTGCGTGTACTGCCCTCTGCCATGAAATTCTTTGCCCTCCTCGCTTCGCTGCTCGTTCTGGCCGGTTGTGCCAGCGGCCCGCGCTACAACACCAGCCATCCTTCGGCCAATTACGACAGCCGCATTCAGTTTGTGGTCGTGCATTACACGTCGGCCTCGCTGGAGCGCTCGCTGCAATTGCTGACCCACGGCGAAGTCAGCAGCCATTACCTGATCGGCGACGACAAGAGCGGCACCATCTACAAGCTGATGGACGAAAACCAGCGTGCCTGGCACGCCGGCGAGAGCCAATGGCAGGGCCGCACCTGGCTCAACTCCAGTTCGATCGGCATCGAAATCGTCAACCCGGGGTTCAAGGACACGCCGAACGGACGGCTGTGGTATCCGTACAGCGAAGCGCAGATTCAATCGCTGATCGTACTGCTCAAGGACATCAGCAAACGCAACGGCATCAGTCCGCAGCACATCATCGGCCATAGCGACATCGCGCCGCTGCGCAAGCTTGATCCCGGGCCGTTGTTTCCGTGGAAACGCCTGGCCACGGAGGGTTTGGGTGTGTGGCCGAATGAACAGGCAGTGGCGCGCCAGCAAGCGCTGTTCAACAGCAGCGAACTGCCGAACATCAGCTGGTTCCAGGCACAACTGGCGCACTTGGGTTATGACACGCCGCAAACCGGCGAACTGGACGTTGCGACGCGCCACGTCCTCGCTGCGTTCCAGATGCACTTCCGCCCTTCGCGCTTCGATGGCACGCCGGATGCGCAAACGGCAGCGCTGTTGCTGGTACTGAACCAGACAAAATAATGACGCCCGCCCGACGGTCAGGGCAAAATCGCAATCAGCAGCTATAACTCATTGGTAATTCTTCGGATATTCCATAATGGTTGCTACCCGAGAGACGCTGCGTAGCTGGTTTTATCGCCCCTGGTTTTTGGCGATGATCGCGGCTGTCCTCAGTGCCAGCCTGCTGATCGCCGGCGGTATGTTCGTGGCAATGCGTCAGGTCGAGCAAAGCGAAAGTCAGGAAATGAACGCGCAAGGCGAGCGTTTCCTCGCCCGCCTCGAACAATTGTTCGGCCAGTTGCGTGAAAGTCTCGACGATCTCGAAGCCCAGCCGCTCCGCAGTTGTGACGATGAAATGATCGCCACCCTGCAGCAAGTCACCTTCAACTATCGCTTCGTCTATGAAGCAGCCTATATGGACGCGTCACGGATCTGCTCCAACCGTCCGCGTCAGGAAGGCGTGTCGGTAGTGCGGGCGCCGGATATCAAAGGGCCGACTTACAGCTATTGGCTGAACACCACCACCGAACCCGATGAAAACCGCGCGGCGCTGATGCTGGGGCGCGGCAATTTCCGCGTAGCCACTTCGCGCGGGCACCTGACCGACATGGTCGATCTGTCGCCCGGCAGCAGCCTTTTGGTAGTACTCGATCACGGCACCCGGGCCATTCCGGTACTCGGCCTGGCGCAAGCCTGGCCACCCACGGAACAATGGCCACCGAAAAGCCGCGATGCCTTGCAAGTCACACAAACCCGGCTGATCTATCGCATGCCCACCGACAACCCGGAATATCAGCTGGTGCTGATCACACCCAGAACCGGTATGCATATTCCTGCCATCTGGTGGTGGATGATCCCGGCTTGTGTGCTGCTTGGCGCATTTTCGGGATTCTTCGTTTTCCTGCTAGTGCGCCAGCGCCAGTCGATGGACGCCGAGCTTCACGGCGCGATTCGTCGCGGTGAGTTGCAGGTGCTCTATCAGCCGATCTTCGATCTCGACAGCCGTAACTGCGTGGGCGCCGAAGCCCTGCTGCGCTGGCGCCGCCCTGACGGCACACTGACCAGCCCTGACCTGTTTATCCCCATGGCGGAAAACACCGGGCAAATCCGGCAGATGACCGATTTCGTCCTGCAGCGTCTGCTGGAGCAATTGGGCCAATTGCTGCGCGCCAACCCGCAGCTGTATATCTCGGTCAACCTCGCAGCCTGCGACGTGATGGTGCCGCGCATCGGTCTGGTCATGGCGCGCTTGCTCACATTGCATCGAGTGGCCGCGCGGCAGATTGCCTTCGAGGTCACCGAACGTGGCTTGATTGACGTGGTGGTGGCGCGGGAAAACCTGCAAGCCTTGCGCGATGTCGGCCATCAAGTGCTGATTGATGACTTCGGCACCGGCTATTGCAGCCTCGCCTACCTGCAGACCTTGCCGGTCGATTGCCTGAAAATCGACAAGGCGTTCATTGATGCACTGGGCCATGACGCGGCGAGCAGCGGCGTCGCCCCGCACATCATTCACATGGCCCAGGCGCTGGATCTGAAAGTGATTGCCGAAGGCATCGAGCTGGAATCACAGGCGCAATTGCTCAGCAGCGAAGGCGTGAAGTTCGGTCAGGGCTGGTTGTTCGCCCATGCGCTGAGCGCGGTGCAATTCATTGAGTTGATCACCCGTGGCCGACGCCTCGCGGGAAGGCGCATGGACGACGAAGCCTAAACGGCGAGCGCCATATAGAACTGCGTGCCCTGCCCCGGCCGCGAATAAACCCCCATACGTCCGCCATGCAGCTGAACGATTTCCTTGCACAGCGCCAGACCAAGCCCGGCACCGCCCTTTTTGCGGCCGACCTGCACGAACGGCTCGAAGATTCGGCCTTGCTGGCCGTAGGCAATACCTTCGCCGTTGTCCTCGACGCTGATGATCACCCGCTCGCCATGTCGACGCGCCTGTAAACGGATCTGACCGTCGCGGGCGGTATGACGCAGAGCGTTGTCGATCAGGTTGTCGAGCACGCGATCGAGTTGCGCCTGATCGGCCTGCAAACGTGGCAGCGGCCCCTGCACTTCGACATTCAGGGCGATGCCCTTGGCCGCCGCCGAATCGGCAAAGCGCAATTGCGCCTGCTCCAGCAAATCTTCGATGGAGCACGGCGCCAGCGTGAGTTTCTGCAGGCCGTTCTGATAACGCGAGAAGTTGAGCAGGTCATTGATCAACTGCATCAGGCGCTGCATTTCCTCGTTCACGGTGTCGAGCAGATCAGCCTCGCGCGACTCCGCAGGAAACTTCGCCCGTTCGCGGAACAAACCGAACGCCATGTGCATGCCAGTGACCGGCGTGCGCAGTTCATGGGAGGCGCGCAAGACGAATTCACTGCGTACCCGTTCGAAGGCGCGCTGCTCGGTGACGTCGTGCAACACCATCACCGCGCCGAGGATATGACCTTGGGTGTGACTGACCGGGGTCAGGCTGTAGGTCAGCAAGCGTGATTCGCCGTCGACTTCGATACTCAAATCTTCCGGCGCCCGCTCCAGCGTGCCGCCACGCAGCACCAGTTGCAGCTGGGCATCCAGCTCTGGGCGTTCCAGCGCCGAGCCCAGACCCTGACCGAGACGATCATCCTCCCAGCCCAATTGTCGCTGGGCGACCGGATTGAGGTGCTCCAGATGCCCTTGTCGGTCGATCATCAGCAAACCGTCATCGATACTGTCGAGCACCGCCTGCAAGCGTTGCTGACCGGCGAGCAATTCGTCGACATTGGTCGCCTGATGCTCGCGCAGTGCCTCGGCCATCAGGCCGAAGCGTTTGGTCAGCAGATTCATCTCCATCGCCGAAGAAATCGGCAGGGTTACTTCAAAATTGCCTTGGCCGATATTGTCCGCCGCTTTCGCCAGAGCCTCGATCGGCGCGCCAAAACGCCGGGCAATGCCGTGGGCCGTGATGAAACCGATGATCAGCACCGCCAATCCGACAAATCCCAGCAGACCCGCAATCAACAAGGCTCGGTCACGCGCCTCACTCTGTACCGCGTTGATGTTGTCCAGTGCATGCTTGTGCTCGGTGATCAGTCCGTTGCGCAGCGTGTTGAAGCGCTCCCTGAAGTCAGCGCTGCTGCTGATGGAGCCGGCCGGGTCACGCGACAAATCGAATGCTTCCAGAAAGCTCAGATAATCCGCTTTTGCCCGACTGAAGCCATATAGCCGGCCATCGCCCTCTTGCTCTTGGGCGATGCCTTGGTCCAGCAACTCGAAGTAATGCTGCTTCGACGCTTCGAATGCCACGGGATCCGGCTTTTCCGCGAGCATGATGATCAGTTGATCACCCAGCGTCTGCCGCAACTTGAGCCCCAGATCCAAAGTGACGAAGTTGCTGCGCACCAAAGCTTCTTGCGTTCCGGCCATCTGCATCACGCTGACCAGCCCGAGCAACAGCCCGAGCAAGGCCACGGTGATCAGTGCGGAGATACTCAGAAACAACCGGGTCCGCAACTTCATCGCCAGTTTCATCGCCCGGCACTCACAGGTTGTACTGCTTGCGCTTGCGATACAGGGTCGAGGCGTCAATGCCCAGGGTTTTGGCTGCTTGGTCCAGGGTTCCGGCGGTGGCCAGAACTGCACCGATGTGAGCTTTCTCCAGCTCATCCAGACTCAACGCCGCGCCCACTCGTGGCGCGTTGTTGGCCGGTTGCTCGGCCATGCCGAGATGGCTGATTTCCACGCGCTCCTGCGGGCAGATGATGCTCGCCCGCTCGACCACGTTGCGCAGCTCACGAATGTTGCCCGGCCAGCGGTAACCGAGCAGCGCTTCACGGGCCTCGTCGCTGAAGCCGCGCGCCGGACGTGCATATTCCTTGACGAAGCGCGCGAGGAAACGGTCGGCCAGGGTGAGAATGTCCTCGGCACGTTCGCGCAGTGGCGGCAAGTGCAGGGTGATGACGTTCAAGCGATAGAGCAGGTCTTCACGGAAGCGGCCGTCACGGACCATGTCCTCCAGATTGAGGTTGGTCGCCGCCAAAATGCGTACGTCGGCGCGACGGGTGACGGGATCCCCTACCCGTTCGTATTCCTTGTCCTGAATAAAACGCAACAACTTCGGTTGCAAGGTCAGGGGAAAATCGCCGATCTCGTCGAGAAACAGTGTGCCGCCGTCGGCCTGATTGACGCGACCCAAGGTGCTTTCGCTGGCACCGGTAAACGCACCACGGCTGTGGCCGAACAACTCGCTTTCCATCAGTTCTGCGGTCAACGACGGGCAGTTGATGGTCACGCAGGATTTCTTCTCGCGTTTGCTCCAGCCATGAATCGCTCGGGCCAGCTCGCCTTTACCGGTGCCGGACTCGCCGAGGATAAGAATGTTGGCGTCAGTGCTGGCAACCTGGCGAGCCGTTTCCAGTACGACCTTCATCGCCGGGCTGTGGGAATCGAGACCGTCCTTGGGTTTGCGGATCTCGCCCTCAAGGGCTTCGAGGCGCGCGGACAGTTGGCGCACTTCCAGTTGCTTGGCGGTGGCCAGACGCAGTTGATCCGGGCTGCACGGCTTGACCAGATAGTCGGCGGCGCCTGCCTGGATCGCATCGACGGCGGTATCGACAGCCGAATGCGCGGTGACAATCACCACGCGCATCCACGGCGCCTGAATGCGCATCTGCGCCAACACGTCGAGCCCATTGTCTTCGCCCAGGCGTAAATCAAGGAAGCACAGGTCGAAGACCTGGCGTTGCAACAAGGCGTCGGCCTGAGCCGCGCTGTTGGCTGTGGCAACCGTATAGCCTTCATCTTCGAGGCAATAACGGAAGGTACGCAGGATGGCGGACTCGTCGTCCACCAGCAGAATGCGGCCTTGATGCTCAGTGGCAGATTCCATTTTTCCTACGCTCCATAGTGATTGGTCTTATGTTAGTCCCGGAGAAATCGGGCAAGTTGCATGGTTGATTCTGAACGATGCCAGCCATAGGAGGGTAGCTCTCTCCTGCCTTTACAGCCAAGTTATTGGTTTTGTTGATTTTTTAAACAATCACCGATTTGCAGGGCATTCCCTGCGTACTTTTCTGACATCTGCGCCCTGCTCTCAATTCCATAAGAATGAAATCTCCTACGAAAAAATCGTGCATTGCGCACGATCTCAGATGACCCATCGTGCAGGATGCGTCGCCAACGTTTTATATCACCCTTATAACCTATTGATTTTATTGAATATTTTTCAATGAAATAACTGGCACGCAGGCTGCAATAACTCACTCAGCCCCGGGCAGAAATGAACTGCCCCAACCGAATAAGAGTGAGGAACCCAGGATGACTCGCCAACGTGCCGCCCAAGTGCGTATCTCGCCACTGCATATCCAGCAAGGCCTGTTCGGCGTACTTGCGCTGTTGATCACCCTGATTGCCTGCCAGCAGTACCTGAGCTGGGAAAACAGCCAGCGCCCAGAGCCGTTGATCTCGGTGCAGCATGCGACACAAGTGCACTTCAGCGCCGTCAGCAGCAGCCATACCGAAAGCACCTCGATGCGCATGATGGACGTCGATCAAGTGCAACCACAGGATCAGATGCCACGTGAAGAGCGCTGGGTTTTCTAATTGATTGAACAGATTCAGACGCAACGCGTCGGAACACGTAACACCCCCAAATAGAGAAGTAAGGAGAATCACCATGTTGAGCTGGGCAATTACATTCTTGATCATTGCCATCATCGCTGCAGTACTGGGCTTCGGTGGTATCGCGGGCACCGCCACGGGTATCGCCAAGATTCTCTTTGTCGTGTTCCTGGTGATGTTCATCGCTTCCTTCTTCTTTGGCCGTCGCGGCCGAGGTTAACGATGAGTGCGTTAAAGACACTGGCAGCCGCCCTGCTTCTGGGCGGTAGTGCCATGGCGATGGCGGCCAATGACGGCCAGACGCGGGTCAACGAACTCCTGAGTTCCGACCCGCAATATCGCGAAACCTGGGAAGGCGTGGTGAAGAAGGAAGAACGCCTGCCGGAATGGGTGATGAACCTGTCCGGCACGCCTGACCAACAGATGAATGCCGTGACTGAAGATGGCGATCAATATCTGGTTGGACCGCTCTGCGAATCTGCGGACAAATGCCTCAACCACCGCTTGATCGTCGCCTTCAGTTTCGACAAGAAAGATGCTTACGCCATGCTCGTCGATGTGCCCGAAGGATTGCCGGCCGACAAGTCGCCAACGCGACATGCCACCTACCGCTTCCTCGGCAAACCCGACCAGGGCATGCAGGATCTTTTGATGGAAACCCTGAAGAAAGATCCGAAGTGGTACTGATTTGAACATGAAGGCAGCAGCCCTGCTGCCTTCCATTGCGCCCACCTGAGGAAGGCAGGCGCATGACCAAGGGGCCGGGACGTTCTGACTGTTGCAGGGTCGGAGTGACCTACGGGTACAAGGAGTGCCTGCGCAAGGGCCGGGTCAGGGTAAAAGCTGCGCCGCAGGTTCGCCGACCCACAGTGGTTCGACGGACTTGCGCTGAGCTTTCAATCAGATAAAACGTTGATCCAGAGCGTCCAGCTCGTTCCTTTTATCGCAGACACTGCGCGCGAAAACATTACGCGGTGTTTCCTGGCGACCGTATATCGACAAAAAAACCGTTTAAACAGTAGGACTTCTAGTCTTCCAACGTAGGCTTTTTCCTAAGTTTTTAGTCGATTTTTCTTGTTCAAAAAACAACCAACCTTCGCTGTGATGACCGGTTCACGGCACTTATGCCGGCCGAAATGTCACAATCGAACCGGTTGGGACGCCAGTTTCATTAAAAAAAGCTCATGCCGATTCGGCATAGGGTAG
>Ga0213828_1002969_pt1 | contig 11698 bp, 7 predicted proteins | sample MC6MC0897MG_FD_180664 | JGI IMG/M metagenome (GOLD analysis project Ga0213828, IMG submission 180664) | Enriched soil aggregate microbial communities from Iowa State University, Ames, United States - MC6-MC0897-MG | ecosystem: Environmental > Terrestrial > Soil > Unclassified | place: USA: Iowa...
CGGCTACAAGCTGGTCAGCATCGCCAAGACCGTGATCTTCCCGATCGGCATCTACAGCAAGAAGATTAAGTCGCTGTCCGAACTGAAGGAAGGCGCCCGCATCGCGCTGCCGAACGACCCGACCAACGGCGGCCGTGCGCTGCTGCTGCTGCAGGCCAATGGCCTGATCAAGCTGCGTCCGGAAGCGGGCCTGAAGGCCACGCCGATCGACGTGGTCGAAAACCCCAAGAAGCTGCGCTTCATCGAACTGGACGCCGCCCAACTGCCGCGTTCGCTGGACGACACCGACGCCTCGGCCGTGAACACCAACTTCGCGCTGGAAGCCGGCCTGAACCCGACCAAGGACGCCATCGCCCAGGAATCGCCCGATTCGCCGTATGCCAACGTGCTGGTCGTGCGTGAAAAGGACAAGGACCGTCCCGAGTTCGCCAAGCTGGTCTCGATCTATCACAGCGCCGCTGTGAAGGAATTCATCCAGACCAAGTTCAAGGGCGCCGTGGTGGCCGCCTGGTAATCCAGGAGCTGGACGCGTTCTGAAGACGGCCGCCGCGAGCGGCCGTTTTTTCGGCGGGTTGCGGTGGCGGGATGCGGACAGATCGCGCCTGCAACACGACCGGCTGTCATTTTTTGACAAGCCCATCGAAATCCGCCATAATTTCGGGCTTCGGTCGGGTTGTTAGCTCAGTCGGTAGAGCAGCGGACTTTTAATCCGTTGGTCGCGAGTTCGAGTCTCGCACAACCCACCACCCCAATTCGCAGGACATTGTGAACGCCGCTATTCATAGCGGCGTTTTTGCGTTTGGGTCCAAGCGCCCTTGGCGTCAAGGGTCAGCGGCCGGCTATAGACCGCGCCTTACGCAGGTACTCGGTAATTTCTGCTTCCGGCACCGCGCGCGAAAACAAAAAGCCCTGCAATTCATCGCAGCCCGCAGCGCGCAGAAAATCGCGCTGCGCAGGCGTCTCGACCCCTTCAGCGTTGATCGTCAGTCCCATTGACCGTCCCAGCATCACGACCGCATTCACGATGGCGGTCGAATCGCTGCCTTCGCCGATATTGGCCACGAAGCTGCGGTCGATCTTGATCTTGTCGACCGCGAACCGCTGCAGGTAGCTCAGGCTGGAATAGCCGGTTCCAAAATCGTCCAGCGCTATCCGGAATCCCGCGGCGCGCAGTGTGGCGATCGCTTTCTGCACCCGGCCATCGTCTTCAATGAACACGCCTTCAGTGACCTCCAGTTCGATCTGCGCGGGGTCCACGCCCGCGCGTTGCACGAGGTCGATGACGCGCTCCGCGAACCCTTGGCCGCGAAACTGCACGGGCGACAGGTTCACGGCGATGGACAGGCCCGGCCATTGCAACGCGGCGTGGCAGGCTTCCTTCAGTACCCATTCGCCCAGCGGCACGATCAGCCCCGTGGACTCGGCCACCGGCACGAAGATCTGCGGCGACACCGGGCCCTTGCCCGGATGGTTCCATCGCACCAGCGCCTCCACGCCCACCAGCTGTTGCGTGCTGCTGTCGATCTGCGGCTGGAAATGGACCTGGAGCTGGCCGCTGTCAGCCAGCGCGCGGCGCAGGTCTTCCTCGATCACCGCCTTGGCCTTCAGCGTGTCGTCCATGTCGGGGGCGAAGAAGCTGTACTGGTTCCTGCCCAGCTCCTTCGCGCGATACAGCGCGATGTCGGCCTTGCGCAGCAGCTCGCTGCGCGTCGTGCCGTCACGCGGGGCCATCGACGCGCCGATGCTGGCGCCCACGAAGGCCCGGCCGCCCAGCAGGTCGAAGGGCTCGCGCACCTCCGCGAGGATGCGTTGCAGCAGCTCGGTCGCGCCAGCTTCGGTCGCGTTCTGCATCAGCACGGCGAACTCGTCTCCGCCCAGCCGCGCGACCGCATCGTCCGGCCCGAGGATGAGCTTGACCCGTCTTGCGAACTCTTCGATGAGCGCGTCGCCCGCGGCGTGGCCCCACGTGTCGTTGACCTGCTTGAAATGGTCCAGGTCCAGCAGCAGCACCGCACAGCACGCATCGGGCCGGCGGCGGACCAGCGCCTGGTCCACGCAGGTATTGAAATAGGCGCGGTTAGGCAGTCCGGTCAGCACGTCGTGAAAGGCGAGATGCTGCGCGTGCGCTTCGCTGGCCTTCAGTTCGACATGGGCCGTCCGTAGTGCGCTCAGGTGCGCCTGTTGCTGGCGCAGCAGGCGATAGGTGCGCAGCGCCAGCCATGCGACAAGGATGAAGGCGCTGGCGAGCATGGCGGCCACGGCGGGCAGCATCGAGCGCCAAAGTTCGGAGCCGGGCAGGTCGGGCCGCCACATCAGATAGCCGAGCAACGCGCCATCGGACGACAGCAGGGGCTCTTCGCGCTCGTTCACGCCATCGTGACGCGTGCGCACGGGATGATAATGAAGCCCGTCTATCAGGTTGTCTCGTGCGAACGAGCGCAGGAAATCCCCGTCGACGAATCTGACGCTCACGAGCAGATTGGGCGTCTCGACCGCCGGGGTATCGAGGTTGGGCGGAAAGCGCGCGACGCGCATCACGCTCACCACCGCAGGCCTTTGCCCGATGGTTGCGAGGTCGGTGGCATGCACGGCGGCAGCCGTCGTGCGCACCGAAGAATTGGTGGAGGGAGGCTGGCCGGGCAGGCGCTCATGGTCGTTGTTGGGCCGGGTGTCCTGTCCGCGAGTCAGCGCGATGAACGGGCGCAGATCCGGTTCGTACACGGCGTAGCGTTCAGGGGGAACCAGTTCGCCGTGGACATTGCCGAAGCGCACCGTGTTGTCCGGGCCAAGGATGAACACCAGATCCTGTTCGAACAGCCGATGCAGAAAGGCCCCCACGTTGTCGTCGAGCCAGGCCTGGTCGGGCGCGGGCTTGGCCAGTTCGTCGGCCAGCATGTCCCAGATGGCGACGGCTTCCTGCGCCTGCGCCACGTCGTCCAGCGTGTTGCTGATTGCCTGCTGCAGCTCCTTGCTCTGGCGCATCGCCGCCATATCGTCGCTTTTGTCGACGGACAGGTGCAGCGAGAACAGCATTGCCGCCAGAAAACCGACAAAGGCGATCAGCAGCAGGACGAGAAGTCCGCCAGCGGAACGGGGAAGCGGCCCTTCATTTATTCTCATGCCGGTACAGCTCCGTGTTGTTGGGGCGATCAACAGACGGATCAGATGCGCTTCGAGGCCGCGTGCCGGCGCGGCAGGATTCGAAGAGGCACGTGATCGATCCGCACGCTGACGCGGTCGTCGACGATTCCGGTGCCGGGCAGACATCGGGCGCCGCAATTCGCGTGCCTGCGCCGCGCGGTGAGAGCGTTTGGCGGCGCCGGGGGCGTGTGGATGCAGCCCGGCATGGCGCTTGCTGCATGACGGGGTTGCCATTCACTGCGATCCCTCGCGGATCGAAATCACCCGATGGACCTTGCGCAAGCGCCAAACCCGGCTGACGATCCGTCGCTGCCGCCATCCCCCCTCGTTGTGATCTCCCCGCATCTGGATGACGCCGTCCTGAGTTGCGCTGGCCTGTTAGCGGCGCGGCCGGGCAGCACGGTCGTGACGGTTTTTACCGCGCGGGCGCCCGCGCAGCATCCGCTGACCGACTGGGACCGCCGATGCGGGTTCGACAGCGCGGACGCCGCGATGACGTGCCGGCTGGCCGAAGACAGGGAGGCGCTTGCCATCGTGGGGGCAGTGGGGCGGGAGCTCGGCTTTCTGGACTGTCAGTACACCGCGACGGCGGATCAGGATGGACCGCAGATCACCGAACGCCTGTTTCACGTGCTGGCGAGCTTGGCGCCCGCGAGCGTGGCGATGCCGCTGGGCGTTTTCCATTGCGACCATGAGCGCGTCAGCGACGCCGCCCTTATGATCCGCGCCGCGTTGCCCGGCGTTGCCTGGTTTGGCTACGAGGATGTGCCGCACTGCGAGCGGCCCGGCGTCGTGCAGGCCCGGCTGTCGCAACTGCACGCGCGGGGCGTCATGGCCACGCCCGTTCGTCTGACCGTGGATGCGGCAAGCAAGGCGCGCGCCATCCAGGCCTACGCGTCGCAGCTCAAGGGGTTGGAAAGCACCGCCCTGGAATTGGCAGTGCATGAAACGTACTGGCGGTTGACGAACGGCGCGGCGGATACGGATTGAAGTGCGATAGCGCTGCGCGCGTTCATGAGCGGGCTGCGGAAAGGGCGGGCGCTGAGACAGCGGGGCAGACTCGATGCGGGTGCGTCGGCTGAAACGGACGAGACAGCGCGTGGTGTGAAATGTCCGTTTACATGTAGCGTGTAACGTCTAAAATCGGGACACTTCCACGCCGGCTGCCTGACGGCGGCCCCCGCCTCCCCGCGTTGCGCCGTGCCCTCTGGCGCTCATAACCGTGCAACCTGCCATCGGCCCGATTCCCGCCCCTCCGCCGCAAGGTTCCGTGTATGCCGCCCGCATCCATCAGGTGCAGGTGGACGCGCTGCGCCGGATGTTTCCCTTCGCGCTGGCTGGATCGCTGATCACCGCCTGCTTCTCGGTCTTTGCGCTGCTGGACGTGCTGCCCCGTCAGCAGATCCTGCTGTGGATTGCCGTCACGCTGGTGGTCGGCGCATTGCGCCTGGGGGCCATGCTGGCCTACGACCGGCGACGTACCGACCCGGCCGCCGCTCGGATCTGGGTGCGGCGCATGCTGGTGGGCAACCTGTGTTCGGGCATCCTGTGGGGCTTGCCGTTCGCCTACTGGACGTTCATCGTTCCGCTGGAATACCAGCTCTTTTTCATCGTCATCCTGTTCGGGCTGGGCACCGGCGCCATCTACTCGAACTACATGATGTTGCCGGTCATGTACGCGTTCGAGATTCCCGCCTTCGCGCCCATGTTCATCGCGCTGGCGGCGCAGCCGTCCGCCATTCACCTGGCGCTGGTCACCAGCGGGCTGGCCTATCTGGTCGCCACCCTGGCGTTCATCCACCGCATGAACCGCACGCATCTGGACGCCTTGCGGCTGGGCTATGAAAACCTGGCGCTGCTGGAACAGGTGCGCCAGGAGAAGGCGGCCGCAGAACGCAGCGACCTGGAAAAGTCGCGCTTCCTTGCCGCCGCCAGTCACGACCTGCGCCAGCCGGTGCACGCGGTCAACCTGTTCCTGGGGCTGCTCACGAACGAGCGCCTGTCGCGGCATGGCCGCTATCTGGTCGACAACATCGCCAGCGCGATGGCGGCGATGGGCCAGCTGTTCGACGCGCTTTTGAACCTGTCCCGGCTGGATGCCGGCGTCATCGAGACGCGCGTCGAGGCCTTTGCCCTGCAGCCGCTGCTTGAGCGCTTGCGGGCGGAATACGCGCCCCAGGCGGCCGAGAAGGGCATCACGGTGCGGGTGCGGGCCTGCGCGGTCAGCGTGCGATCGGATCCCATCCTGCTTGAACGCATTCTGCGCAACCTGATCAGCAACGCCATCACGCACACGGCGGGCGGGCGAGTGCTGATCGGATGCCGGCGCGCCGGCGGGCGGCTGCGGATCGAGGTCTGGGACAACGGCCCGGGCATTCCGAAGCCGGAGCAGGAACGCGTGTTCTGGGAATTCCATCAATTGGGCAACCCCGAACGCGATCGCAGCAAAGGCTTGGGACTGGGGCTAGCCATCGTGCGCCGTACGGCGCGGCTGCTGGGGCACGAGCTGTCGCTGCGCTCGCAGGTGGGGCGCGGCACCGTCTTTGCCCTGACGGCGCCTATCGCGGAACGTGCAGCGTCGGAGCCGCCTGTGCGTGACCCGGAGCCCGGCATGCCGCAGGTGACCGCGTCCAGCGGCGGCCTGGAAGGCACGCTGGTTCTGCTGGTGGACGACGATCCGCAGAATCTGGCGGGCCTGTCCATGCTGTTCGAGAGCTGGGGCTGCCGCGTCATCGCCGCCACCAGCGGCAATGCGCTGCTCGAGCGCGTGCTGCCGTTGGCCGAAAGCCCCGCGCTCATCATCAGCGACTACCGCCTGCGCGACCACGAGACGGGCATCCATGTCATTGAAAGGCTGCGCGAGGAATACAACGATCCGGACCTGCCGGCCTTGATGGTCAGCGGCGACACGGATCCGGCCCGGCTGTCCGAGGCCGCCGCCCGCGGGGTGCCGCTGCTGCACAAGCCCGTGCAGGTCCAGGCACTGCGCGAGCGCGTGGCCGGACTGCTTCAGGCCACCCCTGTTCACCCCCTGACCGGAGACGCCGAATGACGGCAGTGCTATTGATTGACGACCATGCCATGTTCCGCGAAGCACTGGTCATGGCGCTTGACGATGCGCTGCCCGACGTGACCATCCACCCGGCGGCCAGCGGGCAGGAGGCGCTGGAGGTGCTGGACCAGCACGACGCCATCCGCAACGTCATCATGGATTTCTATCTGCCCGACATCGCGGGCGCGGATCTGCTCAAGCGCCTGCGGCAGCGGCGGGCGCAACTGCGCGTGCTGGTGCTGTCGGCGTCGCAGGATCCCGAGGACCGGCGCCGCGCCATGGACGCGGGGGCGCAGGGATTCATGAACAAGTCCGCCAGCTGCCAGGAACTGGCGGCCGCGCTGCTGGCGATTGACGAAGCGCCGGCGCGGGTCATGCACGCTGCGTCCGCCACCGGCAGTGCCGGCGCCGCGCAGGACGAGGCGGCGCTGCTGCGCGCGCTGACGCCGCGCCAGAGCGAGGTGTTGCGGTTGATGTGCGATGGCCTGCGCAACAAGGAAATCTCGGAACAGCTCAACATGACGGAAAAGACCGTCAAGACGCACGTGTCGGCCATCCTGGGCACGCTTGGGGTGCTGAACCGCACGCAGGCCACGCTGGTGGCGCGGCGCGGCGGCGTGTTCGGCAAGCCGGTCTAGGCCGGGACGACCCTTGCTGCGGCGCATGCGCGCCGGCCGCTGTCCCGGACGACCTTGCCGTTCGCCAGCGCGATTTCCCGCTCGGCCGCGCCGATCGTGTCTGGCCGATGCGCGACGATCACGCGTGTTATCTCAAGCCGCGCGATGGCCGCGTTGACCGCACGTTCCCGGTCGATATCCAGATGGCTGGTCGCTTCGTCCAGGAACAGGACGGCTGGCCGCTTGTACAGCGCGCGCGCCAGCAGCACCCGTTGCTTCTGGCCGCCTGAGAGCACGGTGCCCATGTCCCCCACCAGCGTGTTGTAGCCCATCGGCATGGCGCGGATGTCGTCGTGGATTGCGGCGATCTGCGCACATTGGGCAGCGCGCTCCGGGCTGTACTGCGGATCGAAGAAACTGATGTTCTCGGCGAGGGACCCGGCAAAGAGCGCGTCGTCCTGCAACACGGTGCCCGCCATCCGGCGCAGGCAGGCCGCGCCGGCGCCGCGGGCGGGCACCCCGTCGATCAGCACGTCGCCGTCCGTCGGCACCAGGACGCCGAGCAGGATGTTGATGAGCGTCGACTTGCCGCCGCCCGACGGCCCCGTGATGGCGACGGATTCACCGGGCTCGATCCGGAAGCTGACGCCGTCGAGCACGTAGGGTTCCTGCGGGCTGTAGCGAAAGCGCAGGTTGCGCACCTCGATCACTAGCGGGCGCACAGGCATGTCGTCCGCCTGCGGCATGTCTTCCGGCGGTTCGGGTGACTGGCGCACGATGTCGGCCAGGCGCTCGCCCTGCAGCCTCAGCATCTTCACGTCGACCAGCTTGTCCAGAAGCGCCGCCACGCGCTGGTCGAACAGTGTCTTGTAGACGATAAAGGCGAGCAGGGCGCCCACGGTGAACTGACCGTCCAGCACGAGCCTGGCGCCCAGCCACAGGATGACGATGGACGACAGGCCAAACAGCAGGCCGTTGCAGGTGCGAAAGAACAGCGCCCACTTCTGCGTGCGAAGATCCGCGTTGATCTCGTTGACCAGCAGCGACAGCCACCGCGACCGGCGGTCGTCCTGATGCTGGAAGAGCTTGATCGCCTTCACCCCGCGCACCGTTTCGAGAAAGTGCGTTTGCTCCTTGGCCGCGTGCACGATGTGCGCCTCGGTGGCATTGCGCAGCGGCGTATAGCCGCTCCAGCGCACGATGCCGTAAAGCGCCATGGCGCCCAGCGAGATTCCCGCGAGCGGCGGACTGTAGAGGAACATGAGCACCAGCGTGATGAGCATCACCAGCCCGTCCAGCACGGCTTCCAGGAATGAGGTCGTCAAGGTGCGCTGGATCTCGTCGACGGCCCCAAAGCGCGACACCACATCGCCCAGGTGCCGCTTTTCAAACCAGGCGACCGGCAGACGCAGCAGGTGGGTGAAGACGTTTGTGCGCCATTGCAGGTTCAGCGTCGTGCTCATGACCATCAGCATCCAGCCGCGCGCCACCGAGGTGAGCTGCTTCATCACCATCAGCAGGGCGAAGGCCAGCGCCAAGGTGGTCAACAGGTCGCGGTCGCCCGTGTTCAGCACGTGGTCCACGACCCACTGCAGGAAGAAGGGTTGCACGACCGTCAGGATCTCGAGCGCCAGCGCCAGCAGCAGCACCTGCGAGCATGCCCCGCCCAGGCCGCGGATGCGCCCGGTGAGTTCGCGCAGGCGCACAGGTGCGCTTGCGCGCGTCTCCTGGAACTGCGGCGTTGGCCACAGTTCCAGCGCGACGCCGGTGTAGGACGCCGACAGCGCCGCAAGGGAGCAGGTGCGCTCGCCGCTCGCCGGGTCGATCAGGGTGGCCGAGCGCGCGTTGATGGCTGTCAGCACCACGAAGTGATTGAACTCCCAGTGCAGGATGCAGGGCAGCTTCAGGAGGCCGAGGGCGCCCAGTCCGGCCTTGACGGGACGCGCCGCCAGGCCAAGCTGGCCGGCCACCTGAATCAGCGTGGCGAGCGTCGCGCCTTTCATCGACACCGGAAAGCGCGCGCGCAGGGCCGCGAGGCTCTGGTGGTGGCCGTGATAGCCCGCAATCATCCCCACGCAGGCCAGGCCGCACTCGGCCGCTTCGGTCTGCAGTAGCCCCGGCACGCGCCGCTTGAATCCGAGCGCCAGGCGCTCCAGCGCGCTCATAGCTTTTCCGCCAGGCGCATGGCCGGATCGAACGCCCACTGGTACAGCCGGCGCGTCTGCTGCAGCAAATCGGCCTCCAGCCGCATGCCGGGCCGCAGCGCCAGTTCCTGGCCTTGCGGGCCGTAGGCGGGCGTCTCGATCGCCACCGTGATGCGGTAGACGGCCTCGTCGTCTGGCGTGTTGCGCTTGGCGTCGTCGAGCTGCCATTCGGGCAGGGCGCTGCGCGCCACGTCCTGGACGATGCCGGTCTGCTGGCCAAACGTCTGATAGGGATAGGCGGCCAGACGGATCAGCACCTTGTCGCCCGGCGCCACGAAACCGACCGCGCGGCTGGGCGCCAGCAGTTCGGCCAGCAGGTTCGCGCCGTCCGGAACAATTGTGGCAAGCGGCCGGCGGCTGTCGACCGCCTGGCCGGGATCGGCGGTGGCGGCCGTGACCACGCCCGCGTGGGGCGCGGTCAGGACGATCTGGCGCCGCGCCTCGTTCTGGGTCAGTTCGACCGCCACGGCGGACAATTCCCGGTCCAGTTGCGCCAGCTGGTTCTGATGGCGCAGCGTCAGCTCGGCCAGCGACTGTTCGTGTGTCGCAAGGGTGGTTGCCAGCCCGATGCGGTCGCGCAGCAGCGCTTGCAGCAGGTTGCGCTGGTCCAGGAGTTCTGCGCGCTTCTGATCGGTTTCCTCGGGCGACAGATAACCCTTATCCATCAGTTGCCGATAGCGCTGGGCGCTATCCTGAGCGAGCTTGATGCGTTCGCGCTGGCCGGCGATCTGCTGGTCCATGGCGGCAAGCTGCGCCTTCAGGCTGGCGATGGCGGTGGCCTGGGTGCCGACTTCGCCTTGCTGCAGCAGGGCCGTCTTTTGCCGGGCCTCGTGCAAACTGTCGTGGCGCTGCCGTATCTGGATGCTGATCGTCTGATGCGTGTCGCCCAACGCGCTTTGCTGGTCGCCCGACACGACATACAGCACCTCACCGGCGGCCACGTGCTGGCCTTCCTGCACGCGGCGCTCGAGCACGATGCCCGGTTGCGGCACGTACAGCTTGAGCAGCCCCGCGTCCGGGGCAAGTTGGCCGCTGACGGTCGCGCGCTTGGTATAGGTGCCGAACGCCAGGAACAGGCAGACGGCCAGCACGAAGCCCGCCAGGACGGTCGTCGCAAGGGCGAAGGACACCGGCCGGATCAGGACGATGTCGCCCAGGCCGGAGATGCGTTGCGCGGCGAGCGCTTGGTCGCGGTAGAGCGGCACGGATCGGAAACCTGAGAGGCTTCGCGCTGCGGGGACTGTCCGGGCTCGGACGGCCCCCGCAATGCTCGTCAGTCAGTTCAGCTCAAGAAAACCTGTCTGACACTTGCCGTGCTGGGCATTTGAACATTGGGCTTCGTGGAGAGCTGGGCGTGCGGGTTGTAGGACGAAGCGCCCGTGGAGCGGTTCGGGCCGATTCCGCCGCTGACCTGGTTGATCTCGTCGGCGGTCATCGCTTCGATGCGGAACTCCGCGTTGCCTTGCTGAACCTGCTGTTCCATTTTTTCCATTGCTATCTCCTGCTGCATGCCGGCGGAAAAAGCCGCGCCAACGTCGGCTGAGCGCCCCGCGGGCGGATCCAGCCGCGAGTGTCACGCACCTTCAAGGCCGGGGGCTGGTTTGCTCGAGGCGGACAGTAGCAGCGGCCCGGTGCAGGCGCATCGGTCTTTGGTCGTAGATGGCGCGCGGCCGCCCGCGATGTCTTTCGTTTTTCAATGCCATCGCGTATAACTGCCGAACGATATGTGCGCCGCAACATGGTTCATATCGCAATCATTTGATCGCCCGCTCACCCCCCAGCCTCCCGCAAGGAGTACCGCCGTGGCCCGATCCAAAGCGTCGCCGACTGACCGCGATCCCCTGTTGATCGACCTGGCGCTGCAGGGCGGCGGCGCCCACGGCGCATTCACCTGGGGCGTGCTGGATCGGCTGCTCGAAGAATCCTGGCTTGGCATTGACGGCATCTCGGGCACCTCTGCCGGCGCCATGAATGCCGCGGTGCTGGTGCTGGGGCATGCGCGGGGCGGCGCCGAGGGCGCCCGTGCGGCGCTGGAAGACTTCTGGCGCCGCGTATCCGACGCCGCGCGCTACAGCCCTTTTCGCCGCAGTCCGCTCGACATCCTGATGGGTTCCTGGTCGCTGGATCATTCGCCCATGTTCATCGCCTTCGACCTGGCGTCGCGGGTGTTTTCGCCCTATGACCTCAGCGCTGCGGCCAATCCGCTGGCCGCCATCCTGCAGGAAGTCATCGATTTCGATGAACTGGCGCGCGCGCCCATCCATCTGTTCATCACGGCGACCAATGCGCGCACGGGGCGCGGCCGGGTGTTCAAGAATGCCGAGGTGAATGCCGACGTGCTGCTGGCTTCGGCCTGCCTGCCGACCATGTTCCGGGCGGTGATGATCGACGGCGACCCGTATTGGGACGGCGGCTACAGCGGTAATCCCACCATCACGCCGCTGGTGCGGGAATGCCAGTCGCACGACACGATCCTGGTGCAGATCAACCCGGTCGAACGCCCCGGGTTGCCCAGCAGCGCCCGCGAGATCATGAACCGGCTGAACGAAGTCACGTTCAACGCGTCGCTGCTGAAAGAGCTGCGCATGATTGCGCTGCTGCGGCAGGTGGCCGACCCCGGCAATGGCGAGGGCAGGATGTGGGCGGACATGCGCATCCATCGCGTATCGTCCGATCTGATGGTG
>Ga0213828_1002971_pt1 | contig 11692 bp, 10 predicted proteins | sample MC6MC0897MG_FD_180664 | JGI IMG/M metagenome (GOLD analysis project Ga0213828, IMG submission 180664) | Enriched soil aggregate microbial communities from Iowa State University, Ames, United States - MC6-MC0897-MG | ecosystem: Environmental > Terrestrial > Soil > Unclassified | place: USA: Iowa...
CGGTGTACTCGACAAACTTGAAAACATGTACCATCAGTCACGTGATATTTCGCACAATGTCGAACAGCAGACCATCACAGAGATACCGTACAATGAACAGCTGGCCTCCCTGCTCAAGTCCTTTGCGGCTGATCACCGTCGTGTATTGATCGCAGGGAACGATGCTGAGCAATGGACTATTGTCAATAAGCGTATTAAAGAAGAGGTAAAACATGTTCTACAGGAACTTATGGTCAATATGAAGAAGCATAGCCAGGCCGAGCAGGTTGTGGTACGCTTTGAAAAATCAGATCAGCAGCTCACCATATATTATAAAGATAACGGAGTCGGGATGCCCACCGAAAAATCACAGGGAAAAGGTCTGGCAAATACGGTTTCCCGTATTGAAAGCCTCGGCGGCAAAATTATCTTTGTCAGTGAACCGGGAAAAGGGCTCAGCATTACGACCACTATCCCACTATAATAAAAAGACAATAATGTATGTTTAAAAAAGTACTCATTGCCGAAGACCACGAGATAGCCAACATTTCAGTGCAGAAAACCCTGCACGACCTGGGTATTCACAATACCAAATACGTGTACTATTGTGACCATGCCCTTACCTGGATCAAAAATGCCATCCGCGATGGCGAACCCTATGATCTGTTGATCACCGATATCGAATTTGAAGATGACGATAGCCCACAGGAGATCAAAGACGGTCTTTCGCTGATCAAAGCCGTTAAGGTGGTACAGTCTGATATCAAGATTATTGTGCTGACAGCCAAAGACCGGTCGGCACTGATCAATGAGATGTTTCGAAACAATCAGATTGACGGATTGGTACGCAAGGCTCGTCGGGACGGTCAGCATCTGCGCGAGGCCCTCCAGACTGTTTATCAGCATCGCACCTATCAGTCGCCCGATAGCAAGAAGTTTATTCAGGAACAGAATTCGCACGAGTTTACTCAATTTGACCTGCATATCGTGAAGTTGCTCTATGAAGGAATATCCCAAAAGGAAATGCCCGAATACCTTCAGCAGCGTGATATCCGACCATCGAGCCTCAGCAGTATCGAGAAAAGGCTCAACCTGATGAAAGATGTACTTGGCTTTACCAAAAATGAACAGCTGGTGGCCCATTGCAAGGAACTGGGTTTTATATAAATTATTTTTACCTCCTTACGGGAAACCGTAATGAATCATAATTGCATTGCATTAGGTTTGTATGGACGGATTTATAGCAGGAATTATATTTTTCGTTACATAAAATATCCAATGCATTCAGGATATTTAAAGCTATATGTTAACCAATTTTATGAACAGAAAAGGCTATCGGAGGATAGCCATTTTTGTTTTATTACTACTCGTGAGTTTTTTTTACTTGATAAACAAATGCTATTCAATCTGCCTTATTCGAAAATGTATTGATTGAATTTAGGGAATAATAAGCGATCCCATTGTCAGGATATTCTTCCAGAATTTCTTTGTAGAGTGCCTTCGCTTTTTCGGCTTGCCCAGTCTGAGAATAACAAAATGCGATATTACAAAGTCCCATTTCCCGATAGGACATTTTAGAGGCGCTCAACATGGTAAGTGCACGGTACTTGTCCACCCATTTGTTTCTCGTAAAATAATCAACACTCTTTTTAAAATGTGCTATTGCCGTTTCAAAGTTGTTTTGTTTGAGCGCTTTCATTCCCTTGTTGTGGCTTGCGGGGATTAGCCGCTGTAATAAAACTGATAGCAGGGCAAATAGCACCGCTCCAATAAAAATACCGTGTTTTTCGATTAGAAATACAAAAACAACAATAAAAATGGCCCATACCAAGATGATGATGAAGACAGCAGGCCAGGATATTGGCCGAACGATTGGAACATTTGCACTCATATTATCAAGATCTAATTTTGGTTGTCATGTAATACTAAAGATACTGAAACCCTCGCAAAGTCTTCCTTCACAATGTTGTTTTTATATTAAGTTTTGCCCAAAGACCAATCTGACCAATTCTTAAGCTGCGCTTTACGGGAAACCGTAGAATTAGCCCGTATTCATCCACTAGATTTGTATCAACCATTAAGTGTTAACGACTATTAATTGAATATTTCAATGAAAAGATATTTTTACATATTTGGCGATAGAAGGGTAGGGCCATTATCCTTTGATGAAATCAAAGCAGCCAATATTTCAGCAGAAACATTGGTTTGGTATGAAGGATTGGAAAATTGGCAACCTGCAAGGGACCTCGAAGAGTTTCTGTATTTTTCTGATCCTACTGAAGAGATTGAGACGCTGGTTGAAGATGATGATGCAATGATAGAGGAAGTTACTATCCCTGTCCAGGAAGAGGCAATTTCAATTCATCCTGTTACTCGCGGAGATAATCCGGATTCAGCTGGGATAAGTAGCCCCATAGTTCAGAACAATAGTGCAGAAACCCAACTTAAGGCCTATTCCTCTCCTTTGAATCAATACCATGGTATTGACGATCCATTCAGTGGTGGACAGTATCAAATGATTTATCCCAAACAAGTTATGTTCTCAAATCCATTTGGTCTTAAAGGAAGAATCAGGAGGACTGAATACTGGCTCAGTTATGTAATTGCTTATATCTATTTTTTTCTTATTGCGGCAGTAACGGCTAGGATCGAGCGAGTATCGGGTGGAGGAAGCGCCTTCTTTTTATTCATACTTCCTATCTACTGGTTCCTCATTGCCCAAAATACCAAGCGCTGTCACGATCGCGGGAACTCCGGATGGTTCCAGATTATTCCATTCTACGGACTTTGGATGGCATTTGGCGAAAGTGACAGATTCGTGAACGAATATGGCCCCAATCCCAAAGGCGATAATTTCCAAACAAGATATTAACAAAACCATATTAGATAGATGAAAAGGATTTCTTTGATTGCTAATTCGAGTATTCAATATTACAAATATGAGGTAAGTATTGATCTCGAGTTTGGCAAGGAAAACAGATTTTATTACCACCAACCGTTCGATACCAATTTTTTTGATTTTATTCTCGATCCAATATTTAAAATTACAAAGGATGGAAGCGAAAATTATTATCGGTTACAGGAACTGATTGACAAAGGTTTTGTGATCAATAAACGATTAAAGGATGAGGCCGATCTGAGCACCTGCAGTGATGCATTGACAGAAGTTTACGAAGAAAGTAACCTCAAGCAAACACTCAAACAATACCAAAATAAATGGATTCCATTGCCGGTATTTAAAGAAAATGCAATCAACCGTGATCTGCTGTACCCCACAGATTGGGTGCGCGTATTTTTTACCTGTGACGAAGAGTTCTCAACGGCAAAAATTGTAATTGCTGTGGATACATCCCTTGCCAGAAATGAAAACGATAAAACGGGACCTCAACTAAGTAATAATCCCGACGAGAATATTTTCCGGATTCAGTCCGATGAAATAAATCTCAGTAATTTTTTGTTCACCCAAGACAATTCGATCGGATGGATAGATCGGTATTTAGCCGACTTATTTTATGATAAAAACGAAGAAGACCGGTATACACATCCTATCAAGAAATATATAGCCAAATATATCCTTTTGGTCAAATGGTTGGCGGCGCAAACCGAGTCTCCCGAGATCCAGCTTTTTACGGACAATATCCGAAAAAAAGCCGTTGACTTCGTAATTGATATTGGCAATTCGGCTACCTGTGCGCTATTATTCGAAAATAAGAATCACGATAGTTTTGACTTTGATAGTGTCAAGAAACTTATCATTCAAGATTATACCAATCCGCATTTGGAGTACAATAATTCATTTCCGATGAATATGTTGTTTAGCGAATCGAGCTTTGGAAACATTGATAAAGATAATTATCACAACAATAAATTTATTGTTCCTAGTTTGACGCGTATCGGTTTTGAAGCAGAAAAGCTGATCAATTCTGCGAGCACAAATCTGGATCTTGGCTACGAACTTAAGACCTATAACTCAAGTCCGAAGCGATACCTTTGGGACGATCAGATGAGCGACCGGGAATGGGAATTTCAGCCGATTAAATCCAGTCGGGTAAAGAAAGTATACCTGAATGGGATATCTGAACAATTGAGTTTAGACGGCAGTTTAAAGAGCGCAGGGTCGGCATTTGGAGCTAAATCCATGTTTTCGAGGGCTTCCTTGATGAAATTTGTGTTCCTGGAAGTATTGATGCATGCCCATGTACAGATCAATTCCTATAAGTTTAGAGAAGAACATGGCGAAATGACCATGCCTCGAACAATCAAACGGATTACAATATCATGTCCTACTGGTATGATTCAGCATGAGCAAATCGCGCTAAGGCAAGCGGCGGTAGAAGCGTGTGAATTGCTGGATGGTTACCAACGTTTCTACTTTGATCAGGATGAAAATACAAACTGGTTCAAAAAACCAGAGATTATTCCATCTATTCAGGATATCTCCAAAACCCTCAGCCAGCTGGAAGATAAAAAAGATTGGATGTATGATGAAGCGACCTGTAGCCAACTTGTTTTTGTTTACAGCCTCTTTTCGAAAAAATTGAGAAGCAACAATTATGTGATTGACCATTTTTTATTCAATAATAAGAATGCGTTAAAGATTGCTTCGATTGATATCGGTGCGGGGACAACTGATATAATCATCAATCAATATCAACTTAAGACCTCAAATAAGATTCAGGAATTGATTCCACAACCGCTATTCTGGGACAGTTTTAAATTGGCGGGAGATGACCTGATGAAGGAGCTAATCCAAAAGCTGATTATTCGTAGTCCCTTAAAAATGGATGATTCAACCATTGAAGGATTGGAAAATTATGGGAGATCAAAGGGGATTGTAGATATCCAAAGTCGGATCAATGGATTTTTTGGAGAGAATTCCAATAACATGGGCTATCTCGCAAAGATGATGCGTAAGTCATTTGTTCATCAGGTGGCGCAGCCTATTGTACTTAAATATCTCCAGCAAGCAAATCATCAAGAATGCTTGGAAATGTCTTTCGAAGAAATCATTGGACGTAAATTTGAAAATAGTGCACTTGTCAACTATTTTGAACGGGTAATCGGTTTCAATTTTTTGGAAATTCGATGGACAATATCGGCTAAGGTAGTCAATGAGATCGTTTCGAGTGTATTTGAAGGACTGGTTCGTCAGATGTGTCTGGTGATTAACCAGTTTGAGTGTGACTTTGTGGTCTTGTCGGGAAAGCCTGCATCCCTGTTTAGCTATGAGGAGCTGTTCAAAAAATTCCTATTTGTTTCGCCGACCAATGTGATCAATCTCAATAATTATTGGATCGGAAAATGGTATCCGTTCGCGGACAATATGGGGAATATTGAAGATCCTAAGACGATTGTTGCTGTAGGTGCAATTATCGCTTTGATGGCTGCCAAATTGAAGAAGATACAGGACTTCAATTTAAATACGAAAGAGTTGATTAAAAATCTGAATTCAACAGCCGACTTTATTATTTCCAAAGAAGAAAATAGAAAAGAAGTCATATTGACTCCGCAAAAAAATGAACAAACCTTTCTGCTTAAATCACTTCCTTTTGAGTTTGGCTATGCTAAATATCTATCGCGAAACTACACCTATTCTGGTCTCTACAGATTAAGTATAGATCATAGACAGATGGAAGAGATTGTCAAGAACCGTTTTGTTGGTCGCGATGCATCATTTTATGAAGAGCAAGTGGATAAAGAGCGCGGTGAAATTCTACGGCATCTGCCGTTGAAGGTGACCATTGCCAGAGATTGGGATGAAAGTAAGGAAATATTGAAGATCGAACATATCGAAGATAATGAAGGGAATGAGAAGCCGGGACGTTTCTTTCAGCTCCATTATCAAACCTTGGATAGCGTACAGGGATATTGGTTAGATACTTGTGAATTCGTTTTATAGCAAAGAAATGTCGAATAATTATTCTGAATTAGAAATCAAGCTTATCGAGGAATTTATTTCTGGTAAGATCGATCTTATACAGGGATCGATTCAATGGGCAGACAAAAATCTAAAATATGAAGAACGTAATAAAGCGCTTCTCATGTTGAAGAACAGTCTGAACACAATTAAAAAGGTTCAGGGCAATATCGGTAACAAACCGGTCATCGCTGTCTTCGGGGCAAGTCAGGTGGGGAAATCCTACCTAATCAAAAACTTGCTGAGTGATACAAGCAAGCCTTTTGAAATTGAAAATGATGGTAAACAATATGATTTCCTAAAGCAAATAAATCCGCCGGGAACTGGAGCCGAAAGTACAGGATTGGTCACTCGATTTACGCTTGACCAAGATCCTTTGTTCCCAGATTTTCCGATAAAAGTGAATTTGCTAGCACCAAAAGACCTATTGTTGGTGTTACTTGATGCCTTTTTTCTGGATCTCAAGAAAATTACGTCTTTTCCCTCAAAAGGAGATTTTGAAGCACATCTTAAAAAACTGGAACTTGAGCAAACGGAAGCCCAGCAGGATTTTTTAACTGAATTTGATGTGCTTGAGATTAAGGAGTATTTTGAGAAGAATCTTTCACAACATACCATTTTGTTTGAAGGTCTCTATGAAACAAGGTTCTTCGAACGGATAGGACGTATCATCCGCCACTATGGAGTCGCAGATTGGTCGCGCATATTCGATATCCTTTGGAATAAGGAAATCTTATTGACAAAACTTTTTATCAACTTGATCAATAAGCTGAAATTGGTACAGTTTGCACGCTATGGGTATATTAAGTTTGAAAATGTCCTGCGTGAGGGCGGAGCTATTCTCGATGTCAAACGCTTGGGCGAACTCAGTGTCGATTCTGAAAAGGGCAGTACAATTTTTAAGTTGGCGAATGGTTCTGAGGTTCAGATTGAGGTACCTGCATTGTCAGCGCTTATTGCCGAACTTGTTTTTTCGATTCCCGAAGGGCTTGTTGAATCCAAAGAATTTTTAAAATACAATGATTTATTGGACTTTCCGGGAGCCCGTAGCCGTCTGGCATTGGATCAATCGGATATTTCGACAAAGAATATTGATGCTTTGTTATTGCGGGGCAAGGTTTCTTATCTTTTTAATAAATACTCCCTTGACTTCAATATCAATAACCTTTTGTTCTGTACCAATGACAAGCAGCTGGAAGTAAACGAAATTTCTTCCCTGTTATACAACTGGATTGAGAACAATGTCGGGGGAAGTCTAGAAGAACGGTCAAGATCACTTCAGGAAGCCATTCTTCCACCACTGTTTGTCATCTTTACCTTTTTTAATAATCAGATTAAGTTTGATACGACAAACGATGGAGAATACCTGGAATCCCCTGAGAAGTTAAACTATAAATGGCATACGCGTTTTGAGCGTTTCTTCGAGCAGGAGATTGTTACGCAATCGCGCAACTGGCATACAAAATGGACATCCCAAGAAAATCTGTTCAAAAACTTCTATCTGTTGCGGGATTACAAGTATTCGAACGATACGTTTATGGGGTTTGAACAAGAAGGGCAAGAGATCGCAATTCATCCGGAAAGGGAGAATTTTTTGAAAGTCATGAAGCAGTCGTTTACACGATATGGTTTTGTCCAAAATCATTTCAAGGATGTCGAAAAAACATGGCAACAAGTTGCTGCCATCAATCATGATGGATCCGCACTGATTATTGAATCCTTGGCGAAGGTGTCGGGAAACAAAACCAAAATCAATCATAACCTTCAAAAGTTAAATACAATTCTAACCAAGATACAGCGGGATCTGGAACGTTTTATTCACAAAGACGATGTTACTGTCATGCGGGAGACGCAGATGCGCCAGGTAAATCAGTTTCAGTTGGCTTTTAACAGTGCCTTAGTCAAAGATCTTGGATTGTTTAACGTTTTTATTGACTGTCTTTCGATTAACCCTACCGATATTTTTCAGTTGCTGAATGAATATATGGTGGTTGATACCAGTCGCCGCATATTGGATGAAACCACACAGGAGTCCATCTTATTGGTTCAGTATCCGGAGTTGAAACAAGCAAAAACGAAAGAAGAAATGCTGACAATCCTGCAAAAGCATCTTTGGCTTTCATCGCATGAAGCCGTTGAAGACTTTTTAAAGGATAGTGGTATCACAATCACTGATTTATTTCAACAGGAAGAGACCAATTCATCGAAGTCTGAGTATTATGTTCAATTGATTCTCGAATCTTGGTTAACGAAGATTAACAACTTGGATCAGTACAAAGATTTCATTGCACATGGTCTGAATAGAAACAGTTTGATTTTTGTTGTGAGTTACTTCAAGGAACTGCTTAAAAAGCGAAATGTTGCTTCCAAAATAGTCATATTGCTGAATGATATCATTTCTGAGATAGATGTCAACCATGGTTATGAAATATTTTTGACAGAAACCTTCTCCCTAGTGATCAATGAATTAATTTTCAATTTTGATGTCAACTATTTTACAGAAGAAGAGAAAGAGGAAGCCAGAAACATCTTGGCTTCTAACCCCAATCGATTTTTTGAACGACAATTTGATACGTCAGCCAGTGCGGTATCCGCTTTGTTTGACGCCGAACATATTGATGTACGTGTAATAGCCTTACAGAAATATAATAAGTGGATTGAATACTTACGGCTTTCTTTACTTGTCAACGCAGGATATATCGATTACGATGAGCAGGCCAATCAGGAATTAAAATTATTGGTCGAACAGTATTCACCTTTTCAATTGATTTAAAAATGCAAAAATTTCACTCAATAGCAACGGATAGGTACATTCCATTATCGTTTGACAATGCTTACCTGTTTAATCAATACGATAGAATCAGTAATTTTTTGGTCTTTAACCTGGATAAAAAGTATCGGAATTTTTTGGCTAAGCCTGTCAAAAATAACTATGATATCGATTGGTACAGTGTGCATATAAACCTTCAGCCAGTAGAGCAGTCGCCTTATCGGGAATATGGTCTCAAACAATACTGGCTGGTTATGGAGGAACTCCAAAAACGTATAGAAGATCTTATGCGTGATAAAGACTCCAATGTTCAGTATTGGGGAGCAATTCTTCAAGCAGTCTTTAATCCAGAGGACAATCTTATTTTCACCAACGGACAGGATATCTGCATCATCTGGGGTTGGAAGTTTGAGAATAGCCACAATCGGAAACCTCAGCTTCTTGGCGATAGCTTTCAGGAGACAATGAACACGCAGGATGCACCATTGCCACCCCAGATTCCAGATCACTCAATAGCTGACATCGGAGCACCCAAAAAGCCCGAAAGACTGGAGTCTCCGCCTGCTATTGAAGTCCCTACTTCCTCTCCGGATATCCCAGAGGAATATTTTATGGCTGATGTCAAAGAAGAAAATATTGCTGTAGAAACAGTCAAGAAAGAAGGTTTTTTGGCCTTTCTAAAATATATAGCGGTGATTTATTGGTGGGTGCTGATTGTACTACTGGTATTGATCTGCTTGGTCTTCTTTTTTAAATCTCTAATCCACAGGTCGTAATGGAACATGTAAAAAACAAATCTTTCACCAATTATTGGTGGCTTTTTTATCCTCTATTGTTTTTGCTTATCGGTCTCCTTATTTATGCGTTGCTTTGGAATCCTGATAATACGATAGAGGTGCTAAGACAGGAATTGAACGACTGCCGAGATAGCCACGCTGCTTCGCCTAAAAGACAGGTTGATGGGGGCGACAATACTATGCCTGACAACATTGATTCATTGCAACTTGGGGAAATTGAGAAAAATCAGGCACAGCCAAAGGAAGAAAAGAAAGCCGAAAATACAATTGTTAACTGTGATGCAAAGGTGGAGTCTGGCGGTCAGGGAGTCACCAAGACCAAGCATATCCTAGGCGATCAATCTGGACGTGTCATCTTGCAGTACGATACAAAAACAATTCCAGATGAGATCAAAGTGTATTACGATGGTAAACCTATTGCTCATACAGATGGACTTGTTTCTGGAGCCGGCCAGTTGGAATGGATTTATGAAGTTGCTCCTGGCAAACCCAAATATTGCTATGTGGAAGTTTCGGCACCAACACCCCGTACCGTTTGGGAGTACATTGTTAATTGTCCACTTTAATAAAGACCAATGAAACAGTCAAAATACCCATCTTATTACTACTTGTGTTTGGCAGCTTTTGTATTGCTGAGCGTGCTTTTTTGGATCTTTTTCCTTACAGCAGGAAATGTTGTAAGACGAGGGCGTGTACAAGTTGCACCCATAGAACATAAACCTACAACTGTTACCAAATTGGAGATAACCTCCATCGTTTATCTAGATCCGCTACCGCTGGCTTAGTATCACGATTAATATTTGAATTTAGAAGTAAAGAAAATTTAGCCTATATGAAACAAGAGAATTTTTTGTTTGTGGATGTGGTTTCATCCATTTTCCTGCTCATCCTGTTACTCTGTAATTTCTTTGGAATACTCTATATAACAGAGGGTAACATGTTGCTGAGCCTAGCCGTCAGCCTGATTATTGTAGTCTGTTATTATTTTGTGTTGCAGCTGCTGAAACGGAATAAAGAGCGTATGCTCAATCAAGGGTATTTGAAGAGTATCGCCAGTTTGTTTTTTATTGTATTCGTTGTTTTTGGCCTGATCAGTTATGTCTTTATGATCCATTTGGTCAATATTGAGAAAAACAGCAAAAAGGCAATCCAGAAAGAAGCAGATGAAAAAGTTATGCTTGTCAAAGACTTGACGACACAATACGATAAACGTGCAAATGAATCGCTACAGACCTTTGAAGCACTCTTTAAAAGTAAGTTACAAGCCTATAAAAATCAGCGGACAAACATACTGCGCAATGAATTGGGAAATCCACCTTTTAGCCTTCCCGAAGCTATTTTGAACAGCCCGTCTGCGAGTATTGATGTGTCAGCCAGTACCAATGCCATATTGAATGCTTATCAAGTTAAATACCACAACAACCATAAGTTGTTGGACAGTCTGGTATTCAAAAAGGCCGATAGTTATAATCAGATTTTTCAGCAGTGGGATAGGCTTAATCTGGCGGCGAACTATCTTGCTTTGAACGATTTTGTGAAAAGTAGCGCAACTCTTGTGAATGAAAAAATCAAGGAGCTACCCGTTGACAATGAACCGATCAAAGTCACGATCAGTGACAAGGATTTGCCATTGAACAGCCCAATTGCATTGGCGAAGATTTATTCGCCTGACTACCTTCTTCCACTAATTATTATACTGATTATGCACGCCTTTATTTTGATTCCTTACTTCACATACCGCGTGCGCAAGTATAATAGCCCTCGCCTGAAGGACGCTGAAGCAGAAATTATTAATCGGGGTGGAACAATAGAACTTTAATACCTAAAAAGATGGATAAGCATAAAAAACAAAATATTTTATCGAACTGTAATATGGTTCCGTTGCCTGCTTTGAACCAAGCAATAGTGGGCGGATTTATCGCATTTGATGAATTGCAACAACATGGCCTGACAAGGGACAAACTGAAAGAGTTGCAGCTTCTGGATGATAGCCGGAATGGCAAAATTGTATTGCCGCCACCAATCCCCGGTTTGCCAACAATTGATGTAGAGCTGCCGCTAATGCCGCCAATACCAGGAATGCCAACATTGCCTACGATGACTGGTCCAAGTCTATCGATTCAGACCATTGAAACATTGCAGGAACAAATCAAGAACAATGAAATTTCTGCCGACGATATCAAAAAACTTATCGGGGAGAAGAAATTGACGTTTGACTATCTGGAAAGT
>Ga0213828_1002991_pt1 | contig 11625 bp, 6 predicted proteins | sample MC6MC0897MG_FD_180664 | JGI IMG/M metagenome (GOLD analysis project Ga0213828, IMG submission 180664) | Enriched soil aggregate microbial communities from Iowa State University, Ames, United States - MC6-MC0897-MG | ecosystem: Environmental > Terrestrial > Soil > Unclassified | place: USA: Iowa...
ACAAGGGCCTGGCCGAGATCATCATCGGCAAGCACCGTGGTGGCCCTACCGGTTCGTGCAAGCTGAAGTTCTTCGGCGAATACACCCGCTTCGACAACCTGTCCCACGATTCGGTCGGTTCGTTCGAGTAAGGGGCTCTTCCTCTGTATGCAGCGTGTAAATGACATGTAACGCGCTGCTTTTACGATTCCGCCGCTGCTGCTCTTCGACGCCGCCTTTCGGTGTCCAGCGTGCCCAAGGAATCCGCCTTCATGTCGCCCCATGCTCCGCTTCGCCGCAACCTGCTTGCCCTGCTGGTCTGTGCATCGCTGCCGTCGCTTGCTCTGGCTGAAACCGCTCCTGCCACCGAAGCACCGTCGGCCACGACCCTCGATTCGATCTCGGTGATCGGCCGCGGCGAGGCCCGCCAGGTGCAGCGTGTCACCGCGGAAGACATGAAGGTGCTGCCGCCGGGCGCCAACCCGCTGAAGCTGCTGGCCAGCAAGCCGGGCGTGCATTTCGAATCGGCCGACGCCACCGGTGCCTATGAGTGGTCCACCAGCATCAGTCTGCGCGGTTTCAACCAGAACCGCCTCGGCTATACGCTCGATGGCATCCCGCTGGGCAACATGTCCTACGGCAACAGCAATGGCCTGCACATCAGCCGTGCCGTGATCAGCGAGAATCTGGGCGGTGCGGAAGTGTCCACCGGCATCGGCGCACTGGGTACGCCGTCCACCAGCAACCTCGGGGGCGTGTTCCAGTTCTATTCGATCGATCCGTCCACCGAGTACGGCGTGGTGCTGGCGCAGGGCTTCGGCAGTGACAATGCGCGCCGCAGCTATGCACGCCTGGAGACGGGTGAGCACCAGGGCTTCGCCGCCTACCTGTCCGGCGCGTACTCCGAGGGCGACAAGTGGAAGGGCAAGGGATCGCAGGAGTCGAAGCAGTTCAACGGCAAGGCCACCTACCACTTCGGCGAGGACAGCAGGATCACCGCGCTGTTCAATGGATCGCGCCGGGTCGAGGCCGATTACCAGGATCTGTCGCTGGAGATGATCGATCGCCTCGGCTGGAACTGGGACAACTATGCACCGGACTGGGATCGCGCGGTCGCTGCTGCGAACGGCCAGTACAGTGGCGGCGTCAACAGCCCATGGGACGCGTATTACTCCGGCCATGGCCTGCGCAATGACGACCTGTCCAGCATCGCCGGCGATTTCGGCCTGAACGATTCGATGCGGCTGAAGGTCAACGTCTACAACCACAGCAATCGCGGCCAGGGCCATTGGTTCAGCCCCTCCAATCCGTCCAACCCGGGTACCAGCCGGGAGATTCCGATTTCGATCCGCACCACCGAATACGCGATCGACCGTACCGGCGTGACCTCTGCGTTCACCTGGAATGTCGGCGGGCACGAACTGGAAGCCGGCCTCTGGTACGAGGACAACGGCCACACCGTGCAGCGCAATTTCTACTACATCGACGGTCCCATCACCGACGATTTCTTCCTGCGCAATCCGGACCAGCGCGTGTGGAACCAGCACTACACCACCATCACCCGCCAGTTCTACGTGCAGGACCGTTTCCGCCTGTTCGATGATCGCCTGACCATCGACATCGGTGCCAAGTCGCCGCACACCCGTACCAGCGTGCGCACGCCGCTGGGCAACTACGCAAACAACAGCAGCCTGACCGCGAAGAAGGGCCTGCTGCCGCAGGCCGGCTTCAATTTCAAGCTCAACGAAGGCAACGAGGTCTTCGGTTCGTTCGCAAAGAATGTCGCTGCCTACGCACTGGGCGTGGGCAGCCCGTTCAACGTGCCGCAGGCCGACTTCGATGCCAGCGCACGGAACCTGAAGCCGGAACAGTCGCGCACGATCGAGCTGGGCTGGCGCGGCTACGGCCGCGGCTATGAAGCGTCGGTCGCGGTGTATGACGTGAAGTTCGACAACCGCCTGCTGGCAATTGCCCAGTGCGTGGGCATCCTTGGCTGCCCGGCGCTGTTTTCCAACGTCGGCTCGGTCACCAGCCGCGGCGCCGAAGCCACGCTGCAGTTGAAGCCGATGCAGGACCTGGCCTGGTCCAATGCGCTGTCCTGGAATGACAGCACCTACGACAACGATTACGTGAACAACGAAGTGGTGCCGACCCGCGGCCGCAAGACCGTGGACACGCCCGAATGGATGTTCGCCAGCACGCTCGCATGGACCCCGGGGTCGTGGGACATGCGCCTGTCGGCCAACCATGTCGGCAAGCGTTACGTGACCTACACCAATGATCTCTCGGTGCCCAGCTACTGGCTGGTCAACGCGTCGGTGGCCTACGACTTCGGCGCGATGGGTCCGGCGCAGAACCTGACGGTTGCACTGAACCTGACCAACCTGACCGACAAGCGCTACCTGTCGTCCATCAACACCAATGGCACCTACGCCACTGACCCGACCCGCAGCCTGGCGACCATGCAGGTCGGCGCGCCGCGGCAGGTGATGGCCACTGCCACCGTCCGCTTCTGATGCGCGCACCTGCCGATCCGGAAACCCGTCGCCGCCTGCTGCGCATGGCGTGGCAGGGCACGGGGGCGGCGATCGCACTGGCGGCGATGCCGGGGCTGGCCACGGCCGGCCCGCGGCCGCGGCTCGGGCGCGATCCGTTCACGCTGGGCGTCGCTGCTGGCGACCCGGATCCGCAGGGCGCGGTGCTGTGGACGCGGCTGGCACCGGACCCGCTCAATGGCGGCGGCATGCCCGCGCGGGCGGTGCCGGTGCGCTGGTACGTGGCTGAAGACCCTGGCATGCGCCGGCTGGTGCAGCGGGGTGTTGCTGCTGCCGTTCCGGAACTGGCGCATTCGGTGCACGTGGAGGTCAATGGCCTGCGCCCGGGCCGTGACTACTACTACCGGTTCGCCTGCGACGGGGATGAAGAAAGCGTGGTCGGCCATTTCCGCACCGCGCCGTTGCCTGATACGCAGCTGCAGCAGATGCGGTTGGCCCTGTGCACCTGCCAGGCCTGGAACAGCGGCTACTATCCGGTACTGCGCGATATCGCGCGGAGCGATGTCGACCTGGTGCTGCACGCCGGCGACTACCTGTACGAATACAGCCCGCTGCAGAATGCACGCGGCAGCACGCTGGATGCAGCGCGCTTCACTGGCGAGACCGTCAGCCTGGAGCGCTACCGCGACCAGTACGCGCTGTACAAGCTCGATCCGGACCTGCAGGCAGCGCATGCCGCGCATGCCTTCGCGGTGATCTGGGATGACCATGAGGTGCAGAACGACTACTCCGGCATCCACCCGGAGAAGCCCGGCGTATCGACGGAAGATTTCATCGTGCGCCGGGCGGCGGCCTACCGCGCGTTCTACGAACACCTGCCCATGCGCAGCACGCCGGCAGGCAATGGTGGCCTGCGCGTGCACCGGCGCCTGCGCTACGGTGATCTTGCACAGCTCAGCCTGCTCGATTGCCGCCAGTTCCGTCCCGCCAATCCCTGCGGGGTGGGCGAATCGGCGCGCTGCGAAGCGGCACTGGACCCGCGCATGAGCATGCTCGGTGTGGGCCAGGAAGCCTGGTTCGCCCAGTCGATGGTGGCGGCACAGGGGTTGCGCTGGAACGTGGTGGTACAGCAGTTGCTGATGGCCCAGCTGCGGCTGGATGCAGGCACCCCGCGCGAGCGCTTCTGGAACGACGCCTGGGACGGCTATCCGCTTGCGCGCAACCGCCTGCTGCAGGCCCTGCAGGCAGGCGGGCAGGGCAACGCGATCGTGCTCGGCGGCGACTGGCACTCCGCCTTCGTCAACGACCTGAAGCTGGATTTCGACGCGGCCAGCTCGCCGGTGGTGGCCACCGAATTCATCGCCCCGGCGATCAGCAGTGGCGGCGACGATACGCCGTATGGACCGTACTACGGCCCGTCGATTCCGCAGAACCCGCATATCCGTTACTTCGACGGCGACCGTCGCGGCTGGTGGAAGCTGCAGCTGAACCGGCAGACCGTGGATGCCGAACTGCGCTTTGCCGACAGCGTGCTGCGTGCCGATGCCGAGGTGCGGACCGCAGCGCGCTTCCAGGTCATCCACGGCCGACCGGGGGCCGTGCCGGTATAAGCCCCGGCCGGCGCTCAAGTTCCCCCGTCACCTGCCGTTACCGCACCGGTAACAGGGGGAAACATCACCGTCCATGACCCATCGCTGCACGCGCGGCGATGGAGCAGCGCGTGCGCCCCCTTCATTCATGGGGAACGGATCGATGTCGGCGGTAGCAGGGAAGAGTGGGTTGAGGCGCGGCGTCGCCTGGATGTGCGTGGTGTTGTTGCAGCTGCTGGCAGGTACGGGCGTTGCGCAGGCGGCGTCGGCGGCGTGCGAGGCCATCAACCTGATAGGTGCCACGACCAACGAGATCCGGTCGTTCGCACAGGGTGCCTTCCTGCCAGGGGAGTCGCTGACGGTCCGTTTCACAGACAGCGGCGAGAACATCGGCAAACCGCCGAACTCGGCCGACGCCATCATTTTCCGCAGTTTGAGTTTCGGCCCCGGAGGCTACGACTACCGCAGCAACACCGGGTCTGCAGGAGCGCACAGCGGAACGGTCGACAGCAGCTTCCTGGTGGCCAACGGCCTGTTCATGAGCATCAAGACCGGAAGGTACATCAGCCCGGTCGAGATCCGCTGCATTTCCCCTGCCGCACAACCGCTGCAGCTGGCGCCGCCGGCGACGCAGCAGTTCACCGTCGGCAGCGCAGTGGATTTCAACCTGGCCGCCAGCGGCGGCACCCTGCCTTACAGCTTCGGCATCAACATTGGCACCTTGCCCACCGGGCTGGTGCTTGAACCCTCGGGCCGCCTGCATGGCACGCCGCAGGTCGCGGGCACGTTCAGCGTCAGCGTGGAGGTCACCGATGCCGCGGCCGCCAGCGCGCACCAGCCGCTGTCGGGCAACATCGCGGCCATCGCGCCCGATGCCCCCGGCCAGGTCGTGGCCGTCGCCGGCGATGGCCAGGCCGTGGTCAGCTTCACCGCACCGGCGCAGACCGGCGGCGCGCCCATTGTCCAGTACGCAGTGATGGCGTCCACGGGCGAGTGGGTGCTCGGCACGCAGTCGCCGATCACGGTGACCGGCCTTGCCAACGGCATGCCCGTGCAGTTCCAGGTGATTGCCAACAACGGCAGCCAGGCCAGCCAGCCGTCGCAGGCAAGCGCCGCGGTCACGCCGATGACCGGGCAGACGATCCAGTTCAATGCGCCCGGTGACCAGCCCTTGGGTTCGCTGCTGGCACTGGAGGCCAGCGCGAGCAGCGGCCTGGCCGTCGAGTACGTAAGCCTGAATCCGCTGGTCTGCGTGCTGGAAAGTGCAGGCAACCTGCGCCTGTCCGCGCTCGGTACGTGCACGGTGCGCGCACTGCAGCCCGGCAACGCCGGCACGCGCGCGGCGCAGCCGGTGGAGCGCAGCTTCAACGTGGTGGCTGCCCGCGCGTCGGCGCCGACCCTGCGTCGCGTCGAACGGATCGGCGCAAGCAGCGTGGACGTGTACTTCGATGTACCCGCCAGCGACGGTGGCAGTGCCATCCTCTCTTACGAGGTGGCAGCGCGCCCGGGTGCTGCTGTGGTCAGCGGTGGCTCCAGCCCGGTACGCATGAGCCGCCTGCACGCAGGCACGACCTATACCTTCGCCGTGCGTGCGCGCACCGCGACAGGGCCCGGCACGTTCTCCGCCGAGTCCGACCCGGTGACGATGCCGACCGTGCCGCGCGTGACCGGCCTGCAGGTACCGGCCGACGGCCGCTACCTCGCCGGTGCCAGCCTCGATTTCCTGCTGGCCTTGGACCAGCCGGCAATCGTGCAGGGCGTGCCCGAGCTGCTGCTGTCGATCGGCGGGCAGCACGTAGCCGCGACCTATCGCGCTGGCTCGGGCAGCAACCTGCTGGCTTTCAGCTACGCCGTGTTGCCGGGCCAGTTGGACGAGGACGGCATCGGCATCGACGGCCTGCAGCTGGCCGGTGGCACCATCCGCAATGCCGATGGCATCGACGCTGTGCTGGCGCTGGCAGGCGTGGGCGCTACCGGCGGCATATTGGTTGGCGCGCAGCCGGCTGCCGCGCCGTCCATCACCGGCGTGGTTGCAGGCGATGGCGTGGTGACGCTGCAGTTCGCAGCGCCCGCGCAGGATGGCGGCAGCCCGGTGCTGGATTACGTGGTGACCGCGCAGCCCGGTGGCCTGCAGCTGCAGGCGGCCGCTTCTCCGGCAGTGTTCACCCGCCTGCGCAATGGCACTGCGTATCGCTTCACGGTCACCGCGCGTACCGCAGCCGGGCTGGGCGCGGCGTCCATGGCATCGGACGACGTGGTGCCGATGGCGCAGCAGCAGATCCAATTCGCACCCCTGGATGCCCAGGCTTTCGGCAGCACGCCACAGGTGCTGGCCAGCGCCAGCAGTGGCCTGGCGGTGTCGCTGTCCAGCAGCACGCCTCGGGTCTGCAGCGTCGCTGCCGATGGCCGGGTGACCCTGCTTGCGGCCGGTACCTGCAACATCGACGCCGATCAGCCGGGTGACGCCGCGACCCGTGCCGCAACCCGCGTCAGCCGTTCGTTCGCGGTGCTGATAGTCGTGCCGGGCGCGCCGCGCATCACTGCGGTCGTACTTTCTGCGGGCAGCGTAGACGTCAGCTTCCAGGCACCGGCGTTCGAAGGCGGCAGTGCAGTCGACAGCTATCTGCTGCAGGCGCTGCCAGGTGGACAGAGCGTGCGTGGCAACGGCAGTCCGCTGCGTATCGACGGGCTGCCCACCGGCATCGCCCATCGCTTCGTGGTGACCGCCTTCAATGCGGCGGGAGCCGGTGCGGCATCGTTGCCGTCCGATCCGCTCACCGTGCAGGGCGCACCGGCGGTGACCGGCGTGCAGGTGCCGTCCGTCGGCCGCTACCTCGCCGGACAGGTGCTGTCCTTTGCGGTGCAGTTCGACCAGGGCCTGCAGGTGGGCGCTGCGCCGCAGCTGCTGCTGCGCATCGGCACCCAGCGTCGGCTGGCCACGCTCTCGGCGGTGGAGACGGAGGTGCAGGGCAGTGTGCTGCGCTTCCAGTACACGCTGCAGGCCGATGACCGCGACGAGGATGGCATCGAGGTGGAATCGCTGCAGGCTGCTGCCGGCAGCCTGCGCAATGCACAGGGCACCGAGGCACGCACTGCGCTGGCCAACGTCGGGGCGACCACCGGTGTACGCGTCGGCGCCGACCTGCCATCGGCCGCCGCCAATGTGCGCGGCGTGGCCGGTGATGGACAGGTGCAGGTGCATTTCGATGCAGCGTCGGCCGGCAGTGGCGCCATCGTCGATTACACCGTGACCGCGCAGCCGGGTGGCACCAGCGCAACCGGTACGACCTCGCCGATCACCGTGCGTGGCCTGGCCAACGGCAGTGCCTATCGTTTCGTGGTGGTCGCACGCAGCGAATACGGCAGCGGCGTGGCGTCGGCCGCCTCGGCAGCGGTGGTGCCGTTGCCGGACCTGGCCGTGGCCGATTCCAGCATCGTCGTGCCTTACGGTGCCGCAGCCGTCGTGCTGCCGCTGTCGGTGGGCGGTGTGGCCGAGCAGGTGCAGCTGACCGTGGGCCCGCAGCATGGGCAGGTTGACGTGCAGGGCACGACGCTGCGCTACACACCGGCCGCAGGCTATGCCGGCAACGACAGCATCAGCTACACCGTCAGCGATGCGTTCCGCACGTCGGCACCGGCCACGATCACGATTACCGTGAGTACGCCGACCGTGGTCCTGCAGTCGGCCGCGTTGCCGTTGGGCGTGGCTGGCACGGCGCTCGACGCGCAGCTGGCCAGCAGCGGCGGCGCGGCGCCTTACACCTACGCCATTGTTGGCGGCAGTCTGCCGACGGGCCTCCGCCTGGATCGCAGCGGACACCTGGCAGGTACGCCGGTGGCCGCAGGGCGTTTCGAGATCGAGGTCGAGGTGGCCGACAGCAGCTCCGGCAGCGGTCCGTTCCGTGCGCGTCGCGCATTTGTGCTGAACGTGGCGGCTCCGCAGATCGGGGAAGTCGAAGCCCCGCTGCCCGCGGCAACCCAGGCTGGCCCGGTCAGCCTGCGCCTGCAGGCCCGTGGCGGTACCGCACCCTATGCGTTCCGCCTGATGTCGGGTGCGCTGCCGCCCGGCGTGCTGCTGTCCAGCGACGGCCAGGTACAGGGCGTGGCCACCGTCGCCGGCGTGTTCGATTTCGACGTGGAAGTCAGCGACACCTACGGCTTCACCGGCGTGGCGCGCTACCAGCTGAAGATCGCGCAGGCCGCGCAGGCGATCACCGGCTTCACCGTGGACCCGGCAACGCCGGTCTACAGCGAGGGCGGCAGCTTCGAGGTCTCCGCGCTGGGTGGTGCGTCGGGTCAGCCGCTGCGTTTCGGCAGCAGCAGCCCCGCGGTCTGCAGTGTCAGTGGCACCCGCGTCGCCTTGCTGGCGGCAGGGCGCTGCGTGCTGACCGTGGACCAGGACGGCGATGCCAACCATGAAGCGGCTGCGCAGCAACAACACGTGGTTGATATCGCGCTGGCCGTGCCGGTGCTGGCGTGGAGTGCGGACCTGCAGCGCCTGCTGGAACAGGGCAGTTTCGAACTGCCGCTGCCGACCAGCGCCAGCCCGGGTGCCTTCAGCTTCCATAGCAGCGACACCTCAGTGGCCAGTGTCGAGGGCCGCACCGTCCACGTGCACGGCGAAGGTCGTGCGGTGATCACTGCCGAGCAGGCCGCTGCCGGCAGCTATGCCGCGGCCAGTGCCGAGCTGGTGCTGGTGGTGAACATGCGCCCGGACCCGACCCGTGACCCGGGCGTGACCGGGCTGCTGCAGGCGCAGGTGGATGCGAGCGTGCGCTTCGCCAACGCGCAGCAGGCCAACATCCGCGAGCGCCTGCGGCAGGTACGTGCGGGCGGCAATGCCGACAGCAACACGCTGTCGGTGTCGACCGGCGCGCGTGGCCCGGAGGCGGCGTCGCTGCCGCTGGGCCAGGCGATGGAGAACGGCCGTCCGCTGCTGCCCGCCGGCTGGGGAACCTGGGCCTCCGGCTCGGCCACCTACGGCCGGGGTGGCCCGACCGGGGCAGGGCGGTATGACCTGCGCAGCGACGGCCTGACCGTGGGCGTGGATCGTCGCCTCGGTGAGAGCGCACTGTGGGGCGTGGCCGGCAGCATCGGCCGCAACGACAGCGAGCAGGATGATGCCCGCACGCGCCTGCAGGCCGACCAGCGGTCGCTGGCGTTGTATGGCCTGTGGCGCGGCAACGCGCACGTGTTCGTCGACGCGGTGCTGGCCACCGGCGACCTGCGCTTCGACCTGCAGCGCTGGAGCCGCGATGCCGGCGCGATGGCGGTGGCCCGTCGCGAGGGTTCGCAGTGGTTCGGTTCGCTGGCACTGGGCTATGAGCAGGTGTTGTCGGGCATGCGCATGAGTGGCTACGCGCGGCTGGACGGCAGCCGCAGCACGCTGGACGCCTACCGCGAGCACGGCCTGGGCGAACTGGATCTGGCCTACGGCCGCCACGTCGTCGACAGCCGCGCGCTGGCGTTCGGCCTGGAAGGCAGCGCGGTCGAATCGGCTGAGGCGCGCATGCGCCCGTTCTGGAGCATCGAGTACCGGCAGGCGCTGCAGGACCGGGGCGATGCAACGTTGAACTACGCCGAGTGGGCGCGTCCGCAGGACTACCGCCTGGCGATGCGCAGCTACAACGATGATCTGCTGTCGCTGTCTGCAGGCGTCGACATGTCCATCGCGCGCGGCTGGATTCTCTCGCTGCTGCTGGGCCACGAACAGGCCCGGGGCAGTGATCGTTCCAGCAGCGTCGGCCTGCGCCTGAGCAACGGCAGCCGCTGAGGCCGCCAGCGCGATACTGCCAGCGGCGGCACCGGGCCATGCCCGGCGACCGCCGCTGCACCGGGTTTCATCGCCCCCAGCCCGGTTTCGTCGCAATCCGTTTGCGGCGGCCGCGGCCGCGCGGCACGGTGGTCACAGGCGGCAGGGTGCCGCCCAAGGAGACCGTCATGAAGACCTTGTTCGCGCTGGGCGTGTGGTGCCTGCTGTTCGTGCTGTGCTGGCCGTTGGCGCTGCTGGCGCTGATTGCCTGGCCGTTCGTCTGGCTGCTGAGCCTGCCGTTCCGCCTGGTCGGCATTACCTTCTCGGCGCTGTTCGCGTTCCTGCGTGCGCTGTTCATGCTGCCGGCCCGCGTGCTGGGCGGCCGTACGGTGGTGGCATGAAGGCGCTGCTGCTGGTCGCCCTGGCGGCGCTGGCCGGCCCGGCACTGGCGCAGTCGCCGGCACCGTCCTCGGCGTGGTTGGAGCGCCAACAGACGGCCGCTGCCGATGAGGCAGATGCGGCCGGGTCCAGGTCTGCGAAAGCGCCCGAGGCCAAGGAGCGCTGTCGGGTCGTGAAGCAATGGAAGGTGGGGAACACCGTGGTCAAGCATCGTGTCTGTGACGACCCGCCAAAGCCGGTGCAGGCGCGCCGGCAAGGGTGATGCCCCGGTCTGCGCAGTGCCCGGCCGTCGCCACATTGATGCCTGGTGTTTTCCCGTTCTAGACTGCCATTCCCACACGACAAGGAGGTTGGGGATGGACAAGGCAGTTCCCTGGTTCGAGCAGTTGTGTGCGCAGCATGGGCTGGCAGCGCAGGCCGATGTGCTGTCCGGACTACTGTGCCCTGGCGTTGCTCTGGCGCGGACGGGCACCGACACGGCAGCCCTGGGGCTGTCCCGGATGGGAGGGGGGCCGGATGTTCCAGAGGGCTTCGTCTGGCCGTCCTGCCGCGGGCGCGCCCTCGACTTCCTGCTGCAGGTCAACCTGGCCGACCTGCGTGGCCTGCCGATCGGGCTGGACCTGCCGCAGACCGGCGTCCTGTCGTTCTTCTACGACATGGAGGACCAGCCCTGGGGATATGAACCAGCGCACCGCAGCGGGCATCGTGTGTTCCTGTTTGATGCAGATGCCGTGGTGCGGCGCCTGCCGGCATCCGATGACGACCTGGCGCTGCCATCTTCGACCATCACCTTTCATCCCGGCCTGCGGTTGCCGCATCCGTTCTCTGCCGAAGGCGAACGCGTGGCGGACCTGCTGAAGGCGCATGGACGTCCCTGGAGCGAAAGCGACGAGGAGGCCTACTTCGAACTGGTCGGGGCCGTGGCGGCCTATCACGCCGGCAGTGGCAGGCCGCTGCATGTCATCGGCGGGCATTCGCACAATGTGCAGGGGGACATGCCGTTGGAAGCACAGCTCGTCACGCATGGCCTGTCGTTGGGCGACGGTACCGCCTACAACGATTCGCGCCGGCCGGCATTGGAGGAGGGCCGCGATGAGTGGCAACTTCTGCTGCAGTTCGACTCGGACGATGAGGGCGCAATGTGGGGCGATTCGGGGATGCTGTACGCCTGGATCCGCCGCCAGGATCTGGCCGAGCGCGATTTTTCGCAGACCTGGATGGCGCTGCAGTGTTGCTGAGCTGGCCTTCCCGCGAGCAACAAAAAACCCCGCCGAAGCGGGGTTTTTGGTTTGCAGGCGAGTGCCGACCAACGGTCGGCACCTACCGTGATGCAGATCAGTTCGCCTTGTGGATGGCGCGCTTGCTGACCGCCATCGCCGCGTCGTGGATCACTTCCGACAGCGACGGGTGG
>Ga0213828_1002994_pt1 | contig 11620 bp, 10 predicted proteins | sample MC6MC0897MG_FD_180664 | JGI IMG/M metagenome (GOLD analysis project Ga0213828, IMG submission 180664) | Enriched soil aggregate microbial communities from Iowa State University, Ames, United States - MC6-MC0897-MG | ecosystem: Environmental > Terrestrial > Soil > Unclassified | place: USA: Iowa...
GGCAAGTAATGAGCGTCCTGATCAATAAAGACACCAAAGTCATCTGCCAGGGCTTCACCGGCTCGCAGGGTACTTTCCACTCCGAACAAGCCATCGCCTACGGCACCAAGATGGTCGGCGGCGTTACTCCAGGCAAGGGTGGCACCACCCACCTGGGCCTGCCGGTGTTCAACACCGTCAAGGAAGCCGTGGAAGCGACCGGCGCTGATGCTTCGGTCATCTACGTTCCGGCTCCGTTCTGCAAAGACTCGATCCTGGAAGCTGCCTTCGGCGGCATCAAGCTGATCGTCTGCATCACCGAAGGCATTCCTACCCTGGACATGCTGGATGCCAAGGTCAAGTGCGACGAACTGGGCGTTACCCTGATCGGCCCTAACTGCCCAGGTGTCATCACCCCGGGCGAGTGCAAGATCGGCATCATGCCAGGCCACATCCACCTGCCAGGCAAAGTCGGTATCGTTTCGCGTTCCGGCACCCTGACCTATGAAGCGGTCAAGCAGACCACCGACGCCGGCTTCGGCCAGTCGACCTGCGTCGGCATCGGCGGTGACCCGATCCCAGGCTCCAACTTCATCGACATCCTGAAGCTGTTCCAGGAAGACCCGAAGACCGAAGCGATCGTCATGATCGGCGAGATCGGCGGTTCGGCTGAAGAAGAAGCCGCGGCCTACATCAAGGCCCACGTCACCAAGCCTGTCGTTTCCTACATCGCCGGTGTTACCGCACCTGCGGGCAAGCGCATGGGCCATGCTGGCGCCATCATCTCTGGCGGCAAAGGCACTGCGGACGAGAAGTTCGCTGCGCTGCAGGACGCAGGTGTTAAAACCGTGCGTTCGCTGGCCGACATCGGCAAGGCCCTGGCCGAGCTGACTGGCTGGGAAGCCAAGAAGTAATACGCTTTACCCCCCACGCGCACAGAGGCCACCTTCGGGTGGCCTTTGTCGTTATCAGCATTGTGTTTTTTTGCCCCGCGAAGAGGCCGGAACAGACAACTAGGAATTTTCGATGGGTATGATAGGAATTTTCACAAAGACGTTTTTCCGATCCCTGAGATAATTGCACCGTCCCCGGTCGCACAGACGACAAACACATACGCACATCGGACAAGCAGCACTGTGCCAGTGCGTTTGACTGTCAAAACAGTTAATCTACGCGTTCACTCTGTGCCCGTCCCCCAAAAGGGAACGACACGCTAAACGGGTCTGGCTCATCAAGCCGGGCAGCATTTCCCTCATCCATGGGGAAATCCCTTCTCGAATCCCGATTTCAGCAGTGTGGTACTACCTCAAATGAAAGTTTTAAAAGGCCAGGATATCCTGGCGCTTGGCTTTATGACGTTTGCGCTTTTCGTAGGCGCCGGCAATATCATCTTCCCGCCTATCGTCGGTCTGCAGTCTGGCCCGCACGTGTGGATGGCTGCCTTGGGCTTCCTGGTGACCGCCGTGGGCCTACCGGTCATCACCGTGGTCGCGCTGGCCAAGGTCGGTGGCGGCATGGATGCCCTGAGCAGCCCGATCGGCAAGTTCTTCGGTGGCCTGTTGGCGGCCGTGTGCTACTTGTCGGTCGGCCCGCTGTTCGCGACGCCGCGTACCGCGACCGTGTCGTTCGAGGTCGGTGTGGCACCGTTGACCGGCGAAAGCCCGTTGGCGCTGTTCCTCTATAGCCTGGTGTACTTCATCGTGGTGCTGGCGGTGTCCATGTATCCGGGCAAGCTGCTCGATACCGTGGGGCGCTTCCTCGCGCCGCTGAAGATCATCGCCTTGGCGGTGCTGGGTATCGCCGCGTTCGCGCTGCCGGCCGGCACCATCGGTGAAGCGCAACCTGCTTATGCGGCTGCGGCGTTCTCCAAGGGCTTCTCCGATGGTTACCTGACCATGGATACCCTGGGCGCGCTGGTGTTCGGTATCGTCATCGTCAATGCCATCCGCTCGCGAGGCGTCGAATCGCCGAAGCTGATTACCCGCTATGCCATCATCGCCGGCTTGATCGCCGGTGTCGGCCTGGCTCTGGTGTACATCAGCCTGTTCCGCCTGGGGGCGGGCAGCCACGATATCGCGGCTGACGCCACCAACGGTGCGGCCGTATTGCATGCCTATGTGCAGCATACCTTTGGCTCGCTCGGCAGTGGCTTCCTGGCCGTGCTGATCGCGTTGGCGTGCCTGGTGACCGCGGTCGGCCTGACCTGCGCCTGTGCCGAGTACTTCAGCCAGATCCTGCCGCTGTCATATCGCGCACTGGTGGTGATCTTGGCGGGCTTCTCGTTGCTGATCTCCAACCTGGGCCTGACCAAGCTGATCATGTTCTCGATCCCGGTACTGACGGCGATCTACCCGCCGTGCATCGTGGTGGTGGGCTTGAGCTTCGTCAAAGACCTGTGGAACTCGCCAACGCGCATTCTCGCACCGGTCATGCTGGTGTCGCTGGTGTTCGGCGTCGTCGATGCGATCAAAGGCAGCAGCCTGGCGCATGTACTGCCGGACGCCGTCGCTCACCTGCCGCTGAGTGATCAGGGCCTGGCCTGGCTGGTGCCGTCGGTGGTGACCCTGGCCGCGGCCGTGATCTACGACCGCATGCTGGGCAAGCCGCGCGAGGCGCTGGCCTGATAGGTTGAAGCCTGAGGGCTGCACTGGCCACAAGCCACAGGGTGCCAGCCAGCGGTTTACACCTGAAACCCCGTCTCCGAATGGATGCGGGGTTTTTTGTTGTTTGCCTGGGGCGTTTTTGCAGACGGTTGCGCGAAGCGGCATTATTCGTTGCGGTGGTGTGCCTTTTGCTGCTTGCGGGCGTCGAAACCCGGTCTCTATTCTTTGTGCACCTGGCTTTCGGGAAACCTGCATGAACTTCATTCAAAGCAACTTCAACAACCTGCTGGCAATCTGCTGGTTCGCAGCCTGCTGGGGCGGCTACACCCGTTATGCCATCTGGAAGGGCCGCGACACCGCTTGCCTGGCCAGCGTGCTGCACCTGTACCGCGAAGACTGGATGCGGCGCATGTTGATGCGCGACAACCGCATCGCCGATGCCAGCGTGATCGGCAACCTGGAGCGCAACGCTTCGTTTTTCGCCTCAAGTACCTTGATCATTCTTGCGGGTATTCTCACCGTACTCGGTGCCTCGGACAGGGCGCTGTCGCTGCTGGCCGACCTGCCCTTGGTGCAGCAGACGTCCCAAGGCATGTCGGAAATCAAGTTGCTGTGCCTGGCGACGGTCTTCGTTTATGCCTTCTTCACCTTCAGCTGGTGCATGCGTCAGTACAACTTCGCGGCGGTGCTGGTAGGGTCGGCGCCTATGATTGGCGAGCGCCTGGTCAATGAGCTGGAGCGCAAGGCATTTGCCTCGCGCGCCGCGCGGGTGTTGTCGCTGGCGGCCAACCAGTTCAACTTGGGGTTGCGCGCGTATTACTTTGGCATGGCCATGTTGAGCTGGTTTATCAGCCCCTGGTTGTTCATGGTGATGAGTGTCGGGGTTGTATTGATTCTCTACCGCCGTGAGTTCCATTCCGATGTGCTGGATGTGATGGTGTTCACACCCACGGAAAGTGCGCCGGTGGACGTCGCCAAGGAGAGCTCGGCTTCCGGAAACTGAAACGTTTAATCGTTAAACTTCAGGCATAAAAAAACCCGACAGTGTCGGGTTTTTTTGTACAAGCCGATTACTGCTTGGCAGGTTCGGCTGGAGTAGCAGGCGCGGTTTCTGGCGCTGGAGTGGCCGGGGCGGCTTCCGGAGCCGGAGTTGCCGGAGCGGCTTCTTCGGCGGCCTTCTGCTGCGCTTCGGCCTGATCTTTGGCAGCTTCAGCGTTTTCCTTGGCGGCTTCGTTCATCTTATCCTGAGCTTCGCCCATTTTTTCCTGGGCTTGCTCGGCGTGTTGCTGTGCGTCTTGGGCTTTGTCTTCGCTCGCTTTATCGCAAGCGGCCAGGCCCATGGCAGCAGCCAGCATCAGAGCAAAAGCAAAAGGTTTACGCATGGGGGTGTATCTCCTTGGTGGAATAAGTGACTTGTTCCTTCGAGTACAACTACGCGGAATAAGTTCCGCGCAGGTTACAGATATATAACGCCCCGTTCTACATAGATTTTTTAACGGTTTTATGCCGTTGCGTCCGCAGCCCTGGAACTTGCCGATGAGTGATTCAACCTTGATGGCCATGGCCGAGCGTTTTCTGTCGGCCTTGAAGCATTGTCAGTTGTTGCAGATGCGCGTGGCGCATGCCGATACGCAGGGCATGACGTTGATCTTGCCGTGGTCGCCGGCAATCGTTGGCAACCCGCAAACCGGCGCGGTGCATGGTGGGGCGCTGACCACGCTGATGGACACTACCTGCGGCATGGCCACCCTGTGTGCGCTGCCACAGTTTGAAGTGTGCCCGACCCTGGACCTGCGCATCGACTACATGCACACAGCCGAGGCCGGCAAGGACATCTATGGCCATGCCCAGTGCTACCGGGTGACGCGTGATGTGATCTTCACCCGCGGCAGCGCCTACCAGGACGACCCCAGCCAGCCCATCTGCCAGGTGGTGGGAACGTTCATGCGCCTGGGGCCGCAGATCAAGGGCGGTATTCGCTTCGGCAACAGCCTCAAGGAGGGTGGCGCATGATCCCGCCAGACGTACGCCAGCAACTCAATGCCGCCCACGCGGTGGGCGACTACCGGCCGTTGCTGGCATTGATCCCCTATGCCGGTCTGATCGGCATCGAATGCGAGCGCCAGGGCGAGGACCTGCTTTTCCGCCTGCCAGCCAACCCGGACAACATTGGTAACCCTTTGCTGCCAGCGATTCATGGTGGCGTGATCGCAGGGTTCATGGAGTTGTCTGCGGCGTTGTACCTGCTGATCTACAGCGAGAGTGCGAGCATTCCCAAGGTCATCGACTTCTCCATCGACTACCTGCGCGCCGGGCACTTTCGCGACACCTACGCCCAGTGCCAGCTGTGGCGCCAAGGGCGACGGGTGACCAACGTCGCCATCACCGCCTGGCAAGGTGATCGGCAGTCGCCCATCGCCACCGCCCGGGCACATTTCAAGATCGAACCGGAAAAGCCCTTGAAATCGCCTGGGCAGCCCCCATCTGCATGACATCCGCCATTAACGCAGGCCGAATCGGCTGCAGGCGCCCACTGCCATCAGATCGGAGTTTTGAAGACCATGAGTGTGGAAACACAAAAGGAAACCCTGGGCTTCCAGACCGAGGTAAAGCAGCTGCTGCACCTCATGATTCATTCGCTGTACTCGAACAAGGAAATCTTCCTGCGTGAGCTGGTTTCCAACGCCTCTGACGCGGCTGACAAGCTGCGTTTCGAAGCCCTGGCCAAGCCAGAGCTGCTCGAAGGCGACGCGGATCTGCGCATTCGTCTGAGCTTCGACAAGGACGCCGGCACCATCACGCTCGACGACAACGGCATTGGCATGAGCCGCGAAGACGTCATCACCCACCTGGGTACCATTGCCAAGTCCGGTACTGCCGACTTCATGAAGAACCTCACCGGTGACCAGAAGAAGGACTCGCACCTGATCGGTCAGTTCGGCGTGGGCTTCTATTCGGCCTTCATCGTTGCCGACAAGGTCGACGTCTACAGCCGTCGCGCAGGCCAGCCGGCCGCCGAGGGCGTGCACTGGTCGTCCAAAGGCGAGGGCGAGTTCGAAGTCGCTACCGTAGACAAGCCAGAGCGCGGCACCCGCATCGTGCTGCACCTGAAGAAGGATGAGCAGGAGTTCGCCGATGGCTGGCGCCTGCGCAACCTGGTCAAGAAGTACTCCGATCACATTGCCCTGCCGATCCAACTGCCTAAAGAGCAGGAAGCTGCAGAAGGCGAGGAGCAGCCAGCCGTTGAGTGGGAAACCGTCAACCGTGCCAGTGCCCTGTGGACCCGTCCGCGTACCGAGATCAAGGACGAGGAATACCAGGAGTTCTACAAGCACATCGGCCATGACTTCGAAAACCCGCTGGCCTGGAGCCACAACAAGGTCGAAGGCAAGCTTGAATACAACTCGCTGCTGTACGTCCCGGCCCGCGCGCCGTTCGACCTGTACCAGCGTGAAGCACCGCGTGGCCTGAAGCTGTATGTGCAGCGCGTGTTCATCATGGACCAGGCCGAGTCGTTCCTGCCGCTGTACCTGCGCTTCATCAAGGGCGTGGTCGATTCCAACGACCTGTCGCTGAACGTTTCTCGCGAAATCCTGCAAAAAGACCCGATCATCGATTCGATGAAGACCGCGCTGACCAAGCGCGTGCTGGACATGCTGGAGAAGCTGGCGAAAAACGAGCCAGAGCAGTACAAGGGCTTCTGGAAAAACTTCGGCCAAGTGCTGAAGGAGGGCCCGGCCGAGGACTTCGCCAACAAAGAGAAGATCGCAGGCCTGCTGCGCTTCGCTTCCACCCATGACGACAGCGGTGAGCAGAGCGTCGCCCTGGCCGATTACCTGGCCCGCGCCAAGGAAGGCCAGGACAAGATCTACTACCTCACCGGCGAAACCTATGCGCAGGTCAAGAACAGCCCGCACCTGGAAGTCTTCCGCAAGAAGGGCATCGAGGTCCTGCTGCTGACCGACCGTATCGATGAGTGGCTGATGAGCTACCTCAACGAGTTCGACGGCAAGAGCTTCGTCGACGTCGCCCGTGGCGACCTGGACTTGGGCAAGCTGGATTCCGAGGAAGACAAGAAGGCCCAGGAAGAAGTCGCCAAAGACAAAGAAGGCCTGGTCGAGCGCCTGAAAGGCGCGCTGGGTGACAGCGTTGCCGAGGTACGCGTTTCCCACCGCCTGACCGACTCGCCGGCGATTCTCGCCATCGGCGAACAGGATCTGGGCCTGCAGATGCGCCAGATCCTCGAAGCCAGCGGGCAGAAGGTGCCGGATTCCAAGCCGATCTTCGAATTCAACCCGAGCCACCCGCTGATCGAGAAGCTGGACCACGAACAGAGCGAAGACCGCTTCGCCGAGCTGTCGCACATCCTCTTCGATCAGGCTGCCCTGGCGGCGGGCGACAGCCTGAAGGACCCGGCGGCTTACGTCCGTCGCCTGAACAAGCTTCTGGTCGAGCTGTCTGCTTGAGTTAGAGGTTAGGAAAGCCCGCTTCGGCGGGCTTTTTTCATGGGGGCAAGGAGGAGTTTGATGAGCAAGGTAATCGTTGAATCGCTGGTCTATCACCTTTCCGGCAAGACCTATGAGAGCCGCCTGGTGTACGAGCCAGGGGCGCTCGGTCGCCCTGCGCTGGTGATGGCGCCGAACTGGATGGGCATTGGCGAAGGCGCTGAGCGCATCGCCCGGGAAGTCGCCGAACAGGGCTATGTGGTGTTGATCGCCGACCTGTATGGGCAGTCGGTGCGTCCGTCCAACGCTGACGAAGCGGGGGCGGCGATGATGCCGCTGAAAAATGACCGTGGCGAGCTGCGCAAGCGCATGAAAGAGGCGCTGGATCAGTTGCTCGGGCAGTCCAAGGCGCTGTTGGCGCCCGGCAAGGTGGCGACCTTCGGGTTCTGCTTCGGCGGTTGCTGTGCGCTGGAGCTGGCCCGCGCCGGTGCCGACCTGAAGGCGGCAGTGTCGTTCCACGGCACCCTGGATACGCCGAATGCCGAAGACGCCAAGCGCATCAAGGGTGCTGTGCTGGTGCTGCATGGTGCGTCCGATCCGCTGGTGCCACGCGAGCAGTTGCCGGCGTTCGAGGAAGAGATGAATGCGGCCAGCGTCGACTGGCAGTTGCTCAGCTACGGCGGGGCGGTGCATTCGTTCACCGATCCGGCGGCCAACGTGCCAGGCAAGATGCAGTACGACCGCAAGACCTCTGAACGGGCGTTCAAGGCGATGCACAACCTGCTGACTGAAGTGTTCAAGGGTTGAGATTGCCGGGGCTGCTGCGCAGCCCTTTCCGGCCGGTCCGGCATGGCCGCTACCACAGGCATCGGTTCGCCCTTCACTGTGGCAGCGGCCCCACTAGCGCGGCAATTCGATCCGTTCGCTTTCCCCCGGCACCCCCGGCCAATCGCCTGCGGCCCAGCGTCCCCGAGCCTGTTCGATCAACGCCGGGTCACTCGCGACGAAGTTCCAGTTCATCCGCCGCGGCCCATCCAGGGGCGCGCCACCCAGCAACACCAGCTGGCATTCGCCCTCGGCATACAGCGTCACCTCTTCGCCCTCGGGCAGCACCAGCAGGCTGCACGGCTCGACCTCCTGATCATCCAGCAGCAACTCACCCTCCAGCAGGTACAGCGCCCGCTGCGCGTGCTCGGTCGGCACCCGCAGGGTCGTGGCCGGCTGCATTCGAACGTGCGCGTAGAGGGTGGGGGAGAGCACCGGCACCGGTGACTTCAGGCAAAACCCCTGGCCGGCAATCATGCAGATCCGCACCCCCAAGCTGTCGCTGACCGGCAGGCTCGCCGCAGTATGGTGGCTGTAGCTGGCGTTGCCCTGCTCGTGCTCGCGCGGCGACGCCAGCCAGACCTGCAGGCCATGCAGCCGTGACCCGCGAGCAACGCTTTCTGCGGGCGTGCGCTCGACGTGGGCGACACCCGCCCCTGCGGTCATCCAGCTGACCTCCCCGGGCAGCACCAGCTGCGTCGAGCCGAGGCTGTCCTTGTGCAGTATCGCGCCCTCGAACAGGTAGGTCAGGGTCGACAGGCCAATGTGCGGATGCTGGCGGATGTCCATGCCGCTGCCAGGCGGATAGTCGGTCTCGAGCATGTGGTCGAAGAACACGAATGGGCCGACGCTGCGGCACTGGGCCGAGGGCAGTGGGCGCAGGATCGGCTGGCCCTCTACCGATTCGGCGCGCGGGCGGATGATCAACGGGCGGCTCATGCGGGGCTCCATTCGAGGGCGCTGGAGCCTCCAGCATAGCGGGTTGTCCGCCATTGCTGAACCGCCGCCTTAAGGCGAGGGTCTACTCTGTTCGAATCAGGATAAGGATGCTGCCATGATCGCCAGAGCACTGGCTGGCGTGTTGCTCTCGGGCCTGCTGTGCCACGCAGCCCAGGCGCGCGAGTACCGCTACAGCGATGCCCATCTGCACTACGTCGACTTCTTTCAGGAAACCGAGGGCATGCCAGCCCTGCTCAAGGCCATGGACCAGGCGGGTATCGACCAGTCGATGATTTCCGGGGTCTCGGTGGCCAAGAAATGGCACGAGGATGAACCGAAGCGGCCGCGCTATTACGCCGGTGACGATGCCGACGCCTATTGGTACAGTGCCACCGATATCTACGTCGCTGCGGCCCTGGAGAAACTCCCGCCCGAGCAGCGCAAGCGTTTCCATCCGTTTCTCACTGGCTTCAATCCGGTGGACAAGAATGCCCTGAGCCACATCGAGCGCATGCTCGAGCTGTATCCCGGGCTGTGGCAGGGCATTGGCGAAGTGTTCACGCGTCACGATGACTTGACCGCCCTGACCAGTGGTGACACGCCCCGGGCCAACAACGAAGCGATGACGCGCATCTACCACCTGGCGGCCGAGCGCGACCTGCCGGTGCTGGTTCACTCCAACATCACCTCCAAGCGCGAGCGCAACCCGTTGTACCTGGCCGAGATCGAGGAGCCGCTGCGCAACCATCCGCATACCCGCTTCATCTGGGCGCATGCGGGGGCGAGCAAGGAGATCCATCGCCATCAGACACAAATGGATTTTCTTCTGCCGGTACTTGAGCGACTGCTCAGCGACTACCCCAACCTGTACATCGACCTGTCGTGGAGCGTGCTCGAGCCGTATCTGCTGGATGAAGCCGGCAAGCCGCGCAAGGCGTGGGTCGCGTTGGTCGAGCGCTACCCGGAGCGCTTCATGCTGGGCTCGGATGTGGTCGGGCGATTTGGCAGCTTGGGGGAGGAAATGCGCGGCTTTGATCCATTCCTGGATGCCTTGCCGGAAGAGGTGGCGCGCAAGGTGGCGCGGGAGAACTTTCTTGCAGTGCTGCCCAAGGGGCATTGAACACATTCAATACCGCACCCAAAAACAAAAACGCCCCGAACCAGTCGGGGCGTTTTCATTATTGCGTCACGGCCTTACTTGCCAGCCCAGCGCTTGAGCACCAGGGTGGCGTTGGTGCCGCCGAAGCCGAAGCTGTTGCTCATGACCGTATCGATCTTGGCGTTTTCTTCGGTCTTGCGCAGGATCGGCAGGTCAGCGACTTCCGGGTCCAGCTCGTCGATGTTGGCGGAGCCGGCGATGAAGTTGTTTTCCATCATCAGCAGGCAGTAGATCGCCTCGTGCACACCTGCGGCGCCCAGCGAGTGGCCCGACAGGCTCTTGGTCGAGCTGATCTTCGGTGCCTTGTCGCCGAACACTGCGCGAACACCCTTCATCTCGGCAACGTCACCGACCGGGGTCGAGGTGCCGTGGGTGTTCAGGTAGTCGATCGGGGTGTCGACGGTGGCCAGCGCCTGCTGCATGCAGCGGATGGCGCCTTCGCCGCTTGGGGCGACCATGTCGTAGCCATCGGAGGTCGCGCCGTAGCCGACGATTTCGGCGTAGATCTTGGCGCCACGGGCCAGTGCGTGCTCCAGTTCCTCGACCACCACCATGCCGCCACCGCCGGCGATGACGAAGCCATCACGGTCGTTGTCGTAGGCGCGCGAGGCCAGTTCAGGGGTTTCGTTGCGCTTGGTCGACAGGGCGCCCATGGCATCGAACAGGAACGATTGGCTCCAGTGCTCTTCTTCACCGCCGCCGGCGAAGACGATGTCTTGCTTGCCCCACTGGATCTGCTCCAGCGCGGTGCCGATGCAGTGTGCCGAGGTGGCGCAGGCCGACGAGATCGAGTAGTTCAGGCCCTTGATCTTGAACGGGGTGGCCAGGCACGCCGAAACGGTGCTGCCCATGGTGCGGGTGACGCGGTACGGGCCGACGCGCTTGACGCCTTTCTCGCGCAGGGTATCCAGCGCTTCCATCTGATTCAAGGTCGAGGCGCCGCCGGAACCGGCAACCAGGCCGGTGCGCGGGTTGGAAACCTGCTCTTCGGTCAGGCCGGCGTCCTTGATTGCGTCCTGCATCGCCAGGTAGGCGTAGGCCGCGGCGTGGCCGACAAAGCGATAGACCTTGCGGTCGATCAGTTCTTCGAGGTTGAGGTCGATGGACCCGGAAACCTGGCTGCGCAGCCCCATTTCCTTGTATTCCGGGTTGAAACGGATACCCGGACGGCTGTTACGCAGGTTTTCGGTGACGGTCTCTTTGTCATTGCCCAGGCACGATACGATGCCCAGACCAGTGATAACGACGCGGCGCATGCGAATAACCCTTAGAAATTGTCAGTGGAGGTGAACACGCCGACCCGCAGGCCTTCGGCGGTGTAGATCTCGCGGCCGTCGACGCTGACCGAGCCATCGGCGATGGCCATGTTCAGCTTGCCCTTCAGGACGCGCTTGATTTGAATGTTGTAGGTGACTTTCTTGGCGGTAGGCAATACCTGGCCGAAGAATTTCACTTCGCCCGAACCCAGCGCGCGGCCGCGGCCCGGCAGGCCTTGCCAGCCGAGGAAGAAGCCGACCAGCTGCCACATGGCGTCCAGGCCCAGGCAGCCCGGCATGACCGGATCGCCTTCGAAGTGGCAAGCGAAGAACCACAGGTCCGGATTGATATCCAGCTCGGCGACCAATTCACCTTTGCCGTACTTGCCGCCTTCTTCGCTGATATGGGTGATG
>Ga0213828_1002996_pt1 | contig 11615 bp, 7 predicted proteins | sample MC6MC0897MG_FD_180664 | JGI IMG/M metagenome (GOLD analysis project Ga0213828, IMG submission 180664) | Enriched soil aggregate microbial communities from Iowa State University, Ames, United States - MC6-MC0897-MG | ecosystem: Environmental > Terrestrial > Soil > Unclassified | place: USA: Iowa...
CCTTGTCGTAGATCGATAGCCATTTTGTCTACATACAGTCGTATGCCATGACTGAGTGCTATCAATAATGTGCATAAATTTGTTTCATTATCATTTATTCCCTCATTGTGGCTACTAGCTGCCATTATCTGATCAACTTGAAATCGATCATAATGTTGTAGCCTAATATATAGGGGCGCTAGATTCATAAGCAACTCTCCAACCATTGAAAATGATTCTCATTATCGTTATTGTAACATATAATGACCCTCTATCAACTATTGTTCGAGTATGTGCTATTTTAGAATACAAACGGTTTAAATCGATTGGGCAAATACAATTTTTACTGTTTGTGCATCCATTCTGGTAACTTTTTATACAATTGCTCCAAAGCTAATAAATTATCTGTATTCCATCCATTAGGAACAACATAAACATTACCTTTTTTGACTGCAGGCAAAGTTCCCCATATCGGGCTTTGTAGCAGTTTATCAGCTTCTGCTTCACTTTCATCATCCTCTTGTACAATTACAAACAAATGATCACCAGCAAACTCTGGAAGCACCTCTTCGGAAACTTCAAGGAAAGATACCCCTTCTACATCAATAATATTCTTTTGTACAGCTGGTGGGACGGCAAAACCGTTTTCTCCATATATAATGGCACCAAAGTTACGATCACCCATAACATAAAGCATTTTACCTAACTGGTAGAATACTGTTGCGGTCTCCCCTTCTGCTAATTGAAGCTTATCAAACATTTCTTTAGACTGTGTTTCAAACTTAGCAATCAATTGAGCTACTTCCTCCTGTTTACCCAAGATATTCCCCATCTCCTTTACACGTTCTGCATAAGGTAGAGCTGGATTAAAGGGAATCGTAGTAGCAATTTTTGACAATTCTTCGTTAAGATTTGGATCTGCCTTGTAATAACCATTAATAATCAGATCAGGTTTTAAAGTCAGAATCGTCTCTAAGTTAGCAGGATTTCCAATATCAACGATCCCTTCAAGTTTATCTCCATAGTAACTAGCAGGATCTTCAGGAAGATTATTACCAACAAGTGGAATATCCATCGCCAAGAAATCACCAGTCGTCTGACCAATATAAACCACTCGTTTTGGATCTGCAGGTATTTCAACTTGTTCGCCTGTAATCGTTGTATATTGAACTGTTGTCTCACTTTCCTCTGCTTGCACATTAGATTGAGCTGTTTTCTCGTTTTCCTTTTCCTGCGCATCAGATGCGTTGCCATTAGAATTGCATGCCGATAATATCAACAGTAATAGTAGGAAACTCCCTCCCCATAGTATAAATTGCTTTCGTAGAAGCTTTTTCACATTTATTACCCCTTTCCTTTTTACCTTTAATTGAAAATGATTATCATTTACAGAGTTATTATAGTTTGTATGAAAGGGTGAAACAATGAAAAAAACGCAACAATTTATTTGGATAAATGTCAATAATTATCCCAAGACAAAAAATCTGTTCACTTATTTCTTTGATAAGTAAACAGATGGATATGGCAATTATATTTTCTCTTTAAATTATTTTTAAAGACGTTTCCCAAAAACGATTGATTATTCTAAACCACTTTATTCCACTAAAGCCATTACTTTAAGGTGTGTTCATTCTCAAATAGTTAGTTCAACTTATATCTCTTTCAAAATTAAGGAGCATCATTCTTCATGTGAATGATACTCCTTTAAAAACTGCAATTAGCTATTATTTAAACTCAATTTCCTCTGCCGAAGCCCCTTTAGTATACGCTATATTCGCTCCAGCAGGTAAATTACGAATTTCTTTTACATTTTTTCCTTCGATAATAATTTCACCAATTTTCGTACCTTTAAAATCAATAATCGCATTTCCTTTTTTGGGACTGATTGTTACCGTTTTGTCTGCAAATCCAACACCGTGGAATTCCGCATATTCACTAAATACTGCAATTCCATTTTTAATATTTGTATTTTCCCCTAATGTTAGCGAGACACTTGGGCGATTCACTATTAATTTACCTGTTTTGTAGTTATTAAAGCTATATACATTTTCAGGTTTTATAGGTGTTGGTATTTCTTCTTTACCTGCCTTCAAATCAATTTGAACTAATACTGGATCATGATCCGATGCACGGCCTTGTGCTTCTGTAAAGTTCGCATTAATATGAATCAAATCAATATCCGTCACGTCAGCAAGATTATTTGAAACTAAAATATGATCCAACACTTGATTGTTACCTTGGAAGAAGTACGTAAAACGGTCTTGTTCTGGAGCTTTATCCACCATATTCGTTAAAACATCACCTTTTAACGTTCCAAGTGCTGGTGTGAATTCAAAGTCATTCATGTCCCCTGCTACAATGATATTTAAATCCGGATTTTTGGCAAGTCCTTCATCAATAAAATCATTGATGGCTTGAGCAAGCTGAATACGTTTCGTTACTGATTCTAACACTGGTGGCTGAGTTGGCCCCCAAAGTGAACCATCCCCACCTTTAGAATTTAAGTGAGCTCCGATAATGACTACACGCTCTTCCTGGAATTCAAATTCCGCTGCAATCGGTTTACGTGTATCTACAAATTTTGATGGATCAACAAAGCCAGGATTTAAAGCAAGGCTTCCATCTGTTGTCCACGCATTCGCTTGGTCACCCATCCCTTTTATACCTGTCACTAATGAAACACGCATCGGGTTATATAAGTAGCCTACACGAATATTGCCACCAGGTGCACCACCTACTGTATTGTTAATTGGCATGACGTCAATCCAATCATAAGCAGGTCCACCTGCAGCTTTAATCGCATTTATTAATCGCATGTAACTTTCCGATGCATCAGCATTTCCTGAATCAGTTTGCCCATCATTATCTTGTACTTCGACAAGTGTAATAATATCTGGCGACTTCATATTATTCACAAATGTCGCTGCAATTCTGGCTACTTTTTCGTTTGATGTATTGGCAGGATTATTCGAAAAGTTTTCGATATTATAAGAAGCGACATTTAACTTGTCCGCTACTGGTTCAAGATGCGTCACTTCTTGTTGATGATTCGCCTTTGTCACTTCCGGAAAGACTTTATTCGTGTTCAGTCGATAGCCATCTGTAAAATTTTCTACAAATCCGATAAGTGCTTCATTAAAACGATCACCCGAATCGTAATTTTTCCCTTCTACCCCTTCAAGCATAATTTTTTCGGGGTTATAATCATCGGTAGCAATATTTAATCCGCCATTGACATTAAATGTATTATTTGTTGTGCTCGGTACAACAATTGGAGAATCATTATTATAAATCGGTCCAATCACTCTCGCATCTGGGAATGATACCCGCATATACTCGATTGATTCCCAAAAATCGATGCCATCTTCTTGTGGGTCAAAAATTGCCAAGCCATCATTATCGATAATTTTATTTGGTGGGAATAGGTCCTCCCCTATTACAAGAGCTTTTGGAATTACTGCAGTACCGGTTTTTGTAATATTTGTTGCCGTAATTTGTGTATCTGTCAATCGAGAGTTTCCACCCGCTTCTACTACATTTCCTGATACTTTAATAACTTCCCCTACTGCTACTTTATGTCCTGACTTATTTACCTTGATAGCAGTTGATTTTACGCTATCGAACGCCGACTCGTTTTCTTGCATAATAAAGTTACTTGAATTAATAACGAATGTTACAATTCCCTCCACATCATTTACCGTTAAATCGACATATGGTGATTTATGGCTTGCCCCTTGAATATCGCTAATCTTGGCATTTTTAGTATCAATAATTTCATAAACAAATGTAGCAATCGCACTGTTCGTTAAACCTTCTTTGACCGCAATCGCTTTAATCATCATCGGTTCATTAACAAGAATTTCCCCTGAATACTTTGTACTGGCTGTTGTTGGTGTTGAGCCATCCACTGTGTAATAAATCGTTGCACCTTCTGTCATTGTAGAAAGTGAGACTTTCGTGCCAGCTGTTACCCCACCAACGTGAGAAGCTTTGATATCCTGAACCTTTGTTACATCATCAATAATGCGAATCGGGAGCAGTTGATGGTTTGTATATTGACCAACAATTCCTGTAATTTCCCCATACGTTTTTCCACTCACTAAACCAGAGTCTCGTGTTTTATCGTAAATAGCAAATGTGCCTACTTCATCAGTTCCGGTAAAGTTTTGACCCGAACCAGTAATGGCAACATTTTTAATCGTTACTAATTTCGATTCATTGTCTTCTGCAACATCAATACTTTTTATAATGTGTGGCTCTGGTATTGTCGAAGGAACAGGCAAGCCAACAAGCGAAATATTCATTAATTGCTTTAGTCCGCTATATTCAGCTACTTGACCTTGCACCGTCACGCGATCACCGACATTTGCAGTAAGACTATCTACAGGATAAATTGCTATCGCCGCACCATCTTCATCTTGAATGTGCGCTGTAGCAGTTTCTAATTTTGCTGTTACAATACCTGTTACGATTACATTTTGTCCGATTTCTTTATTACGAGCTTCCGTAATTGAAATAGCGGTTGGCTCATTTTTAACTGCATAATGAAAGGATGCCATTTCACTATCATCTAAGCCCGTTGCAATAGCAAATGCTTTGATCGTCAGTGCTTCATTTACAACAATGCCCGCTGCTGCATCATAAACCTCACTAGCTGTTGACGGTGCAGAACCATCTATCGTGTAATAGATTGTTGCATTTGGTGTATTGGTAGACAATGTTACTTTTGTTCCTGCATAAACTTCGCCTGTTGCTGGAGAAGCTTTAATAGTCTCTACTTGTATTGGCTCATAGTTTGATACTAATCGGAAGCTTTCCGCGCTTAACGTCTTTAATTGATATATCCCATTAAAAATTGAAGCAATCCCTGTCACGGTGATCACATCATTGTTATTGAAGCCATTTGCTTCAAATTGAGAGAACTGATAGCCTGTACGGTTATCATGGCGAATTAATAGCTCGTTTTTTGCTGCATCAACTGCTTTAAATTCAAATGTTCCATACGTACCAGATGGCGCTAAATCTTTAATCTTCACATTTTCAAGTGTAATTAATTCACCTTGTATACTGTCATCAATCGGTAGATTCACTGTTTGCGGTGCAGGGGCTGTCCCTGAAGAAATCCGTTCAATTGTCGGTGAGTTAAATTGAACTTCTCCATTAAATAAACTCGTTTTCCCTGTGATTTTGACAATATCTCCAACAGTTAAGCTCCCTGCTTCTGCAGAACTAGAGAAAACATATACCCCTGCTGACTCATCTTGTACGTAGAAGGCCTTGCCTCCCCAGTTACCTGGTGTTGTCGTAACAGTTCCTTGAATTTGAACTGTGAGGTCCGTTCCAACCGCTGCACGAGCTTCAGCAATTGTTACTTCAGCCAATAAAGGATTTGGATCAAATTGATTAACCGCTTCCCCCACTCCAATAGCTTCTGTCGTTTCCGCCTTTACAACTGTTAAGTAAGGCATAATCATAGAAATTACAAGTAAAAATGATAACGCTATTTTGGAAACGAAATTAAATTCATTTTTCTTCATTCGTTTAGCTCCTTATAATTTATTATCAAAAAAATAATCCTTTTCCTATTTAAGGGATTTACGTGAAGTTATTATTCTATTATTGTGTTCCCATCAACGGTTAACCCATCTAAACTGATGTTTACTTTTGGCGCATAAATGATAAGATCCCCTGAAATAGTGCCAGTACTACCAGATGGCATTAAAGAGTACTTCCCTGATGCTGTTGATACCGTTATCGTTACATTCCCCTTTAAGGTATGACCATTCAAATCAATCATTATTAAATCTGTTAGCGCTACATCTGCAGTCACTGGAGCTGTTAACTTAATCAAGTCTCCTGCTTTAGCTTTTTTTAATGCTTGTGTTAATTCCTCGGCATTCTTTACATTAAATTCATTCACTTTTTCTGGTGGAATAACCGGATCGGGTGCCACATTTCCTCCACCTGTGTTTGGCACGCCAGTACTTGGCGTAGAATCGCCAATAATGGCTTTTATTTGGGAAGCAACCGAGGCATAGTTGACAATAATTTTTGATACCGTTGAGCCTGTTGGAATCGACAATTCATTTATTAGTAATCCTGTACCGATTGTAATCCGAGTATCAGGGTTTAGAACCGTTAAATAATTCACTACACCAACTGCATTCAACGCTAATTCCACTGCTGTTGGAAGCAATAGTCGTTCAAACTTTACATTCCCAGTCATATTCAGTTTTGTAGATTCTATTGTTACCTTCGTTGCTGCACCGTCAATATTTATAGCAGATACGGCAGACGTTATGATAATTTCTGGAATAACGGTGTCCGACACAATCGAAATATTATTACGCTTGACATGTACTTTTCCAGTTTTCGAATTTTTGATTTTCAATACAGGTTTACTTTGACTGTCGATTGCATCAGCTATAATTAAATCGCCAGTAATTGCAGTACCATCAAATTCCATTTTTGTCTTAACATTTGAGGTAACGATCGCATTTCCTGTAACCGATACATTTTTAATTATCACACCATCTGCGTTAATCGTGATCGAATCGAGCGTTGCATTAGTATTGAATACAACGCCCATCTCTGCTGAGCCTGCCTTATTTAAAACAACATTATTTACTTTTGTTACAACACCGTTTTTAATTGTTGCTGTAATTTTAGCCCCCGTTAGTGCGATTTTGTTTTCAGTAGTAAAAATTGCCTTTACTGAATCGTCAAATAAATAAGTCGTACCATTAATAGCAATTTCATTGGCTGTATATTTTTCAACTTCAAACGTTACACTTTGAGAAGGTTGAATAGTCGGATGTTCAACAGCTTCTGAACGAGTAATGAATGCAGCCATTTGCCCACGTGTTACATTTGAAGAACCATCAAATAATGTAGCTGTCTTACCAGTCGTTACATTGTTTTCATATAAAGCAGCAATCGCTTCTTTGTAGTGTGCACGCACATCAGTGAATGGTAATGAATTCGCATTTGAAGCTTTTAAATTAAAGGCATTCGCTAAAATTTTTGCTACATGGTTACGTTGAATAAAATCGTCCTGACGGAATGTTCCATCTTCATAGCCATCAATGATCCCCTCTTGCTTTAATGCAGCAATTACTCCGAAATATAGATGAGTAGTAGGAATATCATTAAAGTTTGGATTGCTAACATTCGATGTATCTAGTCCTAATACACCCGCAATAATTTTAGCAGCTTGACCACGTGTTAAATTTTGTTCAGGTTTAAACGTACCATCTTGGAACCCATTAATAATGCCACGATCATTTAAATTTTTAATCTCGTCATAAAATTGATGTGTTCGCTGTACATCCTTGAAACTACTCGCCTCAGATGCAATCGGTGCTACCACTACCACCGTTGAAGCCATTAACGCCATTGCTGTTATTGCTTTTAAATACTTCGATTTACTCATACTTAGAGTAATACCTCCCCATTCCTATTTAATAAAGATAATTTTGTTAAAATTCACCTTACCAAAATATTGGTTAACATAGTAATTTTAACAGAAAAATAATAAATACATTCTATTTTAATATTAATATTCTAAATTTTATGTAAAATAGTACATATTAAACTTTTACAATGTATATGAGAATAGTAATAATAGGTCCTTTATCCTCTGCATCGCATTATAACAACTAGACTTATATGATAATTCAAATTTTATGCAATCATATTTTCGCATGAACAAAAGCGCAATTGTACCCGACCAGTTCCGACAGATATTGGAAAGTCTGATGCAAAACTTAACAGTAAAAAAGCTGATGAGATCATCCACTCATCAGCTTCTTTAAAACCACATTTAATCAAACTTATTAAACTACCCAAATAAACTCTAAAAAATGTAGAAGCAACTTCCCTCATACTTTGCCATTTATATCTTCTACTTTTATTTTTTGTCTTTCTAATTCAATTCTTTCGAATTCCACTTCTAGTTCCCTATGCTTAATCAAATACTCTTTTTTTATTTGATAAACTTTAATGAAGCTTAAAATCACAATAGTAAAAGCAAATATCAACAGATAAAATTGTATATCCGAAAAATACAAGCAACCCACCTCACATTCATTTCACATACATAATACATTAAATTATATATTATGTATAATAAAGGAATTTATACATTCAAACATTTCATGGATAAAACAACTAGCATAAACAATGACGCACCCTTTGAAGTAATTCAAAATTTGATGGGACATGAAAAAAGTGAAACAACTCTACTTTATGCACAAATAAGTGGAAAGCTTAGGAAGAAATTTTATCAGGAGTACTTTTGTTTATTTAAAACAGAGAAACATCATAAATGTTACTCTGTTTTAATGCACCCATTAGTTTAAGTACATTTATTCAAAAACATTAAGTCTTAAAAGGCTATTCAGATACAATTCTTCTCTCAAGAGGGAAGAATTGTATCTGAATATTCAATCCCGTGAAGTTTCTTTATCTTTGAATATAAACAAACCAATTTTCCAAATGCGAAGATCGGCTAAGATATTTTTTCTGACACTAAAACGTCAAGTACTTCTATTTTCTATCCTCAAGTACTAATGAAATTATCTTTCGTTTTTGAACTACTTAAACCAATTGTTATAGTTAATGTTACTGGTATAAGTTTTATAATTATTGGTTTAATAATTGGTATAATGGATATTTATATTAATTTTAAATTTAAGCTTTTTTCTTAGATTGTTGTTATTTGTTATGCGAAATAAGGGAGGATTATTTTTGATTGTATACACTGTTCAACCTGAATTTATTTATAAAAAAATGCGAGAGCAAGGATACTTAGAAGGAGATAAGAAATTTGCTATGTTTCCCGAAGCCTACGAATGGATGGTAGATCAAATGAAAAAGCGCATAGCCAATTGCAACGTGGAAAACAACCCTATATGGTTATGGCAAAGAAAACCAAGCGGAAATGAAAAAGCTCTTGCAGTAAAAGGCGAAAGATGGGTTATTTTAAAATTAGATGTTCCAGAAGATAAAATTTTATGGTCATCATTCGATGATTGGCATTCCATTCTAAATAATAGTCCAATAGCTTATAACGAAAAAGAATGGGATTCTATTAAAGAAAGAGGATTTACAAAAGAAGAAGTTGCAAAAACTTGGGAAAGATTATTTGACTATGAATGGTTAGCAAGTAGACCTACTGAATGGGCTGGCAATTATAAAGAACATTGGTTTCAAGGTGTTACAGCACGAATTACAATGGAGCAAGTTAAGAAAGTTTCAAGATTTATTGGTAAAGGATAATGTCTGTTGTAGGTATACATAAAAAGTAAATAAGGTTGGAATTTAAATAGTATAAGGCAGCTTCCGAATAGAAACAATGCCGTTGGGTTGTGTTCCCATGGTCATACCCAACTAGAATTTTATATTTTACATCGCTAAATACCCTAGATTTCGTAATAATTCTCTTAATAACAAGCGGTAAAAGAATAAATATTTAATTTCTAATTGTTTACATAGGATAAGGAGTGATGTAACAAAACATCACTCCAACAGTAAATTCTTTATCATCGAAAGATTTAACTAAATATTTTCCGAGTTACATATAGAGTAAAAGACAATCCAAAAGATTGTCTTTTTTTGTTTAACCTAGACACCTTTGTTCAACATTATGGCCCTTTAATGAAAATGAGAGCTGATTCTTGTTACAGAATCGCGCCCTATTGTGATATTAGTGCTCTTACAATGTAGTAATAATCGGTCCTTCCTTGGTAAGGATAATCGTATGTTCGTATTGAGCCACAAAACTTTCATCAGTTAGGCAAGTCCATCCATCTTCGGATATGATAACTTCCTCTTCAAATGTAGAGATCATTGGCTCAAAGGCAATTACCATACCATCTTTTAAAATTTCGTCATCCCAGTGAGTGAAGTAATTGAAAATGTGTTTTGGTTCTTCATGAATCGAACGTCCTATACCGTGTCCAGTAAGATTTTTTATGACCGTTAATCCATACTGTTTTGCTACATTGTGTGCAGCTTTTCCGAGCGCACTTTTTTTTGAACCTGGCTTTGCCTTCTTAAGTCCAGCATCGAATGCTTCTTTAGCAACGTCACATATTTTATGTAAAGTTGTCTCTCCTTCCCCCACTACAAAGGAAATTCCAGTATCGGCGAAATACCCGTTTTTTGAACCTGAAACATCAATATTTACAATGTCCCCCTCTTGAATTGTCCGTTCCCCTGGAATCCCGTGCGCTACTTCTTCATTTATGCTAATGCATGTATATCCAGGAAAATTGTATTCACTTTTTGGGGCAGATTGAGCTCCTGCTTTTTCAAACATCTCTCTCGCAATTTCATCGAGTTCTTTTGTGGTAATTCCAGGTTTCGTACTTTGGACTAATTCATCTCGAATCGCACCGCAAATTTTACCAATTACTCTTAATCCATAAAAATCCTCTTTAGTCTTTGCAACCATTGTATATCCTCTCTTTTTAAAATATTTTATAATGAGTATACCATTTATTTTCTAGCAGGAACGTGTTTTTCTTCAACACTATGGCCCGATTGTCGAACATAGTTAAACAATATTCGCCTTCCTGTTACCCGAAATAAGGGAAAAAGTAATATGAAAATGAATTCTGACTTTCCTTCCCTTTGAAACTTGTACTAGCCTACCGGATAATCTCAAAGCAATCTCTTTTTTAGGTGTATATGCACTCGCTCACCCCTGTCACATAAGAAAAACACCGTACGTTGATTTTTGGTATTTGATCTGACCCAAAAAAGTTAGACATATTTAGTTAAGCAACTTCTAAGACCTGAGTTCGGTACTCCACCGGGCTTAGGTCTTTTAATTTGCCTTCATTCGTTTGTGATTGTAATAGTGAATATAGTCATGGAGTACCTGTTCAAAATGTGCCATCGATTCAAATTCTTGTAGATACAGGAGTTCAGATTTTAATAAGCCAAAGAATTTTTCGATGACTGCGTTATCCAAACAATTGCCCTTACGGGACATACTTTGCATAATCCCATGTTGTTTTAATGTTCGTTGATACTTTTTCATTTGATAGTGCCAACCTTGGTCCGAATGAAGAACGAGTTGATCACCTGATTGAAGACGCTCCAATGCTTGTTCTAACATATCATGGACGAGATTATACACTGGACGATTCATGAAAGTGTATGCAATAATTTTGCCATTACATAAATCAAGGACAGGTGATAAGTAACGTTTCTCACCAAATAGATGGAACTCTGTCACGTCTGTTACCCATTTCTCGTTCATTTTTTTCGCTGTAAAATCACGTTGTAATATGTTTGGGGCAATTTTTCCGACTTTTCCTTTATACGAACGGTATTTCCTCATGCGGACTTCACATTTTATGCCAATGGCATTCATCAAACCGTTAATCGTTTTAGGATCATGATAAATGCCGTATTTTTTTAGTTCTTTGGCAATCTGACGATAACCATAACGTCCCTTATGTTCATGATAAATGGACTGAATCGCGACTTTTACATCGGCGTATTTATCAGTACGATTCAAACGCTTTTCCCAGTAATAATACGTACTACGTGGAATATCAGCGACTTTGATTAATTCCACCACTTCATAGATTTCCTTTAGTTCGTAAATTACTTGCGCTTTGATT
>Ga0213828_1003008_pt1 | contig 11561 bp, 12 predicted proteins | sample MC6MC0897MG_FD_180664 | JGI IMG/M metagenome (GOLD analysis project Ga0213828, IMG submission 180664) | Enriched soil aggregate microbial communities from Iowa State University, Ames, United States - MC6-MC0897-MG | ecosystem: Environmental > Terrestrial > Soil > Unclassified | place: USA: Iowa...
AGGGTACGCAGCAAGGGTTCGATCAGGCCGAGTTTGGCGAAATTCATGGCAATACCGTCAGGGGGTTCAGCGAAGGCGGCAAGTTTACCGCAACACCCCCGTCTACTTGCAGATTTCGCCCTTCAACGGTTGCACAGGCGCGGGTGCCTTGCGCCACTGAGGCAGGCCGATCAGCACCACTGCGCCAATGATCACCGCCATGGCCACGCATTCTTCGGCGCCGATCTGTTCGCCGGCGAAGACGATCCCCAACAGCACCGCCACCGCCGGGTTGACGTAGGCATAGCTGGTAGCCGCCGCCGGGCGCACATGCTTGAGCAGGTACATGTAGGCACTGAACGCCAGGATCGAGCCGAAGAACACCAGGTAGGCCAGCGCGCCCCAACCGGCAGCGGTGGGCATCTGGGTCATGCGCTCGCCCGACAGCACACTGCCGAGCAGCAACACAGCACCGCCCACCAGCATTTCGGCGGCACTGGCCATCGGCCCCTGCGGCAGCGGCAAGCTTTTGCTCCATACCGAACCAAATGCCCACGACGCCGCCGCGAACAGAATCAGTGCCGCGCCAATCGGGCTGGCCTGCAAGTTGGAGCCGAGGTTGAGCAGTGCGATACCGGCCAGCCCGAGGCCGATGCCCGCCCATTCGAGCCGCGAGTTGCGGTGGCCGAACAGCAGGCCGAAGACCAGGGTGAACAGCGGCACCGTCGCTACCGCCAAGGCCGCCACGCCGGACGCCACACCGGCGCGTTCGGCCACGGTCACACCGCCGTTACCACAGCTGAGCAACAGAAAGCCGATTGCCCCTGCGGCCCGCCATTGCGGCCAGGTCGGCGCCGGCACACCGCGCCAGCGCAAAAAGCCATACAACAGGCCCCCGGCGATCAGAAAGCGCACGCCTGCCATGAGCATCGGTGGCCACGATTCGACGCCGATGCGAATGAACAGGTAGGTGGACCCCCAGACCAGGTACAGGGCCATGAAGGCACCGATGAGCAGGAGTGGGAAGCGGCGGGAGGCAGGCATGGCTAAGTACTCGAAATCCGTTTACGGGTGACTTAGTTTAGAAAGGTCACTGCGTAAACTTAAGTTACAAAACCGGAATAAATGAGCGACACACTTGGTGTGGGTGCGTTGAGGTTGTGTGCTGGCCCGGGTGTTTGGCTTGAGGTTTTTGGGGTGTTTGAGATCGAGCGCCGCCCGCGCGGCGCATCGCGAGCAACGCTCGCTCCTACGTTTGTTTCGGGCCAATTATTCCTGGGGCATATGCGCGCGACCGCCTTTGGCGCATGGCGCGATATCGCGTCGAACAAACAAGGCGGTCGCGCGCAGCTACCACAGGCGTGACTGGCCCGAAACAGACGTAGGAGCGAGCGTTGCTCGCGATGCGCCGCGCGGGCGGCGCTCGATCTCCCAGGCGCTAAAAACCTAACGCCATGCCCCTCTTCGCCCTGACGCCATCAACACCCCTCCACCTCGCGCCCCAACCCCGCGCTCAATGCCGCAATAACAACCGCCCCTCAATAGGCACATAACGGCTCGCAGCACGGATCAGTGACATCGCCGTAAGCCCAGGCACGCCATACACCACCGCTTCGGCACCATGGCGCTGGATAACCCGCTCCAGCAACAAATCGAAGTCGCCATCACCGGAGGCCAACACCACCTGGTCCACGCGGCTGGCGGCGTCGATCACATCCAGGGTAATGCCCACATCCCAGTCACCTTTGGCCGAGCCGTCGCTACGCTGGATGTACGGTTTAAGGCGTACCTCGAACCCGAGGTTACGCAAGATCTGCTGGAACTGCTGTTGCTTGCTGTCACCGCGATCGATGGCATAGGCCACGGCTTCGACGATCTGCCCTTCACGGCTGACCTCGGCCCACAACGCGGCGTAGTTGAAATGGCAGCCATGCGCCTGGCGCACGGTGTAGTAGAGGTTCTGCACGTCGGCGAACAACGCGATCTTTTTCACGGGAACCTCATGGTCTGATGGAACCGGGGCTGCCGTGCAGCCCCAAATGCCAGCAGTATGCCAGACCCGTCAGACGTAGGAATCGTCGTCGGAGAAGAACCCGCCGTCACCACTGCCGTAGTCGGTATCAGCGTAACCGCCCTGGTCATTGCCCCAACCGCCGTTGTCGGCCACCTGCTGCTGCCCGCCCTGGTCGTTCCAGCCGCCGCTGTCGCTGGCCGGTGTCGGCTCTTCCTTGATCACTTCCACCACTTCCTCTGGCTGCGAGTTGTGGTTGAACAGGCTGCTGATCCCTTGGGCCAGCAACACCCCGCCGGCCACGCCGGCAGCGGTCTGCATCGCACCGCCGAGGAAGCTGCTGGCACCCCCTCGCGCCGGCGCTGCGCCAAAGCCAGCTTGCTGCTGTTGCTGCGGTTGCTGCGGGCTGAAGCCCGGCGCCGACGGCTCACGCCAGCCACCCCCGCCAGCAACGGGCGCCGAGGGGCGCTGCGGTTGCACGGCCGGTGGCGTATTACGCCCACCCGAACCAAAGATGCTCGACAGAAAACCACCGCCACCGTTGCTGGGGCTGCTGTTACCGGCGCGGCTGGCTTCTACCTGTGCGCGAGCTTGCTTAAGCTCCGCCTCCAGTTGCTTGTTCTGCTCGTCAAGGCGCTTGATCGCGGCTTCTTGCACGAGGATCGCCTGGGCCATGTAGTAAGGCGCTGCTGGCTGCTGACGCACATGCGCTTCGATGCACGCCTGGGCCTGCGCGTCGCGCGGCTGGCTCGGGTCTTCCGCCTGCTTGATGCGGCCGAACAGGCTATCGATCAGGGTTTGTTCTTCAGTGTTCATGAAGCTACCTCATGGGGAAGCGGGACAACGGACAGCGTCAAAGATGGGGCGTTCAGGCACTGGATTCAATCACCTCGGCGGTGAAACTTTTTTCAGCAAGTGACAGCTACACGCCTGCTTTGGGCTAAAGTACACCCCTGCTTTTACTGCCATGCGATGTTGACCGATGAATCCGCTGAGCGTTCTGCGCGACTCCCTGTACTTCTTCCGCCGCCACCTGCCGAACATCCTCCCGCTGTGCCTGCCGCTGGTGGTGCTCGAAGCCTTGCTCACCCAGCTGCTGTACCGGCAAATGGGCGACCAGGCGTCGCCGGCCTACGGCATGCTGGTCAGCTTGCTGTTGTACCCGCTGTACAGCGCGGCGCTGATCCTTTACCTCGACACCCGCAGCAATGGCCAGGAGATCGCCAAGCGCGACCTGTTTGCCCGGGCCGTGCAACTGTGGCCGCAGCTGGCCCTGCTGATTCTCATCAGCTCCCTGCTGATCATGGCGGGCTTGGCGTTGTTCATCTTCCCGGGCGTGTGGATCATGATCAACCTGGTGTTCGCCGAGTACCTGCTGGTACTGCGGGGCCTGCCAGTGGTGCAGTCGATGCGCGAAAGTGCGCGGATGACCACCGGCAACTTCCTGCGCATCATGATTTGCGTGCTGGCGGTGCTGGCGCCGATCTGGCTGATCGACGGGCTGCTGCTGATGGCCTTCCCAGCGCCGTCCCCCGGCATGGAACTGGCCATGGACAGCCTCAGCGGCTTCTTGCAGCTGTTCAGCACCGTGGTGCTGTACCGCCTGTTCATGCTGCTGGAGTCTCCTGCCAGCAGCTGAGAACAGCGCCGTGAAAAGGTTCACGGTGCCCCCACCTGCCATGTCTGTCTACCGTGCGTGCTTCTTCAATTGAATTCGAGAAAGCACCATGGACGAAGACATTCAAGCGAGCCACGCCAAGTCGTTCCGCGGCAAACTGTACATGCAGTCGGGCGGCCGCAATATTCCGCTGCGGTTGAGCCGCAACAGCGACAATCCCACCTGGGGCACACCCGAAGAGGACTGGCTGCAAGTTGGAGGACGAGAAGACTCGCCAACTGTGGACTTCCATTTCGACTCCCAGACCGAGGATCGACTGCATTATCACCTCTGCATTCCATGGTATCCGCGCACTAAGAAACTGGGCGTTAGCCGCAACGGCTACCTCGGGTTCTACTGGAACGCCGAGGTCACCGACTTCTGGAAAGTCGAACCTTTGCAAATGACCGAGGACGGCCTCGTTTGCTATCTACGTGACCACAGGGGCCACCGGGTTGGCGCGCTGCACAATGATCCGCATTTCAACGGGGACCGGATTGCATTTCTGAACGTGGAGGAAGGCGTGGTCGCCACCTTCCTGCTCAAGCAGCTTGGTTGAAGGCAGTAGGTCAGGTACCTCGCGGTTTGGCCCGCGCCGTGGCCTCGGCCACCAGCGGGTCATCCGGCCAGTAGTGCTTGGGATACCGGCCCTTGAGGTCCTTCTTCACTTCGGCATAGGTCGTGCGCCAGAAGTTGGCGAGGTCCTGGGTCACTTGCACGGGCCGGCGTGCTGGCGATAGCAGGTGCAACTTGACCTGCTGTCGCCCTTGGGCGATGCGTGGCGTGTCTGCCAGGCCAAACAGCTCCTGCAGGCGCACGGCGAGGATGGGCGGGTTTTCGCTGTAGTCCAGCCGTATGTGCGAGCCGGACGGCACGGCCAGGTGCGCCGGAGCCCATTCGTCGAGGCGCTGCGGCAAGGGCCATGGCAACTGGTTGCGCAGCATCGACGACAGGTCAAGCGCGGTAAAATGGCTCAAGCGGGACACCTTGCCCAAGTAGGGTTGCAGCCAGCCTTCCAGGTTCACCAGCAGGGCTTCGTCGCTCAAGTCTGGCCATTCACTTTGCCCGGTCTTGTCCAGGTCCAGCTGACGTAACAACGCCACCCGCGCCTGCCATTGGCGTAACTCGGGCGTCCAGGTCAGCAGGTTCAAGCCTTTACGCCGTACCAGGCCGAGCAGGGCCCTGGCGCGGGCGTCGTCGTCCAGGCCAGGCAACGGCTCGCGGCTAAGCACCAGCTCGCCGACCTTAATCTGGCGCTCGGCGCGCAGCACCTGCTCGCGGTCGTCCCAGTCGAGAATATCAATACGCTCGACCTGCTCGGCCAGCACGTCGTCCAGCAGTGCGGGGTCGAACTCGGCAGCCAGGTAAATGCGTTCTTCCCGCTGGCCTTGGCGGCTGCCCAGGTCGGCAACCACCAGCCAGGGGCACTTCATCAGCGCATCGACCTCGGCGAACAGGGCCGCGCGGCCATTGGCCAGGCGATACTCGGCACCGCCCTCGCGGCGCTGCTGGGCAACCCGGTCTGGGTAGGCCAGTGCCAACAGTGCGCCCAACCAGCGTGGATGATCAGGGTCGGCAACCCCAGCGCCTGCCTTGCCACGCAGCAGCCCACGGTACTGGCGGGCCAGCTGCCGCGCACGCTGCACGCCGCCCTGCCCGCCTCGGGCTGCCTTGCTTTCACCGCTGATCAGCGCCAGCCGGCTGTGCAGGTCGGCGCCAGCCCCGCGCTGGATATCACGCTCACCCAACAAGGCCGCGACATCACAGGCCATGGCCGCCAAGCCTAGATCCTGCCCGCGCAGCAGCAAATGGGCGATACGTGGGTGGGCCGGCAGTTCGGCCATGGCCTGACCGTGCTCGCTGAGGTTGTCGCGGCTGCCCGCCTTGAATGCACTGAGCCGTGCCAACAGGTCCTGGGCCTGGGAGAACGCCGCCGCTGGCGGCTGGTCCAGCCAGCGCAGTTGATCAGGGGTGACGCCCCACCGGGCCAGTTGCAAGGCCAGGCCAGCGAGGTCGGCCTGGAGGATTTCTGCGCTGCCATGCGCCGCCAACTGGTCATGCTGGGCCTCGGACCACAGCCGGTAGCACACCCCCGGCTCCAGGCGTCCAGCCCGGCCGGCGCGCTGGGTGGCGCTGGCGCGAGAGATACGCTGGGTGTCGAGCCGCGTCATGCCGCTGCCGGGGTCGAAGCGCGGCACCCGTGCCAAGCCGGCATCAACCACCACGCGCACGCCGTCGATGGTCAGGCTGGTTTCGGCGATGTTGGTTGCCAGCACCACTTTGCGCTTGCCGGCAGGGGCCGGGTCGATCGCCGCACGCTGGGCATTGAGGTCGAGCTCGCCGTGCAATGGGCAAAGCAGGATGTCGGAACGTTCGCCCAGCATGTCCTGAAGGCTCTGATGAACGCGGCGGATTTCGGCCTGGCCGGGCAGGAATACCAGCACGCTGCCGGTCTGGTCCGCCAGCGCATGGAGCACGCAATCGACGACCCGCGGCTCGATGAACTCGCCCGGCTGGAACGGCCGCCCCCAGCGGATATCCACCGGGTACATGCGGCCTTCGCTGCTGACCACCGGCGCATCGTCGAGCAGCCGCGACAGCCGCTCGCCCTCCAGCGTCGCCGACATCAGCAAGATTTTCAGGGGCGGCTCGTCACGTAGCAGTTCACGCCCATTGAGGCTCAAGGCCAGGGCCAGGTCAGCGTCCAGGCTGCGTTCGTGGAACTCGTCGAAGATCAACAGCCCCACGCCATCCAGCGCAGGGTCTGCCTGCAAGCGGCGGGTGAGGATACCCTCGGTGACCACCTCTATGCGGGTCTTCGGCCCGACCTTGCTGTCCAGGCGAATGCGGTAGCCCACGGTCTCCCCGACCTTTTCACCCAGCTCGCTGGCCAGCCTTTCGGCCGCCGCGCGGGCGGCCAGGCGGCGTGGTTCGAGCATCACGATGGTTTGCCCGGCCAGCCACGGCGCGTCCAGCAATGCCAAGGGCACACGGGTCGTCTTGCCGGCGCCGGGCGGTGCTTCCAACACGGCTTCGTCGCGGTTTTCCAGGGCCTGGCGCAAGGCGGGCAAAACAGTATCGATCGGTAATGAAATCATGGTGGTCCTCGAACAGTCGGGCGAGTATAACGGCGAACCCAGCCTGCTCTATCATGGTCTTAGCATCAGGTGCTGGCGCTTCGCTTGCCCTGCTGAATACCTTTTCGGAGATTTACATGCGTATCCCATCCCGTGTCATCGGCGGCGCCCTCATCGTCACCTTGCTGACCCAGCTGACGGCCTGCGGCACGCTGTTCTACCCAGACCGCCGCGGCCAGATCGACGGCAAGATCGACCCCGTGGTCGCCGCCATGGATGCCATCGGCATTCTCTTCTACGTGATCCCCGGGCTGATCGCCTTCGGCATCGACTTTGCCACCGGCGCCATCTACTACCCGGGTGGCCGCACAGCTCAGGTCGCCCCAGAGAAACTGCGCGAAGCGGTAAGCCCGGACGGCAAGGTCGACAACCTCAAGCTGCAGGCCATTCTTGAAAGCGAACTGGGCCAGCGCCTGCCGCTGAACGACCCGCGGCTGATCCAGCACCGTGGCAGCGTCGAGCAACTGGCCGCCTACCAGCTGGTACCGGCTGCCTAACCCAGACAAGGACATCGCCCCGGCATGATCACCCCGGCTGAACACCAGCGCCTGCTGCGCCTGGCCACCCGCGCGTCACTGGCGGTGGCCAGCATCCTGGTCGTGAGCAAGGCGCTGGCCTGGTGGATGAGCGGCTCGGTCAGCCTGTTGGCCGGGTTGACCGATTCGGCACTGGACGCCGTCGCCTCGTTTCTCAACTTGCTCGCCGTGCATTACGCCCTGCGCCCGGCCGATGATGACCATCGGTTTGGCCACGGCAAGGCCGAGGCCTTGGCGGGTATGGCCCAGGCGCTGTTCATCGCAGTCAGCGCGGTGGTGATCGGGGTACAGGTGGTCGAACGCCTACAAGCCCCACAACCCTTGGGTGACACGGGCGTCGGCATCGCGGTCATGCTGCTTTCACTGGCCTTGACCGTTGCCTTGCTGGCGTTGCAGCACAAGGTCATACGCCTGACCGGCTCCACTGCGGTGCGGGCAGACTCCCTGCACTACCGCTCAGACCTGCTGCTGAACGGCAGCATCTTGCTGGCGTTGCTGCTGACACAATTTGGCTGGTCGCAACTGGATGCCCTGTTCGGCTTGGGCATTGCCTTCTACATTCTCTGGAGTGCGCTGCAGATCGCGCGGGAAAGCACCGCCATCCTGATGGACAAGGAGCTGCCGGGCGATGTAGGCGAGGCGATGTCCGCCCTGGTGCTGGCCATCCCTGGCGTGAAAGGGGTGCATGATTTGCGTACACGGGTCTCGGGCAACCAGTGGTTCGTGCAGTTGCACCTGGAATTGCCAGGCGAACTGGCGCTGCATGAAGCGCACAGTTTGTGCGTGGCGGCATCGGAGGTGATCCGCCAGCGTTATCCACAGGCGGATGTGATGGTGCACGCCGACCCGGTGTAACCCTGTCCGGCGATAGGGCCGGATCATTCAGCGACAATTTCAGTTGATGCTGTAACCCCGCCCGCTGAAACAAGCCCCCAGCGCACGCCGGTAGGTATCGGTCACATTCAACGGGGGTGCATAGGCCGCCGTCGCCGGGTCAAAGCCTGACTGGCTCACCGCCCAACGGTGGCACTGGTAGCGGTCCTGTTCCTGCTGTTCCTGCCCCTGGCCATACATCGGATAAGCCACCACATCATAGCCACCCCCCGCCGGAGCCATCGGCGCAGGCGCGGGTGCAGCCATCGGCGGGTTGACCACCACATACTCGCGGCTATCCGCCAGGTACTGGTAATAGGTATCGGCCACCAGGAAGAACAGCGCCCCACCCAGCCACACCTCACGGGCATACGCCGGCAGGTACTCCACCCGCGCCCCATAAGGCGGTGCTACGACGATATAACTGCCACCGTGTGGTCGATACCAATAGCCGCCCGAATAGAAGTAGTCGTGCCCACGGTAAGGCACCTTCCAGTGGCGATCCGGGAAGCGGTCGATGGTCTGCCCTGGGCGATACTGCGGCCCTGGCCCCCAGCCATTGCCATGGCCGTCCGGGCGCCCCTGCCAGTCACCGCCCGGCCGCTGCCCCGGCCCACCGGCTTGCCAATAGCGGTTATCGCCATTGTGCCGGGGGATGTCCTGGTAATAGCCCTGCCGCGGTGGCTGGGTCTGGCGTACTTCGTCGCGCGAGTTGAGCGGGGAGCGGCCCGCGGCAGCGCCGTTCGGGTCCTGTGCGCCGTTGCCGCCATGGCCCCCGCCATGCCCCTCATCAGGCCCCTGCGCCACAGCGCCAAGGCTGATGCTCAACGTAACCAAACCAACACCTGCCCACTGCCAGATGCGCGACTTCATGGTGCCCCTCTTGATCAAAATGACTGCAGCCGCTGCCAGTCTACCGCGCCGGCCACACCGGCAACTTAAAATCGCGGACATGAAAAAAGGGAGGCCGTTGGGCCTCCCTTTGGGAATTGTCGTCCGTGCTCGGCACTTGTGGCGCCGGCTCACCTCACGCCGTCTTCTGGACGGTGTGTAGCCCGGGGGCCTGGCGGATCCTGTTGGATGGCTGGGCCGCGACCGCTCGCCTAGAGCGTGTCGCCGTGGACTGATGTCCGGGCAGTGATTCTGTGGATAAAGATACCGGGCAGAGGGCGACAGAGGATTGCGAAGATTGCTCAGATAAATAGCACTTGCGCAATTTTTCACCTTAGATTGATAATTCACCGCAATCTGAACAGAAAAGGCATATTCCATGAGCAAACTTGACCGCTACGACCTGAGCATCCTCGCCGAACTGCAGCGCGATGCGCGCATTTCCAACCAGGAGCTGGCCGAACGCATCGGCTTGTCGCCTTCGCCGTGCTCGCGTCGGGTCAAACAACTTGAGGACGACGGTTACATCTCGCGCCAGGTTGCCCTGCTCGATCGCAAGAAGCTGGGGCTAAGCCTGACCGCCTATGTCCTGATCGGCATGGACCGCCACACCCCAGAGCGCTTCGAGACCTTCGAGGCCGCCATCCGCAACTTGCCCCAGGTGCTCGAATGCAGCCTGGTCACCGGTATGGACGCCGACTACCAGCTCAAGGTGGTCGTACCGGACATGGACCACTATCAGAAATTGCTACTCGGCAGCCTGACCCGCATCGAAGGCGTCACCAGCGTGCGTTCGAGCTTCGTGCTCAACCAAGTACTGGCCAGTACCGAGCTGCCATTGACCCACCTGCGTTGAATACTTCATCGCCCGGCGTATGATCGAGCGCTCAGCCTGCCTGGAGAACACTGATGGATCCCGCCGTATTCGAAGAATGGATGATGATCATCCTCGTCACCGTGTTGATCGGTTTCATGGGCTTTATCGTCTGGGACCTGGCGAAAAAGTCCAAGGCCGGGCGGTTTGGCACCCTGATCCTGTTCTTCGTGCTGGGGCTTGGGGTACTGGCCTTTATCATCAAGAGCGTGGTGGTGGCGTTTCTGGAAGGGGTGTAACAGCCGGGCCTGGGCCAGGGACCTGTGGAAGCTGGCTTGCCAGCGATGAGGCCGGAACAAGCACCACAAGAGAGTTGCTCCCACAGAGACTTGAGCAGGCTTCGAGGTTTCCCCGTTATCTCGGCAGTTTGGCTGGGACTTCGCGCCAACAGCCTTGGTCCAGGCCGTCCAGCGTCCAGTCGCCAATCCGCACCCGCACCAGGCGCAAGGTCGGTAACCCCACCGCCGCCGTCATCCGCCGCACCTGGCGGTTGCGCCCTTCGCGAATCACCAGCTCCAGCCAATGTGTCGGCACGCTCTTGCGAAAACGTACCGGCGGGTTGCGCGGCCACAGTTCAGGTTCATCCAGGCGGCGGGCCTCGGCCGGCAAGGTCGGGCCGTCATTGAGCGTCACCCCCTCGCGCAGGCGTTGCAACTGCTCGTCGCTCGGCTCACCTTCCACTTGTACCCAGTAGGTCTTGGCCAGCTTGTGCTTGGGGTCGGCGATGCGCGCCTGCAGGCCGCCATGGTTGGTCAGCAGCAGCAGGCCTTCACTGTCGCGGTCCAGCCGCCCGGCCGGGTAGACGCCCGGGATATCGATGAAGTCCTTGAGGGTCGCGCGCCCTTCGCCATCGCTGAACTGGGTCAGCACGTCGAACGGCTTGTTGAACAGGATCAGGCGTGGCTCGGCCGGCGGCGCCTTGGGCTGGCGACGCGGGTCGGCAGGCCGCGCCTGAGGGCGGCGCGGCTTGGAACGGGGTGGCAGGGGCATGGATCCTCAGCGGAACGGCGGCTCATCGAAGCTGCGCAGTTTACGCGAGTGCAACGAATTGAGCTCGGTACGTAGCAGGTCGAGGGCGGCAATGCCGATCTTCAAATGCTGGCTGACCGCCCGGTTGTAGAACGCGTTGGCCGAGCCCGGCAGCTTGATCTCGCTGTGCAGCGGCTTGTCGGAGACACACAGCAACGTGCCGTACGGCACCCGCAAGCGGTAGCCCTGGGCGGCAATGGTGCCACTCTCCATGTCCACCGCCACCGCACGTGACAGGTTGATCAATGGCCGCTCCTGGGCCCAGCGCAGTTCCCAGTTACGGTCATCGTAGGTCAACACAGTGCCGGTGCGCAGGCGCTTTTTCAGCTGTTCGCCGCGCTCACCGGTCACTTGTGCTGCTGCCTCCTGCAAGGCCATCTGCACCTCGGCCAGGGCCGGGATCGGAATGTTTGGCGGCACCACTCGATCAAGAATGCCGTCGCGCCGCATGTAGGCGTGCGCCAGCACATAGTCACCGATGGTCTGCGACTGACGCAGGCCGCCGCAGTGGCCGATCATCAGCCAGCAGTGCGGGCGCAGCACGGCCAGGTGGTCGGTGATGTTCTTGGCATTG
>Ga0213828_1003011_pt1 | contig 11551 bp, 7 predicted proteins | sample MC6MC0897MG_FD_180664 | JGI IMG/M metagenome (GOLD analysis project Ga0213828, IMG submission 180664) | Enriched soil aggregate microbial communities from Iowa State University, Ames, United States - MC6-MC0897-MG | ecosystem: Environmental > Terrestrial > Soil > Unclassified | place: USA: Iowa...
GCTGATGCCGGTGTCACGCAGGGCGCGGCCCGGTTGCATCGGGGCGAAGCTTTGCAGCTGCGCGCGGATATCTGGCGAGGCGTTGCACAGCACCCAGTTCACGCCGTCATCGGAGATCGCGATGGACGATTGGGTGCGGGCCTTGGCATTCAGGCTGCCGTCGCGAAAGCCTGCGCAATTGACGCAGTTGCAGTTCCACTGCGGAAAACCGCCGCCAGCGGCCGAACCCAGAATCTGGACGAACATGAACACTCCATCATTTCAACGCGGAAAATAAAACGCCCCGGCGAGCCGAGGCGTTGCACTGCAATTCTACGTAAGCAGAACTCAGCGGCTGGCGAAGTACATGGTGACTTCGAAGCCGATACGCAGGTCGGTGTAAGCAGGTTTTGTCCAGGACATGGTGTGTCTCCTCAGGGTGGGTGGGATAGCGCTGTCCATAGTTATAGTCCACGGCAGCGCAGAGATGTTCCAAATAGTTAGGCTGCTATGTTACTCAAAATTTCACCGGGTTTGCCCGTGAATCTTTGAGAAAGCTCCTTGCAGCCTAGGTAATGATCAATTTCCCGCTTGCCATGGGGTTTGCGGCACTGGATCGCTGGCGAGGCAGAGCCAGCCACCTTCTGCGTTGATCAAGCGCTGTGCAGCGCTGAGCAGTGTCTGGCGATCCAGTAGGCCGATGGCAGCGATCAGTTGCTCAAGATAATCCGACGAGTGGCCAGCGAGTTTGGCCTGCCAGAGCAATTCGGCCGCCTCTTTGCCGGCCAGGGTGGCGTCGTCGAATTGATCGGCGAGCTTTTGCCGGTGTTGGCTGAGGCCTACGTCATCAAGCTGTTCGATCAGCGCGGGAATGCCGTTGAGAAACTGTTGAATGTGCTCGAGCAACTCCGCAGGTTTGGCACTTGGCGATTGCACACCGAACAGGAGGGCGGTTTGACCCTGGATCTGGCGCAGCGCACTGAATACCGCGTAGCCCAATTGCAGTTCGATGCGCAAACGCTGATAGAACGGTGTCTGGCAAAGCTGCGCGAGCAGGCGCCATGCGGCTTCCTCGGCGATGTCACGATTGGCGGTCGGGCAGCACAGCAGCAAGGCGTGTTCGCTGGATGCGGTATCGATGTGGCTCCAGTGTTTTTGCACTGCGATCGCCTCAGCTGCTGGCAACTGATTGTCCGGGATCCCGGGAATGCGGCTAAGGGCCAGGCCCATGGCTGACTGTGTCTGTTGATTCAGACCCAAGGCGAGGCCGTCCCAGCGCGAAGTTGTCCACAGGTGTTTGGCGTCGCCGCCGGTTTTGGCAGATTGCAGAACATGCTCCGGCAACGCTTTAAGCAGCTGGCGAATGGGGATCAGCGGCGTTTCCGGCGCACTACGTGGGGAATTCGCGTCAACTTGCGTCAGATTTTTCAGCGCGTGCTCAAGGATGCTGGGCATCGATTCCTGAAAACCGGTGAGCTTCAGGAGCCATTGCGTACCGCTGGCGTTGAAAGACAACTCCACCCCGGCTTGGCGCGCGTCCTGCTGCGTTTGCCGAAGACTGCGTTGCAATCTTGAGTGCAGATCAGCGGTGGCTGCAGCTTCCATGTACCAACGCAGGTAGATCGCGCCTTCATCGCCGCTGTCCGTCAATGCCTGGCTGAACTGCATCGGCGAGCGTTCGCGGCGCCCGCGTGAGCGATCCTGAGCAAACGTGCGCAGGCCACGGTGGGCGCTGGTCTGGCCGCGAATCAGCCCGGCATTGGCCAGAGGTTCGCTGGCGCGCAGGAATGGATTGGCAGTGGGCAGGTGCCAGTGCTCGCTGAAGTTATCCACAGTGCCGATTTCACCGAGGATCTGCCTGAGGGCTGCAACGCCGGAATCGGTCAGGCGGTTTTCCAATGGCTCACTGTCGAGCCGCGCCAGTTGCAGCGGGCCACTGACCTGCTGCTGACGTTGTAGTAGGGCGGCGTATTCCTCGCGCAGTGGCGCCCAATCCTGCTGGGCAAAGAAACTCAGCCAATCGCACAGATGTTCGCGAATGGCCGTCAACGATTCGGATGGAGCAGTGAATTCCAGATGCAGTAACGCTTGTCCGGCAAAGTGATAAACCGGCACTGCGCTCAAACCATCGGCGAGATTCTGCTGCTGCAAATGCGCCAGCAATCCGCCGGGTTTGCCGCTGTTCAACCAATGACAGAGAAACGCCAAAGCCTCGCCGGACGATTCAGGCACGGTATCGAAGGCGAACATCAGGTTGCCGCGCTGTTTGCCGACCTGTTGATAACTTTTCACCGCCAGCGGCAGGGGCATGACCTGCGCAACTTTATCCCCAACCGGCAACATAGACGCGAAATGCTCAGCCAGCGCTTTTAGTTCTTCAAGACTTTGCGGCCCCGCCAGACTCAAGGTCATTTGCCCGGTCTGATAAAACTGTTGGTGGAAATCGTTCAACGCCTGCTGAAACGCCGGATCCTCCACTCTGAGACTGTCCCGATTCCCCGCATGAAACCCGCGCAACGGATGCTCTGCCGGTAAACCTTGATACAACGCAAACTGCTGCTGAGCCGCAGGATCCTGCGACCAGGCGACAAACTCCGCCTGCAACACTTCCCGTTCCCGCAACTGATCGTCCAGATTCATACGCGGATTGGCGAGCATGTCTGACAGACGCTCCAATCCAGCGCTGAACGCTTGTGTCGGCAGCTCAAAGAAAAAGTCGGTGGTACGTTCTCGCGTGCTGGCATTCACTTGCCCGCCATGGCCTTGCACGTAGGCCATCAGTCCTTCACCCGCAGGAAAACGCTCGGTGCCGAGAAACAGCAAATGCTCGAGAAAATGCGCCAGCCCCGGCCACGCCAACGGCACGTCATGACTACCGGCAGCCACGCGCAAAGCGGCGGCGCTACGCTTCAGGCCGGGCGCATGACGCAGGGTCACGCGCAAGCCGTTGGCCAGGGTTTCGGTGTGAGGGCGGGGGTGAGTCGGCGCAGGCATGGGCACTTCCAGAACAGTGAAGTGCCAATGCTAGCGGATTAGCGCTGATTCAGCGCGGCGTAAAGCTCCGGACGGCGGTCGCTGAGGTAGCGATTGGCCGCGCGCGAGTCGAACATCAGCTGCCGATCCAGTTCGCCGACGATCAGCGCTTCGTCGAGTCCGGCCTGGGCAATGCGGCTGCCGTCCGGTGCGGCGATGCTGCTTTGCCCGCAATAGTGGATCTCGCCTTCGTTACCGCAATAGTTGGCGTAGGCCACGTAGCACTGGTTTTCGAAAGCGCGCGAACGCACGGTGACGTCAGCGACGAAATCGAACGGAATCATGTTCGCCGTTGGCACCAGAATCAGCTCGGCGCCGGCGAGTGCAAGACGGCGGGTGTTTTCCGGAAACTCGAGGTCGTAACAGATCAGGAAACCGAGCTTCCAGCCGTTGAGTTCGACGATGGGAAAATCATCCTCACCCGGGCTGAACATCGAGCGATCCAGATCACCGAACAGATGCGTTTTGCGGTAATTGCACAGGCGCTCACCGCTCGAATCGATCAACTGCACGGCGTTGTAGATCTGTCCGTCGGCGGTGCGCTCCGGATAGCCATAAACAATCGCCAGACCGGCAGCCTTGGCGATTCGCCCGATCTGCTGCGCCCATTCACCGTTGTGGACCTCGGCCAAGGTGCTGACCGCTTCGGCGCCGATGTTGTAGCCGGTCATGAACATCTCCGGCAGCACCAACAGGTCGGCGCCCTTGGCCTCCATCGCCAGTTGATGCAGGCGTTGCAGGTTGGCGGCGGGGTCCAGTGGCAGCGGTGGACATTGGTAAAGGGCTACACGCATCAGGGATTCCTCTTACTCGGGCAGGGCGATAGGGCCGATGTCTTTGAACACATCACCCGGGCCCGGGTTCGCTTTATGTGTCGACCCACCGAAATGCTTCATGATCCCCCAAACCGCGTTGAGCGAGGTTTGCACTGCGCCTTCGACCCACGCCGGTGTCCACGAAACGTCGTCGCCAGCGATAAAAATCCCGCGCTGTTCGGCCGGCATCTCGTCCTGCATGAAGTGCGCATACATGCGCTGGTTGTAGCGATAGTGGCCGGGCAGGGCACCTTTGAAAGCACCGAGGAAATGCGGGTCGGCTTCCCACGACACGGTGATCGGATCGCCGATGATCCGCGCAGCGATGTCGACTTTCGGGTAGATCTTTTTCAGCGCGTTCAACGCCAGCTCAACGCGCTTTTCCACAGGGTGCGGGAGCATTTTCAACGCGTCGCTCATCCACGAGTACGACAGGCAGATCACGCCTGGCTTGTCGTCGCCGTTGTCGAACAGATAGGTGCCACGGGTCAGGCGATCGGTGAGGGTCATGCTCATCAGGTCGCGGCCAGTTTCCGGGTCCTTGTCCTTCCAGAACGGCCGGTCGACCATCACAAAAGTCTTCGACGACTGCATGTAGCGGGTGCGATCCAGCGCCATCCACATCTTCTGCGAGAACAGGCTTTCGTCGCATTCGATCTGGGTGGTCAGCAACCAGCTCTGGCAGGTAGTCAGCACGGCGGCGTATTCGCGGGTGTCGCCGTTGTTGTCGGTGACCGCGAAACGACCATCCGCCGCGTGGGCAATTTTCTTCACGCCGGAGCGCGGCGCACCACGGTGCAGGGATTTCAGGCTGGTGCCTTCGGGCCAGTGCACGCAGCGCTCCGGCACATGGCGCCAGATGCCTTGCGGCACTTGCTCGACACCGCCGACCACCAGGTGCTGGTGATCGTCGCAGTTGGTCATCACCACGCGGAAGATTTCCAGCATCGAGTTGGGGAAATCCGAGTCCCAGCCGCCGGTGCCGAATCCGACCTGCCCGAACACTTCGCGGTGATGGAACGACAGTTTGGCGAAGGCCTCTGAGGTGGCGACGAAGTCGTAGAAGGTGCGGTCATCCCACAGCGGCACCAGGGTATTCCACAGTTCTTTCAGGCGCGGCACGTCGCGGTCGCGAATGGCTTGCTGGATATCGGCGAACTGCGAGCCGGCCTCCAGTGCGTCCGCCCAGGCGTCAGCCACTTCTTGAAACAGTGCGGGAAGATCCGCCAGTTTCTGTGCGTAATGGGTTTTGCCTTCCAGGTCGATCACTGTGCTGCCGGAGGCCGGCGTCAGCGGGTTCGGGAAAGGTTTGGTTTCCAGGCCGAGCTTGTCGACGTAGTGATAAAACGCGGTGGAGGACACCGGAAAACGCATGCCACCGAGTTCAGCGACGATGCCGTCAGTGCCGTTGAAGGCCTGCGAACGCAGACGACCACCGAGTTTCGATGCTTCGTAGACCACGGGTTTCAAGCCGAGCTTCATCAGCTCGTAAGCGGCTACCAGCCCGGCGATACCCGCGCCGACAATCGCCACTTCGGCGCCGTGATTATGTTCAGGAATAGTGCCGAGACCGGCCGGGTGTTCGATCCAGTCGTCGAAGGCGAACGGAAAGTCCGGACCGAAAATGGTGACCGGTTTCTTACCGTCTGCAGGATGGCGATTGTTCTTGTTCATGGCTGACCTTGCTGGCGACCCGACGCGGGATGCGCGTCTGAGTATAGGAAAAGATGCCAGCCATTCTAGGGAGCGTAGAACACGTTAATAAGACGCAAAGTGTCGTCGTTTTGCAAAATTAGCAATCAATATGACGAGCAACGACTACAGAACGACCAAAATGTGGGAGCGAGCCTGCTCGCGAAGACGCACTGAAATTCACCCGAGAAGCCCGATCAAAATCTTAAACCGGCTGCCCCCGATCAATCTTGCTGCTCAAAATGATCGACGTCGTGGTCTTCTCCACCCCGTCCACGCTGCCAATCTGATCCAGCAACTGATCCAGTTGCTCCGGCGAATCCGTACGCAACCACGCCACATAATCAAACTCGCCACTCACCGCACACAGCTGTTGCACTTGGGCCATCGCACTTAACCGACGCAACACCTCTTTGCCTGAGCGCGGCTGCACCTTGATCCCGACATACGCTTGCAACCCGCCATCGACCACCCGCTGACCCAGACGCACGCCGTAACCGGTGATCACTTTGGCCTTTTCCAGGCGTGCCAAACGAGAGGTTACGGTAGTGCGCGCAATGCCCAATTGCCGGGCAAGCATGGCCACGCTTTCGCGGGCGTTGATCTGCAGGGCAGCGATCAACTGACGATCGATTTCATCAAGCACGGGCGGGCGGATGTCTGGCAAGGGGCGGCTCCATTGGCGCGGATCTTTGGCCTGTGCATGTTACAGACTCAGTCAGTAGACCGCTTGCAGGCGATGATGCTGAAACGCAGACATGGAAAAACCGCGCCGTCACGCGACTTTTTACGTGCGCATGGGGAGTCGAATGCTGCGCGAGAAACTTGACAGTTTTCGCTCTATCAACTGGTAACTGAAGTAAGCAACCGCCAGCACTGCGGCGTAGCAAACTGCCCAAAACAATAGTGCATGCCAGACGCTGTTACCGCTGAGCCCTGTCATGACCCATAGGCGCCCGCAAACGCTGAGTGTCAGAACATGCGACAGGTACAGCGAATAGGACATGTCCCCGACAGATCTGAGAAGAGCAGATGCCTTCATTCGACCTTTTGCTTCTTGCAGTGCAAATGCCAACAATAAAAGTGTGTAACCACCACCGACCGCAACTGCACGGTCCAGGGATATGGATTGAATGACATCGGCGTCGCCGACGACATCCCAGGCAATTGCGTAGACGAGTCCAGTCAACCCGGTCAATACCATTAGGGGGATGTTAAAAGGGGACGGCGAGGTAGCCGACGAAAGCTTCAGATACGCGATTCCAGCCAGGGCGCCGAAAATGAATTCGATAGAGAACTCATGGAACATGACTCGGAGATAGGGATTACCCGGCGTATCCGTGAATAACGAAACACCGATAATCGTGATTAACCACAGCATAAATGCATGCGTTATGCGCTTGGCCGGCAGCGTCAGGATCAAGGCAAATACGAGATAAAACCAGACTTCGTGGATGAGTGACCAGGCGACCATCAATAAGGGTAACGTCGAACTCGGGAGCAGGAAAAATGATGACACCATGTCAACAGATCCAGCTTGAGATCCGTTCACCAGCTCGGGCTTGATCTGAGCAACAAGGAAGAGGGCGAGAAAATAAACCCAGTAGGTCGGATAAATTCGAAAGAATCGCCCTTTGAGAAAGTTAGCCACTTTGCCTTTAAGACCGAACTTGTTACGGAAAGCGATAATCATCACGAAACCACTGATGACAAAAAACAGGTCTACGCCGGTTTGCCCAAAAACAAACAGCTTCGGTAAAAGGCTTTCACCTTTCACATATTTGGCATTGATGAAGAGTGAGTGAAACGCTACGACAAAAAGCGCCGCCAGCCCCCTGCCAGCTTGTAGCGAGGAAAGTTTGTACACGGTTATTTATCCCTAAAGCCGTCAGACATCCTGTGCTGGCATTTTGGGAATTGTGATTCCCGGACGCAAGTGCCAAGGCGTGCATTGGCTGTCTACTTTCAAACGCCAGAAACACGAAAGCCGCGCATTTAGCGCGGCTTTCAGGTTTGGTGGGCCCACACGGACTTGAACCGTGGACCAAAGGATTATGAGTCCTCTGCTCTAACCAACTGAGCTATAGGCCCTCAGTAGGTCGCGGATTATAGCGACGGTTTCTCGGCTGTGCTATCCGAATAATCCGATACGGTTACACGAAGAAACGTCGCGGCGAATTCTTCCGGTGGTAACGGCAGGCTGACGATGTAGCCCTGGATCTGTTCGCAGCCTTCGGCGGCGAGAAATTGTTGTTGCGCCTGGGTTTCCACACCTTCGGCGATGACGGTGAATTGCATGCTCCGGCCCAGCGCGATAATGGCCCGGACAATGGCCGCGTCGTGGGGATCGTCGGGCAGTCCACGAACGAATGACTGGTCGATCTTGAGGATATCCAGCGGCAGGCGTTTGAGGTAACTGAGCGAAGAATATCCGGTGCCGAAGTCGTCGATCGCCAGTTGTACACCGAGATGTTTGAGCTGGTGCAGCACGGCCAGCGCCTCTTCGGCCTGACTCATGATGAAATTCTCGGTAATTTCCAGTTGCAGTAAATCCGGCTGCAGGCCGTTGTCGTTGAGCAGTTGTTCGATGCGCCCGAGCAGATTCGGCTGACGCAGTTGCGCGCCGGCGAGGTTCACCGACAGCGGGCCGAGGCTGTCGTAGATCTGATTCCATTCGAACATTTGCCGGCACGCGGTCTCCAGCACCCAATCACCGATCTGCAGGATCATGCCGTTTTCTTCGGCCAGCGGAATGAAGTGCTCCGGCGGTACGTCGCCGAAGGTAGGGTGACGCCAGCGGATCAGGGCTTCAGCACCGACCAGGCGATGGTCGTCAAGGCTGATTTTCGGTTGGTAGTAGAGGCGCAGTTCATCGCGCTCAATGGCCCGGCGCAGTTCGTGTTCCAGCGCGATGCGCTCGCTGGCCTGGGCGGTGAGGTCGCGGGTATAGCTCTCGACACGGTTGCGGCCCTTGGCCTTGGAGCGGTACATCGCTGCATCGGCATTTTTTACCAGCGTAGCGACGTCGCAACCGTCCCGCGGATAGAGGCTGGTGCCGATGCTGGCGCTGATGAAGAACTCATGCTCGCCGGCCTGGAACGGCGCACCGAAACAATTGAGCAGTTTGGTGGCAATGTTGTCGGCGTCGCTGGCCTGTTGCAGGCCGGGCAGCAGGATGATGAATTCGTCACCACCCAGACGCGCCACGGTATCGATGTCGCGCAGTTGCTCTTTCAGGCGCACGGCGATGCCCTTGAGCAGCAGGTCGCCGACCGGGTGACCGAGGCTATCATTGATGTGTTTGAAGCGGTCGAGATCGAGAAACAGCACGGCGCCCTGACCACCGTTTTCCTGCTGACTGTTCAGTGCCATCAGCAAGCGGTTTTCGAACAGCGTGCGGTTTGGCAGGCCGGTGAGCGGGTCGTGGTGCGCCTGATAGTCGAGTTTGGCTTGTGCATGCTTGAGACTGGAGATGTCGGCAAACACCGCGACAAAGTGAGTAATGAACTTGTCGCGATTGCGTACCGCGCTGATGGTCAGCCAGCTCGGGTACAACTCGCCGTTCTTGCGCCGGTTGGAGATCTCGCCCTGCCAGTGACCTTCGTCGGTCAACTGGTGCCACATTGCCGCGTAGAACGCGCTGTCATGCAGGCCGGAGGCGAGCAAGCGCGGTGTATGGCCGAGCGCTTCGCTTTCGCTGTAACCGGTAATCTCGGTGAAGGCGCGGTTGACCGCACTGATGTGCTGTTGGGTGTCGGTGATCAATACGCCTTCAGCGGTGCTTTCGAACACGGTGGCGGCCTGTTGCAGTTTTTCCTGCATCAGATGACGCTCGGTGATGTCGCGGGCGATGGTCAGCATGCAGTCTTCTTCACCGATCGGCAGCGGACGGCTGGAGACTTCGCAGAGGCGAATCTGCCCGTCACTGCGGCGAATATGACAGGTGAAGTCACGCACAAAGCCGTCGCGGTGCAACAGGTCGAGCATCTGTTTGCGCTCGTTGAGATTGACCCATATCCCCAGGTCCAGCGCCGAACGATCCACCGACATGGCGCTATTGAAACCGGTGATACGGCTGAAACCTTCGTTGACCTCCAATAGCAGGCCATCGCTCTGGCGTGATAACAACAAACCATCCGGCGAGGCATGGAAGGCTTTGGCGAATTTCTCTTCGGAGGTTTGCAGCTGCTGCTGGGTTTCCTTGAGCTGGGTGATGTCACGTACAACGACCACCAGGGCTGGCGTGGTGTCCAGATCGAACGGCTCGGCGGAAATCAGGCCAGTGAACAATTGGCCGTTGTTGCGGCGAAAGGGCATCTCCAGGTTGCGAATACTGCCCGCCTGCAAACGTTGCAGAAGTCCCGGACCGACGCCGGGAATGCCCCAGATATTCAGGTCGGTCGCCGTTTGGCCAAGGACTTCCTCGGCTTTCAGCCCGATCTGTTCTTCAAACGCTTCGTTGACCTCCAGCAGGCAACCGTCGGACAGTCGTGCAATCACCAGAATATCCGGGCATTGCTGGAAAACCGAAGCGAATTTTTGCTCCGAGAGCTGCAGTGCTTCTTCAGTGTGTTTGATTTCGCTGATGTCGATCATCAGGCCGCGCATCACCGGCTCATGACCATGTTCGATCAGGCTGACGATGTCGCGCACCCACAAGCAGCGACCATCGGCGGTGATCACCCGATAGTCGACGATGTGATCACGGCCCTCGCGCAGGGCCTCCTTGCAGTAGCTCTGCGTACGGGTCAGATCGGCCGGGTGAATGATGTTGTGCCAGAAGCCGGGGATCAGCCAGTGCGATTGTGGATAGCCGAGCAAGTCCTCGGCGTGGGGTGACACGTAGCTGTAGGTGAAGTCGCTCATCCGCGCTTCCCAAGCAATGGCCGACAGACTCTCGACCAGGCCACGATAGTGATATTCGCTGCTGCGCAGTTCCTGTTCGAGGTCGATACGTCGGGCGATTTCCGAACTCAGGCGGCGGTTGATGCGGATCACCACGGCGAGGATCGTCACCAGCAGCAACAGTCCTGGCAATCCGTAGATCAACAAATCTGACCAGAATGTCCGATGATCAAGGACGTTGCCGACCCAGTGCTCCTGAATGCTGCTGATTTCATCAGGGCTCATGTCCGCGAGCACTTTGTCGAGAATCCCCACCAGCATCTTGTTATCGCGGGGCACGGCCATTGCCAGTTGGTAGCGATACGGGGTTTCGCCACTGACGTACAGGCCGTCGAGCTTGAGCTGGCGCAGGCTCCAGACACTCGAAGCGAGGTCGCCGACCACGGCGTCCACTTCGTCGGTCGCCAACGCCTGCAGCGCCGAACTGACATTGGGCATGGCCACCAGATTCAGATCGGGGTGGTGGGTGCGCAGCAGTTCGTGGGGCGCATAGTTTTCCACCACGGCGATTTTCAAACCGTACAGGTCGTCGAGCTTGCGCGGTTGCGCGCCGCCGATGTGGGCAAGGATGACAATCGGGAAATCAAGATAAGGGCGGGTGAACGACAGGTAGGTCTGGCGCTCAGGGGTGGACATGATGCCGGGGAGAAGATCGATTTTGCCCGATTTGACCTGCTCCAGCACCACCGTCCAGCTCACTGGCTCAATGGGGGTCAACTTGATTGCCAGGCGTTGGCGAATCACATCGATATAGTCGGCCGCCAGGCCCTGATAGCGGCTCTGATCGTCGCGAAACTCAAAGGGCGGCCACGATGCATCGACACCCAGGCGCAAGTCCGGGTGAGCCGCCAGCCAGCTACGTTCTTCATCGGTCAGAGTCAGCGCGTCAGCCGTTGCGGTCCAGATCATCAGTGACAGCAAAAAAAGCACGGACGCCAATCTGGGCATAACGCTCTCGTTATGGCTCGGGGATGATTGTTTCGAGTGTAGACGGGGTATGCGGGGGAGGGGCGTTGCGAAGGATTTAATCTGCCATATAAACAAAACCCCCGGCCTGGGCCGGGGGTTCTGGTATCACTCGTCGAGGAAGGAGCGCAGATGCTCGCTTCGCGTCGGGTGGCGCAGCT